>ERZ1066122.218-NODE-218-length-64355-cov-9.513904_pt1 | contig 64355 bp, 53 predicted proteins | sample MGYA00382769_ERZ1066122 | MGnify/ENA primary metagenome ERZ1066122 (study PRJEB33369, sample SAMEA5778352) | biofilm metagenome | biome: Industrial cooling water; feature: Water cooling tower basin; material: Biofilm | place: United Arab Emirates | collected... | reverse complement strand
CATCAGGATCAGGGCAAGCAGGCGCTTCACTTTACAGGCACCAGCCGGATTGCGAAACCACCGCCCGGCGCGATACCCAGATCGAGGCTATCGGCGCTGGTCAGTTCCTTTGTTTCGATGATGATCGAATGCCGCTTTTCGGTGCGGTAATCGGCATCGTCGCCGTCGCGGTATATTTCAGCTTTATACTTCTTGCCCGGGGTTAGAAAGTCGAGCTTGAAGGCGCTTTTGCGCGCTACTTCATCACCGACCGCGCCGATATACCAGCCTTCGCCGCCACGCTCCTTGCGTGCGATGGTGACGAAGTCGCCCACCTCGCCATTCAGCACGCGTGTTTCCTGCCAGTCGGTCGGCACGTCGCGGATGAATTTCATCTCTTTCGGGAAGCGCGCATAATGCTCGGGCGTGTCGGCTACCATCTGGATGGGTGAATATATCACGACATAGAGCGCCAATTGCTTTGCGAGCGTTGACGGAACGTCGCTGTCCTCGCTGCCTTTCAGGCTCAATATGCCGGGCGTAAAATCCATCGGCCCCTCAAGCATACGCGTAAAAACGACATTGGCCTCATGCTCGGGCGGATTTTTGCCGCCGACCCACGCATTATATTCCATGCCGCGCATCCCTTCTCGCGCGACATAATTGGGATAGGTGCGATGGAGGCCTGTGCCCTTCACCGGCTCATGCGCGTCGATGCCGATCTTATACTTCGCCGCGACCTCAAGCACGCGGATCTGGTGGTTTACCATCCACTGCCCCTGATGCCATTCGCGATATTTTTTGCCGTCGGGATCCTCGCGCTCCATCTGCGCGGCATCCGTGACGTAGCCGGTTTTCACGACCATATAATTATTGTCGGCGGCAAATTTGAACGCCTTGTCGAACTGGTTTTCATAATGGGTGGCAGCGCCGCCGGTTTCATGATGGCCAACCAGCCGCACGCCTTTCTTGCGCGCATATTCAACCAGCATTTTGACGTCGAAATCCTCGGTCGGTTGCGCAAAGTCCATGTCATGGCCATTGCCGAACCAGTCGCCGTCCCAGCCGACATTCCAGCCCTCGACCAGCAGATGCGGAATTTTGTTGGCGCTGGCAAAGTCGATATAGCGCTTCACATTCTCATTGGTCGCGCCATGCTTGGGGCCGCGTGCCCAGCTCCATTCGCCCTTGATCATGTTCCACCAGACCCCGGCAAATTTGCCAGGCTTGATGTAGCTGACATCGCCCAATTTATTGGGCTCGTTAAGGTTCAGCATCAGGTGCGAATGGTAGAGCCCTGCAGCATCATCCGCGATGATCAGCGTTCGCCACGGCGTGGTCCAGGCACCCTTTTTCTGCACCTTGGCTTCACCCGCACCGGGGTGGAGCGCAGCGCGCAGCGTGTTGCCCTCTGTGCGCGCAACCGCCATGCCCGAATAATCAATCAGCGCCGCCTCGTGCAGCGCGACATGCGTGCCGTCGGCCATTTTCAGCGTCACCGGCGTATCGGCATTTGCCACAGCCGACAGTGGCGTTTTATTGTAGAGATATTCCTCTCTGTTCCAGAGAAATGCGGGCTTCCACCAGGCGGTAGCGTCGCTGGCAAAGGCAAACTCGGTCAGCTCGTCAGCGATCCTGGTTTCCGCCATATTGGGCTGTTCAGGAAATTCGTAACGAAAGCCGACGCCATCGTTGAATATTCGGAAGGTCACCGTAAATACCCGCGCCAACGCGGTCGTTTCTTTAAGGTGCACCTTCAATTCGCGATGCTGGTTGCGGATCGTTGTCCATTCACCCCAGGGCTGCGTCCAGGTTTCGTCGAAATCCTTGACCTCTTGCCCTGTCACCGAAAGGCGGCGGTCGATCTTCACCACATCGGTAAACAGAAATCCGAGCTTGGAAGGCGCCAGGATCGTCTTGCCGTTGCGCGCCACGCTATAGCTGGCGCGGCCATCGCCATCGATTGTGACCGCGACCGATATCTTGCCATCCGGGGAGGTTGCACTGGCAAGCGGCTGGGCCATGGCAGGTGCAGCAAATGCCACGAGACCGGCGGCAGCCATGGAAAGCTTCAAACTCTTCAACATTCTCTTTCTCCCCTCAGGCAATACGTTCGGCGATCAGCGCGCCATAGGCAGGCAAAACCCACGCCGTCGCATCATTGACCGCCTCCACAACGCGCCAGCGATCGGGTTGCGCGGGCGACCAATTGATTGGGGCATCGCCAAAATTGCAGGCACAAACCAGATGCTGCCCGACGCTCTGCCGTTCGAAGACAAGCAGCGTTTCGGTTGCTTCTCTCACCTGCAAATTGCCGACCAGCAGCGCATCATTGGCGCTGCGGAATGCCATCAGGCGGCGCGTCAGGTTAAGCGCCGAATGGGGTTCGCCTTCCTGCCGGTCAGCCGCACGTGCGGCATTGTCAGTGCCAAGCGGCAGCCAGGGCTCCACGCTGGAAAAGCCGCCATGCTCATGCTGCGCAACCCACGGCATGGGCGTGCGCGCACCATCGCGGCTCAGCGTCAGTGGCCAGTTGGCAATGGCTTCGGGGTCTTGAAGTTTTTCAAAAGGTATCTCGACCTGCGTCAACCCTAGCTCTTCGCCCTGCCACAATATGATATTGCCACGCATCGCGGTGAACAGCAGCATCACCATTCGGAAATAGGCTTCACGTGCATGCGGCGGCGCCCAACGCGAAGTCCAGCGCGGCGCATCATGGTTCGCAAGCGCCCAGCTGGGCCAGCCTATGCCGTCTTCATCAGGCCAGTTTTCCAGCGCCGTTTTAACGAGCGTCGGGGTCAGCCGTTCGGCATAGAGGAAGTCGAAACCATAGGCGCTGTTAAAATGGGTGTCGCCAGCCGTGAAAGCCTTCATCTCGGCGTCGGGATCGGGGCCGCCGACCTCGGCGACGGTAAAGCGATCCTCATATTGATCGGTCAGCGCACGGAAACGGGCGATAAAGCGCGGGATATCGGCATGCGACTGGTTGTAGATCTTCAGCTGGAAATCAAACGGCCGGGTGCGCGGACCCGAGCCTGCAGGCGCTGGCGGATTGTCGCGCAATTGCGGATCGTGCATCGCAAAATTGATCGCATCGACGCGGAAGCCATCGACGCCGCGGTCTAGCCAAAAGCGGGCAATATCGAGCAGCGCGTCCTGCACCTCAGTCTTGTGCACATTGAGCTGTGGCTGCTCTTTCAGGAAATTGTGCATATAATATTGGCCGCGCCGCGCGTCCCATGTCCAGGCCGGACCATGAAAAACCGACGCCCAGTTATTGGGCGGCGAGCCATCGGGCTTTGCATCCGCCCAGACATACCAGTCGGCCTTTGCATTGCCCCTGCTGCTCCGGCTTTCGGAAAACCACATATGCTGGTCCGACGTATGCGAGAATACCAGATCGGTCATCACCCGCAGGCCAAGGCCGTGCGCCTTTGACACCAGCGCGTCGAAATCCTCAAGCGTGCCGAAAATGGGATCGACACTGCAATAGTCGGCTACGTCATAGCCGAAATCCTTCATCGGCGAGGTATAGAAAGGCGAAATCCACACCGCATCGACCCCGAGTGATGCGATATAGTCGAGCTTTGCCGTTATGCCCGGCAAATCGCCGATACCGTCGCCATTGCTGTCGGCAAAACTGCGCGGATAGACCTGATAAATCGTGGCGCCGCGCCACCAGACGCGTTCGCTTTCAGTCTTGGGAAAGAACAGGGAAATTTCGGTCATTTTACTCGGCAGATAGCATAAGAGAGCGGTTGAAGCGTTACCGAGGCAGAGCCCGGTGCGCGCATTGCCGGACAGTCGCCCGACAGCGATGTCAATGACGTCGAACGCGGATCAAGCTCCACATTGGCAGTAAGCGCTGCATTGGTCATATTCATGACGGTCAGCACTTCCTCACCGCCTTCCTCATCGACGCGGCTGAAGGCGAACAATCCCGGCTTCTCGCCATAGTTGCGCACAACGGTCTTGCCGCGCCGCAATGCCACCGAAGCGGTGCGGATTTTCGCCAGTTTTGCAATCTCGACATAGATCGGATGGTCCTGGGCGAAATTGTCTTGCGCATGACTGGATGTCGTGCCGACAAGATCGTTATCGAGATAAACCTTTACCTTGGACGCGAACATGGTCTCACGCGCATCCTGATCCCAGCCGTCGCCTGCAAAACCCTGCTCATCGCCCGAGTAAACGGTGGGTACCCCGCGCATCGTGAACATCAGGGCATGGCCCAGATTGACCCGCGCCAATATCTCGGCATCATCAGCATTGGGATTGGCAAGCCGCATGTCGCGCGCGAACCGGCCGGCATCATGATTGCCGAGGAAGGTCGGCAACCGCGTGCCACCGGCGATGCTGTCAGCGTATAGCGCATCGGCATCGACCAGCGCTTTCAAAACCTCGCTGCCCTGCTTGCCGCCAACCGTGTCTATTGCAGCGCGGCGGAAGGCGAAATCGAGTACGGTCGGGAAGCCGGCCACACGCGTATGCCATGCCTGCTCATGCACATTGACGCCGTCATTGGCGACCTCGCCGAATATATGGAAATTGGGAATGCCCTTCGCTTTTGCACGCTCCAGCATGGCAGGGGCGAATTTCTGCCAGAATTCGGGGTTCACATGTTTGGCCGTATCGATGCGGAAACCGTCTATGCCGAAACGGTCAATCCAGCTGCCATAGATTTCGATAAACCCGTCGATCACGCGCGGATTTTCGGTGTAGAGATCGTCGAGCCCGACAAAATCGCCCATTGTCGAATTTTCGCCGCGAAATGTCGTGTCGCCGCGATTGTGATAATAGCGCACATCGTTCAGCCAGGCCGGGACCTTCACATTCTTTTCCGCCTCGGGAACGACCGGCGTGTACGCATAGGTCACATCAGTCAGACGCGCGAAATTTTCTGCGGTTTGGACGCTATCCCCCTCAAATCCCTCATTTATTGCCGCGCCATCCTTTGCCCGGCGCGAATAGGGAAAGTCGGCACGGCTACGATAGACGCAGGCAGAGGTCGGGCATTCGACATATTGGATCACATCGGCGCTATGGTTGGTGATGATGTCCATATAGACTTTCATCCCCCGGCCATGCGCTGCATCGACAAACGCCTTGAATTCTTCATTGGTTCCGAAATGCGGATCGATGCTGGTGAAGTCAGTCACCCAATAGCCATGATAGCCTGCGCTTTCCTGCCCCGGCCCGCCCTGCACCGGCTTGTTCTTGAACACTGGCGCAAACCAGATCGCGGTCATCCCCAGCGACTGCAGATAATCGAGTTTCTGCGTCAGCCCCTTAAGATCGCCGCCCTGAAAAAAACCTTTGTGCGTGGGATCAAAGCCATGCTTCATCTTGTCGCCCTTGATCCCGCCGGTATCGTTTTTGGGATCGCCATTGGCGAAGCGATCAGGGAGGACGAAATAGATGATCTCATCCTCCGGCGGGCGATCGCGGAGCGACTGCGCGGCGAGCGGCGCGGCGATGGCAGCGGACAGGGTAAGCGAGGCGATCAGTTTTCTAAACATCAATGCACTCCTGCTGCGCAATGGCGCGCGATAAACTCTTCATGCGACGGCATGGCGGCAATGCTGCCATCGACGATCTTGCGTGTTGACGACAGAAAACCTGCCAGCTCGCTATCGGTCAACTGGTCGGCAAAGGGATGATAGCCCTGAGGCACAATCCCCTGCCCCACCATCACCTGCAGCCAGCCCAGTTCGGTGAACAACTCGTCCGCCTCGCGGAACAGGCGGCCATTGGCGCGGAAAAGGTCGAGCTTTGCGCTCAGGCTGTCGGGGATCGCCATCGTACGGCACGCCTGCCAGAATGGCTCTGTGCGCTGATTGAGGTGATAGTGCATGATGATGAAATCGCGGATGCGCTCATATTCGAATGCCGTTTGCCGATTATAGGTATCACGATCGACCGCAGCGATCGGGCCTTGCGGCAAGAATTTCAATAGCCGTTCAATTCCCGACTGCACCAGATGGATGCTGGTTGATTCCAATGGCTCCATGAAGCCACTGGCAAGGCCAAGCGCGACGACATTGTGATTCCAGAATTTGCGCCGCATCCCTGTCTGGAAACGGATCGGGCGCGGGTCGCCCAGTGCTTCTCCATCCAGATTGCTCATTAACGTTGCAGCAGCCTCATCATCGCTGACATAGGCGCTGCAATAGACATGGCCATTGCCGGTGCGATGCTGCAACGGGATGCGCCATTGCCAGCCGGCACTGCGCGCCGATGATCGGGTGTAAGGCGTCAACGGCGACACGCTGGCGCAGGGCACCGCGAGCGCGCGGTCGCAGGGCAGCCAGTGCGTCCAATCGACATAGCCTGTTTCCAGCGCGTCCTCGATCAGCAAGCCGCGAAAGCCCGAACAATCGACGAAAAGATCGCCTGCGACTTCCTCGCCGCTTTCCATCGACACCGCAGCGACATCGCCGCTTTCGCCATCGCGCCTTACCGAAGAAATCTTGCCTTCGATCCGTACCACGCCCCGCGCCTCCGCCTGCTTGCGCAGGAAGGCGGCATAAAGCCCAGCATCGAAATGATAGGCATAGGTCATTGGACCCAGCGGCGCATTGGGCGTAGGATTGCCGCGCACAAAGCGGTTCGCGGCGGCCGCGCTTGCGGTCAGCGAGTAAGAGGCAAGCCCCTCATTCGCACCCTGACCACGCGCACGCAGCCAATAATGGTGAAAGGCGATCAGGCCAAGATCGCGACCAACCTGGCCAAAGGCGTGGATGTAGCGCTCGCCTTCGCGCAGCCAACCTTCAAATTCTATGCCGAGTTTGAACGAGCCTTGCGTCGCGCGGATGAATTCATCCTCGTCAATGCCAAGCGCGGCGTTGAAGATGCGAATGCCAGGGATGGTCGCCTCGCCCACGCCGACGGTGCCGATTTCTTCGGATTCAATCAATGTGATCGACCAGCCGCGCGTCAGGAAACGCGACAGCGCAGCCGCCGTCATCCAGCCCGCACTGCCGCCCCCGACGATGACGATGGTCCGCTGTTCTGAGCCTACCGCCATGACATTGGCCTCAATGAAAAGGGTTTGAGCCCCTCAAGAAAAGTCCCGCCCAGCGACCCGTTGGGCGGGACTTCATAACCACAAGTCGTCAGAACTTGTAGGTAAATCCGGCAAGGAAACGACGACCGTAAATCTGGTAGTCGATGACCTCAAGGCGGTTACCGCTGCCGCCGACCGATGCAAAACGCTCATCGGTCAGGTTCTGGCCCTGCAAGTAGAGCGACAGTCCGTGCAGTGCACTGCCTTCCTGGAAGTCATAGCCGATCTGTGCATCGACGATGGTTTCGGCGAGCGCGTTGCGGCGCGTCGGCGAACCGCCAAAGCCGGTGAAGTCGCCCAGGAACCTTGAGCGGTAACGGACTGAACCGCGCGCGTTGAAGCCCCATTTTTCGAAATAGGCGGTGCCATTGGCTACCCATTTCGAATAGCCCGGGATGGCCGAGATATTGCCACCGGCATCGCGCACCTTGGACTTGGTATAGCCAACACCGCCCGTCACACCAAAGCCATCAAGCGCTTCGGTGAAGTTGCTGAAGGGCAGCGTGATGGCGACTTCACCACCGTACAGCTTGCCACCGCCGGTGTTTACCGGGGCATCAAGCGTGCCGATCGCAGGCAGCGCCGGGAAGCCAGCGGCACCGGTCGGTGCAGGGAAGCCCGAATAATCGAACAGGAAGCGTCCGCCAAAGATGAACTGCTTGATATCTTTGTAGAACAGCTGCGCCGAAATCACGCCCGAATTGCCGAAATATTTTTCGAAGTTCAGGTCGAAGGCATTGGCGCGGTAAGGCCGCAGGAACGGGTTACCGCCATTACCGCGGATCAAGCCAGTTATCGGGGCTGGCGGCGGATTGAGCGAACCAGCGGCATCAATGCCATAGCCAATCGATACGCGCAGGTCGTCGAGACGAGGACGCTGGATTTCGCGCGAAGCCGCCGCACGGATTACAAACCCGCTGTCAAACCGCATCGACAGGTTTATACTGGGCAGCACATCCCAATAATTGTCACCCAGCGAAATCGGTGTCGGCCCAGTGGGCGGGAAGATAAGTCCAGTGCTTTCTTGATCAGTATTGATGACCTGAACACCGAAATTACCTGTCAGCGTGCCCGAACCCAGCTCCTGCTCGATATTGGCCTGGATATAGCCAGTCATAATATCTTCACCGACGCGGTAATTCTTCGCCAGCACGTCATTGGCTGCGCCAGGACCGGTTGCAACGCGCGGTTCAAGCACCAGAATGCCATCGGCGATCAGGTCGCGAGCATCGTAGCTGAGGATCGGGCCAAGCCCTAGATAGGCAAGGTTGGTCGGGCGCAGTTGATAGGCTGCGGGCAGCGAGCGCTGCAGCACGCCGGTCGGCAGGCGGATAAACGCCTCATCGACATTCAATTGCTTGCGACGGTTGGTGTAGTTCAAGCCGACCTGCACCGAACGGATGAAGCTGCCTTCAAACTCGCGCTCCACCTCACCACGGAACTGCCACAGTTCGTCGGTGATAATGCGGTCATTATAATAGCCCGCCTGCGGCACAGTGCCACCGCCCCAACCGAGCGGGTCGGTCAGGAAGATCGTTGCCGGATTGCTGTAATCGAGGTTCGGGCTGAACACGGTGCCCGTCGGGCCCGACTGGAAACCGATGGTTGCCGCTGCACCATTCCCGGTGTCGTCGCCGTTGAATCCGGTGCCTGCGTAGCTTTCAAGGCTCAGTTCGTTACGGTCGGTTTTCGACCAGCCAATGTCCGCAAAAACATTCCAGCCATCGTCGCCCTCATGATCAAGGTTCAGGCCGAAGGAATAGAGATCTGCCTTGCGCTGGAAAATATCATTGCGGATGACGCCGCGCACATTGTTGAACGTGCCTGCAACCGCTGCACCGTCAACGACCGTGCGGCCTGCGGGGTTGAATGTGGTGCCAAATGCACCAAAGCCCAGCGGAAGTTCGATACCGCGCTTCGACTGGTCATCGTTGAAGTTCGAATAAAATGCATCAAAGGTCAGGTCGGTATTGTCATCGAATGCATATTGCAGCGTGCCGTTGAGGCCGAGGCGCTTCAACTGGGTCGAGGTGACAAAGGATTTCGAACCACCGATGACAAAGGGGTTGGCCGCAGTGCCGCCGCCAGCATAGCCCCAGGCGTTGAATTCCTGCAGCTGATAGGGTTCATCGACATAGGATGCAGCAAGCGCAACACCGATGGTGTCATCGGCAAACTGGTCGACAAAAGTCGCGTTCGCGCGATAGCCGAATTTCTTCGATCCGGCATTCAGCGCGCCGAGATCGGCATAGGCACCCTTGCCACCGATGGCGAAGACCGACTTGCCATAATCGAGCGGGCGAACGGTGCGGATGTCGATGGTACCGACAAGGCCCTGACCAACCAGCGACGCCGTGGGCGATTTGTAAACCACGACCTGGTTGACGACTTCCGACGGATATTGGTCAAACTCGACCGCGCGGTTATCACCGGTCGAGGTCTGTTCGCGGCCATTCAGCAAGGTCTGCGAGAAATCGGGGCCGAAACCGCGGATGGCAATGACGTTCGCACGGCCGCTGAGACGCTGCGAGGTGACGCCCGGAAGGCGAGCGATAGATTCCCCGATTGAGGCATCGGGCAGCTTGCCGATATCTTCAGCCGAAACCGATTCCAGAATCTGGTCAGCATTCTTCTTTTCATTCACCGCATTTTCAAGGCTGGCGCGAAAGCCGGTGACAAGGATGCCCTCTTCTTCTTCGGCAGCTTCTTCTGCAGGCGCGTCAGCATCTTGCGCAAACGCTGGTGCAGCGACGAGCAATGCTGCGCCGAGCGCAAGAGCGCTGACGGATATACGGGTGGTGTTGGTTACCTTCATGACATTCTCCCCAGTCATAGTCGGCCAGCCCTATTTTTGACTGTTGCCGGATCGCGCTTGGCTGCGCGTGTTGCGAACGGCCCCCTTCCAAGGACACTATCTTGCATGCTGCATAACGCGGCATGCATAGATCAGACAGAAAGCCACATACGTATTCAGAATTTGGCTGGCGAAATGTGGCAGGAAAGTTACAGTGCTTTTGTGCGGCATCGACAGAATGCCGGAATCCGGGGAGGTGCAGCAAAGTTGCAGCATGACGCGTAAACCGACATCCTTTGACATCGCCCAATTGGCCGGTGTTTCACAGCCCACCGTGTCGCGTGCGCTGAGCGGTAGCCCGACGGTTTCGGAAAAAACCCGGCTGCGCGTTCAGGCGATTGCACAACAGCTGAACTATACGGTGGACAAGAACGCCTCCAGCCTGCGCAAGCGCGAGACCAATACGCTGGCGCTCCTGTTCTTTGAGGACCCGACACCCGACGAGACAGGCATCAATCCCTTTTTCCTGTCCATGCTCGGATCGATCGTGCGCACCTGCTCGTTGCGCGGTTATGACTTGTTGATTTCAATGCAGCATATGACCTCCAACTGGCATGTCGAGTTTGAGGAAAGCCGCAAGGCCGACGGCATCATCCTGTTGGGCCATGGCGATTTCGAGCCCTATCGCGCAAAGCTGGATCAGTTGATCGCGCAGGGCACGCATTTCGTGCGCTGGGGCCATGTCAACGAGCGTAACTTCGGTACTGTCATCGGCTGCGACAATTTTCGCGGCGGTTATGATGCGACCCAGCATCTGATTGCGCTGGGACGCCGCAAAATTGCCTTTCTTGGTCACGCCAACGAACATTATCCCGAATTTTTCGACCGCTATCGCGGCTTTTGCGAGGCGCAGCGAAGCGCCGGGATCAAGATCGTCGACGCGCGGCAGGCCGATGCGATCATCACCGAACAATCGGGCCATGACGCAGTCAACGCGCTGCTTTCGCGCGGCGTGAAATTCGATGCGATCTTCGCTGCCAGCGACATGATAGCCATCGGCGCGATGCGCGCGCTGGCAGAGGCGGGACTGGAGGTTCCGGGCGACATCGCCGTTGTCGGCTTCGACGATCTCCCCGCCGCCAGCCTGACCCGCCCGCCACTAACCACGGTGCAGCAGGATTTCCGGCTTGCGGGCGAATTGCTGGTCGATGCGCTGATCCGGCAGATCAGGAATGACGGCACCAACACCGCAGCACTTCCCGCGCGATTGATTGTGCGGAAGAGTTGCGGGGCGTAAGCGCAAACCCATCAATCCCCAACACCGTCTATCCCGAGCGAAGTCGAGGGACTAGTTCGAGCGTAGCCGAGAACTTTACGCTCCCAACGCCTCGGCTTCGCTCGGCATAGTCCCTCGACTTCGCTCGGGATGGGCGGGTTAGAAAGTTGCGCACTTAACTGTCGGCCCACATTCGTATTCAGTCGCTCGCCAATTGCCCACAGCGCCGATCTCTGCCAATCACCGCAAAAAACAGCGTCTGGGGAGGGGCGAAAATGGAAAAACCGCGCCAGAATTTCGGCAGCCTGATCAACATATCCTTTGGTTTTCTGGGCATCCAGATGGGCTTCGCGCTGCAGAATGGTAATATGTCGCGCATCTTTCAGGCGCTGGGCGCGAGCCTGGATGACCTGCCCGCACTGTGGGTCGCGGCACCGCTGACCGGGCTTTTAGTGCAGCCATTGATCGGGCATTTCAGCGACCGGACCTGGCTCGGGCGGCTGGGGCGGCGGCGACCCTATTTCCTCGCAGGCGCGATCCTTGCCGCCTTGTCGCTGTTCATCATGCCGCTGGCGCATGTGCTGCTATTTGCCGCCGTCATGCTGTGGGTGCTCGATGCCTCGATTAACATTGCGATGGAGCCATTCCGCGCCTTTGTCGGCGATATGCTGCGCAAGGACCAGCATACCGCCGGCTATGCGGTGCAGACCGCGCTGATCGGTGTCGGCGCGGTTCTGGGTTCGCTGCTGCCCGATCTTTTCGCGCATTTGAATGTCTCCAACACCGCGCCCGAAGGCTCCATTCCCGATACGGTCAAATATAGTTTCTGGATCGGCGGTGCGGCGATGCTGCTTGCGGTTGGCTGGACCGTGCTGACCACCAAGGAATATAGCCCGGCCGAAATGGCCGCTTTCGATGGCGAGGCCGATCACAGTAACACCGGCACGCTGCGTGCGCTCGCCGCGCGCGGAGCCGGCAGCTCGCTGCTATGGATCGTGGCGGGCGGGATCGTCGCCGCGATGGTCGCGCCACTTGGCCTCGAGAAGGAAGTTTATCTGCTCGGCGCGCTGCTCGCCGGATATGGCATTGCCAGTATCATCGCGATCTCCCTCGCCAAATCGGGGCGCGAAGACAATGTGTTAAGCCACATTGTTGGTGACTTTTCGGGGATGCCCGATGTCATGAAGCGGCTGGCGCTGGCGCAATTTTTCAGCTTGTATGAACCTGTCATCATCGGGATCTACACGACGCCGGTGGTTACCCAATATGCGTTCGGCACCACCGATGTGGCGAGCGAGGCCTATGGCGCGGGCGCAAACTGGGTCGGTCGGCTGTTTGCAATCCAGAACGCCGTGGCCGCCATCGGCGCATTGCTGATCCTGCCGTGGTTGGCAAAGCGCATCGGCAAGGTGAAGACACACATGGCGTGCCTGCTGGCGGGATCGGCAGGCTTTGCCAGCTTCCTTTTCATCCGCGATCCGAACCTGCTGATCATCTCCGAAATCGGCCTTGGCATCGCCTGGGCCTCGATCCTCGCCATGCCCTATGCCATCCTTGCAAGCGCGCTGCCGCAGTCGAAACTGGGCATTTATATGGGGCTGTTCAACGTCTTCATCGTCGTGCCGCAATTGCTAGTCGCGACGGTAATGGGCAGCGTGCTCAAGGCTTGGTTCCCGACCGAGCCGATCTGGACGATGGCCTGCGCCGCTGCCGTTATGGCGCTAGCAGCGTTGGCGATGTTGCGGGTGAAGGAGCCGGAATAGGGGCTGCAACCAATTTGCCTACCTCATTCCGTCGTCACCCCGTGCTTGACACAGGGTCCCGCTAATTTTTGCTACGTTGCGGGATAAAGCGGGACCCCGCATCAAGTGCAGGGTGACGGAATTATTGAAAGTTTGATTGAGTCGTCAGTTCACCCATGCGCGCCGAAATGATTGGCGATTGCCGTGCCGATGCGCAGGATCAGCGCGTAAGCCTGCGCCATCGGTTCAATGAAGCTTGCATGGATGCCAGCATAGGCCTGCGCCTCGCCATCTGGATAGTCGGTTGGCTCGATCACATCGAAATCAGCGATGCCCGGTGCCGACACGGGAAAGGCGCGGCGGAATTGCGCCAGCGCGTCGTCGATGTTGAGCGCAAAGACCATCTCCAGCACATCGTCGCGGCTGATGTCGTTCGAGCGCGAAAAGGGCGGCACCTGCACCGCCAGCAGGAAGAGATGCTGCATCAGCGCAAGCCGAAGCGCCTGCAACACGCCGAGCGCGCGGCGTAGATCCTCGCGTCCATCCGCTTCGCTCTCGCTGTCCACCGCCTTCAACAAACGATGCAATTTCAACGCATCGACGCGCAGCCGCGATGTCAGCGTGCGAAACGCGCTGTTGCGGTCATCGGTGGTAAGCCGCTCCGCAAGCGCAAGGCAGGGCGGCTCCAGAAAGGCTTCGGTGCCGCGATAGGGGCGGCTCGCCCAATAGGCCGAGTTGAACAATTCACCATAGGCGGCAACCGACTTGATGCTGGCCAGCCTGTTCGAAGCGCGCAACATGCGGATAAGCTGCCGACCGCGTGGGGAGGCATTGATCAGCTCCGCGACGGCCTCTGTGTCTTCACCCGATGCTGTCCCGGCTCCGGCGATCAGGTTCACTGGATAGCCCAGTTGCTGCAGGATTGCATTGTGTGGAATGGCGCGAATTTGCCGCAGGCTCATCGCCCGGTTGGCCGCAACATCGAATTGCCGCCGCGACTTGCGCGACCCCGTTTCGTTCAAAAGGCCGAGCCCGAATGCAGTAAGCGAACGGGCATAGGTGGTCGAGGCAAGGAAATCGCGCTGCACCCGCCTGATCCCGCGATAGAAATCGAGGCTGATGTCGGTTTGGGTGTAGAACGGGTCCTCTTCGACCGGCAGCGGGGCAAGCTCAACTTCGGCTATCCGCATCAGCGTTGCATAGGCAAGCTCGGGCTCGCGAAAGAACAGATAGCCATCGCCGCCCTGAAAGCTCACCTCCGGTTCGAGCGCGATTGCCTGCCCTGCAAATTGCTGCCGTGCCCAGATGCTCATGGGGTAAGTTAGCCGGTCGGCAAAGCCCGTAGGATGCGCGCCGCGCCCCATCGACTCGCCATGGGTATTGAAGATTAGCGCAGCAACATCGGTCAGCCCATGTTTCGCCATTATCCGCGCAAGGCGGCCTTGAAGCCGCTCTATCGCAAGCGCGGCAGGCAATTGCCCGACAAAGCGCCCGGCATCGCTGAACCCGGTCTGGATTGCGACCCTGCCCCGCACACGGGCATAGGCTTGATACACCGGCTCGGCCAGCAGCGCGTCGAGGAAGCGGCCGCCATGCTCCATGGCGCTCTCGGTTTCGAACAGCGGCGAAACATCGACCTTGTCCTCAATCCCGAACAATTTCGCAAAATAGAGCGCGGCCAGCACCGTCTGCGGCTCTTCGGTTTCCGCGATCAGCATCCGGATCGGGGCGTCGGCATCGACATGTTTCAGGATTTGCGCCATCGACAGGAAGACGCGCAGCGCGGTGGTGTCCTCGATCGACAGGGCGGCGAAATTGCTCCGCAGCGGTTTTACCGTCTCGATCAGCTTGCGCAGCCGCAGCGTTGCCGTGCGGCTGGCGAGATCGAGCTTCTGATCGGGGTCGATACGGCGGCGGATGGCGTTTTGAAGCTGCGATGCGTTGACGCGGAAATGGATCCAGCCCAACCCAAGCCCGTCGGCACGCATGGCCGAAGCCAGAACCAGCAATTCGCGCGCGATGTCGTCGTCGGCCATTAGCGCTTCCGCCTCGAGCCTTTCGATTATTGGCCCAAGCGATAGCAATTTGTCGGGATGCTCTGCCGAAATCCGGTTGGCGATTTCGGACAATTCGGCTGGATCGTCGGGACGGTCGCGCAGCAAACCGGCCATTTCGCTTGCGTGATGCGCAGCCCTCAACAGAGCCTCGGCGAGCTCGGGCAGTACGGCAATCTCGCCAAGCGTAGCGGCGTAGCTTTTGAGGCGCATGGCCTTTTCGGTCAGCCGGTAATGCAGGCTGGTGTTCCAGCCGATATCGGTGCGGCCATCCATGTCATAACCGACCCAGCTGGCAAAGCGGAAGGGCATCGGCCGCAACTCTTTCCAACGGTCCGGCCATTGTTTCGCGGCGGTGGTGTAGAGCTGCCGGACCATCCGGTCGCGGGCTGCTGCCGCGCGCCCGATGGCCTCACTGACTTCTCCATGCTCATAATCAAGCGTCACATGATCGCGGCGGTGGTCAGCGACGCAGATCAGCGCTTCGCTGAGATCGCCCTTGCTCGCCGCACTTGCCACGGCATCGCTTTGCGCCCGGTTGAGCAGGAAGGTCGGGTGCGCGGTAAAGACGATATGCTGGAGCGGTCGCGCCCAGCGCGTGGCAAAGCTGTCGAAATCGGCGGTTGCGGCCAATCGGGCCAGTGCGGCATCATTGTCTTTGTGCGCAACCGGTGCGACCAGCCGATGCAGTTTCGCCGCCCGGCTTTGCAGCGCCTCGCACTCCAGTTCGGCTACCAACTGGGTTACCTCGCCCAGCGAAAGATCGCCGCTTTCGGTCCGGCGCGAGATATCGGTGCTGAGCTGGAATACCGGATTATAGAGGGGGGTCTCGCGGGTAAGCGCGTGGAGTTCCTGCAACCGGGCGTTGAGGTCAGCGACAGTGGTCATTGACTGCTGACCGGTGACTCACCATCGTCATCCCGAACTTGTTTCGGGATAACGCACTGTCGCTCGTTACCCTGAAACAAGTTCAGGATGACGAGAGATGTTAGCGGCCGGCGCACCATCACCGTTCCAAACCAGCCGCCTCGCGCGCCGCCGCTTCGATTGCGGCAACGTCAGGCGCACCCTTGCCTACCACCCAGCTGCCACCGACACACAGCACAGGCTCCAGCGCTAGCCAATCGGGCGCGGTTGCAAGGCTGATACCGCCAGTCGGGCAGAATCTCGCCATAGCGAATGGCGCAGCAATAGCCTTTAGCGCAGCAATCCCGCCCGATGCCTCTGCCGGGAAAAACTTAAAGTGGGTCAAGCCCAGATCGAGCCCGCGCATGATGTCGCCTGCATTGGCAGTGCCGGGAAGGAAGGGAATGCCGCTTGCGACGGCCGCCTTCCCCAATGGCTCGCTAAGGCCGGGGGAAACGATGAACTCTGCCCCCGCGTCGATGCTCGCGCGCAGATCGGCTTCGTTCAGCACCGTGCCAGCGCCCACAATCGCACCTTCGACCTGTTTCATCTCGCGGATGACGTCGAGCGCGGCGGCGGTGCGCAGCGTTACTTCAAGCACATTCAGTCGGCCCGCGACCAGCGCCCGGGCAATAGACTGCGCATGGGCTGCATCTTCGATGACCAGCACCGGTATGACCGGCGCTGTGCGCATGATTGTCTCGATTGGCTTCATGGCTGGTGTTCCCTTGCAAAGGCGGCTGCTGCGCCGAACAGGCCCGGCTGCGGGTGGGTAATCAGCTTGACGGGGATTGATGCCATCAGCTTTTCGAAACGGCCCTTGGCGCGGAACCTCTCGGCAAAGCCCGAACGCAGCAGCGTGTCCTTGATCCTAAGGCCAAGTCCGCCCGCAATCACGACGCCGCCAAAGCCGCCCTGCACCAGCGCAATATCGCCCGCAACGCTACCCAGCGAAAGGCAGAAACGGTCGATGGCGGCGCTTGCCAGACTGTCCTCGCCCGACATGCCGAGCGCCCACAATGTCTTGTCATCGACCTGCTGGATCGCGCGGCCTTCGATGCTGGCCAGCGTTTCATAGATGTCGACAAGACCAGGGCCCGAAACGATCCGTTCGACCGACACACGGTTGAACCGCTTGCGCATTCGCGCGAGGATCGCGTCCTCTATCGCGTCCAATGGCGCAAAATCATAATGCCCGCCTTCGGTCGGCGAGACATGGTAGCCACCGGGGTACCGATAGATATGCGCGACACCAAGGCCCGTGCCGGGGCCGACAATGCTGATTGTGCCTTCGCTGGTCAGCGGCACGTCGGGTCCGCACAAATGGGCGAAATGCTCGCTCCCCGCCTGCCCCACCGCATGGCCGACCGCGCCGAAATCATTGACCAGCGTATAGGCATCGACCCCCAGTCGCTCCTTGATCAGCGCAGGGCGGATGATCCACGGATTGTTGGTGAACTTGATGATCTCGCCAGTCACCGGCCCGGCAATGGCGATGGAAACCGCGCGCGGAATGGGTAGATCGAGCATCGCATCATAGGCCTCCCACGCGGTTTGGAAAGATGCATGTTCGGCAGTCTTCATCGTGACCGGTTCGCCGAGATGCGCGACACGGCCACCCTCGACCTCCGCAAGCGCAAAGCGCGCATGCGTGCCGCCAATGTCGATGGCAACAATTTTCACTGTCTGGCCCCCAATAAATAGGGACAGTCCCTATTTATTTTTGAAATTAAATAGGGACTGTCCCTATTTATTGGACAGCGGGTCATAGCCCGGCCGCCGCGAGCATTGCCGAGCCGCCCTGCTCTGCACCATCGGCATTGTGCCGCATCATGGCAAAAAGTTCGCGGCCTAGCCCGTCCTCGACCGGTGCCGGTTCTGCGGCGGTTCGGCCTGAAAGATCGGCCTTTACCTCAAGCACACCGTCATGTCCGCACAGCCGGATGATATCGCCATCCTGCACCAGCGCGAGCGGACCTCCGCCCAAAGCCTCCGGTGTCAAATGGATCGCCGCCGGCACCTTGCCCGATGCCCCGGACATGCGGCCGTCGGTAACAAGCGCTACCCTATGCCCCCTGTCCTGCAGGACGCCGAGCGGCGGCGTCAGCTTGTGCAATTCGGGCATGCCATTGGCGCGCGGCCCCTGGAAACGAACGACGACAACGACATCGCGATCGAGTTCGCCTGCCTTGAACGCGGCAAGCACATCCTCCTGGGCGTGGAAGACGCGCGCAGGTGCCTCTATCGTCCAGCGCGACGGATCGACCGCGCTTGTCTTGAACGTCGCACGGCCAAGATTGCCCTGCACCAGCCGCATTCCGCCGTCGGGCAGGAAGGGGGCTGCGGGTTTGCGCAGCATGCTGTCGTCGCCGCTTTCCGCCGGCGCATCGCGCCAGACAAGTGTATCGTCCTCTAGCACCGGCTCCTGCCCATAACCCGTCAGGTCGTCCGCTGCGACGGTCATGATGTCGCGGTGCAGCAGCCCCGCATCGAGCAGTTCGCGGATGACAAAACCGATGCCGCCCGCTGCATGGAAATGGTTCACGTCGCCGGAACCGTTCGGATAAACGCGCGCGATGAGGGGCACGGCGGCGGAAAGCTCATCCAGATCCTGCCAGTCAAGCTTGATCCCCGCAGCGCGCGCAATCGCTGGCAGGTGGATGGCATGGTTGGTCGAGCCACCGGTGGCAAGCAGACCCACACAGGCGTTTACGATTGCCTTTTCATCGACGCACAGACCGAGCGGGCGATAATCGCCGTCCTTACCAATCGCCGCAACCCGGTGCGTCGCGGCGCGGGTCAATTCGGTGCGCAACTTTGTGCCGGGATTGATGAAGGCAGCGCCCGGCATGTGCAGGCCCATCACCTCCATCATCATCTGGTTCGAATTGGCCGTGCCGTAAAAGGTGCATGTGCCAGCGCCATGATAGGATGCAGCCTCCGCCTCCAGCAGCTCGGCGCGGCCGACCTTGCCCTCGGCATAAAGCTGCCGCACGCGCTGCTTCTCCTTATTGGCAAGGCCCGAAGGCATTGGCCCGCCAGGTACGAGGATCATCGGCAGATGCCCGAAGCGCAGCCCGCCAATTAGCAATCCCGGCACGATCTTGTCGCAAATGCCGAGCAGCAACGCGCCTTCGAACATCGCATGGCTCAACGCCACGGCGGTGGCCATGGCGATATTGTCGCGACTGAACAGCGACAGCTCCATGCCCAGCTGCCCTTGCGTCACTCCATCGCACATCGCCGGAACGCCTCCAGCGACCTGCGCAGTTGCCCCCACCTCGCGCGCGAACAGCTTTATCTGTTCAGGGTAGCGGCCATAGGGCTGATGCGCCGACAGCATGTCATTATAAGCGGTGACGATGCCGATGTTCATGGCATTGCCGGTGCGGATCGTTAGCTTGTCTTCACCGCTCGCGGCAAAGCCATGCGCGAGGTTGCCGCACGACATGGAGGCGCGATTGACACCCTTGTCGCCCTCGCGCGCAATCAGGTCGAGATAGCGCTGGCGCGTGGGGCGCGACTTTTCAATGATGCGCTGCGTGACGGATTCGATGGCGGGGTTCATGACGTCCTCCCCATCCTGTGGATGGGGAGGGGGACCATGCGCAGCATGGTGGAGGGGTATTCCCCCCTTCCAATACCCCTCCACCACCCTGCGGGTGGTCCCCCTCCCCAAGCAAGCTTGGGGAGGATATTGTCACAACTACTCATGCCACGTCACTCCGTCGCGCTCCGCAAGCGCAATTGCTGCCGATGGCCCCCAGCTTCCGGCGGTGTAATTTTTGGGTTTCAGCCCGGCTGCCGCCCAGCCGCGCCGTATCGCGTCAATCCACTCCCATTGTGCCTCCACCTCGTCACGGCGGACGAACAGGGTCTGGTCGCCCTCGATCAGGTCAAGCAGCAGCCGTTCATAGGCGATGCGCTTTTTAGGGCCGGCAAATGCATCGGGCATCGAGATGTCGAGCGGCACTTCGCGCAAACGTATGCCACCGCGATCGAGCCCCGGCACCTTGGCCATAACAGTCAGGCCGATATTCTCATTGGGCTGGATGCCGATGATCAGACGGTTGGGCTGGGTCTGCGCGCCGTTTCCGGCAAAAATAGAGTGCGGAACCGGCTTGAACTGGATTACGATTTCGGTGCGCCGCTCGGGCAGCCGCTTTCCGGTGCGCAGGTAGAAAGGCACACCCTTCCAGCGCCAGTTATCGACATGCGCCTTGATCGCAACGAAGGTTTCGGTGTCGCTATCCTGGCCCAGTTCTTCATCATAGCCCGGGACCGCCGCGCCCGAAATCGCGCCCGCACGATATTGGCCGGTAACGCTGTCTCCCTCAGCCACTCTGCGAAGGCAGCGCAGCACCTTCACCTTTTCATCGCGCACCGCTGTTGCATCGAAACTCGACGGCGGCTCCATCGCAACCAGCGCCAGCAATTGAAGCATATGGTTCTGCACCATATCGCGCAGCGCGCCCGCGCCATCGTAAAAGCTTACCCGCCCTTCAAGACCTACTGTCTCCGACACGGTAATTTGAACATGCTCGATATGGTTGGCGTTCCACAGCGGCTCAAACAATATGTTGGCAAAACGCAGCGCGAGCAGGTTCTGCACCGTTTCCTTGCCCAGATAATGGTCGATGCGAAAGATGCGGTTTTCGGGGAAAGCGCTTGCCACCGCGTCGTTGATATGGCGGCTCGATTCCAGATCGGTGCCAAGCGGCTTTTCAAGACCAATACGCGTATTGTCGCAGGCGAGGCCGCTTGCCGCGAGCCCCGCTATGGTGGGCTCGAACAGCGAAGGCGCGGTCGAAAGAAAGATCGCCAAACCATTGTCGCTGCACGAAACCTTGCTCGACAGAGCGGCGAACCCCTCTGGCTTTGAGGCATCGAGCGGTTGATAGCCGAGTCGCTTCAGGAAACCGTCGATGGCAGGCTTGCGGTCGTCAGGCAGGAATTTCTCCAGCGCCTCGCGCGCGAATTGGCGATAGCTGTCATCATCATGCTCCGACCGCGCGGTGCCGACGATTTCCAGATTTTCCGAAACCAGTCCATCGGCGTGCAGCGCGCACAGCGACGGCAGCAACATCCGCTGGGCGAGATCGCCCGTGGCCCCGAAGAGCAATAGCTTGTCAGCAGCCTCTGTCACGATTTGCGCATCCTTGTATCAGCCGTCGCGACTCTTAGGAGCAGGGCAAAGAAACGGCAACGGCTGTGCATAGCAATACATTGGGAGGCGCCAATAATTGCCACTGAGTCACCCCGCGCTTGATGCGGGGTGACGGGGCATAACCTGACCAATTAGCTCAAACCTCGAACCGCACGCCCTGCGCCAGCGGCAATTCCCGGCTGTAATTCACCGTATTGGTCGCGCGGCGCATATAGGCTTTCCAGGCGTCCGAGCCGCTTTCGCGCCCGCCGCCTGTTTCCTTCTCTCCGCCAAAGGCTCCGCCGATTTCCGCGCCAGAGGTGCCGATGTTGACATTGGCAATGCCGCAATCGCTTCCGGTGGCTGACAGGAACAGTTCGCATTCGCGCATGTCGTTCGAGAAAATGGAGGAGGAGAGGCCGGCGCCCACGCTATTCTGCAGGGCAATGGCGTCGGCGAGTTCGGTATAGCGGAAAACGTAGAGTATGGGCGCGAAGGTCTCGCGTAGGGCGGGGCCGTCATGCGCTGGCATTTCGACAATGGCGGGGCGTACATAAACGCCCGCACCATCCAGCCGCTCGCCGCCGGTCACCATCGCGACCAAATCCCTTGCTTCGGCAAGCGCAGCCTGCATATGGCCAAATGCCGCTTCGTCGATCAACGGCCCTGCCAGGTTGCCGGGATCGAGCGGGTCGCCAACCGGGATGCTTGATGCTGCGGCCTTCAATCGGGTAACGAAACCGTCATACACGCTGTCATGTATAAACAGTCGGCGCAGCGAAGTGCAGCGCTGCCCGCTCGTTCCTACGGCCGAAAACAACACACCGCGCAGCGCGAGATCGAGGTCGGCCTTGTCGCTGACGATTGCGGCATTATTGCCACCCAGTTCAAGGATGGTCTTCGCAAATCGCACAGCAGCAACCTGCCCGACCGTGCGGCCCATCGCCGTGCTGCCCGTTGCCGATATGAGTGGAAAACAGGCATTTTCAGCCAGCGCCGCGCCGACTTCGCGTCCGCCTTGGACCAGCTGGCTCAGATGGGCGGGGGCATCGCTAAAATCGCTGGCAACCTGATCGAAGATTGCCTGCACCGCATGCGCCGTCAGCGGCGTCTTCTCCGACGGCTTCCAGACGATGCTGTTTCCGCACACCAGCGCCAGCGCGGCATTCCATGCCCATACCGCCACCGGAAAGTTGAATGCGCTGATGATCAAAGTCGGCCCTAGCGGGTGCCATTGTTCCATCATGCGGTGACCGAGCCGCTCGCTCGCAATGGTCAGGCCGTGAAGCTGCCGCGATAGCCCAACCGCGAAGTCGCAAATGTCGATCATCTCCTGCACCTCGCCTGCGCCTTCCGATATGGGCTTTCCGCATTCGATGGTAACGAGGCGGGCGAGCTCGTCTTTGTGCTGGCGGAGCGCATTACCGAACTGGCGGACCAGCTCCCCCCGGCGCGGCGCGGGAATGGTGCGCCATTGATAGAATGCCTCAAGCGCGTTCGCGGCGGCAGAGCTTATTTCGCGCGATGATGCCGTCTGCACCGAACCAATTTGGCTGCCGTCGATTGGGCTGTGGACAGGTAGGTCGCCAGAGGGGATTCGAGCGCCCATTTTTTGAAATAGTCCGGCAACTTCAGTTTGTAATAACGACATTCAACTCCCCCAAACCCCGTCATTCCCGCGCAGGCGGGAATCCATCACCTAATCGTCCGGCACTACACAACCGTTAGTGGCAACCGCAAGTATCGGAGATGTATCCCCGCTTTCGCGGGGATGACGAAACCCCAGCGACGTGACGAAGGCCTTTGGACAAGGGTTGGTGTTGCCCCAAATCGCCAAAACGCCTAACGGCCAGCACAGCAGATATTGGAGACAAAAATGGCCGCCCTCGCCCCCTTCGACTGGTCCGATCCTTTCAGCCTCGAGGACCAGCTTACCGAAGAAGAACGCATGATCCGCGACGCCGCGCACGGCTTTGCCCAAAGCGAGCTGCAGCCGCGCGTCATCAAGGCATTTGCGCAGGAAATCGACGCGCCCGAGCTTTTCCCGCTAATGGGCCAGGCAGGCCTGCTCGGCGCGACAATCCCCGAAAGCTACGGCGGCGCAGGCGCGGGCTATGTTGCCTATGGCCTGATCGCGCGCGAGATTGAGCGGGTGGATTCGGGTTATCGCTCGATGGCCTCGGTGCAGTCCAGCCTCGTCATGTATCCAATCCATGCTTATGGGTCGGAAGAACAGCGCCGCAAATATCTCCCCGGCCTGGCGGCAGGCACGCTGATCGGCTGTTTCGGCCTGACCGAGCCCGATGCTGGCAGCGACCCGGCAGGGATGCGCACTACAGCCAAGAAGACCGACGGTGGCTATGTGCTGAACGGCAGCAAGACCTGGATTTCCAACGCACCCTTCGCCGATGTCTTTGTCGTCTGGGCCAAGAGCGAGGCGCATGGCGGCGGCATCCGCGGCTTTGTGCTGGAGAAGGGCATGAAGGGGCTGAGCGCGCCCAAGATCGAGGGTAAACTATCGCTGCGCGCTTCAACCACCGGCATGATCGTCATGGATAATGTCGAGGTCGGCGACGATGCGCTGCTGCCCGAAGTGCAGGGACTAAAAGGCCCGTTCGGCTGCCTCAACCGCGCGCGCTATGGCATCAGCTGGGGCGCGCTGGGAGCGGCCGAATTCTGTATGCACGCCGCGCGGCAATATGGTCTGGACCGACACCAGTTCGGCAAGCCGCTCGCCGCGAACCAGCTTTACCAGAAGAAACTCGCCGACATGATGACCGACATTGCGCTGGGCCTGCAGGCGAGTCTACGCGTCGGACGCCTGATGGACGAAGGCCGCCTTGCGCCCGACATGATCTCGATCGTCAAACGCAACAATGTCGGCAAGGCGCTGGATATCGCCCGCATGGCCCGCGACATGCACGGCGGCAACGGCATCAGCGAAGAATATCAGGTCATCCGCCACATGGTGAACCTGGAAACCGTCAACACCTATGAAGGCGCGCATGACGTGCATGCACTGATCCTCGGCCGGGCGATTACGGGGATTGCGGCTTTTTAAGCTCTATCGCCGCGCTCTATCTCGTCGGCCCGCACTTGATGCGGGCCTAGGCTTGCAGCGCAACGGTCGAGAGAAAGCCAAGCCCCGCATCGAGTGCAGCGTGACGCAGCCGAAAACGACAGATAGACGCGTTTTCGCTTTGCGCTGCTGTTCAAACAGCGGCATAGCCAGGGCTTGTTGATCGAATTCATCCTGATTTGTGCGATTGCCGCGTTGGCGGTCTGGCTGCAGCGGATGCGCGAAGATGTGAAGCGCTTGCAGCAACGCGTTGACGCGCTGGAGGATGCCGACTTCCAACATGTCTTGTCGGCAAACAGGTCTCCAGCCGAACCGGCTCCCGAATTCAGGGTCGCTGCAAAGGCTGCACCCCGTCAACGCGCCGCCGTTGTCACAAGTGACGCATTCGAACGGCCACCGTCCGCTGAGCCTGAATATGAAGGCCCGCCCCAGCCGGAACCCGAGCCCAGACCCGCCTTCAAAAACCCGCTTGCCGGTGCCAGTTTCGAGGATCTTGTCGGCGGCAAATTGCCCATCTGGATCGGCGGCATTGCACTGGTATTCGCGGGCTTCTTCCTTGTGCGCTATACGATAGAGGCCGGGCTGCTCGGCCCGGCGGCACGCTCGATCCTCGCAACATTGTTCGCGCTGGCGCTTATCGCCTTGAGCGAACTGGGCGGAAAATTGCCCAGGATTGGGGACGCATTCACCGCTGACCCGCGCGTGGGGCAGAGCCTTGCCGGGGCAGGCGTCGCGACGCTCTATGGCACGCTTTACATGGCAGCCGAGATTTACGGGCTCGTCGGGGTCGGAATCGCGTTCGTGCTGGTCATCATCGTCACCGCCCTCGCCTTCGCACTTTCGCTGCGACAGGGAGCGCCGACTGCGCTGATGGGTCTTGCCGGAGGGTTCGCCGCGCCATGGGTTGCTGGCATGGGAGCAAGCAATCTGCCCACATTGTTGCTCTATCTCGCGGTGTTCATCGCCGCCCTGTTCGGCCTTGCCATTTGGCGGCGCTGGCTGTGGCTGTTGGTACTCGCGAGCGGTGGCGGGGCGATCTGGAGCTTTGCGATGCTGGTCAGCGCGCAGGACGACTTCGCATGGCTCGGCCTTTTTATCCTCGTCACCGCCGCTGCCGCTGTCTTCGCGCTCGAGCGATTCAAGGCGTCCGAGAGCCGCTGGACCGATCTTGCTGCCTATGCACCCATGGCGCTGGCGCTGGTGCAGCTCGCCATCCTGCTGCCACGTACCGAATTTTCGAGCGTCGGCTGGGGCTTTTATGGGGCGCTGTCGGTGCTTGCCATCCTCATGGCGTGGCGCGAGGCGAAGATGGCACTGATCATGCTCGCAGCGCTTATCCTGTCCATCCTTCCGCTAGCCGAAACTTGGGGCGAGCGCGGCGGCGAGGCTATCTCGCTGATCGCGACCTTTGGCATCATACTGCTCTTTGGCGGCGCGGGGCATGCTGCGATCCGGCAGCAGCGCAGCCCGCTTATCATCTGGGCTATAGCGGCATTGGGCGCGCCGGTGCTGGTCTGGTTCGCTGCGTCGGTGCCAGGCAGCATGGTGTATGAGGATAATATATGGGGTATGGCCGCGCTGCTGATCGCTGCCGTCGCCATGTGGACCGCGTGGGAGCAACATCGTCTGGAGCGTTCCGGCATCGTTCAGCGGCTGGCGACAGTGACGGCCGTGCTGATGCTGCTGATGGCCGGGTTGCTGCTGATTCCCGATGGCTGGATGCCGACGTGGAGTGCGGCCATCGCTTTGGTCGTCGCAGCCTGGGCGCGCGTAACACAAGACCGCGTTGTGCGCGGCACGGCCATCGCACCTTTGGGCATAGCCATGCTGTGGGCGACGGGCGCATCATGGCCGCTGCTGGGTGCACTCTCTGCCGCCTTCTGGGGAGACACCAGGGCCTATGGCCTGCTGCCCGCCATATCCGAAGCAGCGCGCACCGCGCTTATCCCCGCATTGCTCATCCTTGCGCTGCTGTGGGACGGCGCTTTCCTAGTCGGCACCAAAACGCGTATGTTCGCTTTGGTCTTTGGCAGCGCTGCGCTGGCGGCATTCCTCTGGATGATCGCTAAGCAACCCGCCGCGATCCAGAGCCCGAGCGATTTCATCCGCCTGGGCTTTGCCGAACGCGCGGCGTTCACGCACATATTATTTGGCCTCGGCTGGCTGGCGCTGGTGCAGGGGGCGAGGCAGACGCAATGGCCGATGCTGCGCCAGATCGGCTGGGCGTTGTTCGCGGTCGGGTTGTTCCGCGTGATCTGGTTCGACCTTGCCCTCCTCAACCCCGTTACGCGCGCGCAGATGGTCGGCCCGGTGCCGATCGCCAACCTCGCCACCGGCCATTTCGCGGCAGTCGCGCTATGGCTTTGGCTGGCGGGATCACAGGCAGGCGAAGCGCGGCGCCAGTTAATGCTACACACCGCCAGCCTCTCCGCAATGATCCTGACCGTCCTTATCACCGTGCGGCAGATGATGCAGGGCAGCCTTCTGTCGGGCGGCGCGATGGGAACAGGCGAAAATTATCTCTACTCTGCGGGCCTGCTCGCGCTGGCAATTGCGTGGCTGGCGCGCGGGATGATGGCGGGTTCGCGCCTGCTGCGCCTTGCGGGCCTCGCCCTGCTTACCACCGTCACCTTCAAGGTGTTCCTGATCGACGCCGCTGCATTGGAAGGGGTGCTGCGCATCCTCTCCTTCCTGGTTCTCGGCATCGCCCTGATCGGCATAGGCTGGGCCTATGGACGGGTGATGGCTAAGCCCCCAAAAACAGCTTGAGCGACGGCCACTGCGCCGCGACGGCTGCGCGGCCATGCTCTATGGCGGCTTTGATCTTGGATGGTTTGAATTCCATCGCCTCGGCCCCTTCGAACCCAGGGTCGGGCGCGATGATGCGGATCGGGGCGAAGCTGTAGCGGGCGAGCTGTTCGTCCAACGGGAACAGCGCGGAGACAACTTGCGACGACGTCAGCCCCAAGGCCGTCAGCCGCCGAAACTGCGCCTCGCGCGAGGCAAGCAGGTCGTTTATCAGCATCGCATTGCCAATATCGTTGGTGGACACCTCGGCATTCAATATCTCGACCGAGCGCAATGCGATTTCGTAAAGATTCTCAAACTGCTTCGTCTTTGCCGCGGCCTCGGTCGGCTGCGCCAGCACGACTAGCAGTGCCTTGGGCTTCAGCGCCATTGCGCTCGACAACGGAGTCACATTGCGCACGCCACCATCGACCCATTGTTCGGTCACGCCCGCCGCATTTTTGCGCTTCAAAGGCTGGAAAAAAGGCGGCTGTGCGGACGAGGCATAGACCCATTCGCCGATATCGGGATTTTTCTCATCGAAATCCTGAGCTTGCCCGGTCTGCAGATTAACCGCACTGATGCGCAGCTGGCGCTTGGCAGCCTTTAACTTGGTGGGATCGGCATAGGCTTTCAATCGTTCGCGGATCGGCTTTGCGTCGAACATCGAGTCCGCGCCGAACACTGCACCTGCCGCGCCAAGCGGGCGTTTCTTGTAAATATCCTTGTTGCCGCTGATCGTCGTCCATTGCTGGACCAGGCCCGGCACGTCGTTCATCGCACCACCCAGCGCCTGGATCGCGCCGGTCGAGACCCCGGCAAAAATGTCGAACTGTACGCCGCGTTCTCGGATCAGCGCGTCCATCACGCCGACCTGGAATGCGCCGCGCGCGCCGCCTCCCGATAAAACCATTGCCAGACCGCCAGCCATGCGCCCTCTCCCCTCCAGAGATGTCGATTGCGACCTGCTGCCCGATTGTTCGGGCTTATGATTGAAACTCCCACGCCAGCATCGCTGCGTCAAGCCGGACGAACTTATCGCGCGAACAATTGCCCGTCATCGGCAAAGGCCTTGAACTCCAGAGCATTACCGCTGGGATCGGTGAAGAACATCGTGGCCTGCTCACCCACCTTCCCTTTGAAACGGATATGCGGTTCGATGCCGAATATAGTGCCGGCCGCGCGCAGCCGCTCCGCAAGCGCCTCCCATTGCTCCATCGTGAGCACAATGCCGAAATGCGGCACGGGCACGTCATGGCCATCGACCGCGTTGGTAATCGGCCGAGGAGCCATTGCGGGGTCGAGATGCGCGACAATCTGGTGCCCGTAAAAATCGAAATCGATCCAGTGGTCCGAGGAGCGCCCTTCCGCACAGCCAAGCACATCGCGGTAGAATGCGCGTGCGGCAGCAAGGTCATGCACCGGAAAGGCAAGGTGAAACGGACGAAGCGACATCATGCCATCCTATTCAGGCGGTAGCGCCATAGCCAGCGATTCGCCGAGCCGCAGGCACCGCCCCATCTGCCCCTCACGGCTTTCGCTTGCCTGCACATGCTTGGCAAATTCGACGCCCGCCTGTCCCCCGGGGTCTGTCCCCGGCAAATTGGCAAGTTTCGCTGTAAACGCGCGGTCCAGCCGGCCCATGGCCAGCGCATCGCGGCTGCCTTTACCTTCGCGCGATACGATCTCGCGATAGCTGGCACCGATCATCCCGGCGCAATAGCTTATCCGCAGACGGTCCGTTTGGTCGGCGCGCAATTGTTGACGGAACAGCGCGAGCTTTTCGGGCTCATCAGTCTGCCATCCGGGCGGCGGGGTCAGCACAGCGGATCTTTCGTCAACAACAATGACATCAGCCGCAGCATCGGCCACGGCAAGCTGCGCGTCCATCAGCGTCTTGCATTCGTCGAACCGGCCACGGGCGTAGGCTGCTGCTGCCTCGGCGGTTTTTGCGTTCAGCACCTCCGCCTGCTCGGCATCGACCGCTGTCCTGATGGCGAACGCAACCACTTCCCTTGGCTGGCCGCTTTCGAACGTCACCCTGTCACCGACGATGCCTGCCCAGCGTTTGCCGGTATCGCGGATGTCGGGATAATCCTGCAATGCCGCTTTGCCCTCACGCTGCTCATGCGCGATGATCCCCAGCAGGGCGACGCAGCCAATGTCGCGCTGGTGCACGTCGGTCAGCGGCGTGGGGGCGGGCGCGGGCACAGGCGAGGACGCAGCTAGCGCAAGCAGAAAAGCGATCATGAGGCGGGTCTAACAGCTGATTGCTGAACATCAAGCAACACCGATTGCAATCATGATCGGGGGCGGGCAAAGGCGGCGCCATGCAAAAGCTGATTGATCGCTACGCGCGTTGGCTGGCTCTGATCGCAGGCGGTGTATCGGCGACCGGCTTTGCGCCGCTGAACCTGTTCCTGTTGACCCTGCTGTGCCTTGCGCTGCTGATGCACCTGATTGTCAGGGCCGATAGCGGCAAGCGGGCATTCCTGATCGGATGGCTATTCGGGGTCGGGCATTTCACCATCGGCAATAACTGGATTGCGACGGCCTTTACCTATCAGGCAGCGATGCCCGCCTGGCTGGGATGGATCGCGGTTGTGGCGTTGGCGCTATATCTGGCGGTCTATCCGGCGCTGGCGGCCTGGGGGGCGTGGTGGCTAAATAAAATCGTATCGGAAAAACTTCGTCACTCCCGCGAAGGCGGGAGTCCATCCCCTGACCGAGCAGGCAAAATGCAACCTCAGGAGATGGATTCCCGCCTTCGCGGGAATGACGATAATGCAAGAAAAGCTGTTTCCATCCCCTTCATCCTCGCCTTTGCAGGGTGCTGGATTATCAGCGAATGGCTGCGTAGCTGGGTGTTCACAGGCTTTGCGTGGAACCCGCTGAGCGCAATTTTGATCACAGGTGTCGTCCCGATCACGCCTATGATCAAATGGATCGGGACGTACGGCGTATCTGGCATCATCTTACTGATCGTGGGTCTTGTCTATACAATCATGAAGATTGAAAAGGTCGAGATAAACGGCAAGGTGCAACGCAACGGCTATATGGTTAGCCGTGGATTGATAGGCGTCATATTATTGCCTCTGCTCATCCTGTCAGGGATCAGCAACACCGCTACGCTTCCGCAAAAATCCCCGACCAACCTTACCATCGTCCAGCCCAATATCAGCCAGACTAACAAGCATATCGAGGCTTATGAGGCGGTCAATTTCTCCCGTCTCGCGCAGCAGAGCCGCCCGCTGGATGACAAACCCCGCATCCTGCTCTGGCCCGAGGCCGCCATCCCCTGGTGGCTGGAGGATGGCTATTCGCCCTACGCCTATCGCAATCAGCCTGGCGGCAGCGCGGCAGGTACAAGGCAATTGCTGACCCGCCTGCTTGGTCCCGACGACATGTTGCTCACCGGTGCCGACCGGCTGGTATTCGATGCCAATGGCGCGGTCATCGGCGCGCATAATTCGGTCTTTGCCATCGACAAAGGTGGCGCGATCCGCGCGACCTATGACAAGGCACATCTGGTGCCCTATGGCGAATATCTGGCGCTGCGCTGGCTACTAGAGCCATTGGGCGCAACGCGGCTGGTGCCCGGGGCGATCGATTTTCTACCGGGTCCCGGCCCACGCACGCTGACCCTCGGCGCGAACAAGCCGAATGTCGGGTTGCAAATCTGTTATGAGATCATTTTCTCCGGCAAGGTCACCGACCGCGTTAACCGGCCCGACTTCCTGTTCAACCCGTCGAACGATGCTTGGTTCGGCAGCTGGGGTCCGCCGCAGCATCTGGCGCAGGCGCGGCTGCGGGCCATTGAAGAGGGATTGCCGGTGGTCCGCTCAACCCCAACCGGGATCAGCGCGGTTATCGACGCCAACGGACGCATCGTCAAAAGCCTGCCACTGGGCGTTGCTGGGCGGCTCGATACGGCGCTTCCTCCGGCAAAAGCGCCAACGCTTTTCGCCCGTTTCGGGAATATCCTGCCGCTTGGCTTTGCCGCTCTGCTGATAGTGCTGGCGTTTATCCCGCTTGTAAGGAAGCGCACTTCACGCTAGGGGCGCGCGCAGCACATAAAGAAATCTTTATACGCAGACACAGCTAACTGACTGGAACAACCATGCGCACCAACTATCTCTTCACCTCTGAATCGGTTTCCGAAGGCCATCCCGACAAGGTTTCCGACCAGATTTCGGACGCCATCGTCGATCTTTTCCTGTCGAAAGACCCCGAGGCGCGCATTGCGTGCGAAACGCTGACCACGACCCAGTTGGTCGTCCTCGCCGGTGAAATCCGCTGCAAGGGCGTCTATGAAAATGACGAATGGGCGCCGGGCGCAAAGGAAGAAATCGAAGCGACTGTGCGCCGGACGGTCAAGGAAATCGGCTATGAGCAGGACGGTTTCCACTGGGAGAAGCTGGAGTTCATCAACCGCCTCCACGGCCAGTCCGCACATATTGCGCAAGGCGTAGATGCCGGCAGCAACAAGGATGAAGGTGCAGGCGACCAGGGGATCATGTTCGGCTATGCCACCGATGAAACCCCCGATTTGATGCCCGCAACGCTCGATTACAGCCACAAGATTTTGCAGCGCATGGCCGCCGACCGCCATTCGGGCGCAGCGCCGTTCCTTGAACCGGATGCGAAGAGCCAGGTGACGCTGCGCTACGAAGGCAGCCTGCCCGTTGCCGCGACCGCCATCGTCGTTTCAACGCAGCACGCGCCGGGTTATGACGAGGGCGAGAAAGAGGCCGAACTCCACGCCTATGTGAAGCGCGTAATCGCCGACGTGCTGCCGCCCGTGCTGCTGCGCGAAACCGAATATCATATCAACCCGACGGGCAGCTTTGAAATTGGCGGCCCTGATGGCGATGCAGGCCTGACCGGGCGCAAGATCATTGTGGACACTTATGGCGGTGCGGCCCCACATGGCGGCGGCGCGTTTTCTGGTAAAGACCCAACCAAGGTCGATCGCTCTGCCGCCTATATCACCCGCTATCTTGCAAAGAATATCGTTGCCGCTGGCCTTGCGACGCGCTGCACGATCCAGCTGGCCTATGCAATTGGCGTTTCGAAGCCGCTGTCGCTCTACGTCGATACGCATGAAACCGGCACTGTTGGCGACGACAAGATCGAGCAGGCAATCATGGGGATCGAAAAATTGGGCGGCCTGACCCCGCGCAGCATCCGCACGCATCTGGGCCTCAACAAGCCGATCTATCGCAAGACCGCTGCCTATGGCCATTTCGGCCGCAAGGCAGAGGGCGACATGTTCCCGTGGGAACGGCTGGATCTGGTTGCCGATTTGAAGGCGGCTTTGGGCTGATAGGATCAAGCCCCTCTCCTTCGGGGGAGGGGTTTATTCCAGCTTATCCCCCATGCGCTTGCGAAGCTTCGCCAGCGCAGCCTTTTTGATCTGGCACACGCGCGCGGCACCCACGCCGAGCGTCTGTCCGATCTCCTCGAGGTTCAATTCTTCGACGAAGAATAGCTGCAGCACCATCGCCTCGCGCTCGGGCAGTTCGCTGATGCTATTAACCAGCAATGTGCGCATCTGCTCGCGCTCCATTGCACTGTCGGCTCTGTCGTCGGGATCGGCGAACCAGGGATCATGGTCGGAATAAAGATCGTCAATGCTGCCTGCCTCGACAGGTACCGCGCTGACCAGCAGATCATGATAGGCTGCAATATCGAGACCCAGTTCATCGGCCATCTCCGCCGCGGTCGGCGGACGCAAATTGCGTTGTTCCAAGGCCGCGCGCGCTGCCGACAATTTGCGTCGCCCGGTGAGCGCAGAGCGGGTCATGCGGGCTTCCTTGCGCAATTGATCGATCATCGCGCCGCGCACACGCGTGGAGGCGTAGGTTGCAAAGGCAAAGCCGCGATCCTCATAGCCATTGGCTGCCTCAAGCAAGGCAATCAGCCCGGTCTGGATCAGATCCTCCAGTTCGATGGACGAGGACATGCGCGAATAGACATGCCAGGCGATGCGGCGCACCATCTCGCCATGCTGGCGGACAAGATCGCCCTGCCCATAAGCCATGCTATGATAATCGCTGCGTGCGGCACGTTTGCGTGGCGCGTCCTTAATATGCATGTGAAGCATGGTTCACTCTTCCTTCTCTGTGGAATTGGGGTCGGCGAGCAAGGCGGGTTCGCGCTTGCCGCCAATGGTGGCGATCACATCGACCGCCTTGGTTTCGGGAATTTCGAGGAATGACAGCACAGCAACGTCGGCAAATTGCGCCCGCAACAGCCGTGAAACTGCCGCGCGGCACACAGGCGAGGTGATGACGGCGAAACTGCGCGCGGCGAGGAGCAGCGGTTGCACCGCTTCGCCGATGGCAGAGATGATTTGGCGCGCAAGATCGGGCTCGAACGGCCAGCTTGCGTTGGGGCCGGTGCGTACCGCCTGCGTCAGCAGCATTTCGAGTTCAGGATCGAAGGTGATGGCGGGCAGCGGCATTTTTACCGGCGCGATGGTCTGTACGATCAATGCGCCGATCCGCTGGCGCACCGCCTCGACGAGCTCGGCAGGCGACAGCTCCTGCCCGCTGCACTCCACCATCGCTTCGGCAATGCGGCGGAAATCGCGCAAGGGCACGCGCTCGGAGAGCAGCGCGCGGCACAGCGCGGCTATGCTCGCCAGTGAATAGGGTGCAGGCGTCAGTCCCTGCACCAGCTGCGGGCAGCTTTGCTTAAGCGTGTCGATTATCGCCTGCGCCTCATCAAGGCCGAACAGTTCGGCAGCGGCCCCCGACACGATCCGGTTGAGGTGCGTCGCGACAACCGTCGGTGCATCGACGACGGTATAGCCTGCCGCTATCGCGTCCGCCCGGGTCGAGGCAGCGATCCACATCGCATCAAGGCCAAAGCTCGGGTCCTTGCATGGACGGCCAGTCACGCCGTCGAGGCAATCGCCCGCGTCCAGCGCCAGCAATTCGTGAGGGAAGACTTCATCCTCACCCAGGATCGCGCCCGCCACCTTGATGCGGTAGGCATTGCCGGGCAGCGACAGATCATCGCTCACCTTCACCAGCGGCAGCACAAAGCCCAGCTCACGCGACAATTGCCGCCGGACCCCGGTGATCCGTGCCATCAGTGGCGCAGCCTTGCGGTCGTCGACCAGGTCTACCAGCGCATAGCCGATTTCCAGCGTGACGGGTGCAGCCTCGCAGACATCGTCCCACAGGATGACGTGCGGTTCGGCAGCAGGCAGCGGCACGGTGACCGGGATGGAAGCGAGCTGCTCGCTCTTGCGCACTTTCCAGAAGATCGCTGCGGCAACTGCCGCCGCCGGAAAGACCACCAGCTGCGGCATGGCAGGAATAAAGCCCAGCAGGGTAAGAATGATCGCGACGGGTGCCCAAGCCTTTGACAGGCCGAACTGGCTGCCGATCTGTCCCGAGAGATCGAGCGGCGAGGAGACACGCGTGACAATCGCTGCGGCAGCAATCGAGAGCAGCAAGGCTGGCACCTGCGCAACCAGCGCATCGCCAATCGCAAGGCTGATATAGATTTGCGCCGCCTCGCTCAGCGAGAGGTCGTGGCTGACCACGCCAAGGATCAAGCCGCCGAAAATATTGACGAACAGGATCAAAAGGCCAGCAACCGCATCACCCTTCACAAATTTGGAAGCACCATCCATCGAGCCATAGAAATCGGCTTCAGTCGCGACTTCCTGCCGCCGCGCCTTGGCCTCGTCGGGGGTCAGCAATCCGGCGTTGAGATCGGCATCGATCGCCATCTGCTTGCCGGGCAAGGCATCGAGCGTGAAGCGCGCAGAGACCTCCGAAACGCGGCCCGCACCCTTGGTAATGACGACCAGGTTGATGATCATCAGCACGGCAAAGACGAAAATGCCGACGATATAATCGCCGCCGATCAGGAACGCGCCAAAGGCCTCGATCACATGCCCCGCTGCTGCCGTCCCCTCATGCCCGTCCACCAGCACAACGCGGGTCGACGCGACGTTCAACGCCAGGCGGAACAATGTCGCCAGCAACAGCACAGTGGGGAAGGAAGAAAAATCGAGCGACTTTGCTGCCGACAGCGCAATCATCAGCACGGCGAGGCTGATCAGGATATTGGTGACAAAGCCGATGTCGAGCACCAGCGCCGGGATCGGCACGACCATCAGCATGACGACGATCAGGATCGCGAATGGCAGGGCGCCTCCGACGATGACCGATGACCAGATGCGTTTGACGCCGTCACCCATCAGGCCTGCCCTCCAACGGCGGCCAACCGGCTATAGGCAGCGCGGGCAAAATCGATGGAAAGCTGTTTCGGCATCGGCTGGATGCCCTGTAGCTGCAGTGGCTTCAGCGCCTTTTGCTGACCTGCAGCTGCAAATTGCACGCGCGTGACCGGCGGCGGCGCAAAGTCACCACCCATTTTGGCCGCAAAGCGTTGGCGGATGTCGTTCAGCGAACGCGGCGCACCATCCTTGCCATAGAAAATGGCCTGATTGGCCGCCGCCGCCTTCGGAAAGAGGGGCGCTGCAGCCTGATCGGGATCAACCGACCATGCCTTCAGAAATTTGCTCGCGCCGCCGACTCCAAGGAAATGGGCGAGATAGAGATCAACCGGCTCCGGCGCGCGGCCAAGCCCCGCGCCCAGCACATCGCGATTGTCAGCGGCAAACTCCGCCGCCATCAACGACGCGAGCTCGGGCTGGTTGCGCAGATCGAGGATTTGCGCCCGCAATGCCGGATCATTGACGGCATATTCGCCATCCCCGCTTGCCGAAATCGCATCTGCCGCCCAGCCATAGCCATGCGCGGCCCCATGTTGTTTCAGCGTACCGAGCCAGGTCTGACGGGTGAACTGGAACAGTCCGGTCGCGCTGGAGGTCGCTGCCTTCGCATCCGCGCGAAATCCGCTCTCGACCTTCGCCTGGTTCATCAGATATTCAAAATCGATGCCTGTCCGGTCGGCAGCAATTGCAATCGCACGTGCGGCGCGGTCCACATTGGCGCTTCGCTGGCTCTGCAACTCCAAACGGCTCATGACATATCCATCGTGCCAGCGACGGAATGCCGGTGGCTCGATGACCTTTTTGCAACGGCCGTGCCAGTTGGATTTTTTGGCGGTTTAGCGCCGCTTTTCAGTAAGGATGTGGAAGCGCATGGGCGGGCATTCCGCGCAATTCGTTGATCTTGCCAATTCTTTGACGCGTCCAGTGCAACAGGCTGTTAGTCCGCATCGCTGCCGCCCGGTTCTGCTGCAATAGCTCTGCGATCCGGTTCGGCAATCCGGGTTCCGGTTTTGCGGCATCATTGTTGCGCCCATGCGCGACTGCCGCTGCCAGCGCTTCGCTTGCCAGCGTGATGGCATCGGCATCCTGCGCATCAAGCGCGGCAATCAGCTCTGCCTGCCGCGCCATGATCGCATCGATGTCGTCAATCTTCATGAAAGGCCCGGCTGGTAATGGCGCAACACGGCGTCGGCAATCGCCTCTGCATCGGCGCGATAGCTGCCATTGGCAATAGCATGCCTTATCTGAGCGATCTTCGCATAATCGACCGGCGGACCGGCCTCTGCCAGTTCGCGCGCAGCGGCTGTCAACTTCGTGAGCGAAACCGACTGGCCGGGCACTTCTGCCTTTGCACTGGTTGGCGTTGTTGCAGCATCGCCTTTTGCGGCAGGAACACTGTGTTGTCCTATCGGCCGCAACGGCCCGAATGATACCGGATCCACCATGGCAATTGCCCTTTTTCTTGCCCCGTCGGAATTTCGACAGGCTTCAACAAAGGGCAATAACGGCGGCCTTTATGCAAAGTTTAATCCTTTATTTGCACTTTTCCGGCCGCGATCACCGTCCCCGATATAAACGGGCCCTGCGTCGAGAATTTGACGCGGATATTCTTGCCTATGCCGCCATCCTCCGCAGCAATACCATCATAGCTGACGCTATAGTCATCGCCCAATATGGTGACGTTTACAGCCTCTCCCCGGCGGATGACCGGGGCGCTGTTCAATGCGTTCGACGTTACTGGCGATTGTTCGCCGATCAGGGGCACGCGCAGGCGCCAGCCAAGCGGCACGCAGCGTACGGCGATCATGCCCGCGCCAGCCTCCAGTTCGGCAGCAACCGGGCAACGGCGCAGTTTGATCCTGCGGTCAATCGGGCTGGCGCTCGCCGGAAGCGAGGCGGCAAGTTCGGCCACGCGTTGGTCGAGCACAGACAAATCCTCAAATTCATTGGCAAATGCCGGTGCCGAAACCAGGGCTGCGCCCAGGATCAAGGTGGACATGCGGGTCATGGTGCGGTTCCTTTCGCAGTGACAGCTCCTGCCCGAACGCAGGATCGACACCCGTTTTGCAAATGCCGTGCCATCCGCACAAAAGCGCGGCGCGCAGCTGGCATCGTCAATTTCCCGTCAGATTCATTGCCCCCTGAACATTGCCTCTCGCTAAGTCATTGAAAATACATGCGTAATTCGGATTGGCACGACCATTGCTGTCACTCCCCTGCCCCGGTCCCGCCGCAGACAGGAAGGATGGGGCGGAAAGGATGACGCAATGGCTTTTGACAATATCGTCGGGATACACGCCACGGCACTGCAGCTGCGGTCGCAGCGCATGTCGATGTTGGCGTCCAACATCGCCAATGCCGCGACGCCCGGATACAAGGCGCGCGACCTCGATTTTTCAAAGGCGCTTGCGCTCGCCAGCGATGGCCAGACAGCCGATGCCGCCATCGAATATCGCGTGCCAGTGCAGGCCTCGCTCGATGGCAATACCGTGGAGCTTGCGACCGAGCAAACCGCCTTTGCCGAAAACGCCCTCGCCTACCGGTCGAGCCTTTCATTCCTGCAGGGCCGCATCAGCACGCTGACCCGCGCGCTGAAGGGAGAATGAAGATGGCTGGTCCCCTTTCGCTCTTTGAAATCAGCGGCCGTGCGATGGCAGCGCAGCTTGTGCGGCTTAACACCACGGCATCCAATCTTGCCAATGCAGGGACCGTCTCGGGCAGCGAGGCCAGCGCCTTCCGCTCGATGAAGCCCGTGTTCCGGACGATCATGGGAGAAAATGGCACCGCAACGGTCGCCATCGACCAGATCACGCAGGCGACCAACAGCCCGGTCAAGCGCCACGACCCCAGCCATCCGCTCGCCGATAGCGACGGCAATGTGTGGGAGGCTGCGGTCGATAGCGCCGCAGAGCTGGTCGAGATGGTCGAAACCGCGCGCCATTACCAGAACAACGTCCAGGTCTTGTCCACCGCCAAGGGCCTGATCAGCGAAACCCTGCGGTTGGGTCAATAAGCAGAAAGTGACGATGATGAGCATCCAGAATGTAAACAGTGCAAGCCTGCCCGTCCTGCCCCAGGGCAGTGCGCAAAAGCAGCTGGGGCAGAATGATTTCCTGCGGCTGATGACCACGCAGCTGAGCGCGCAGGACCCCTTTGACCCCGTGGACAACCAGGCGATGGTTGCACAGATGGCGCAATTTTCCAGCGTCACCGGCATTTCCGAGATGAACATCTCGCTGAAAGGCATCGCCGAACAGATTGCTGCGCAGACGCAGTTACTGGGGGAGATACGGGCGAACAATTCCGTAACACCTAGCCCCTGACTTCGTCACCCCCGCGTAGGCGGGGGTCCATCACCGACGGCTTAACATTAGACGTCGGGGATGGATTCCCGCTTTCGCGGGAATGACGAAACTTTGGACCATATTGAAAAGGAATAACCCAATGTCATTCTACACATCCCTCTCGGGCCTGAAAGGCGCGCAGACCGACCTATCGGTGATTTCCAACAACCTCGCCAATGTCGGCTCCACCGGCTTCAAGCGCAGCCGTGCGCAATTTGGCGACCTGTTCGCCAGCGCACCCACGCAGACGACGCGGATGATCGCTGGCCAGGGTACGCGCCTCAACGGCGTGGTACAGCAGTTCACCCAAGGCACGCTCGAGGCAAGCGACAAGACGCTGGACCTCGCGGTCGCAGGCGAAGGTTTCTTCGTCGTGCGCGGCGATCCGCCCCGTCAGGCTGTGACCTATACGCGCAACGGCGCGTTTCAGGTCAATGCCAACCGGCAGGTTGTCGATACCACCGGATCGACGCTGCAGCTCTTGCCTGTCGATGCCAGCGGCAATGTCACCGGCAATACACTGGGCGATGCCTTTGATTTTGTTTTACCGACCAATGCACCCGGCAATCCCACTGTCGCATTGGTCAACGTCTCCGTCGGCATAGACGGCCTGGTCACCGCAACCTATGCCGACGGATCGGACGAAGCGCTTGGCAAGATCGCCATGGCAAGCTTCACTGCGCAAGAGGGGCTTCGCCCGGTCGGTGACAGCCACTGGCAATCGACCGGCGACAGCGGCCCGCCAACCATTGATGCAGCCACCAACGGACCGCTCGGCACAATCCGCTCGGGTGCGCTGGAACGCGCCAATGTCGACGTGACTGAGGAACTGGTCGCGTTGATTTCGGCGCAGCGCAATTTCCAGGCCAATGCCAAGGCAATCGAGACCGCGTCCAACATGACGCAGGCCATTGTGAGCATCCGGTAGGCTGAGCTGACATGGACCGCCTGATCTACACCAGCCTTTCCGCGATGCGCGGCAGCATGGCGCGGCAGACCGCGATTGCCAATAATCTCGCCAACAGCCAGACGCCCGGCTTTCGCGCCGATACGGCCGAGGCGCAAGCGCTCTGGATGCGCAGCGACAATCTCGACGCGCGGGCCTTTGCCTCCGAAGAGGTGCTGGGTGCCGACATGCGTGCCGGTACGGTCATACAGACCGGCCGCGATCTAGACATCGCGCTGGCGGGCGATGCCATGCTGGTGGTGCAGGCCCCCAATGGCGAGGAAAGCTATACGCGGCGCGGCGACCTGATGCTGTCCGAGAGCGGCCTGTTGACGACAGGCGACGGACATCCGGTTCAGGGCATGGCGGGTCCGATCACCTTGCCGCCCGCCGACAGCATCGCCATCGATGCCGAGGGACGGATCCAGATCGTGCCTGCGGGCGGCGATCCCAATAATCCGCAGGAGATCGACCGGTTGCGCCTTGCGACGCCCATGGGCAGCGACATTGTCAAAGGGCTGGACGGGCTTTTCCGCGTGAAGGGCGGCGGGGTATTGCCCGACGATCCCGACGCGCGCGTGATCACCCGGTCCATCGAGGGATCAAACGTCAGTGCCACCACCGCGCTGGTCGAGATGATCGAGGCCAGCCGCAGCTGGGATACGCAGCTCAAGATGATCGGCGATGTCCGCGACATGGACGCGGCAACCGCCGGGCTGATGCAATTACCGCAATAGGAGAAGATAGATGGGAATAGGTGCCTTGCACGTCGCCCGCACCGGGCTGGACGCACAGAATTTCAGGATGCAGGTGATCGCCAATAACCTGGCGAACGTGAACACCACCGGCTTCAAACGCGACCGGGCGAGTTTCGAAACGCTTGCCTATCAGGCAGTGACCACGCCAGGCGCGCCATCGTCGGGCGCGAACCGCTACGCCATCGGTTTCAACCTCGGTACCGGCGTGCAGATGACCGGCACCGCGCGGATCGATACGCAGGGCACGCTGACCACGACCAGCAGCGCGCTCGACATCGCGATCGAGGGCGCTGGCTATTTCCAGGTGGCGATGCCCGATGGTCGCACCGGTTATACCCGCGCTGGCGATTTCAGTGTGTCGGCCGACGGCACTTTGGTGACCAGCGACGGCATGGCCATCCAGCCGCAGATCCAGATCCCCGACGGTGCCACCGCCATATCGGTCGGTGCTGACGGCACGGTTTCCGCCAGCATAGCCGGACAGGCAGAAGCGACCGAGCTCGGCCGGATCGAAACCGCACGCTTTGCCAATAGCGCAGGGTTGCAGGCGATCGGCAACAATCTGCTCGTCGAGACCGCCGCATCGGGCGCGCCGCAGGTCGGTACCGCTGGCGAGGAAGGGCGCGGCACGTTGCGCTCCGGCGCGCTGGAGGGCTCGAACGTCAATGTCGTCGAGGAACTGGTCGACATGATCGAGACGCAGCGCGCCTATGAGGTGAACAGCAAGATGATCCAGGCCACTGACGAGATGATGCGCAATGCCACGCAAAATCTCTAACGCCGCGCTGATCGCGCTGGTCCTCCTCGCTTCTCCCGCAATGGCGAAGAAAAAGAAGCCTGCGCCCGATGCCTTTGCCGCGACCAGCCCGCTTCCCGCCCCGGCCCCGCAAGCCAATGGCGCGATATTCCAGGCGAACGCCTATGCGCCGCTTACCTCGGGGACAAAGGCATCAATGGTTGGCGATATATTGACCATCGTGCTGACCGAGCGGATGACCGCCTCCAAGAGCAACAGCGCCAGTACCGAGCGCGGCGGCGATATCGGACTGTCCCCACCCGCCACCGGCCCGCTGTCGATCTTTACGCCCGGCGATATAAATATGGGCGGTGATCAGTCGTTTAAGGGAAAGGGCGAAACCGCCCAGGCCAACAGCCTTTCCGGAGACATCACTGTGACCATCGCTGCCGTCTATCCCAATGGCACCATGCTGGTGAAGGGCGAGAAGCGGATCACGCTCAATCGCGGGGACGAGTTGGTGCAGATTTCCGGCCTTGTCCGTGCAGCGGATATCGGTGTCGATAACCGCATAGCCTCCACCAAGGTCGCCGATGCCACCATTGCCTATACCGGCAAGGGCGAGATCGCCCGCGCCAGCAAACAAGGCTGGCTGCAGAAATTCTTCTCGATCATCAGTCCGTTTTGAAGGATGCACGCAATGCGGACCTTTTTGCTCTCCTTGCTGGCATTCCTCCTCGCCGCCGCCCCCGCGCAGGCAGACAGGGTCAAGGATCTGGGCCAGTTCCAGGGTGTCCGCGCCAACCAGCTTACCGGCTATGGCGTTGTCGTCGGCCTTGCCGGCACAGGCGATGACAGCCTCGATTATGCAACGCAGGGGGTCAAAGGCACCGTCGCGCGCTTTGGCCTTTCGTTGCCGCCGGGGATCAACCCCTCTCTCAAAAATGCTGCGGCCGTGATGATCACCGCAGAGCTGCCTGCCTTTGCCAAACCCGGCCAGCGGCTGGACATTACCGTATCGGCGCTGGGCAAGGCCAAATCCTTGCGCGGCGGCACATTGGTGCTTGCTCCGCTTTATGGCGCCGATGGCCAGATCTATGCGATGGCACAGGGCAATCTTGTTATCGGCGGATTGGGCGTCGAGGGTGCCGATGGTTCCAAACTCTCGGTCAACATCCCCTCGGCTGGGCGCATCGGCGGCGGCGCGACCGTCGAACGCAGCGTCGATACCGGCTTTACCGCCAGCGACCATTTGTTGTTCAACCTGCACCAGTTCGATGCCACCAATGCCGGGCGCGTCGCCGATGCCATTGACGGCTTGTTCGGCAAGGGCACCGCAGCGGTGCTCGACGGCGCAACCATCCGCATCAACGCAGCAAGCGGCGGTGATGCGCGCATCCGCATGATGTCGCTGATCGAAAATCTCTCCATCGATCGTGCAGAGCCGCCTGCTCGCGTCATCGTCAATGCCCGCACGGGCACCGTCGTCATCAACGGAGCGGTGCGTGTCGGCCCTGCTGTGGTCAGCCACGGCAAGCTGACCGTGCGTGTCGAGGAAGCACCGAGGATCGTGCAGCCCGCGCCGTTCAGCGATGGCCAGACCGCGCAGGAGGAAGCGAGCGACATCAGCGTCGAGGAAGAGGCGAACCCCGCCTTCCTGATGCCACGCGGCACATCGCTTTCCGATATTGTCGATGCCATCAACCGCATCCGCGTGCCTCCGGGCGATCTTGTCGCAATACTCGAAGCGCTGCACCAGGCCGGCGCACTGACGGCGGAGCTGGTGGTGATATGATCCGCGCTGCCGCCTCTGTCCCCTCGACAAATCCGGCTGCCAAGCCCGACCCCGAACTGCGCAAGGCAGCCGAGGCGTTCGAGGCTGTCATCCTGCGCCAGATCATCGGCCAGATGCGTTCGGCCAAGCTTGCCGACGAAATGTTCGGATCGCAGGCAACGGGGCAGTTCCGCGAAATGGCCGATGCCCGTACCGCCGATGCCATGGCCGAAATGCGCGCCTTTGGCATTGCTGACATGGTTGAGAAACAGCTGACCCAAGCAAAAGGCCTCATGAAATGAGCGACCTGATGAACATTGGCGCGTCGGGATTGCGGGCCTATTCGCGCGCGCTCTCCACCGTGGGCGACAATATCGCCAACGCCCAGACCGCAGGCTATGCCCGGCGCACGGTGCAACTGCGTGAGGCTCCGGCAGCAGGCGACATTGTCCTGTCGCGCAACAGCATCCGTCCCGGCGGAGTCGAAATTGCGGGCCTGTCGCGCTCGGTCGATAGCTGGCTGGTCGATGATGCCCGAACCTCCTCCGGCGATGCCGGGCAAGCCGCAAGCCGCCTGACATGGGTTTCAGCCGCCGAACGCGCCATTGCCGAAGATGGCAACGGCGTCGACTCCCGGCTGACCGCCATATTCACCACCGCCGACGAACTGGCGAGCAACCCCGGCAGCACCACGTTGCGCCAGCAATTCCTGCTGTCGGTCGACGAAGCGGCCACTGCCTTTCGCCAGACCGCTGGCGCGCTGACCAGTGCGGCACGGGGCGTCACCGATGCGGCGCGTGGCGAGGTTTACCAGCTCAACACCGACCTTGGCGCGCTGGAGCGGGTCAATGCAGGACTGCGCCGCGCGCGCCCGGGATCGTCGAACGAAGCGACCCTGCTCGATGAGCGCGACAGGCTGATCGATGCGGTTGCCAGCCGCCTGCCGGTTACAGCAAATTTCGATGCACGCGGTGCCGCGACCTTGCGTGTGGCAGGCAGCGGCGATCCGCTGGTGGTTGCCGGGCAGGTGTCCACCATGTCGCTGAATGTTGCGGCGGACGGGCGGCTCAGTTTTGCGCTTTCTCCGGGCGGCCCGGCTTCCTTTACGCCAGCATCGGGATCGCTTGCAGGCCTTGCCGATGGGGCACGCCATATCTCGGGCTTACGCAGCAGCCTTGATAGTGTCGCAAACCGGCTGGCCAGCGACTTGAATGCTGCCCACCAGTCGGGCTTTGATGCCAACGGCAATACGGGGCAGCCGCTTTTGGCAGGGGTAGGGGCGGCCGCGCTGGTCGCCGTCGCGCTTGCCCCTGAAGATGTCGCTGCTGCCGATGCGGCCAGCAGCAATGGCAATATGCTCAGCCTTGCCTCGCTACGCGGGCCATCGGGCGTGGAGCAGGCCTGGGCGGGCTTGGCCAACAGCCAGGCACAACAGACAGCATCCGCGCGCGCGCAGGATGCAGCAGCCTCCGCCCGCTATGATGGCGCAAGCGCGGCGCGCGATGCCATCAGCGAAGTCGATCTCGACCGCGAAGCGGCCGATCTTTTGCGTTTCCAGCAAGCCTATGAGGCTGCGGCGCGCACTATCCAGGTTGCACGCGAAACCATGCAATCGGTGCTCAACATCTTCTGATCGGAAGGGCCATGATAAACGCAACCGGAAACCGGATGTCCCGGGAAATACAGCGCCAGTCGCGGCTCGCCGACGACATTGCGAGCACGCAGATACAGGTATCGACCGGAAAGCGCCTTAGCCGCGCGTCGGATGATCCGAACGCTTCGGCGCGCATATCAACAATCCGTACGACACAGGCCAATGAGGCTGGCTGGGCGCGCAACGTCACGCTGGCAACATCGTTGACCGCTCAAGCAGATACGGTGATGGCTTCGGTGTCCGATCTACTGGCGCGGGGCAAGGAGTTGTCGCTTGCTGCGGCCAACCCGTCGGCAAGTGCCGCCGACAGGGCAACGATCCAGCTGGAACTTAACGCGCTGGCTGACGAAGTGGACAGTTTGGCAGCGACAAGATCTGTGCTTGGCGATCCGCTGTTCGCGAGCGGCAACCCGCTTGCCATGCGCGTGGGTGAAGGCATCAGCTTTACACCAGTCCCATCGCGCGCGTCTTTGTTCGAGGTCGGCGGGCAGTCGATCGCACAGCATCTGCGATCGGGATCGATCGCCGGGATCGATGCCGCGATAGATCATGTCGCCAATGGCCGGGGCCAGATCGGCATCGCCGCTGCGCGCCTCGACCGGTTGCGCGACATGCAGGCAGCCAACGCCATCACACTCGCTGCCGAGCGCTCGACGCTGGAGGATACCGACCTCACCAGCGCAATCGCGAAACTGAACAGCCAGACAATCACACTGGAAGCCGCCCAGGCCGCCTTTGCGCGGATCAACCGGCGGACGATGATGGATATTATTGGGTAGCAACAATTATTTTCAGTCAATCACTTACGGCCGTCACCCCGTGCTTGACACGGGGTCCCGCTTTTGTCCCGCCAGCTTCATAAAGCGGGACCCCGCATCAAGTGCGGGGTAACGATGGTGCCTGATGTTGAGTGTGTATCGAATAAGCGGGCAAGCAAATATGATTTTCATTTGGCGGCAGAACGTAAAATTCCGCGCTCATCCCTCAATCGCCTCCCCTCGCTGCCGTTAACCCTGTTGCAGCCACGCATTTTCTTCCGGAGAGTTTACCCGCATGTTCCCGATGATCGGCATCGTCGTCCTGCTCGTGATGGTCTTTGGCGGCTTTGCGCTGACCGGGGGCAATCTGGGGCCCGTGATGCATGCCTTGCCGCACGAAATGCTGATTATTGGCGGTGCCTGCATGGGAGCGCTGATCATCGGCAATTCGGGCAAGGAACTGAAGGCGCTTGGCGGCGGGCTGGCCAAGGTGTTCAAGGGGCCGCAGTTCAAGAAGCAGGACTATCTCGACTGCATCTTCCTTGTCTCAAAGCTGATGAAGATATTGCGCACCGAGGGGCCGGTTGCGCTCGAACCGCATATCGAAAATCCCAAAGAGTCGGCGCTGTTCAGCGAGTATCCCCGCCTGATGAAGGACCATACGCTGATCCACCTGATCTGCGACACGCTACGGCTGGTGGTCGTATCGTCGGACACGCTCGACACGCACGCGGTCGAGGAGGTGATGGATAATGCGATCAAGAACCATCACCATCACGCGATCAAACCTGCTGAGGGTCTGCAGGGGCTTGCCGACGCCCTCCCTGCGCTGGGCATTGTTGCTGCCGTTTTGGGCGTCGTTAAAACCATGGGATCGATCGACAAGCCGCCCGAGATATTGGGTGGCATGATCGGGTCCGCGCTGGTCGGCACTTTTCTGGGCGTGTTGCTGGCCTATGGCCTTGTCGGCCCCTTTGCCAACCGCGCCAAGCAGATCGTCGAAAGCGATGCTGCCATTTACCAGACCGTCAAGCAGATCATCATCGCGTCATTGCACGGCCATCCCCAACCATTGGTGATCGAGGCCGCCCGGTCGGGTATCGAACATTCGAACCAGCCGAGCTTTGCCGAAGTATTCGACGGTATAAGGGGTAAATAATGCCCGCCAAGCCCAACGAACCTGTCCGCCCGATCATCGTCAAGAAAGTGATCGAGGCTGCGCATGGCGGCCATCACGGTGGTGCCTGGAAAGTGGCCTATGCGGATTTTGTGACCGCGATGATGGCATTTTTCCTGCTGATGTGGCTACTCGGTGCGACTACCGAAAAGCAGCGAAAGGCGCTTGCCGATTATTTCGCCCCGACGCTGGTTGCGCAAAAGCAGGATAGCGCAGGGGGCGACGGATTTTTCGGCGGCGATTCGATCGTAGCCGTCGACGATTATCCGCATCGCGCAGGGCAAACGGGCACGCGTGCGCTGACGATTCCGCGCGACGCTGTTGGTGGCCCGAAAGAGGCGGCGATGCGCGCGGGCGTGGAAGAGGCCAAGTTCGAGAAATTGAAACAAACGCTCAATGCCCGACTGAAATCCAGCAAGGAATTGTGGCGTTTTGCCAAGAATATCCGTTTCACCGACACAAGGGCCGGGCTGCGCATCGAACTTGTCGATGAAGCGGACTTCACCATGTTTATTTCGGGCACCAACCGGATGACGCCCGATGCGATCATGCTGATGACGCAGGTCGCAGCGCTCGTGCGCGAAACCGACAATGGCCTGATCATTCGCGGTCACACCGATGCCGCGCAATATGGCAAGGACAAAAGCATGAATAACTGGCGCCTTTCCGCCGACCGGGCGGAGGCGACGCGCGCTTTCCTGGTCTCGCGCGGCGTTGCAGGCGGACGTTTCATACGATTGGAGGGGGTAGCTGACCGCGAACCCTATATTCCGCAAGATGCTTATGACCCGCGGAACCGGCGGATGTCGATTACGCTGAGCCGGGGAAGCGGCTGATTTTCCATCCAGATTGGAGACATCGATCAAATTAATGACAGTTAACGGTCCATTTTGGATTTAACTATGTTTTTTCAATTACTTGCGGAAGCCAGTGAAAGAAGTTGTTAACCAAATCCCGCAATGGATTGTCCATCGAGCTATCACGCTTGGGGGCACATATGACAACTTCGACAACAGCAGACGCAATAGCAGAGCTCATCATCGGCGAAAGCGAACCGACCCGGCGGCTTCGCGCGATGATCGAACGCATCGCCAATTCCGACGTCTCGGTCATGCTGTCAGGCCCATCGGGCGCAGGCAAAGAATTGGTGGCCCAGGCCATCCACCGCGCCAGCCCCCGCAGTGCCCGCAATTTTGTCGCGGTCAACTGCGGCGCGATCCCCAACGAGCTGATTGAAAGCGAATTGTTCGGCCATGAAAAAGGCTCCTTCACCGGAGCCCATGCCCGTCGGATCGGCCATTTCGAAACCGCAGACAAAGGCACGCTGTTCCTCGACGAAATCGGCGACATGCGGTTCGACATGCAGGTCAAGCTGCTCCGCGTGCTCGAGGACCGCAAGGTTACCCGCGTCGGCGCATCGACCGCAACGCCCGTTGATCTCAGGATCATTTCGGCCACGCATCAGGATATCGATCTTGCAATGGCCAACGGCCAGTTTCGCGAGGATCTGTTCTTCCGACTTGGCGTCGTTATTGTTCGCGTTCCTGACCTTGCGTCGCGCGCCGACGATATCCCCGCACTGGTTGCGCATTTTCAAAAGGGCAAACGCGCCTGCAACATTGCGCGTTTCGACGAAAGTGGCATGGCGCGATTGATGGCGCATAGCTGGCCCGGCAATGTCCGCGAGCTGCGCAATGTGATCGAGCGGGCAGGCGTCCTGATGGGCGGTGAGACTCTGGGCGACGCCGAAGTCGCAATGTTGCTGACCAACGCCATGCCCAAGGCGGCGCCTGCATCGGTTCGGGCCCCGACAGCGGCAGCAGCCCAACCGTCGCGCGGACAGCCCATCGACCTCAAGCAGGAAATCGAGAATATCGAGCTGATGCGAATTCACACGGCGCTAGATCTCGCCGACGGCATCATTACCGAAGCAGCGCGGCTGCTGACGTTGAAGCGAACCACGCTGATCGAAAAGATGCGCAAATACGGGCTGCAGTCTGCGGCCTAATCCTCGAGCGACAGCAAAGAGGCGTTGCCGCCTGCGCTGGTGGTATCGATGCTCGTCGTGCGCTCGGCGCAGAAACGGTGAAGATAATGCGGTCCGCCAGCCTTGGGGCCAGTGCCCGACAAGCCTTCCCCGCCGAAGGGCTGGCTGCCCACGACCGCGCCGATCATCGAACGGTTGATGTAGAGATTGCCGGCCTGGGCCAGTCCTTCCACCATGTCCGATACGCGCGCTATGCGGCTGTGCAGCCCCATCGTCAGACCGAAACCCTTGGCATTGACTCGCGCGATCGTGTCCTCAAGCTTGCCTGCAGGCCAGGTGGCGACATGCACAATCGGCCCGAACCATTCGCTGTTGAGGTCGTCGATGCTGTCGAGGCGAATCACGGTCGGGGGAACGAACAATCCCTCCTCGGGCACTTCGACCGTGTGCACAATCCGGTCTGCCATGCTGGCACGATATGCTATCAGCCGGTCATAAGCCGCCTGGTCGATGACAGGGCCGATGTCGGTTGCCGGATCGGCAGGATCGCCCGTCACCAGCGTATCCATTGCCCCTGCCAGCATTTCCAGCGTCGTGTCAGCAATTTCCTCTTGCAGCAAAAGCAGCCGCAGCGCCGAGCAGCGTTGTCCCGCAGATTGGAAGCCGGAAATGATGACATCGCGCACCACCTGTTCGGACAATGCGGTCGAATCGACAAACATCGCATTCAACCCGCCGGTTTCAGCGATCAGCGGCACGAGCGGGCGGCTGTCATCGGCGAGAAGATTGCGCGCAATCGCCTTTGCGGTGGGGACTGAACCTGTGAACACCACGCCAGCGATACGCCGGTCACCAGTCAGCTCAGCACCGACCTCGCCGCCGCCAGTGACGAGTTGCAACGCATCCCTTGGAATACCCGCTTCATGCGCAAGAGCCACGGCATAACGCGCGATCTCCGGGGTCTGTGGTGCCGGTTTTGCAACGACGGTATTGCCGGTAACGAGGGCCGCTGCGACCTGGCCCAGGAAGATTGCCAGCGGAAAATTCCAGGGCGCAATCGCAGCCCAGACGCCGCGTGCTTCCATCCTTAGCACGTTGCGCTCGCCTGTAGGGCCGGGAAGCTCAAGGGCTTCGATATCTACGACCGCTCGGGCAGCGTAATAGCGGCAGAAGTCGATCGCCTCCCGCACCTCGGCCAGCGCATCGGGGATCGTCTTTTTCGCTTCCTGCACAGCAATGGCCATAAGTTTGGCGCGATGCTCCTCAAGCAGGTCGGCCAGCCGGGCAAGGCAGGCAGCGCGATCCTCGACCGGAGTTTTCGACCAAGTCGGAAAGGCTGCAAAAGCTTTCGAAATCGCCTCGCCAACCCCAATTTCGTCATTCCCGCGCAGGCGGGAATCCATCCCATGGCCGTCAATTTTCGAACGACCATCCGGGGATGGGCCCCCGCCTTCGCGGGGGTGACGGATTTGTAAGGCGATAGAGTTTAATTCCTCTGCATCGTCCAGATCGATCCCACGACTGTTGATACGTTCTGGCAGGAACAATTCGGATGGCCGGCGAATCGCCGGATGGCGTGTGCCACCGTTTGCGCGCACTTTTTCCACCGGATCGGCGAGCAGTTCCTCCTCGCTCACATCCTCGTCGGCAAGCTGGTGGACAAAACTGCTGTTCGCACCATTCTCGAGAAGGCGCCTGACCAGATAGGCCAGCAAATCCCGATGCCCGCCTACGGGCGCGTAGATGCGACAATGATATCCCTGTTCGCGTACCAATTCTTCGAACAGTCCCTGCCCCATGCCGTGCAGCCGCTGAAACTCGAAGTCGCGCGAATTGCCTGCCCATTCGAGGATTGTCGCCACGGTAAGCGCATTATGCGTTGCAAAGGCCGGGCGAATATTGCCCGCCGCCAGCATGTCGCGCGCGCAGGCGAGGTAAGAGACATCGGTAGCGGCCTTGCGCGTGAACAGCGGGAAATCGGCAAGCCCGCGCTCCTGCGCCCATTTAATCTCGCTGTCCCAATAGGCCCCCTTCACCAACCGGACCTGCATGATCCGGCCCGTCTCATGGCCCAGCGCGTTCGCCCAGGCGATGACCGGACGTGCACGCTTCGAATAGGCCTGCACCGCCATACCAAACCCGTCCCAGCCGCGAAGCTCGGGCACGCGGGCGACCGCTTCGATGATATCGAGACTCATCTCAAGTCGTGCGGCCTCTTCCGCATCGACGGTAAGCTGTACACCGGCGCTCGCCGCCATATGCGCAAGCTCTGCCAGCATTGCCGCCAGTTCGGGCACGCACGTCGCAGCCTTTGCTGTTTCATAACGCGGATGGAGCGCCGACAATTTGACCGAAATGCTATGACCACGTTCAGCCTTTGCCCCGACGGCGGCAATCGCATCCTTATAGGCATCGAAATAGCGAGCGGCATCTTCATGGGTGCGCGCTGCCTCCCCCAGCATGTCGAAACTGGCGGTAAAGCCTTTGTGCTCGCGGCCATCCATCCGTTTCATGGCTTCGTCAATGGTGCGGCCCATGACGAAGACCTGTCCCATCAGTCGCATCGCCGCGCCTACGCCTTGGCGGACAAAAGGCTCGCCCGCCCGCGCCACCAGCGCGCGCAACGCCCCGCCTGCCTTGTCGCCGACCATGGCCTTACCCAGTACCAGCCCCCAGGTCGCACTGTTGACCAATAGGCTGGCCGATTGCCCCTTATGTGCACGCCAGTCCGCTTCGCCCAATTTGTCGGCGATCAGCAGGTCAGCAGTATCGGGATCGGGCACACGCAGAAACGCCTCGGCAAGCGAGAGTAGAGCTGTGCCTTCTTCGGTACCGAGCCTGTATTCCTGCAGAAACTGATTGACCCAGCCATCGCTCTGCGCAGCGCGCAAGGCGGCCAGTAACCTTCGCGCGCGAGCGACAATCGCGTGCCGGGTCGTGCCATCAACGGTGGCAGCAGCCAACAGTGGAGCCAGGACGTCCGGCTCGGGTGCACGGTGCAGCGGACGTATCGCGCTGCGCGCTTTATCAAGATCAAAATGCATGTCGCCGCATAGCCCCGATGGCCATGCGGCGACAAGTTTCAAAAGAAACTAATCTAGCAGATTAGCGATAGCGACGACGGCAATTGCTGTCGGCCTTGTCAATCGCACGGCCACCCAGCGCACCGACTGCAGCACCGATGATGGCACCCTCAGTCTTGTTGCCGCGCCCGGCGATTTCGCGCCCGGCAAGGCCGCCGACTACTGCACCGATGATGGTGCCGCCCGTGCCCTTGTCACAGCGCTGTTTGCGGTAATTGCGATTGCCGCCATAATAGCCGCGATTGTCATAATTGTAATAGCCGCCATCATCATAATGGCCATGACGCGCCATCGCGGGTGCTGCACCAAATCCGGTAGCAAGCGTGGCAGCGGCGACCAGAGTTCCGAGTGTCTTTTTGTTCAACATTGTCTTGCTCCTTTTTGGGTGGCCCGCACCGAATTGCTGAACAATGCGGGCCGATAAATTGCGTTTCCTGTGATCATGGTTTTATGATTCGGCCTTTGAGCCTATGCTGAATGTGCCGTTATTTTTTGTTCAGGTTATCCCTCGCTTTTATGAACATCCATTCACGCCGCATTGTGCTTCGTCTGTTGTGCGTGCTGGCTCTCGCCGCACTCGCAACAGGCGGTGTTCGCGTGACTTTCAAGAATTCCAGCCAACAGATCGCTATGCAGCCGTTGCCACTCGATGCAGCAGACCCGGCGCGTGACCGGGTCGGCGCGCTGCGCTTTCTGGGCGCTTGGCAGTTACGCAGCGACAATAGCGACTTTGGCGGTCTGTCGGCGCTGGTGGCGTTAAGGGATGGACGCTTTCTGGGGGTGAGCGATGCAGGCGCGCTGGTGGGCTTTGGCTTGACCGGCGATGCCAAGATCGACCGGCCGTTCATAGCCGCGCTGCCGGGTGCCTTCGGTCCTAAAATTACCTTCAAGGATCGGGATTCCGAAGGGATCGCCTATGATCCGGTCTCGGGGCGGGTCTGGGTCAGCTATGAGCACGCCCACGCCATCCGCCGTTTTCCGCCATCGCTGGCGCGGGTCGACGGGCTGGTGCGGCCTCAGGCGATGCGCGACTGGCCCAGCAACAAGGGGGTCGAGGCGCTTATCCGCCTGCCCGACGGCGGCTTCCTGGCCTTTGCCGAGGGCGGGCCGGACGACGGCATTTATCCCGCCATCGCCTATTCGGGCGATCCGGTCGAGCGGGGGACGCGCAGCTTTGGCTTTCGGTATGAGCCTGCGGAAGGATACCGGATAACCGACGGCACCGTGCTGCCCGATGGGCAATTGCTTCTGCTCGAACGGCGTATCGGATTGCCGGAAGGATTTACCGCAAAGCTGCTGCTGCTCGATCCGACCACGATCCGCGAAGGCGCGATCGTTTCGGGCAAAGTCATCGCAACGCTCGCACCCCCATTGCTGGTCGATAATATGGAAGGAATTACGGTCACGCGGGAAGGCGAACAGACCATCGTCTGGCTGGTTTCCGACAATAATTTCAACGCAATCCAGCGGACCTTGCTGATGAAATTCGCGCTTCAGCTGCCCAATAAAAAACCGGAGGCGGATCGCGCCCCCGGCTTTGATTCGCTCTAAAAGCGAGAAAGATTAAGCGGCGACAGCCTGCTTTTTCGAAACCGCTTTCTTGATCTTGCGGGCATTGGCGCTCAGCTTGTCGTCCGAGGTTTTCAGCAGCCAGTTATCAAGGCCGCCAACATGCTCGACCGAGCGCAGGCCATGGGTCGAAACGCGCAGCTTGAAGCCCTGCTCCAGCGCGTCGGACAGCAAGGTCACATTCTGCAGATTGGGCAGGAAGGTGCGCTTGGTCTTGTTGTTGGCGTGGCTCACATTGTGGCCAACCATACGGCCCTTGCCGGTCAGTTCGCAGATACGCGACATGTCGAAAAATCCTGTTTAGTGTCGATGGACGGGAATCAGTGCTCCCGGAAAGGCGTTGCCCCTAACCGCGCTGTCCCGAAAGGTCAAGCAAGAAGCAAATCCGCGAGTTTTGCCCTGTGCCAGGCGGCATCGCCCTGTTGCGAGGCGGCGAAAATCGCCGCGCGTCGGTGCAGCCCGGCATCGCAATCATGGGTAAAGCCGAAAGCACCGTGAAACTGGATCGCGCGGTCGGCGGCAAAAGCATAGGCCTTGTCCGCCGCAGCCATCGCCATATGCGCCGCTATCGTGCCGCCCCCCTGATGCCCGAAACCATGCGCAGCGGCATAAAGGTGCGAGCGGGCCTTTTCATAAGCAACATAAGCATCAACCATCGGATGTTTCAATGCCTGATACTCGCCGATCAGTTTGCCAAATTGTTTGCGGGTCTGGAGATATCCGAGCGTATAGTCGATGACGCTTTGGCATCCGCCAACCATCTCCGCGCTTTGCAGAAGCATAGCGGCCTCCTGCATCAGGCCGAGTGGCGCGCTATCCAACAGCGCGGTGGCTGGCACCGAAAGCCCGTCCAAAGTAAGCGCAAAGCTGCGCTTGGTCTCGTCGATGATCGTCTCGCGCCGCAGCGCGCTTTCCGGAACATTATCGAGAAGCACCTGCGCGGGCCGCCCTTCGAACATCACTGACGCCAAGATCATGTCTGCACTATCGGCCCAGAGCACAAAATGCTTTGTGCCTGACAAGACCAGCCGCGCGCCATCGCACGATGCCACAGCATCGATATGCGCCAGATCCCAGTCGCCATGCCCTTCATGCAAGGCCAGCGTCGCAATCGCCCCGCTCGCCAACCTGGGCAGCCATTCCGCCCTTTGTGCATCGGTACCGCCCGCCAGCAACGCCTGTGCCGCAAGCGTTGTCGTCACAAAGGGAGAGCGCAGCATGGAACGCCCCATCTGCTCGACCACCGGTACCACCTCGGCCATCCAAAGCCCGACCCCGCCATGGCTTTCGGGGATAGCAATCGCGAGCCAGCCAAGCTCCGCCATCTCGCGCCATATGGCGGCATCGAAGCCAGCTTCGCTCTCCATCAGTGCGCGTACCTTTGCGACCGGAGAACGCTCGCGGCAAAAACCGGTGGCGCTTTCGAGCAGGTCGCCCTGCGCCTCGCTGAAGCCAAGATTAGCCAGTTCCATGGCGATTGTTTCGGTTAAGTGCGCGATTAAATCAATCCGCAAACGGGTCCCGCACCAATATCGTATCATCCCGCTGCGGCGAGGTGCTGACGCAGGCCACCGGGCATTGGATCAATTCCTCGATCCGGCGGACATATTTGATCGCCTGTGCAGGCAAATCGGCCCAGCTGCGCGCGCCTGCGGTGGTTTCCTGCCAGCCGTCCATTTCCTCATAAATCGGTTCGGCCCGGGCCTGGTCGGCGGCGTGGGGTGGGAGATAGTCGTAAGTCTGGTCGCCGATGCGATAGCCGGTGCATATTTTCAGCGTTTCGAACCCGTCGAGTACATCGAGTTTTGTGAGCGCAATGCCGGTTATGCCGCTGACTGCCGCCGACTGGCGCACCAACACTGCGTCGAACCAGCCGCAGCGGCGCTTGCGCCCGGTCACCGTGCCGAATTCATGCCCGCGTTCGCCCAGCCGCTGGCCGGTTGCGTCCTCCAGCTCCGTGGGGAACGGGCCTGATCCGACGCGGGTCGTATAGGCCTTTACAATGCCCAGCACGAAACCGACCGAGCTTGGCCCCAGCCCCGAGCCGCCCGATGCGGTGCCGGCAATGGTGTTGGAGCTGGTCACAAAGGGATAGGTGCCATGATCGACGTCGAGCAGCACGCCCTGCGCACCTTCGAACAAGACACGCTTGCCTGCCTTTTTCGCTTCGTTGAGCGTGACCCAGACGGGCTTTGCAAAGGGCAGGATGAAGGCGGCAATGTCGGTCAGGTCGTCGAGCAAACGTTGGCGATCGATCGGCGGCTGGCCAAAGCCCGAACGCAACGCATCATGGTGCGCGCAGATACGGTCAAGCTGCAGTTCCAGATCATCGAGATGCGCGAGGTCGCAGACGCGGATCGCGCGGCGGCCGACCTTATCCTCATAGGCAGGGCCAATGCCGCGCCCCGTCGTGCCGATCTTTCCCGCGCCCGCCGCCTCTTCACGCATTCCGTCGAGATCGCGGTGAAAGGGCAGGATCAACGGCGCATTTTCGGCGATGTGCAGGTTTTGCGGATGGATATCGACGCCCTGCCCCTTCAGCTTGGCGACCTCGTCGCGGAAATGCCAGGGGTCGAGCACAACGCCATTGCCGATGACTGACAATGTGCCGCGCACAATGCCGCTTGGCAGCAGACTTAATTTATAGGTCTGGTCGCCGACGACCAGCGTGTGGCCGGCATTGTGCCCGCCCTGAAATCGCACGACGACATCGGCGCGGCTGGCGAGCCAGTCGACAATCTTGCCCTTGCCCTCGTCGCCCCATTGCGCGCCGATTACGGTTACATTTGCCATGAACTTGGTCCCTTTTGGGATCGGGGCAGTCTCGCCCCGTTGGCCTTTTTCTTACGCAGAAACATTTTCCTGCGAAGGGATTCGCCGTGCCCCGCGTTATGAAAACGGATGCAAGGCGTCCAGCCAAAAAAGACCGAAGGATCGATGATGCGGAAATGGATTATTGGAGCGAGCGCGGTGGCGCTGGTGGCAACAGCCTGCATGGCCCGGCCGGGCGAGCGGTTGAGCAAGGAATGCCGCAAGGAGGTGGTGCAGCTCTGCGGTGCAGAGCGGGGCAAGTTGCGCGAATGCCTGCGCGAAAAGGGCGAGCAACTGTCGGACGCCTGCCAAAGCGAATTTGGCGCGCTGCTGATGGACAGGATGGGCAGGGCCGAAAAGGAGGCTGGTCCGAAAATGGACAAGGCGGCGCTTGCCCTGGGTGCTGTCGAGCACAGCTATGGCAGCGACCCGTTGCAGCGGCTCGACCTTTATGCGGCCAAGGGTGGCGGCAAGAAGCCGCTGGTGATTTTCGTCCATGGCGGCGGCTGGAAACGCGGTGACAAGCGCAACGCGACGGGCAGCGACAAGGTGACGCATTATACCGGGCTCGGTTATCATTTCGCCTCGATCAATTACCGGCTTGTTCCTGCCGCCACGGTGGAGGAACAGGGTGCCGACGTAGCGGCAGCGATTGCCTATCTCATCCGGAACGCTGCAAAGCTGGGTATCGATACCAGCCGCATCGTCCTGATGGGGCATAGCGCAGGCGCACACCTCGCTGCCCTCGTCGGCACAGACCCCGCCTATCTGCGCGGCGCGGGGCTTTCGCTCGACACTTTGTCCGGCGTGGTGCCCATTGATGGCGCCGCCTATGATGTGGCGCAACAGTTGAAGGACGGCAACCGCATCATGCAGGATACCTACGAGCAGGCATTTGGCACCGATCCGGTGCGGCAGAAGGCGCTATCGCCGACATTGCAGGCCGCTGGCCCCAATGCGCCATCTTTCCTGATCCTGCATGTCGATCGCGATGACGGAAAGCGGCAGTCAGAGGCGCTGGCGGCGGCGTTGCGGTCTGGCGGAACACGCGTCCAATTAAACGCCTTTGAGGGCAAGGGCATGAAGGGTCATGCCGACATCAACCGCAAGCTGGGCGATCCTGCCTATCCGGCAACGCCAGTGGTCGATGCCTGGCTGAAGGGTGTGTTCGGAAGCTGATCCCGCGCCGCAGAGGATCAGATCGCTTCTGCTCGCCCGTCGCGCAGAACATGCGAGCAGATCTGCGCCTCCGCGCTGTCGTCGGGCGATAGCTGAGCGACCGTCACCCATCCTTCGGCGCGTAGCGCGGCGGCCTTGTTCGCATTGGTGCCGATAGGAAGGAACAAGCGGCGCCGTTCGCCGCGCGCGAGCCCTGCATCGATCAAGGGGTCGATATAAGCGGAAAAGCCGACCGCAGGCTCGTCGCCAATCCTGTAGCTGCCGCCGCGGCCGATTTCACCGCTCGCCTCGCCCGAGAATAGCGAAAAGCCGAACCAGCTTTGATAATCAAAGCCGTGTCGTTCGGTGGGATCGAGCGTCACCCGCACATCGGCTGGGACGGCCGCGACAATCGCCTCCAGCGCATCGAGGCGGCTGCCGAGCCTGCCATCAGTATCGAAAGCGCGCATCCGCTCCATCGCCTCTGGCAGCGCGCCCGCCGCCGCGATCAGTGGCGCAAATTCGGCCGGGACAGCGCCTGCATCCTTGGCATCGAGCGCAGCCTTCAGCGCCGCGCGATCGCCATCGGGCGCAAGCACATCGAGAAGGTCGGGCATGGTGAGATCAAGCGTGATATCGCGCACGCCTGCCGCCTTCAGCCCCTCTATCGCCACCTGCACAATCTCGCTTGCTGCCGCCAGACTGTCGAGCCCGATCAGTTCGGCCCCGACCTGCATCATCTCGCGCTCCGGGCGCAGCTGCGTTGCGCGCAGCTTGACCACCGGACCGCCATAGGAAAGCCGCACCGGGCGCGGATGGTGCGCCATGCGTGTCGCGGCGATCCGGCCGATCTGCCCGGTAATGTCACTCCGCACCGCCATGGTTTCGCCCGACACCGGATCGACAAAACGCAGCAGGTCGCGCGCTGACGTGCCGAGGCTGCCGGTGAGGCTGGTTTCATATTCGGCAAGCGGTGCCTGTACCCGTTCATAACCAAAGCTGGCGGCGGTATCGAGAATGCTGCGCACCAGCCGTGCCGATGCGTCTGCTTCGGGAGGAAGGCGGTCGCGAAATCCGGTGGGCAGCAGGCTGTGGGTCATGGCGGCTGCCTATAGCGCGGTGGCCGGGTAAGGGAAGCGTGATTGGGTCGGAGAATGAACCGAATTTCCCTCAACCAAATCTCACGTCACCCCGTGCTTGACACGGGGTCCCGCTTTCTCCGGACGCTGGGATAAAAAAGCGGGACCCCGCATCAAGTGCGGGGTGACGGCACAAAAAGGGGATTTAACTCGTTCACCGCGTCGGCAGTTTCGTCAGCGGATCGACCGGTTTCCGGTCTTTGCGCATTTCGAAATGCAGCTGCGGCGTGGTTGCAAGGCCGGTTTCGCCGACATTGCCCAAATACTGTCCGCGCGTCACCTTCGCCCCGCGCTTCACGGCAAGCTGGCCGAGATGGCCATAGGCGGTGATCCAGCCCCCGCCATGGTCGATCATTACAAGCCCGCCCAGCACGCCAATTTCGTTGCCGCTGTAAACAACGGTGCCATTGCCTGCAGCAGTCACCTCCGCCCCCAGAGGCGCGGCTATCTTGATTCCGTCATTCACCCTGCCCCCGCCCAGTGAGCCAAAGCGGCCCACGACCTTGCCCGCCACGGGCCAGCTATATTGACCCGCAAAGCCCCCCGCTTTGGCGACTGGTGAGCCCAGCGAGACCGCCGGCTGGCTCAATTCGGGCTTGGCCGGCTGGCTGCCCGAAATGATCGCATCAATATCGAGCACAAAGGCATCGGCAATGGCCTTGCTGTCGGGCTTGTCCGCTATCTGGCCATCCGGCACTGGCTGTGCCGAAGCGCTGTCGGGCAGCCGCAGAAACTGCCCCGCGCGCAATAGATAAGGTTCGGTCAGGCCGTTCAGCGCGACAAGGTCGGACCATTTGACACCATAGGCGCGGGCAATGGCGATCCCCGTCTCGCCTGCAGAAATGCGATGGTAGAGCCCCGCCGGTATCCTCAGGCTTTGCCCTGCTTGCAGAATGAACGGCGGAAACAGGTCGTTCGCTCGGGCGATCGCATCTGCCCCCGCCCCGGTAGCATTGCCGATCCGGTACAGCGTGTCGCCAGGCTTCACCACATAGACAGTGCCACCTGCAATCTGCGCATTGCGCTCCACCGTTGCAGGATTCCAGCTTGGCGTGGTTTCGATGATTTCCGCCTCTGGCACCAATATGACCGGCGCGCGCGGATTGGCGGTGGCATCGCTTTCGGGTGGCGGGGCGCCAGCCCCCCTGATGCGCACATCATTGCCGCCGGGCGGAATGCAGGCGGACAGCAGCGACAGGGTGGCTATCGTCAAAACCGTCGCTGCCCTGCCCCCGACCTTCATTGCGACCTACCCCTCAAACACCGCCTTCAAGGTGCCGAGCGATTCGCGGTGCGTCAAGTCAAGCTGCAACGGCGTCACCGAAATATAGCCGTCGTCGACAACCTCCAGGTCGGTATCATGGCCTGGCGTATGCTCGACACCATGCAGCCCGAACCAGTAATAATCATAACCGCGCGGATCGGTGCCCTTGACGATTGAACCCCGGCTGTAGTCGTGGAAACCCTGCCTGACCGCACGGATGCCCTTGACCGCGTCGGGCGCGATCGCCGGAAAATTGACGTTGATCAGCGTGCGGGGCGTCATCTCCAACGTCAGCAACGGCCCTAGCACTTTTGCCCCCCATGCCTCCGCTGCCGAAAAGGGCACGGCGTCGCCCATCCCTTCCCTGCCATAGACCTGGCTCAGCGCAACCGCCCGCACGCCAGCGAGCGCGCCCTCCATCGCCGCCGATACCGTTCCCGAATAGGTAATGTCATCGCCAAGATTGGCACCCCGATTGACGCCTGACAGTACGACATCGGGCGGGCAGTCCTTCATGATCACGCCGAGCGCCATCATTACGCTATCGGTCGGCGTTCCTGCCACCGAATAATGCTTCTCGCCATGTTCGCGGATGCGCACCGGGCGGGTGAGCGTCAACGAATGGCCCGCGCCTGAATTTTCATCGGCAGGTGCGCAGATCCAGATATCGTCGCTGAACTGCCGCGCGATACGTTCGAGAACTTTCAGGCCGGGGGCGTTAACGCCGTCGTCGTTGGTTAGGAGAATGCGCATGTTATTTAACTCAGTTATCCTTTCGTTCGTCAGCCCCGCGCAAGCGGGGGTCCATCACCGGCAGTTTAGATTTTGACGTCGGGTGATGGATTCCCGCTTTCGCGGGAATGACGAAGATTATGTCAGACGGATGGCACGAGCCGCTCCACCCCACCCATATAGGGCCGTAAAACCTCAGGGACTGTGACACTGCCATCAGCTTGCTGATAATTTTCCAGCACCGCAACCAGCGTGCGCCCAACCGCCAGCCCCGACCCATTAAGCGTGTGGACAAACGCCGTACCCTTGGCGTCGGCAGGGCGATAGCGCGCATTCATCCGCCGCGCCTGGAAATCGCCGCAGTTCGAACAGCTGCTAATCTCGCGATACAGCCCCTGCCCCGGTAGCCAGACCTCCAGATCGTAGGTCTTGCGCGCGCCGAAACCCATATCGCCGGTGCAAAGCAGCAATTTGCGGTAGGGCAGCTCCAGCGCCTGCAGAATGGATTCGGCCGCGGCCGTCATGCGTTCATGCTCTGCCGCGCTATCTTCTGGGCGGACGATGGAGACAAGCTCGACCTTTTCAAACTGGTGCTGGCGGATTAAACCCTTTGTGTCCTTCCCCGCTGCGCCTGCTTCCGAACGGAAGCATAATGTCAGCGCGGTCATGCGGATCGGCAATGCGCTATCATCCAATATTTCGCCCGCTACGCTGCTGGTCAGCGACACTTCGGCAGTGGGTATCAGCCAGCGGCCATCGGTGGTGCGAAAGCTGTCGTCGGCAAATTTGGGCAATTTGTCAGTACCATACATGGCCGCATCATTGACCAGCACCGGCGTATTGCTTTCAGTGTAGCCATTCACCCCGGTCTGCTGATCGAGCATAAACTGCCCAAGCGCGCGGTTGAGGCGTGCGATCTGCCCGCGCATGAAGGTGAAGCGCGCGCCAGAAAGTTTGACGCCGGTTTCAAAGTCCAGCCCCAGCGCCGGGCCAAGATCGGCATGGTCGCGGGGGTCAAAATCAAAATTGCGCTGCTGCCCCCAACGGGCGATCTCGACATTGTCATTTTCGTCCGCGCCTTGCGGCACATCATCGAACGGCAGGTTCGGAAGCGAGGCCAATACTGCCTCAAGCTCTGCGCCCAGCGCGCGCTCCTGCTCCTCCAGCTGCGGCATCGTTTCCTTGAGCGCGGCAACCTCTGTCTTCAGCGCGTCAGCAACGGCATGATCGCCCTTGCCCATCGCTGCACCAATGGCCTTGGAGGCTTCATTGCGCCGTGCCTGCCCTTCTTGCAGCCGCGTTAACAATGCGCGCCGCTTTTCATCGAGCGCAACAATCTCGCTCGCGATGGCCGGTGCCCCGCGCCGCGCAAGCGCTGCGTCAAAAGCGTCGGGATTTTCGCGGATATATTTCAGGTCATGCATGGGGCCATGCCTATGGCGAGTGCTGGATGTGCTTGCAAGTCAGTTAGGGCCAACCCGTCCCCAAACCCGATTATCCCGAGCCCTTCGACTGCCCGCAGGGCGGGCGTTCAGGATAAACTTCCACCTTTGGTGGAAGTCGAGGGACTGGTTCGAGCGAAGCCGAGAACCTTGAGCGCGCAAAGCCTCGACTACGCTCGGCATAGTCCCTCGACTTCGCTCGGGATAGACGGATCAGGGAAATGTGTGGACAAAAAAAAGGCGGCCCGAAAGCCGCCCCTTTTTTATAACCAAACCCCGAAAACTCAGGCTGCCTTGGCTGCCTTCTTGTTCTTCGCATTACGGCGACGAGCGAACATCGCCGCTGCCGCTGCGCCGAAGAGCAGGACCATCGGCGGTGCCGGAACGTCTGTGCCGCTTGACGTGCCGCCGGTCGAACCGCCGCTAGACGTCGACGACGAGGTCGAAGAGCTGGTCGAGGACGAGGTCGAGCTGCTGGTCGAGGATGAAGTCGACGAGCTAGTCGAGGAAGACGAACCGGTCGACGTCGTGCTGCCGCCAAAGCTGGACGAGGTGCTGACATCGCCCGACGAAGTCGAGCTCGTTGAGCTGGTATTGTTACCCGATGAGGTCGAGCTCGAAGAGCTGGTGTTGTTGCCTGACGAGGTCGAGCTTGAGCTTGTCGAACTGGTGTTGTTGCCAGAGCTTGTCGAGCTGCCCGACGAAGACACATCGCCGCTCGAGGTCGAGCTGCTGATATTGCCCGACGAAGTGCTGACATTGCCCGACGAGGTCGTGCTGCTGCTGGTCACGCCGCCGGTCGAGGTGGATACGCCGCCGGTCGAGGTCGAAACCGCGCCTGACGAGGTGCTGACGCCCGAAGAGGTCGATACGCCCCCGGTTGAGGTCGAAACGCCGCCCGATGTGGAGGATGTGCTCGATCCACCTGTCGAGGTGCTTGTTGACCCACCAGTGCTGGTGAAGCCACCCGTCGAGGTCGACCCGCCAGTGCTGGTAAAGCCGCCGGTTGAGGTGCTGGTGGAACCGCCCGTGCTGGTGAGGCCGCCCGAAGACGTGCTGGTCGATCCGGTCGAGGAAATAACGACCGTGCCGCCGCCGCTTCCGCCACCACCACCGCCGAAGAAGCCGCCGCCAAAGAAGCCGCCACCGCCGCCGCCGCCGCCGCCGATAAAGCCACCGCCAACGGCAACCGGAATACCGCCGCCGCCGAAATCAACCTGTCCTGTGGGCACAGGCGGAATATAGGGCAGAGGCACAGGCGCACCCTGACTTGCTACAGTAACCACGCTTGGCGCGCAGGCGGTTGTGGTTGTTGTCGTGACCTTGCGCACACGCTTTACCTTGCGCACCGGCGCCTTGGCGATATGCCGAGCCTTCTTGGCTTTCTTGACTTTTTTGGGATAATGTTTGGCCGCAACCGCTGCCGATGGCTCAGCCATCTGCGCGCCGCCTGCACCGATCAGGGCACCGCCACATGTGCATGCGCACAATTTTGCCAAAGCCATGCGTACCGACATAATATTCGACCTTCTTTAAAATCCCTCAGGCCCCGATGCCCTAATCCCCTGCGGTTAAGATATCCTGCCTGTCGATGAGCCGAGAAGGACAGAACAGCGCGACCGCCGCAATGACATTAACCCTATTCGGGCGGCTTCGACAAAAAAAATATCCGCAATTCCGGCGCTTCGGGGGCAAGCGTCCCGTTGTGGAACTGTTTACAGCCGGGAGTGTTAACCGCGCACCCTGCCCCAGCATGCATCGCGAACAGCAATCAACAGGACTTTGATAAGCCGCGCATTTGCCGCTTGTATGGCCAAAACCCCACCGCTATAGGCCCGCTCGAGAGTGCGTTGGATGGGCGGAACTCCGCCCGGGGCGATCCTTCAAGGTGGAGAAAATTTTATGGCCGCTAGTGCCAAAGTCGATAACAAGTCTCCCGAAATTAGCGAATTTGGCGAAGAACTGGACCCGGACTATTTTCCGACCGAAGACGAAGAATTCATGAATGACCGGCAGCTGCGCTTCTTTGAAAAGCAGCTTAACGACTGGAAGAATGAGATACTCGCTGAATCGCGCGGTACTCTAAACCAGTTGCAGGACGGGCCGATGCGCGAGCCCGATCTCAACGACCGCGCCTCCAGCGAAACCGACTGGGGCATCGAGCTTAGGACCCGCGACCGGCAACGCAAGCTGATCGCCAAAATCGACGCCGCGCTCCGCCGGATCAAAGAGGGCGAATATGGCTATTGCCAGGTCACCGGTGAGCCTATTTCACTTGCCCGGCTGCGCGCCCGCCCGATAGCGACCATGACGCTGGAGGCGCAGGAGCGCCATGAGCGGCAGGAGCGCGTATCGCGCGACGATTAAACCCGATCTCAGGGCCGGACGGTCGCGCCGAATACGCAGTCGCGGCCATTGGCCTTTGCTTCATAAAGCGCAAGATCGGCCTGATGCAGCAGCGCCTCGGCTGAACCAGCCCTAACAAAGTCGGCGATTCCTGCCGAAAAGCTGATTTTCCCGACCGGCTCGCGTGTTTCGCGCTTGATGATGTTGCGGCTGCCCAGATCATTTTTCGCAGCCTCGACCATGTCATAGGCATCTTCTGTGCTGATGCCGGTGAACAGGATGACGAATTCCTCACCGCCGAAACGGCAGACCTGCGCATGGGTGCCGCAGTGGCTTTCGAGGATCTCGCCCACAAGTTTCAGCACACGGTCGCCGGTGATATGGCCGAACCGGTCGTTGAACTGCTTGAAATGATCGACATCGCAAATGGCGAGCGCGACCTTTTCCTTGCTCTTTTCCGCCAGCGCGCAGGCCGCACCCAATGCCCGCTCGAATGCGCGCCGGTTCGACAGGCCGGTCAGCATGTCGGTGTCCGCCTTCATCCGCGCATCGGCAAGTGAGGACTTCAGGTTCTTGACCGCATCATTG
>ERZ1066122.216-NODE-216-length-64556-cov-10.676625_pt1 | contig 64556 bp, 66 predicted proteins | sample MGYA00382769_ERZ1066122 | MGnify/ENA primary metagenome ERZ1066122 (study PRJEB33369, sample SAMEA5778352) | biofilm metagenome | biome: Industrial cooling water; feature: Water cooling tower basin; material: Biofilm | place: United Arab Emirates | collected... | reverse complement strand
CGGTCGTGGCGGAAGCGCGGACGGAAAATGGGCGGATCAAGGTCGATCGGCTCGCAGCGGCCGTCGATGCCGGGCGGCTGATCCATCCGGACATCGTCCGCCAGCAGATCGAAGGCGGGCTGATCGTCGGCCTCGCCGCGGCGCTGGGCAGTGCACCGGGGCTCGAGGCCGGGCTGCCGCGCGCGCGGCGGCTGGGCGATCTCGGGCTGCCCAGGCTGGCCGACGCCCCGGACATCAGCGTCGAGCTGGTGGCGAGCGACGAGGATCCGGGTGGCGTCAGCGAGCTTGCCGTCCCCGCCGTCGCTCCGGCACTCGCAAATGCACTGTTCGCCGCGACCGGGCGCCGCTATCGGCAATTGCCAGTCGAACTGGGAGCGGCATGAGGCCGAGCGAACATCCCGAACTTCCGGCCCGCCGCGTCGGCGTTCTGCTGGTGAACCTCGGCACGCCGGACGCGCCGACGGTCCCGGCCGTGCGCCGCTATCTGGCCGAGTTCCTTTCCGACCGGCGGGTCGTCGAGATCCCGCCCTTTGCCTGGCAGCCGATCCTGCGCGGCTTCATCCTGAACACCCGGCCGCAGAAATCGGCCCACGCCTACGGCCTTGTCTGGGGCAAGGACGGTTCGCCGCTGGCCGCGTTCACGCGCCGCCAGTCGGACAAGCTGCAGGGCGCGTTCGGCCCCGGCGTGATGGTCGATTGGGCGATGCGCTACGGCGCGCCGGCGATCGCCGATCGGCTGGCAGCGCTGAAGGACGCGGGCTGCGACCGGATCCTCCTTGCCCCCCTCTATCCGCAATATTGCGCGGCGACCACGGCGACCGCGAACGACAAGGCCTTTGCCGCGCTGGCGGCGATGCGGTGGCAGCCGGCCTTGCGCACCCTGCCGCCCTATTACGACGATCCGCTCTACATCGCCGCCCTGCGCGACTCGATCCAGGCGGAGCTGGCGAAGCTCGATTTCGTGCCGGAGGCGATCGTCACCAGCTTCCATGGCATGCCGCTCCGCACGCTGGAGCTCGGCGATCCCTATCACTGCCACTGCCAGAAGACCGCGCGACTGCTCTCCGCCGCCCTCGGTCGGCCGGTACGGGTCTCGTTTCAGTCGCGTTTCGGACGCGCCAAGTGGCTGGAGCCGGCGACCGACGAGATGCTCGAGGCGCTGCCGGAACAGGGCATCCGCAAGGTGGCGGTGGTCGCGCCGGGCTTCTCCGCCGATTGCCTCGAGACGCTCGAGGAACTGGCGATCCGCGGCAAGGAAAGCTTCGTCGAGGCAGGCGGCACCGATTTCGCTTATCTTCCCTGCCTGAACGACAGTGACAGCGGCATGGCGTTGTTGCGCGCCTTACTTGCGCGTGAACTTGAAGGCTGGATTCCGCCCGCCTAACCATGGTCCCCGCGCAAGACGATAACGGAGAGGGGACTGAACATGCCACGGGTAGCGATCGTGACCGGCGGAACGCGCGGCATCGGTGAGGCGATCAGCCTTGCCCTGAAGGACGAGGGGCTGACGGTGGCCGCCAATTATGCCGGCAATGACGAGCGCGCCCGCGCGTTCACGGAGCGGACCGGGATCAAGGCCTATAAATGGGACGTCGCCGATTTCGCGGCCTGCGTCGCCGGCGTGCGCCAGGTCGAAGCGGAACTTGGCCCTGTCGACGTGCTCGTCAACAATGCCGGCATCACGCGCGATGGCACGATGAAGAAGATGGATCGCCAGGCCTGGGACGATGTGATCGACACCAATCTCGGCGGCTGTTTCAACATGGCAAAGGCCGTCTGGAGCGGCATGAACGAGCGGAAATATGGCCGCATCGTCAACATCGGCTCGATCAACGGTCAGGCCGGCCAATATGGCCAGGTCAATTATGCCGCGGCGAAATCCGGCATCCATGGCTTCACCAAGGCGCTCGCCCAGGAAGGCGCGCGCGCCGGCATCACCGTCAATGCGATCGCCCCCGGCTATATCGACACCGATATGGTCGCGGCCGTCCCGCCGGACGTGCTCGAGAAGATCGTCGCGAAGATCCCGGTCGGCCGGCTCGGCCGCGCCGACGAGATCGCGCGCGGGGTCACCTTCCTGTGCGGCGAGGATGCCGGGTTCATCACCGGATCGACGCTGTCGATCAACGGTGGTCAGCACATGTACTGACCGGCGGTGAGCGGCCCGGTCAAACGGTCGATCACCATTGCCGGCCATCCCACCTCGATCAGCCTGGAGCCGATTTTCTGGGATGCGCTGGAAGCGGCGGCGGCGGAGGCGGCGCTGCCGCTGTCCGCGCTGGTCGCGCGGATCGATGCCGATCGGATCGCCGGCCCCGCGCCGGCGAACCTGGCCAGCACGATCCGCGTCTGGCTGTTCAAGCGCGCGCAAGCCGCTAAGGGCTAGGCGCGCGCCTCACCCGATCGGAGTTTCGTGATGCGCCCCGCCGTTGCCGCCCTGTTCCTCGCCACTGCCACGAACGCTGCCGCCCAGATGTCTGCACCCGTCCCGACCCCCGCGCCTGCCGCCGCCACGCCTGCCCCCATCGTCTATCCGGACAGCCGGGCCGAGCCCGTCGCCGAGACGCGCTTCGGCGTGACGGTCGCCGATCCCTATCGCTGGCTTGAAGCCGATGTGCGGGAGGATGAACGGGTGCGGGCCTGGGTGACTGCCCAGAACGTCGTCACCGGCCGCTATCTGGACAGCCTGCCTGCCCGGCCGGTCTTCGAGCGGCGGATGAAGGAACTCTATGATTACGAGCGGCTCTCCGCGCCGCGGAAGAAAGGCGGTCGCTACTTCTACCTGCAGAACGACGGGCTGCAGAACCAGTCGGTCCTCTATGTCCGCGACCGGGTCGACGGCTCCGGGCGCGTGCTGATCGATCCCAATCTCTGGGCGCAGGACGGCGCGACCGCGCTCGCCGAATGGATGCCGTCGGAAGACGGTCGCTATCTCGTCTACGGCGTCCAGGACGGCGGCACGGACTGGCGGACGGTCAAGGTGCTCGACGTCGAGACGGGCAGGGAGACCGGCGACACCGTCGAATGGGTGAAATTCTCGAACCTTGCCTGGGCGAAGGACGGATCCGGCTTCTTCTACTCCCGCTTCGCGGCGCCAGACAGCGCCAAATATACGGCGCTCAACGAGAATCAGGAAATCTACTTCCACCGGCTCGGGACAGCGCAGGCGGCTGACCGCCGGCTATACGCGACGCCGGAGCGTCCGAAGCTCAACCATGTCGCCGAGGTGAGTGACGACGGTCGGTGGCTGATCGTCACGTCCTCGGAGGGCACCGACGAGCGCTACGAGATCACGCTCATCGATCTTGCCGATCCCCAGGCGCGGCCGCGCACGCTGGTGCCGGGGCTGACTCATGAGTGGCGCTATGTCGGCAACACCGGCAGCCGCTTCCTGTGGGTGACGAACAAGGATGCACCGCGGCTGCGCGTCGTTGCCCTCGACATCGCCGAGGCCGATCCCCGGCCGGTCACGATCGTGCCGGAAGATGCAGCGACGCTTGCCGACGCATCGATTGTCGGCGAGGTGCTGATCACCAGCTATCTCGTCGATGCGAAAAGCGAGGTTCGTCGCTTCGGGCTCGACGGCACGCCGGCAGGCCGGGTCGCGCTGCCGGGCATCGGCACCGCGTCCGGCTTCCAGGGCCGGCCGGGCGATCCCGAGACCTTCTTTGCCTTCACGAGCTATGCGACCCCGACGACCATCTATCGCTACGATGCCGCGCGCGGCGCCGTCGAGACCTGGGCGAAGCCGGAGGTTGCGTTCGATCCGGCCGATTTCGTCGTCGAACAGCGCTTCTATCCATCGAAGGACGGCACCCGGGTGCCGATGTTCCTGGTCCGCCGGAAGGACCGCACCGGACCGGCGCCGACGCTGCTCTACGGCTATGGCGGCTTCAACATCGCGCTGACGCCCGCTTTCTCGCCCACTTTCCTCGCCTGGGTCGATCAGGGCGGCGTCCTTGCCGTCGCCAATCTCCGGGGCGGCGGTGAATATGGCAAGGCGTGGCACGATGCCGGTCGGCTGGCGAACAAGCAGAATGTGTTCGATGATTTCATCGCCGCCGGTGAGTATCTGATCCGCGAAGGGGTGACTGGCAAGGATCAGCTCGCCATCCATGGCCGCTCGAATGGCGGCCTGCTGGTCGGCGCGGTCGTCAACCAGCGTCCCGACCTGTTCGCGGCCGCGCTGCCGGGGGTCGGCGTGATGGACATGCTCCGCTTCGATCGCTGGACGGCTGGCCGCTACTGGGTCGACGATTATGGCTCGCCGGCCAAGGAAGCCGACTTCCGGACGCTCTATGCCTATTCGCCCTACCACAACGTGACGGCAGGCAAGGACTATCCGGCGATTCTGATCAGCACGGCCGACACCGACGATCGCGTGGTCCCGGCCCATAGCTTCAAATATGCGGCCGCGCTTCAGAACACGGCCATCGGAAGCCGCCCTCATCTGATCCGCATCGAAACGCGCGCCGGCCATGGCTCCGGCAAGCCGACCGACAAGATCATCGAGGAGGCGGCCGATCAATGGGCCTTCATCGCGCGCTGGACCGGCCTTCAGCCCGACTGATCCGGTTCATCGGCCAGCCATGGCGACTCGGCGATAAGCGCCGCATCGATGTTCACCCGACCGGAGATGTGGCGACCATGAAAGGCTTCGTGTCCCTCGCGTCCATCGCGGCCCTGCTCATGCCGGCGGCCGCGGCGGCCCAGCTTGTCGATCCGCAGACCTCGCGCGAGATCGGCCGTGCCGTCGGCGAAGCGACGGTTGCCGCCGAACAGGTCGCCGCGGAAGCCCGGGTGGCGGCCGAACAGGCGATCCGCGAGGCCCGCCGCGGCTATGCCGAGGGATCCGGCCGGCGCGCCGGTGACGGACCCGCCGACGCGGCGATGCGTCCGGACCTGGGGATCGAGACGGAGGACGATGCCGCCGAAGCTTGCGCGCTTGCCGCCGAAGACGAAGGCTATGCCGTCGCACGCCTCGCAAGCGTCCGCGACTTTGATTTCGTCCGCGCGACGCCGGGCGGGTGGGACGTGCAGGGCACGCTCGAGACGCGGGACAGCTGGCGCGCCCAGCGGCGCGATCCGTGGACGTTCCAGTGCCGGGTCGAAGGCGGCGAGATCGTCGATCTGCGGTTGCGGGACTATCTGGCGCGCAACTGACCGCCGGTGACGTGCCGCCCCCGCGGGGGGAGTTGTCCGGCCCGGCCCCACCGCCTATCAGCCGCGCCATGGACACTCAGGCGCTCGACTCCATCCTCATCGTCGATTTCGGCAGCCAGGTGACGCAGCTCATCGCGCGGCGGGTGCGCGAAGCGGGCGTCTACAGCGAAATCGCGCCGTTCAACGCCGCCGCCGAGGCATATGAACGGATGCGGCCGAAGGGCATCATCCTCTCCGGCGGCCCGTCCTCCGTGATGTGGGACGACAGCCCGCGCGCGCCGCAGCATCTGTTCGAAGCGGGGCTGCCGATCCTGGCCATCTGCTACGGCCAGCAGACGATGGCGCACCAGCTGGGCGGGCAGGTCGCCCCCTCGGAAAACCGGGAATTCGGCCGCGCCTTCATCGAGATCACCGGCCGCTCCGCGCTGTTCGACGGCCTCTGGTCGGAAGGCGAGCGCCACCAGGTGTGGATGAGCCATGGCGACCGCGTCGAGCGGCTGCCGGAGGGCTTTGCCGTGGTCGCGCAGTCGGAAGGCGCGCCCTATGCCGTCGCGACCGACGAAGCGCGCCGTTTCTATTCGCTGATGTTCCACCCGGAAGTCGTGCACACGCCCGACGGGCACAAGCTGCTCGCCAACTTCGTCCGCCACATCTGCGGCTGCGCGGGCGACTGGACGATGGCCGAGTATCGCCAGACCAAGATCGCCGAGATCCGCGCGCAGGTGGGGCAGGGCAAGGTGATCTGCGGCCTGTCCGGCGGCGTCGATTCGGCCGTCGCCGCGGTCCTGATCCATGAAGCGATCGGGGATCAGCTCACCTGCGTGTTCGTCGATCACGGGCTGATGCGAAAAGGCGAGGCCGAACAGGTGGTGAGCCTCTTCCGTGGCGCCTACAACATCCCGCTCGTCCATGTGAACGCGGAGACGTTGTTCCTGTCCGGGCTGAAAGGCGTGACCGATCCGGAGGCGAAGCGAAAGTTCATCGGCAAGACCTTCATCGACGTTTTCGAGGATGAAGCGAAGAAGATCGGCGGCGCCGATTTCCTGGCGCAGGGCACGCTCTATCCGGACGTGATCGAAAGCGTCAGCTTCACCGGCGGGCCGTCGGTCACGATCAAGAGCCACCACAATGTCGGCGGCCTTCCCGAGCGCATGAACATGAAGCTGGTCGAGCCGCTGCGCGAGCTGTTCAAGGACGAGGTCCGCGAACTCGGCCGGGAGCTGGGGCTGCCCGACGCGTTCGTCGGTCGCCATCCTTTTCCCGGGCCGGGCCTCGCCATCCGCATCCCCGGCGAAGTCACCCGGGAGAGGTGCGACATCCTCCGCAAGGCCGACGCCATCTATCTGGAGGAAATCCGCAATGCCGGCCTCTACGACGCGATCTGGCAGGCCTTTGCGGTGCTGCTTCCCGTCCGCACCGTCGGCGTGATGGGCGATCACCGCACCTACGACCATGTCTGCGCGCTTCGCGCCGTCACTTCCGTCGACGGCATGACGGCGGACATCTACCCGTTCGACCCAAGCTTCCTCGCGCGCGTGGCCACCCGCATCGTGAACGAAGTCCAGGGCATCAACCGCGTCGTCTACGACTTCACGTCGAAGCCTCCCGGCACGATCGAATGGGAATGACGGGCAGGGCGCCGGGTGGATCAGGATCGGGGATCCCGATCGAGCGATCGACCTTCCACCGGTAAGCGTCCACCGCGACCAGTCACGCCCCGACCGGAACACGGGGCCAAGCCCGGGCAGGCCGCTGCGCGCGGCCTTCCTATCGGGCGTCCGGAATCGGGACGGGCGACTCCACCGGACCGGCTTGAGTTGGTGCAGCGGCCGGTTAACCATGTTGTCCGATGGGCGGATGGCCGAAACGAAGAGGACAGCGCGATGAGACATTTTGCACTCGCACTCTCGAGCGTGGCGGCCGCCGCGCTGACGGCCGGCGCTGCCGACGCGGCGGTCCTGCAATTCTCGTTTTCGGGCCCGGGCGTCACGGCCTCGTTCCTCCTCCCGGAGAGCCCCACTCCGACGCGGATTTTCCCGAACGAATTCGGCGTCGGCCCGACGACGGGCGTCTTTAACGCCGCGCCGATCACGTTCGACGATCTGTTCTTCTTCGATGCGGCCACCGATGGTGGCTTCGCGATCCTGAAGCCGAGCGGCGACATCCTGCTCGCCGGTGCGCAGCTGTTCACCGGCACCACGGCGGCGCCCAGCTTCGTGCCGGGCACCTATGCGCTGGTCGACTATGACACGCGGGAGCCGGGCTTTTCGCTGTCGATCGCGGTCGTGCCGGAACCGGCGACCTGGGCGATGATGCTGGCGGGCTTCGGCCTGGCCGGCGCGGCCCTCCGCCGTGAGCGCATCCGCGTCAGCTTCGCCTGACGCGGCCGGCGCCGGACTCGACGGCCGCGCGCTTACGGCTGCGGCACCATCACCAGCGTGTCGCCTTCCACCCGCCAGCTCTGCAGCCGGGAGAGGAAGTTCATCCCGAGCACGTCGGTGATGCCGAGGCCGGGAGCAATCACGGCCTTGAGGCCGCTCGCCTCGATCGGGCCGAGGTCGAGGCGCGCGATCGTCGCGGCTTCGGCACGCACGGTGCCGCCGGCCGTGCGCAGGATGACCGGCATCACCCCGGCATCGGGCGCGACGCCGGCGGCGCGCGCGGTGCGGAGGCTGAGCGCCGTCACCGATGCGCCGCTGTCGACCAGCATCCGGGTCCGGTGGCCGTTCACTTCCGCCTGCACCCAGAAATGGCCGCCCGGCCCCAGCCGGACGCGCAGCGTGCGACCCTCGACCTCCTGTCGATCAAGGCCGAGCCGGGCCGCGATGCGGCTGAGGCTTGGTTCATAGGGCGCCTGCTGGAGCAGCAGATAGAGGCAGAGCGCGAGCAGTCCGAAGGAAGTGGCGATCCGCACCAGCCGGCCGATCACCGGCAGGCGGGCAACCAGCATCAGCGCGGCCGCCACCGCCGCAGCGGCGATCGCCACCCACTGCCAGTCCGCCAGGCCTGTGCCGGTCATGCGCGCTCCCTCCGCTCCGTCATGACCGGTCAACCGCGCGGAGCGGGCGGCCGGTTCCTATCCCGCGTCCAGCCGCCTGCCGTCGCCCGGACCGGAAGATGGCCCGGGACGCGCATTCGGCGGAAGCGCAGCGCGCTTTCACCGCAACGGATCCCGCTCTAACGTTCCCGGCATAACCGACGAGAGGAGAGACGCGTGAGACGACGCACCTTTTTGGCCGCCCTTCCGTTCGCCGGCATCGGTGCCTCGATCCCGCGTCCGCTGCTCGGCGCCGCCGCCGCCGCGCCGCCGCCGATCAGCCCAGCGCTTCCCGCGACCGACCTTTATCCGGACGTCCATGCCGGAGACCGGCCGCTCGGCGCGAGCTTTGCGACCCGGTCGGCCGCGTTCGGCCGCAGCGGTGCTGCCGCCAGCGCTCATCCGCTGGCCACCCTCGCGGCGATCGACACGCTCCGCAAGGGCGGCTCGGCGATCGACGCGGCGATCGCAATGAACGCCGCGCTCGGCTTTCTCGAGCCGACCGGCAACGGCATTGGCGGCGATCTCTACGCGCTGCTCTGGGATCCGCGCGCGTCCCGTGTCGTCGGGTTTGCGGGCTCCGGCCGCTCGCCGCGCAGTCTCGATCTCGAGACCGTGCGCAGCCGCGCGCGGAACGGCGTGCTCCCGCCCTTCGGTGCCGTCACCGTGACGGTTCCCGGCACCGTCGACGGCTGGTGGCGGCTGCACCAGCGCTACGGCAAGCTGCCTTGGGCGGAGCTGTTCGGCCCGGCCATCGGCTATGCGGAAGAGGGCGTGCCGCTCGCGCCGGTCGTCGCCCATTACATGCGGATCGCGATGGCGAACTTCGCGCGGCCCGGCCGCGGCATCGAGGAAATCGCCAATGCCCAGGCCACCTATCCGTCCGGCGATCGCGCGGCGATCGGCGCCGTGTTCCGCAATCCCGATCTCGCCCGCACCTATCGGATGATCGCCGCGGGCGGCCGCGACGTGTTCTATGAAGGCGAGATCGCCGCCACCATCGAGCGCTATTTCCGTCGCATCGGCGGCTGGCTGACCCGCGCGGACCTGGCCGCTCATGCCGGCACGTTCACCGAGCCGGCGGTCACGCGCTACCGCGACGTCGATGTCCACGCGATCGCCGAGAACACGCAGGGTCTGGCGACGCTGCAGATGCTGAACATTCTCGAACGGTTCGACATGCGCGCCGCGGGCTTCCAGTCGCCGCTTGCGATCCATCTCGGCGCCGAGGCGAAGCGGCTCGCTTACGAGGATCGGGCGCGCTGGTATGGAGATCCGGATTTCGCGCGCGTGCCGAAGGAATGGCTGCTGTCCAAGGACTATGCGGCCGAGCGTGCGCGGCTGATCCGTCCGGACCGGATCAATCCCGATGTGCGGCCCGGCAACGCCCCGTCGCAGGGCGACACCACCTATTTCAGCGTTGCCGACGCCGACGGGATGATGGTGTCGATGATCCAGTCCAATTTCCGTGGAATGGGGTCCGGACTGGTGGCGGACGGGCTTGGCTTCATGTTTCAGGATCGCGGCCAGCTCTTCACGCTCCAGGACGGGCACCCGAACGTCTATGCGCCGGGCAAGCGGCCGTTCCAGACGATCATCCCGGGCTTCGTCACGCGCGATGGCAAGCCCTGGCTCTCTTTCGGGGTGATGGGCGGCGACATGCAGCCCCAGGGCCAGGTGCAGGTGCTGCTCGACAGGATCGACTGGGATCTCGATGTCCAGGCGGCGGGCGATGCGCCCCGCTGGCACCATGAAGGATCATCGGAGTCGATGGGGGAGGACGACAAGTCGATCGGCGGCACCGGGCTGTTGCGGCTGGAAAGCGGCGTGCCGGCAGCGACGGCGCGGGCGCTTGCCGACATCGGCTGGCGGATCGGCCCGCCGGACGGCAGCTTCGGCCGCTATGGCTGTGTCGAGCGGATCGAGCAGGGCGGGGAGCGTGTCTACGCCGCGGCCGCCGATCTGCGCGCGGACGGGATCAGCCTTGCTTACTGATTGCGGCGCATCGCGCAGCGGACGCCGAGCGCGGCCAGCGCCCGGGTGAGCGCCTCGGCATTATAGGGCTTGGCGATCACGCCGGTGCTGCGATCGGCCGCGAACTCGGTGGCCGTCTGCGCGTCCGGCGCGTCGCTCGCAAGCAGGATCGGCAGATCGGCGTGGAGCGCCCGCAGCTCCGCGGCGGCGGCGGCGCCGCTGCGGTCTGCCGTCGGCAGATCGAGGATGACGGCGTCGTAGCGGCCGCGCGCCGCCCGCACGCGGGCCAGTGCCTCCACGGCGCTCGCCGCCTCGTCGACCGCGAAGCCGGCGCCCGCCAGCGCTTCGGCGGCGAGCATCCGCACCGTCGGCTCGTCCTCGACCAGCAGCACCCGGCCAGTCCGCCCCTTGTCGAGCACGTCGTTCACTTTCTGCGCCAGCGTCGCGGCAGTGAAAGGCTTGCCGATCATCTCCACGCCGTCGTCCAGCCGCCCGCCATGGGCAATGGCGTTCCGGGTATAGCCGCTGGTGTAGAGCACGCGCAGGCCGGGCTGATGCGCCACGGCCGCGTCGGCCAATTCCCGACCGGTCATGCCCGGCATCACCACATCGGTGAACAACAGGTCGATCCCTTGCTCCTGCCGCTCGAGCAGGCGGAGCGCCGACGCGCCGTCATGCGCCTCAAGCACGCGGTAGCCGAGCTCGCGCAGGCATTCGACCGTGTAGGTGCGGACATCGTCGTCGTCCTCGACGACAAGGATGGTCTCCTGCGCGCGGCTGGGCTCGGGCGGCAGCCGGACCGGCGTCTCTTCGGCGACCGCATCGCTCAGCAGCCGCGGGAGGTAGATCTTGACCGTGGTGCCAAGGCCCTCTTCGGAATAGATTTTTACATGGCCGCCTGACTGTTTGGTGAAGCCGTAGACCATCGACAGTCCGAGCCCGGTGCCCTTGCCGACATCCTTGGTGGTGAAGAACGGCTCGAAGACGCGGGCGGCGGTCTCCCGCGACATGCCGGCACCGGTGTCGGTGACGGCAATCACGACATACTGCCCCGGCGCCACCTCCGCATGCTCGGCACAATAGGCGTCGTCGATTCCGGCATTGGCGGTCTCGATGGTGACGGTGCCGCCTTCGGGCATCGCATCGCGGGCATTGACCGCCAGATTCAGGATCGCGCTCTCGAGCTGGTTGGGATCGGCTTCGACGCGCCACAGCCCCGGGCACGTCACGATCTCGAGGGCGATCGTCTCGCCCAGCGCGCGCTGGAGCAGGTCGGACATGCCGGAGACAAGCCGGTCGGCGTCGATCGGCTTCGGGGCGAGGGGCTGGCGGCGGGCGAATGCGAGCAGCCGCTGGGTCAGCGCTGCTGCCCGTTCGGTTCCCTTGAGCGCGTTGGCGAGCGCGCGCCGGGCGCGGGCATTGGGATTGCCGGCGGCATCGAGCGCGCGTGCCGCCATGTCGATGTTGCCGGTGACGACAGTCAGCAGGTTGTTGAAATCATGGGCTATACCGCCGGTAAGCTGGCCGACTGCCTCCATTTTCTGGGCCTGACGGAGGGCGTCCTCGGCATTCGCCCGTGCCGCGATTTCCTCAGTCACGCGGTGCTCGAGCGTGCCCGCCAGTTCGCGCAACTGCTCCTCGGCCCGTCGCCGCTCCGCAATCTCGCGCTGCGCCGCCTGGTAAAGCCGGGCATTGTCGATCGCGACCGCCGCCTGGGCAGCGACCGCGACCATGGTTGCTTCGTGCCGGGCCGTGAAGCGGTTCGGCTCCGGATGGCCAAACAGCAAGGCGCCGATCACGTCGCCCGAACGCGACACGACCGGCACGGCCAGATAGCTGCGGACCGGCAAATGGCCTTTCGGCATGCCGCGGTGCGGCGCCGTCTGGCCGTAGAGCGGATCGGCAAGAACGTCGTCCGATCGCACCACCCGTTCGCCGGCGAAGGTCGGCTTGAAGATCCCTGTCGCTCGCGGCATGCCGAGCTTCTCGAACGCCGCCCGCGACGCGCCTGACAGCGTATAGAGCATGTAGGCCAACCCGGCCTCGTCCTCGACATTGTAGAAGAAGGCGCCGTAGCGCGCCCCGGTCAGCTCCACCCCGGCATCGGTGACCATCTGCACGAGCCGTTCCAGATCGAGCTCGGCGGCGATCGCCGCGCCGGAGCGATTGAGAGTCTCGAGCGTGCGCGTCTCCTCCCGCAAGGCCTCTTCCGCGCGCTTGCGATCGGTGATGTCGAACGTCACGCCGGGAAAGCGCGTCGGCCGCCCCTCCGCGTCCGGCAGACACCGACCGGCGGCGATGACCCAGCGGATTTCGCCGTTGCGGCCGCAGATACGGTATTCGGACCGGTAGGCGCCGCCGGTGCGCACCGCCTCCGCAATCTGCCGGCGGACTTCGGCGCGGTCGTCCGGGTGGATGCCGGCGACATAATCCTCGACCGGCAGCCCCGCCGCCGCGGCGCCCGGATCGATGCCATACATGTGCGCGAACTGCTCGCTCGTGCGCACCCGATCGGCCGTCACGTCCCAATCCCAGGTGCCGATCCCTCCGGCGGCGTCGAGCGCGAAACGGAAGCGCTCCTCGGACGCCACCAGCGCCGCTTCGACCCGCTTGCGCGCGGTGATGTCGATCGACGACCCGACGAGCCCGATCACCGCACCATCCGCATCGGTCAGCGGCACCTTGGTCGAGAGCCAGACAGCCTCGCTGCCGTCCGGCAGGCTGACTTTCTCTTCGATCTGCTCGGCCACGCCGCTCGCCATGATCCGCTCGTCATTGGCCATGACGAGCGCCGCCTGCGCCTTGTCGTCGAGGAACTCGGCATCGGTGCGCCCGAGATAGAGCTCCGGCGGCTTGCCGATCAGGTTCGTCGTGCCGCGATTGGCGATCAGCATCCGGCCCTGGCGGTCCTTGGCGAAGACCACTCCTGGCACCGCCTCGGCGAAGCTGCGGAACAGCTCGGTCGCGCGATCCCGCTCGGCTTCGGCCGTGCGTCGCGCGTCCAGATCGAGCAGGACGCCGGGGAAACGCAGCGGGCGTCCGTCCGCACCTCGTTCGATACGGCCATTCGCCTCGACCCAGTAATAGCGGCCGTCCGCCCGGCGAACACGATATTGATGGACGTAGACGCCGCCCGATTGCATCGCCGTTTCGATGGCGTCGCGCACGCCCGGCTTGTCGTCCGGGTGGACGGTTGCCATCAGTTGCTCCAGCCCCAGGCCGTCCTGCCCGGCGCCGGGAGCGAGGCCGAAGGTCCGCTCGAACGCCTCGTCGACCGTGAAGCGATCGGCGGGCACGTCCCACACCCAGGTGCCGATGATCGCGCCCGCGGCGAGGGCAAGCTGGACGCGCTCGGCATTGGCGCGGGCGCGCGCCTCGCTCTCGCGCAGCTGGCGTTCGGCCACGACCTGCCGGGTGATTTCCTGGCAGGCGCAGAAAAAGCCGCAGACTCCGCCATGCCTGTCCCGCACCGGGGTGTAGGAAAAGGCGAAATGCGTCTCTTCGCGAAAGCCGCGGCGCTCCATCCACAGCTCGATGTCGTCCATCTGCACCGGTTCGCCGCGATACGCCTGCGCGACGATCTCGGTCAGCTCGGCGCGAATCTCATGCCAGACGGCAAGGAAGTCGCCGCCCATTGCCGCCGGATGCTTTGCCGCCAGAATGTCGGCATAGGCATCGTTGTAGATCAGCGTGCGCTCGTCCCCCCAGACGAGGAACATCGGCTGGCGCGATCCGAGCATCACGCTGATCAGCGTGCGCAGCGCCTCCGGCCAGCGCTCCGGCGGACCGAGCGGGGTTGCCGACCAGTCCCGGTCGCGGATCAGCGCGCCGGTTATGCCGCCGCCGTCCAGAAATGAGCGATCGGCAGCGCCGGTCGTGCCCGACGGAAAGAAGCTGGAGGAAGAATCGTCCGCCATTCTCGACTGCTACCGGACCTCAGCGCGCGGTGCCCCCCGGCAACAGGCGATGCCTAAGCCGAACGAACGCGGTCCGCCAGCCGATTCTGACGCCACCGCCTGCCGCGAAGCGGGTTGCGCGGCGCGCCAAATCGTATAACTTGCAGATGCACATTTTGTCGCGGCAGGTGAGCCATGGACGAGCGCGAGCTGCAGGACATCGAGGCCAAGATCGCGGGCGCCGGCACTCGCCAGCTGGCCGCGATCACGTTCGCCGCGCTCAGCCGGATGGGGGAGCTGAATGCCGGCGCGGCATCCGACCTTCGCAACCATTTCGCTCTGGCCCGCGCCCTGATGCCCGAGCTTTACGATGCGAGCATGACCGGCCTCGCGCTCGCGTCATCCGCGGTCAGCAGTAACAGCCACTGACGGCCCGGGCGCCGCCCGCTCAGATCGCGCCGTCGATGATCACGTCCGGCCCATCCTGGCCGGCCATAACCCGGGCGCGGACGCCGTAGACCGCCGCGATCAGGGCCGGGGTCAGCGTGTCCCCGGCGGGGCCGTCCGCGACGATCCGGCCCTCCCGCATCCACAGCAGCCGATCGGCGTGGCGGGCGGCGAGGGCGAGATCGTGCAGCACCACGAGCACGCCGGCGCCGTGGCTTGCCGCCTCCCGAAGCAGCGCCATCACTTGGTGCTGGTGGAGCGGGTCGAGCGCCGCGACCGGCTCGTCAGCGACGATCAGCGGCGCCTCGGCGGCGAGCGCGCGGGCGACATGGACGCGGGCGAGCTCGCCGCCGGACAGGGTGTCGGCGCGCCGATCGGCGAGCGCCACCAGGTCACAGGCGGCGAGGGCCCGATCGACCGCTGCGGCGTCGGCGGGGGCGAGCCGGCCGAGCGGGCCGCCATAGGCGAAGCGGCCGAGCGCCACCACGTCGCGCACCAGGGCCGGCCAGGCCAGCGGACGTGCCTGCGGCAGATAGGCGAGCTGCCGGGCCCGGGCGGCAGGCGGCAGTCGCCGGACGTCCGTCCCGTCGAGCGCGGCGCTGCCGCTCGCGTTCGGCAGCAGGCCGAGGGCGGCGCGCAGCAGCGTCGTCTTGCCGGCGCCGTTGGGGCCGAGCAGTGCCACCAGCTCGCCCGGCCCGAGCGCGAAGCCGGCGTCGGCGAGCAGTTCGCGGCCACCCGCCCGCCAGCCGAGATGGTGCGCGACGAGGCGGCTCATGCCGTGCTCCGCCGGCGGGCGGCGATCCAGACGAACACCGGTGCGCCGATCAGCGCCGCGACAACGCCCAGCTTCAGCTCCGCGGCGGTCGGCAGCAGCCGGACCAGAATGTCGGACACGGTCAGCAGCACGCCGCCGAGGAGCCCGGCGGGCAGCAGCACGCGGCCAGCGTCATGATCGACATGAGGCCTGACCAGATGGGGCGCGACGATGCCCACAAAGCCGATCGCGCCGGCGATCGCCACGGCAGCGCCGGTCGCGAGCCCGGCGCCGAGCACGACCAGGAGGCGCTGGCGCGGCAGGTCGAGCCCGATCCCGGCCGCCGCTTCCTCACCCAGAGTGAGCGCCGAAAGCCCCCGGCGCGAGGCCAGCAGCAGAACCGCGCCCGCGGCCAGAAACGGGCCGCTGACCGCCAGATCGGCAAAGCTGCGATTGGCGACCGAGCCCATCATCCAGTTGATCATGTCGGCGAGCGTGAACGGGTTTGGCGCGAAGTTCATCAGCAGCGCCATCAGCGCGCCGGTGAAGCTCGTCAGCCCGATGCCGATCAGCAGCAGCGTCAGGACCGTGTCGGTGCGCGCTGCCGCAAGCGCCAGCAGCGCGGTCGCGACGAGCGCGCCGGCAATGGCGGCCAGCGGCAGCACCGGGGCGGCGACGGCCAGGCCGTAATAGAGCGCGATGGTCGCCGCCAGCGCCGCCGTCGCCGACACGCCGAGCACGCCGGGCTCGGCGAGCGGATTGCGAAGGAGGCCCTGAAGCGCGGCACCGCTCAGCCCGAGCGCGAAGCCGGTCAGCCAGGCAGCGGCCGCGCGCGGCAGGCGGATCGACCAGATCACCGTCACGTCGCCGGCGGTGCCGACGCCGGCCAGCGCCGCCAGCAGCCGGTCGAGCGGCAGCGGCGTCGCGCCGAGCAGACAGGCGGCGGCGACCGCGACGAGCGCCGCGCCTGCCAAGCCGAGATTCAACCGCAGGTCGGTCATGCCCCGGCCCGCCCCAGAGCTTCGACGGCGTCGAGGAGGAACCAGCCGCCGCAGGCCGTCCAGGCGCCGTCGAGCGCCACGACCGGCCGTTCGGCAAGCTGCGCGCGGGCGATCGGGTGGCGCGCCGCGCTCCAGGCATCGATGTGGGTGGTCCCCTGCCCGAATGAGGCATGGGCGACGAGCTCCGGCCGGCGATAGGCGAGCCGTTCGAGCGGCAGCGCCCGCCACCCCGGCGCCGCTTCGAAATTGGCGAGGCCGGCGGCCCGGAACATCGCGTCGATCAGCGTGCCCGGCCCGGTGGTGACGCCGCCGGGCGTCATGTAGAGCGCCGCGCGCGGCCGGGCCTCGGCGGGCCCGATTGCCGCCAGGCGCGCGTCGAAGCGGGCGGCAAGGGCGCGGCCGCGCGCGCCTTCGCCCAGCCCGTCGGCAACCTCGATCAGCCGCGCGCGGACGCCGGCCAGATCCTCCGCCCAGCCGATCTGCAGCACCGGGATGCCGGCGTCCGCAAAGAATCGGGCCGCTTCCGGCCCGCCGCCATAGGACCGGACGATCAGATCGGGCCGCAGCAGCAGCACGTCTTCCGCCCGCGGCGAGACCTGCCGCAGCCCGGCCGCTGCCCGGCGCTTGTACGAGAACGGCTTCGCCGCATCGGGCGATACTGCGGCGATGCGCTCGCGCGGCAGCAGCTCCAGCACATATTGATCGGCGCAGTAATCGAGGCTGACGACGCGCAGCGGCCGGTCAGGCACCGGCGGCGCCGGTGCCTGACCGCAGGCCCCGAGGGCCAGCGCTGCCGCAAGCGCGACGGCCCGCCGCCCGGTCACAGCCGCAGCCGCACGCCGAGATGACCCGCGCGGCCGGGCGCGCCGTAGCGGAAGACCGTTTCGTAGCCGGCATCGAACAGATTCTCGATCCGGCCATAGAGCTCCATGGCTTTCCCGATCGGGTAGCTGGCCCGCAGATCCGCCAGCACATAGCCGTCGAGCCGGACGGTGTTCGCTGCATTCTCGAAGCTGTCGCCGACATGGATCAGGCTGGCACCGGTCTCAAGGCCGAACGGCCAGCGATAGTCGATCAGCGCCGACACGCTGTGCCGCGGGCGCCGTGCGAGCAGGCGTCCACTGTCCCGGTTCTCGGCGTCGAGATAGCTGTACTGCGCCCGCAGCGTCAGCGCGTCGACCGGCGTCATCGCGACCGTCGCCTCGAGCCCCTCGGCGCGGGTGCGGCGGACATTGTCGTAGGTGCCGAACGGGCGGCCGGTGCAGATCGGCGCGCTGTTCTGGAAGCAGGAAATGAAGTCGATCAGATTGTTCGCATCCCGGCGGAACAGTGTCATGCCCAGTTCCATCCGGCCCCCGGCGAGCCGCTGGACGATGCCGAGATCATAGCTTTCCGAGGTTTCGGGCGCGAGCGTCCGATTGCCGAAATCGCTGAACAGCTGGAACAATGTCGGCGCCTTGAAGCCTTCGCCATAGCTCGCCCTGACCGTCGTCGCGCCGCCGCCAAAGGTCCAGGCGCCGTTCACCGCGACCGTGGTGTTGCCGCCAAACGCCTGATGGTCGTCATGGCGCACGCCGCCGGTCAGCCGCAGGCCGGCGAGCGGTGCGGCGCTCAGCTGCCCATAGATGCTGTCGATGCCGACCGAGGCTCTGGTCGCGGGGCCGCCGTTCGCGGTTCGCAGCCGGGACGTCTCGCTCTCCGCCCCGAACACCGCCTCCAGCGCATCGCTGGCCGTGAAGATGCCCTGATACTCGATCCGCTCGTTGCGCCCGCTCGCCGTGAAGAGCGGCGCCGGGCCCGCTGACGGATCACGGTTGGCGCGATCCGTATCGGTGTAGGTGATCGCGAGGCGATTGCGGAAGCGGCCGTCGAAGAACACGGCGTTCACCCCGGCATAGCCGACCAGCTCCTCGGTCTCGGTCATCTCCCGCGTGTCGGCAAAGGCGAAGGCCGGCGGCGGGAAGCCGTCGAGATCGATGTCGCTCCGCGCATAGAAGCCGCGCAGGTCGATCGCGACCGTCTCGCTGAGATCGATCAGCAGCTTCGCATTCGCGCCGCGCTGCTCGAACCCGTCTCGCTCGACGCCACCGCGGGCTTCGCTGAACGCGGAGATCCCGTCCGAGGTCAGCCAGCCGCCGCCGAAGCTGGCCGCGACCGGCCCGACCCGGCCCGACACGTTGGCGACCGCCTGCCAGGTGTCGCGCCAGCCGCCTTCGGCGCGGGCGTTCAGTTCGAACGCGTCCGTTGGCGGGCGCGTGATCATGTTCACGACGCCGCCGATCGCCTGGCTGCCCCAGATCACCGACTGGGATCCGCGCACCACCTCGATCCGGGCAATGTTTCCGGTCAGCAGATTGCCGAAGTTGAAGCCGCCGCCGGGCGAGGCGGGATCGTTGAGGCGAATGCCGTCGATCAGGGCGACGGTCTGGTCGCTTTCGGCGCCGCGGATGAAGACGGAGGCCGTGCCGCCGATCCCGCCGTTGCGGGCGAAGGTTACGCCCGGCACGGTGCGGAGCAGGTCCACGACGGTGTTGCTTTGCCGCGTCTCGATTTCGGCCAGGCCGATCACCGTCACCGACTCGCCGGTCGCCGCGATCGCCCGCGGCGTGCGGCTGGCGGTGACCACGATGTCGCTTGCTTCCGGCGGAACGGCCAGATCGGGCGAGCGCGACTGGGCAAGGGCAGGGGCGGCCACGATCAGCAACGGCGCGGCCACGGGAAGAACGAAGATTTTGCGCATGGATGGTCCCCGCACCGGGCCGCCCGACGCCCCGGTGCCTTGAACGACAAAAGGGCCGGCCGGCGCACGGGGCGCCGACCCGGACAGGGCCCGGTTCTTGTCGTTTCTGGGGAAAGATGCCTTTCCCGTGCCTCGGAGCTGGACCCGGCCCGAACCACGAACGACGCGATGGCAGGTCTCCTGACTCGCCGATCGACGCTTCCGGCCGCCTTCCCAGGGCAGCATGCCCCAGTGACATATTGGCCGTCAGCTCCCGGCTGACAGTTGCGGGCACAGTCCCGGATTCACACCGGGTTCCCTCTTAGCCCCGCTCCCGCGGGGACCATCTGTGCGCTCTTTCGCGCGGTGCCAGCCCGTTTGTCAATCGGCCGGCCCGCGGTTCAGAAGCTGCGCGACACGCGCACATTGACGCGCGGGCCGCGATCGTCGCAGCCGATTTCAGCGAGCCGCCATCGCTCGGGTTCGGCGTAGACGCGCTGCCCTATCGGTTCGGGCCGAACAAGCTGAAGGCGTCGCATTGCCGTCGATCGTCACGGCCGCGCCTGCATGGCAGACGCACATGGCATACCGGCTCGGGCACCTGATCTGGCGCATTCAGGACGGCACGCTTCCGGCCTGCGCGATCGTGGGGCTCGATAGCTCCGCTGAGCCGATCCTAGCGGCCGTCGAGCGCGCCGGGGCCGGTGCCGTCGATCTTGCCACCTTCCCGCTGCTCTGCGCGCCACTGTGGGCATTGTCGCCCGCCTACCGTGCCGAGATTGCCCCAGGGCTTCCCATGCTTCGGTGATGCCACGCATCGGAGTTCGCCGCAGGCATCGCGAGTGCCACTGCGGACGAAGGCTAGCCCCCGGTTCGAAGTCGACCCGAGCCGGGGGTTAGTTCATCCGTAAGTGGTAGCGAAGGTGGTATGCGATGATCGCATTCAACGTAATCGTCGTATATCAACGGGTTAGAAGCCGCTTAGGCGGACACTCACTCCGCCTTAGCGGGCGGTATGCTCTCCATACTCGCTTTGGAACAGCACATGCGACCGCTTCACGATCATGATGAGCGTGAAGAGGAAGTGCCCGTAAAGAAAGATCGTCGCAGCGGGGCCAAATCCTGAATTCCACTCTCTCACGAAGAAGATGAGCGCCGCAAACAGCGCGAGGCAGCATACAAGGATGAGATAAGAAAGGTTCGCATTCACTTCGCCTAACAAGGCTTGCCGGTTTTCGAACTTCTCTTTCTGGTAGGGCTGCATCCGATCGTCTTGCGACGGCTCCCATCGGCGCTGAAGGATGGCAAATATTGCCACTTGAAGGTTTAGCAGCAACGCGATGAATATGCCGAAAAAGGTTATCGATACGTTGTAAACGTCGGCCTTCTTGAAAGTCACACCTTGATAGTAGGCCCACGACGCTACCGCGAGCGGCACGATGTAGAACAGAACGATATCGAATACCGAAGTCCGCTTGGCTTCAGCATCGCGTAGGGTCCGAAAATGGTCCCTGATTATGTATCGAACGTCAATCTTCATCGCATTTTGCTAGCAACTGTCGAGTTAAAATCCGCAAGCATCTGTTTAACTTGTTCTTCGACCGACTCAAAAGAAGGGTGTCCATCTGCCCCTCTCTTTACGTCGCTAGTGATATCTATCACGCCCGTGTCTGAACTAATACCGAAAATGCCAACCGGTCGATACTTTCCACCCACACGAATACTCGCGATGGCTTCACCGAAGTCTATGCCGTCGTAGGTGATAACACCGGCCTCATTCCGCTTCAGATTTCGGGAAACCGTACCGAATGGACCTAGCGATTGCTTGCGACGAGCCTTCAGCAACAGTTCCATGTCGATCGGGTTGGAGGCTTCGCCGATGTAGCGATCAGCGATATCCGATGATGCGTTCCGCTTGATGAAACGCAACTGTTTAACGGGCGCTTGAGCGTATACGCTGGCGCTCCCATCGTTCGGCACAAGCTTCTTCAGCTTCAGGACATAGCCGGGATTGGCGATGCGAAACGCTTGCTCGATCTTTTCACCAATGAGGGTGACACAGGATCGCCCCGCGAATGACTGAAACGCTGCAAATGCGTAGTCAGCGCCCTTCGGGCGCCAGATTTCGTAGAAGAGGGGAATTTCCTCGACGTGATCGACCTTGCGGCGAAACTCCGCCTTCTTCGTCTTCGAATCGACAAGGTTGCTCTCGAAGCCGAAGGTTCCGTAGTGTATGTAGCCCTTGCTACTGCCTTCGGTCGGGCCGAACGACTTCGGCTCAAAATACCAGCTTCGTTCGCGATCGGCATCCCGCACGGATTCAGAATTCGTTTGCACGAAGTTCTTCAGGAACGGAGCCGGGCTAAACTCAAACTCGAAGTCGTCTTCGAATGACAGCGTTTCGGTGTCGCGCTCTTTGCGAGCGGTGATTAGGTAACAGCGCAGTCCGATTGCATTAGCCATGCCGCATCCACTCCCCGTTTGTGTTCAGGGTGTGGCAGACTTCCACGTCTTCGCGCAACAATGGCGAATGCGCCGAAATGGTTTGATGTTCAGGATAGGGCTTTGGCATTCGCCGTCTCAATCAAGAAAAGCGCCATGCTCCCGGCCATGTTCACCGCTAACGCGGCGTGGCGAGGCGCGACCTTCACCGGCTTGCGCCCTGTAGCGTGGGCATCGCCTACCTTGTTCCGCAGCGTGCCTAGCCCTTCAACGATGCTGGCGGCGCTGCCCAAGATGCGCTTGAAAGCGTCTTCGGAATGCTGCGACGGCGCGATGTTCAGCAATTCCGCCACCTGCCTGTATAGCTTCGGAAGATCGTCGTTCGGTCCATAAGTCGGGTTGCCATCCGCGTCTTCGAGAAGGTGCTTGCAGACGCTTTCGAGCAACGTCCGCGCTGCGGTGATCGCGCCAGCCGGATCGGCCTCGCGCCGGGACAGCGCCTTGTTCCAAGCGTCGGTGATCGCATCGGCGTCGAACTTCTGAAGGGCATCGGACACGATCGCATCGGCAGGCGCAGGGGTGCGTTCGAGACGATCAATCAGCGGCGCGAACTGCTCGCGGACGAACTGGCGTCGCGGCTCCCATTGTCCGCTATGCCCCTTCAGGAATGCCCACATGGCCGCCGTGTCATGGGTGCTACGGACGAAGGCTGGCAGAAGCTGCGAAGTCGTCGCATCCTCCATGAACTCGCGCCGCAACAAGCGATAGACCGAATCGTTCATGTTCGATCGGCCTTCACAGAGCGCGACAAGGCCGTTGCGAAACGCCATCGCACGTTCGAGTTTGTCCGAAGGCAGTGCGCCAACCGGATCGCTATACGGGCTGTTGAAGAAGTCCGAAGCCATTCGCGCAATCTATCGCAATCGTCGGCGGCTGCCAGAACAATCGGAGAACGCTGGATCAAGGGACACAAAATTTTGAGCCGCCCGTAGACGCTCGCTCCATGTGGTAGATGAAGTAGTAGGCGCGCCGAAACCCTAGCTAAGTTATTGATTTTGGTAGGGAGTTGGCGGAGACGGAGGGATTCGAACCCTCGGTACGGGTAATCCCCGTACGGCGGTTTAGCAAACCGCTGGTTTCAGCCACTCACCCACGTCTCCGGATGCGGCGGAAGCGCGGCTATAGCGGGGGCGGGCGGGGCGATCAACCGAGCTTTGGCCGTGCGCTCGGCCGGCAGCGGAGGAGCCGCGCCGATTCGGATCAGCGCGATTTCGATTCGGGTCGTCGCGCATTCACTGCCCAGTCAGGCGGGGCGGGACTAGGTTGCACCGAAACATGCTTGCCTTCCGGGGGATTTATGCGCCTGTTCTCTTTTGTCGCCGCCGGGGCAGCTGCCCTGTCCCTGCTCAGTGCGCCGCTGGCCGCCCAGATGCGGACGATCGACCCGAACCAGGCGATGGACGCCGATCTGGCACCGCCGCCGGCGCCCGGCGAACCCGTCTATTACGGTGACACGGCGCCGCCGCCAGCCGCGGCCCCTGCCGCGCCGCCCCCCGCGCCCGCGCCCGGCGTGCCGGCCGACCCGGCCCTGCCGCCGCCCACCCAGATGGCGACGGCGAACACCTACAAGGAAGACGATCTGATCGGCGCGGCCGAAAGCGTGTTCGGGAAAGGCGCAAAGGGGCTTGCCGAGCTGATCCGCAAGATTCTGGCGGAACAGGGCGAACCGAGCGCCTATATCGCCGGGCGCGAGGCGAGCGGCGCCTTCGTCGTCGGCCTCCGCTACGGCTCCGGCACGCTTTTCCACAATGTCGAGGGGCAGCGGCCGGTCTACTGGACCGGGCCGTCCGCCGGCTTCGATGCCGGCGTCGATGCCGGTCGCACCTTCGTGCTCGTCTACAATCTCTACGACAGCCAGGAGCTCTATCAGCGCTTCCCCGCCGGCCAGGGCACCGCCTATTTCATCGGCGGCTTCACCGCGAGCTACATGCGCTCCGGCGACATCGTGCTGATCCCGATCCGGCTCGGCGTCGGCGTCCGCCTGGGCGCCAATGTCGGCTACATGAAGTTCAGCGAGAAGCAGAACTGGTTTCCGTTCTGAGCCGATCGGCGCTCAAGCGGCAGCGTCGCCGATGCCGAGTTCACCGAGCTTGCGGTAGAGCGTCGAGCGGCCGATGCCCAGGCGCCGCGCGACTTCCGTCATCCGCCCGCGATAATGGCCGATCGCGAGGCGGATCACGTCCGCCTCGATCGCCTCGAGCGCGCGGATATGGCCGTCCGGCTCGAACAGGGTGATGCCGGCGCTCGCCTGGGGCGCGAAGGTCTCGCCCAGGCCGTCGCGCGTATGGAGCGCGATCTGCGGGAAATCGGCTGTCGTCAGCGCATCGCCGTCACACAGCACGGCAGCACGGAACAGCGCGTTCTGGAGCTGGCGGACATTGCCCGGCCAGTCATAGGCCATCAGCAGGCCAAGCGCTTCATCGGTGATGCCGAGCCCGCGCATGCCGGGCTGGGTGGCGATGCGGGCAAGCATGTGCCGGGCGAGCGGCGGAATGTCCGCCTTCCGGGCGCGCAGCGGCGGGATCGTCACCTGCACGACGTTCAGACGATAATAGAGGTCCTCCCGGAAGCGGCCGGCAGCCACTTCGTCGAGCAACGTCCGGTTGGTGGCGGCGATCACGCGGACGTCCACGTCGCGGGTGACGCGGGCCCCGATCGGCTGGATCTCGCCGGACTGAAGCACGCGGAGCAGCTTCACCTGCGCGTCGAGCGGCAGCTCGCCCACTTCGTCCAGGAACAGCGTGCCGCCATCGGCTTCCTGAAAGCGGCCGATCTTCTTTTCGAACGCGCCGGTAAAGGCCCCGCGCTCATGGCCGAACAGCTCGGACTCGACGAGGTTCGCCGGAATCGCGCCGCAGTTGACCGCGACCATCGCCTTCTTGGCTCGTGGCGAAGCGGCGTGAATGGCCTCGGCCACCACTTCCTTGCCGACCCCGCTTTCGCCTTCGATCAGCACCGGCACGCGCGCGCGCGCGGCCTTGGCGGCGATCGCGAGGGCCGCCCGGAACTGGGGCGCCGACCCGACGATCTCGTCGAAGCCGAGCGGGACGCTGATCTTTTCGGTCAGCGGCCGCAGTTCGCCGACATTGGCCCGGCTGGAAACGGCAGCATCGAGCGCGGCGAGCAGCCGGTCCGGCGCGATCGGCTTGATCAGATAATCGGAGGCGCCGGCCCGCATCGCGCCGACCGCAACTTCGATCGAACCATGGGCGGTGAGCAGCAGGATCGGCAGCGCCGGGCGCCGGGCGTGCAGCGCGGCAATGAGCGCGATCGTCTCGTCGCCGGGGCCGAACTGATCGATCAGCACCGCATCGAGCAGCATGCCGTCCTGCGTCTGCAGGATGCCGACGGCGGCAGCGCCGTCATTGGCGAACAGGGTGCGCCAGCCGGCGCGGCCGGCGATCGCACCGACGAGCCGTCGCTGGGCTGGCTCGTCATCGACCAGCATCAGCATCCGTGTCTCGCCTCGCGCCATGTCTCCCCCGTCCCGAATCGGTCGTGTCGAGACACGTCCTAAGGGAGGGGCCGTAAAGGGGGTGTTAAGTCCGTCACACTTCGGGCGGCCCGCCGCCCGAAGGGCTTGAGGGCAGGGGAGGGACTGGCTAAGAGCGAAATGAACAGACCAGATCGACCGGGAACGACATGGCCAACAGCGGCGACATCAACGCACACCAGAAAACCTATGCGGGCTTCACGACGCTCGTGAAGTGGGGGACGATCATGACCGCGGTCGTCACCTTCGCCGTCGTCATGATCGTCGCGAACTGACGCCTTGGCCCGGATCGCCGTCCTGAAAGAGCATGCGGGCGGCGAAAAGCGCGTCGCCGCGACCCCAGAGACCGTCAAGAAGCTGACCGCGCTCGGTGCCACGCTGGTGGTTGAGGCCGGCGCGGGCGCGACCGCCCAGGTGGCGGATGCGGACTATGCGGCGGCCGGCGCGACGATCGCGTCCCGCGCCGACGCGGTCGCCGGTGCCGACATTCTGCTGGCCGTCCAAGGGCCGTCGCCGGAGAGCCTTGCTGGCGTGAGGCCGGGCACCTGGCTCGTCGCCGGACTGAACCCGTTCGGTGAGCGCGGGCGGGTCGATGCCTATGCCGGGCTCGGCATCGAAGCGCTGGCGATGGAGTTCATGCCGCGGATCACCCGCGCCCAGTCGATGGACATCCTGTCGTCCCAGTCGAACCTTGCCGGGTACCGGGCGGTGCTCGACGCGGCAGCGGAATATGGCCGCGCGTTTCCGATGATGATGACCGCGGCCGGCACGGTCTCGGCCGCGAAGCTGTTCGTGATGGGCGTCGGGGTCGCGGGCCTGCAGGCGATCGCGACCGCGCGGCGGCTCGGCGCCCAGGTCTCGGCGACGGACGTCCGTTCCGCGACGAAGGAACAGATCCTGTCGCTTGGCGCGAAGCCGATCTTCGTCGAGAATGTGCAGGGGATCGAGGGCGAAGGCTCGGGCGGCTATGCGACCGAGATGTCGGACGAGTATAAGGCCGCGCAGGCGGAGCTGGTTTCCGCCCACATCGCCAAGCAGGACATTGTGATCACGACCGCGCTGATCCCGGGGCGTGCGGCGCCGCGGCTGATCAGCGACGCGCAGGTGGCAACCATGAAGCCCGGCAGCGTGATCGTCGACCTTGCCGTCGAACAGGGCGGCAACGTCGAGGGCGCGGTTGCCGGCGAAGTGGTCGAGCGGCACGGCGTCAAGATCGTCGGTCACCGCAACGTCCCCAGCCGCCTGGCGGCGGACGCGTCCGCGCTGTTTGCGCGCAACCTGTTCAACTTCCTGTCCGCTTTCTGGGACAAGGACGCCGGCAAGCCGGTGCTTCCGGACGGCGACGAGATCGGCGAAGCGATCCGCCTGACGCGGGGCGGTCAAGTGGTGAATGCGAGGCTGCTCGCCGCATGAGCGCCGGCGGCCTCTCCCGATCCTGCGCGACGCGGCAGTGACGACCCCAGGAGCAGCGCATGACCTTCATCTCGATCCTCTCGATCTTCGTTCTTGCCTGCTTTGTCGGTTACTATGTCGTCTGGTCGGTCACGCCGGCGCTGCACACGCCGCTGATGGCGGTCACCAACGCGATTTCCTCCGTCATCATCGTCGGCGCGCTGATCGCAAGCGCGGCGGCGGGCGTCGCCATCGCCAAGTGGCTGGGGCTGATCGCCGTGGTGCTGGCCAGCGTGAACATCTTCGGTGGCTTCGCCGTCACCGAACGGATGCTCGCCATGTACAAGAAAAAGGAACGCTGAGCGCGTCGCGCCGGACCTGAGACGGAAAAGGGAGTCGCATGCACGAAGCCGGACCGGTCAATCCCTGGGTGGCGCTCGCCTATCTCGTTGCAGGCGTCTGTTTCATCCTTGCGCTGCGGGGGCTGTCGAGCCCGGCAACCAGCCGCGCCGGCAACCGGTACGGCATGGCCGGGATGCTGCTGGCGGTGGTCACGACGCTCGTCACGCACGAGGTGGCGAGCCTTCCCGAAATCGGCGTGGCGATTGCGATCGGCGGGGTGATCGGATTCATCATCGCGCGGCGGATCGCGATGACGGCGATGCCGCAGCTGGTCGCCGCCTTCCATTCGCTGGTCGGTCTGGCAGCCGTGCTGGTCGCCGCCGCCGCGTTCCTCAATCCGGCCGCGTTCGGCATCACCGACGCGCTCGGTCGCATTCTGGCCGTGAGCCGGATCGAAATGGGCCTCGGCGTCGCGATCGGCGCGATCACCTTCTCCGGTTCGGTGATCGCGTTCCTGAAGCTCAACGGCAACATGTCCGGTGCGCCGATCCTGCTGCCGGCCCGTCATGCGATCAATCTGGGCCTTGGCCTTGCGATCATCGGCCTGATCGTCGCCTTCACGCTGAGCGAGGGCGCCGCATCCGGCCAGGGTCAGCTCTTCTGGTGGATCACGGCGCTGTCTTTCCTGATCGGCTTCCTGCTGATCATCCCGATCGGCGGGGCGGACATGCCGGTCGTGGTCTCGATGCTGAACAGCTATTCGGGGTGGGCGGCGGCCGCCATGGGCTTCACGCTCAGCAACAGCGCGATGATCATCACCGGCGCGCTGGTCGGCTCGTCGGGCGCGATCCTCAGCTACATCATGTGCCGGGCAATGAACCGCAGCTTCATCTCGGTGATCGCCGGCGGCTTTGGTGGCGAGACGGCGGCGGCGGGCGGCGCGGCAAAGGTCGACCGGCCGTGGAAGCGCGGCTCGGCCGAGGACGCCGCCTTCCTGATGGAGCAGGCCGAAACCGTGATCATCGTGCCCGGCTACGGCATGGCGGTCAGCCAGGCCCAGCATGTGCTGCGCGAAATGGGCGACAAGCTGAAGGAGAAGGGCGTCAGCGTCAAATATGCGATCCATCCGGTCGCCGGCCGCATGCCCGGCCACATGAACGTGCTCCTCGCCGAAGCCAATGTTCCTTACGACGAAGTGTTCGAACTCGAGGACATCAACTCGGAGTTCAGCCAGGCCGATGTCGCATTCGTGATCGGCGCGAACGACGTCACCAATCCCGCCGCCAAGACTGACAAGACCTCGCCGATCTACGGCATGCCGATCCTTGATGTGGAAAAGGCGAAGACCGTGCTGTTCGTGAAGCGTTCGATGGGCGGTGTCGGCTATGCCGGCGTCGACAACGAGGTCTTTTATCGCGACAACACGATGATGCTGCTCGCCGACGCGAAGAAGATGGTCGAGGAGATTGTGAAGTCGCTCGACTGAGCTGCGCGTCGCCCAAGAGAATGGTCCGGATCGGACCTTAAGGGGCTGACGCCGCTCCATTTTGTCGCCACACTCGCCGGCGCCGCGTGCGCGGACGGGGGAGGGGCCGTGACCGATCTGAGCAAGCTGGACTTCACCGATGCGCCGTCGGTGCTGATCTTCGCCGACCGGGCGGAAGAGCGGGCGATCGCGGCAGACGTTGCCATCGCGCTTGGCGCGCGGATCATCGGCGTCGAGCGGATCGTCGACGCGATGGAGCGGCTGGAGCGGCAAGTGGCCGTCGATGCGCTGCTGATCGAGCTGACGGAAGACGGCGGCGGCGAGATCGACTGGCTGCTCGGCTGGGCCAATGCCGCCTGCCGGGACGGCGAGGCGGCGATCATCGTTTCCTTCCCCGTCGCGCTTATCGATCGCGTGATGGCCGCGATCGACGAACCCCGCGTCGTCCTGCTGTGCGAGCCGGGGCTGACCGAGCGGGCCGGCGCACTGGGGCTCGCGCTCGCCCGCCGGCGAGACGTGCTCCACGATCATGGCACCGAATCAGATGCCGAACGGCTGCGCCGGCTGAGCGAGGAAGTCGCGCGGATCGCCGGCGCGCTGTCGGACATGTCATCTGCGGCGCGCGGCCTGGCCGAAGTACCGCTGCAGCCGCTGGGCGGGATGGTCGAGCAGGCCCGGCTGTCGCCGCAGACCGTCCGCCAAATGATCCGCCTCCGCCGCATGCGCGGGCAATTCTTTCCCGACGAGCTGTTCGCCGATCCGGCCTGGGACATGATGCTGGATCTGACGGCAGCCCGGCTGGAAGGCCATTCGGTTGCGGTCTCCAGCCTCTGCATTGCCGCGGCCGTGCCGCCGACAACGGCGCTGCGCTGGATCCGCACCTTGACTGAAAAGGGGCTGTTCGTGCGGCGGGCGGATCCCGGCGACGGCCGCCGCATCTTCATCCAGCTGTCCGATGCCGCCGCAGTGGCGATGAATGGCTTCTTCGCCCAGGCGCAGGCGCTCGGCTGGCGGCCCGAGGGGCGGCGCGCGCTTTCCGGCCGCGGCTGACGCGCGTCCATGCGAGAAGGCGCTTCGGCGCAACTCCGACACCACCAAGCAAGCCCCGGTGGCGCGGGGAGCGGCCGCCGCGGCTAGGGCGGTCGCGCGTGGATCGGGGGACGGACGATGCGGGTCTTCGTAACCGGAGCATTCGGCTATGTGGGCGGCGCCGTGGCTGCGTTGCTGGAGGAGCGCGGCGCCCGGCTGAGCGTGCTCGTCCGCGACGACGTCCAGACAGCCGCCGCTGAAGCGCGCGGCTGGCAGCCGGTGCCGGGCGGGCTGGAGGCGGTCGCGGCCCTCGCCACCGCCGCCGGCGCGGCGGAGGCGATCGTCCACGCCGCGGCCAGCGACGATCCCCGGTTCCTGCCGGTCAACGAAGCAGCGATCGATGCGATGATCGGCGCCGCGCGGGATGGCGCCGGCTTCGTCGTCCATGCCGGCACGCTGCTGTTCGGCCCGACCGGCAACCGCATCCTCGACGGCACCGAGCCGCTCCAGCCGCCGCCGTTCCTCGCAGATCGTGCGCGCCTGGACGCGCGGATGATGGCGGCCGGTGCGCGGCTGCGGCTGAGCAGCGTTGCGGCGGCGCTGGTCCATGGCGGCACCGGCGCGGCGGTCCCCCGGGCGATGATGACGGCCGCCCGTGCGCTGGGCGCAGTGCCGGTCCCGCCGCCCGGCCCCCAGATCTGGTCGACCGTGCACGTCGCCGACTGGGCGCGGCTGATCGTGCGCGCGCTGGAGCGCGGCGCCGTCGGCAGCCGGCGCTATGTCGCTGCCGCAGGGGAGACGCGGATCGATGCCTTCGCCGAGACTCTGGCAGGGCTGATGGGACTCGACACACGCCCGGCCGACGCCGCGGCGCTGTCGGCGCTCGGCCCGTTCGGTGCCGCGCTCCAGCTTGATCAGCGGTTCACGGGGGCCCGCGCGGCCGACGAACTCGGCTGGGCACCGACGCGGACCGACCTCGCCGCCGGCCTCGCCGAGCTGCTCAGCTGAACCGGATCGGCGGCCGGCCGCCGCGCAGATGATCGTCGAGGACCGCGCGGACCGATGTCCAGCGCAGCCCGGGGTAGCGGTCATTGTCGAGGTGCGTCATTGCGACCTCGCCGCTGAACATGCTGCGCATATACTGCATGCCCTGCCAGGCGGGGTAGAGCTGCCCCGTGCCCGGCGCGACCCGGCGCGCGATCGCGATCATGGCCGACAGCGTGCCGATCGACCCCATTCGCAGCAGGCCATGCCGGCGCCCGGTCAACTCCGTCATGATCGCGGCGAGTTCGCGGGCGTTGATCTGGTCGCCGGCAATGCGCAGCAGCCGCGGCGCGTCCGGATCCAGCGCCGCGTGCGCTGCATAGCGTGCGGTGTCGTCGATCGTCGTAAAATCAAGCTTCTGGTCGGCACTGCCGGCATAGACGATCCGGCGCAGGGGAAAGAGGATCAGCGGCATCTGGCCGGTCAGCATGTCGGCAAAGGCGCCGTTCATGATCGACGTCGCGCGGATCGGCGCCGCGTCCAGCCGCTGCATGAAGGTGCGGCGGAGATCGAGATTGCGGTTGCTGCCGTCGCGCGCGATGCGCGTGAAATCGACGGCGAAATCGGACGGCATGAAGCGCGGCACGCCCGCCCTCACCGCGGCATCGAGCAGGGCGGTCTGGGCATCGACGATCACCGGTGCGAGCCCGCTCACCGCGGAGACGACGATCGCCGATCCCGCCACCGCCCGGGCGAGCGCGTCGGCATCCCGGTAATCGGCCTCGATCCGCTCGCCCGGGACATGATCGGAAAGGCCGGCGGCACTGCCGGGGCGCAGCAGCAGGCGGACGGGCGCCCCCCGTTCGTGGAGAGCGGCGGCAATGCGGGAACCGAGCTGGCCGGTGGCACCGGCAAGCGTGACGGGCGACGTCATGGGCTGCACTCCGTGGTTGGCGGGCGGGGGATGGCGGCGCCCGCCCCGGCTCGCAACGGCGGGATTTGCCACGCCGCGCGCGCGTTGCGGCGAACCGGTCCGGCCGGGGCGCCGGGGGGCACCGGCACAGCGCCGTGGTGGGCGGTGACGGGCTCGAACCGCCGACCCTCTCGGTGTAAACGAGATGCTCTACCAGCTGAGCTAACCGCCCGGGACAGGCCGGCTGTGCCCGATGCCCCGGCAAAGGACAAGAGCGGCCGCTACAGCGCGCGCACCAGCCGCACCGCGCGGGCCAGCCACGGGGGATCCTGATACACTTGCTGGCGCGCCCCGGCACCGAGGGGAAGCAGGTGGATCTTGCCGTCCTCGCGGCCCAGCAGCCGGCCAAATGCGTAGCGTCCGGCCGGTCGCGGCACCAGCACGTCACGGTTGAGGGCGGAAGCGAACGCCTCCGGGCCGAGCCGCTCGCACCACAATTCGTCGCCGGCGCGATAGTCCCCCACCGATCCCTCGACCAGCAGCGCGACCAGCGCCGGCTCCGGCCGCGGCGGCTTCACCACCGCCGCCGCGCGCGGCGCGCGGGCGCCGTCGGGGCCCAGCAGCGCCGCCACCGGCAGGTCGGGCCGGTCGGGAAGCTTCACCAGATCGCTCGCATCGACGCCGAGCGCGCGGGCGATGCGGTTCAGCCACGCAACCGAAACCGTGCGCGTGCCGGTCTCCAGCCGCCCGATCGTCTGCGCGGTGGTCGGCGGATCGCAGCGCGCGGCAACATCTTCCAGCGTCAGCCCCTTGGCGCGGCGGACTTCGCGGATCGCAGTGATCATCCTATCCTCGTCCCTGAACCAAATCGGTTTATCTCTGTCCTACACCAGCGCCAATATGGCAAGCAACCCGCGAATCGAGGGAGCAGGACAGCGCATGGGACAGCGATTGGCGGAGCGCCGCATTCCAGGCCCGGGAAACCGCAGCGTCACGATCAATCTTTCTGAAAGCCCGCTCGTCTGGCTCGCATCCCGGGGCCGCATCAGTGAGCGCCAGTTGCTGGCCGGGGAAGCATTGAGGGCCGATTGGGAGCGGGCGGGCCTGGCCCCGGGCGTGACCATGCGCTGGGATCCGCTGCCGCGTGCCGGCCGCGGTGGCGGCAGCGCGGCGGCGCCCCCGCTCGCGCCGGTCGAGGCCCGGCGCCGCTTCGATGCGGCGATTGCCCATGCCGGCGCCGGGCTGGCGGACATATTGTGGCGGGTGGTGTGTGCCGGCGAAGGGCTGGCGGAGGCCGAACGGGGGCTGGGCTGGCCCGCGCGGGCGGGCAAGCTGGTGCTCGCGCTCGCGCTGGACCGGGTCGCCGATTTCTACCGGATCCGCTGACGGAGCCCGGCGCCGGCCGGTGCGTTCCTTGATCGAGGAGAGAGGAATGACCGAGACTCGACGCACCGAGATCGCCCGCGACCATGACGACAGCGATCTGATCGAGAGCAGTGAAGCGGCGCCCGGCTTTGGCGGCCGCGCCGGCCAGGGGCCCGCGCGTGACGTCGGCACCCGTGACGAGCTGAAGACGGCCGGCGGCGCCGATCCGACCGCGACCCGAGTTGAAGGCGCCGACAAGGAAGAGCCGAAGCGGACGAGCCGCGCCGATTTCGACGGCTGAGCCGGGTCAGCACTCGACCACGTTGACGGCAAGGCCGCCGAGCGCGGTTTCCTTGTACTTGGCGCTCATGTCGGCGCCCGTTCGGCGCATCGTCTCGATCACCTGATCAAGGCTGACGCGATGGGTGCCGTCGCCCAGCAGCGCGAGCCGGGCCGCTTCGATCGCCTTGATCGCGCCGACGGCGTTGCGCTCGATGCACGGCACCTGGACGAGGCCGCCGACCGGATCGCAGGTCAGCCCCAGATTGTGTTCCATGCCGATCTCCGCTGCGTTCTCGACCTGCGCGTCGCTGCCGCCAAGCGCGACGGTCAGGCCCGCAGCGGCCATCGAGCACGCGACGCCGACTTCGCCCTGGCAGCCCACTTCGGCGCCCGAGATGGAGGCATTCTCCTTGAACAGCGAACCGATGGCGGCCGCGGTCAGCAGGAAGCGATCGGCGCCGTCATCGGTCGCGCCCGGCACGAAGCGTTCATAGTAACGGAGCACCGCCGGCACGATGCCGGCGGCGCCGTTGGTCGGGGCCGTCACCACCCGGCCGCCCGCCGCATTTTCTTCATTGACGGCGAGGGCCCAGAGATTGACCCAGTCGATGACCGACAGCGGATCGGACAGAGCGCGTTCCTGGCGCGCGATCAGCCGGGCGTGGATGGCGGGCGCCCGGCGGCGGACATTCAGCCCGCCCGGCAGGATGCCGCTCCGCGCGATCCCACGATCGATGCACGCAGACATGGTCGCGCGGATCTCCGCCAGCCGCGCGCGGACTTCGCTTTCCTCGGCGCGGGCGCATTCGTTCGCGAGCGCAAGCGCGGGAATGTCGAGCCCCGCTTCGGCGGCGCGGGCGAGCAGTTCGGCACCGGAGCGAAACGGGAAGGGCACGTCGCCCAGCAGGGCCGGCGGCGCATTGCCGGCAACATCCGCTTCGGACACGATCGCGCCGCCGCCGATCGAATACCAGATCCCGCTGGTCAGCTCCTGGCCGTCCGCGCGGAACGCCGTGAAGCGCATCCCGTTCGAGTGGAAGGACAGGCGCTGGCGCTGGTGGAACAGCAGGTCGCGGCCTTCATCGAAGCGAATCTCGTGCGACCCGCCGAGCATCAGCCGCCGGCTGGCGCGCACTTCGCCGACGATGCGGTCCGCCGCGTCCGGGCAGATCCGGTCGGGGCGCTGACCGGAGAGGCCAAGCAGCACGGCCCGGTCGCTCGCATGCCCCTTGCCGGTCAGCGCCAGCGATCCGAACAGCTCCGCGCAGACGCGGCTGGTGTGGTCGAGCTGGCCGCTCGCGGCGAGCTGGTCGGCGAAGGCGGCCGCCGCCGACATCGGCCCCATGGTGTGCGAGGAAGAGGGGCCGACCCCGATCTTGAAGAGGTCGAACACGCTGTGGGGCAAGGGAGAACTCCGGACTGTCGTCAACCCCTAGCCGATGCCGGCCGGCACCGGAAGGCGGCGTTCGGCGCTCAGCGGGTGCCGAGCCGCGCGAGCAGGTCGGCCGCGAACTGGCTGAGCGTGTCGTCCCGCGCGCCCATCACGACGATGCGATCGCCCGGCTGCGCCAGCGCGATCAGCCGGGTGGCGATGGCCGACCGCTCCGGAATCCATTCCGCCGCCCGCCCGGCGGCGCGGACGCCCTCGACGATGTCGTCGCTGCCGACCGCGCGGTCGACTGTGCCGCCGAAATAGACCGGGTCGGACAGGATCAGCACGTCGTCCGACCGCAGCCGCTGCGCGAACGTCTCGATCAGCGGTTCCCGCATCACGCGCAGCGGCCCGTAGCCGTGCGGCTGGAAGAAGACGAGCAGCCGCCCGTCAAAGGCGTGGAGCGCATCGAGCGTCGCGGCGATCTTGTCCGGATTGTGCCCGAAATCGTCATAGACGGTCACGCCCGCCGCGCTGCCGATGCGCTCGAGCCGGCGCTTCAATCCGGCAAAATCGGCGAGCGCAGCGGCGGCGGCGTCAAGCGGTACGCCTGCCGCCAGCGCAGCGCCGATCGCGGCGAGGGCGTTCGCGGCATTGTGGCGGCCAGGCACGCGCATCCGCACTTCCGCATGCGCGCCGCTCGATCGTTCGGTCACGTGGAAGGACACGCCCTCTTCGGCCTCCGCCACCTCGTGACCGATCAGCTGGGCTTCCCGGTCGAAGCCGTAGGTCAGCAGCCGATCCTCGTGCATTTCGGCCGCCAGCGCCGCCACTTCCGGGTGATCGATGTTGACGACGGCAACAGCGGACTTGCCGACGAAATCTTCGAACAGCGCCCGCAGCTCGTCCATGTCCTTGTGATCGAGGGAGATATTGCCAAGCACGGCGATGCGCGGCTGGAACAGCGCGATCGATCCGTCGCTTTCGTCCACTTCGCTGACGAACAGCGTGCCGTCGCCGACCAGTGCGCTGGCGAACGGCGCTTCGGCCGCCACGAAATTCTTCATCACCGCACCGTTCATGACCGTCGGCCGGCGGCCCGCGCGGTCGAGGATCCAGCCGATCATGCCGGTGACGGTGGATTTGCCGCTGGTGCCGCCGATTGCGATCCGCTCCGGTGCGGCGTTGAACAGCTCTGCGAGCAGGCCGGCACGGGTCATGCGCGGGCAGCCAAGGCGGGTGGCGGCGACCACGTCCGGCACTGATTCCTCGATCGCCGCCGACGCAACCAGGATCTGCGCTGCATCGTGGATCCCGCTGCCGTCCTGCGGAAAGAGGCCGATCCCCAGCCGCTCCAGATAGGCGAATTTGGGCGCGAGCCGCCCTTGATCGAGCGCCCGGTCCGATCCCGCGACCTGATGGCCGAGCGCACGGACGATGCAGGCGAGCGGCAGCATGCCGCTGCCTCCGACGCCGCAGAAGAAATAGGTGTTGGCGGTGGTCATCCGCTTGCTAGTAGCGATTTTCGATGACCGGTGAAGCCGCCCTTTCCGTTGCCGCTCCCTCCCGGCGGCCGCGCACCCGGGCGCGGGGCGGCACGGGGCAGGACCCATGGGCGGCGCGGCGGTGATGCGGATCGGCATCGTCGCGCCCAGCTGCCGGATCAACGATGCCATTCGCGACGGCGTGACGGCGCTCGCCAGTCAGCGGGCCGAACTCGTCTGGCACCCGCAATGCTGGGCAAGCGCCGGCCATTTCGCCGGTCCGGATGCGGCCCGCGCGGCAGCTTTTCTCGAAATGGCGAACGATCCGGCGATCGACGCCGTCTGGTTTGCGCGCGGCGGCTATGGCGCCGCCCGGATCGTCGATCAGGCAATGGCCGGCCTCGCGCCGGCCGCGGCGCGGAAGACCTATCTCGGCTATTCGGATGCGGGCACATTGCTCGCAGCGCTCTATGCGCGCGGCATCGGCGAGGTCGCGCACGGGCCGATGCCCGCGGACGTCCGCCGGGCGGACGGAGCGGCGGCGGTCAGGAGAGCGCTCGACTGGCTTGTCGATCGGGCGCCGGACGCTGTCGAGGGGTCGGCCGATCCCGGCCCGCGGGCCGCGTTCAACATCGTGATCCTCGCCCATCTGATCGGCACGCCGCATCTGCCGGATCTCGGCGGCCATGTCCTGATGATCGAGGAAGTGTCAGAATATCTCTACCGGACCGACCGGGATCTGGCGCAGATCATGGCGGCGGTGCGCGGCCTTGCCGGCATCCGGCTCGGGCGGGTGAGCGACGTGCCGGACAATGATCCCGATTTCGGCATGACCGTCGAGGAGGTGGTGCGCTTCTGGTGCGCGCGGGCGGGCGTGCCCTTTCTCGGGTCGGCCGATATCGGCCACGATGCGGCCAACAAAGTCGTGCCGTTCGGCGCCGCCGCCGCGCGCTAGCCGGCTTCGTGCTTGCCTCGACTGGCGGAGCGACTATCTCCGCCGGGCATGGGCCGTTCCTCCCGAACCTATGACTGGGGCTTTCCCCGCTGGCGCGCTTACGGGTCGGACCGCGGCGCGGCGAAGGTCCGGATGTGCGATCGGGAGGGGTGCGACCAGCCGGGAGACTGCCCGGCACCCAAGGCCCCGAACAGCCCGGAACGCTGGTATTTCTGCGAACCCCATGCGGCCGAATACAATCGGAACTGGAACTACTTCGAAGGCTTGTCGGCCGAGGAAGCGGCGGCGCGGGCCGCCGAGGAAGAGCGCCGCACATCGGGCTTCCGCCAATCCGCGCATCATGGCTGGGGCGGCCCTGGCGACGGCACGCGCTCGCGAGACGAGATGCGGGCGCTCGAGGTGCTGGAGCTGGAAGCCGATGCGGATTTCGAGGCGGTGAAGGCGGCGTATCGCCGCCTTGCCAAGGCCAATCATCCCGACCTGAAGCCGGGCGACGCCGATGCCGCCGAACGATTCCGGGCAGTGCAGGCCGCCTATGACGTGCTCCGCCGCGCCGAGGAGCGGCGGGCCGCCTGATGCTGCGCCGTCTGCGGGCCGAATGGGACGGGGCCGTCCTCGTCTGCGGCAAATGCTCGAAGAAGGTTGGCGGCGGCTTTGGCGCGAAGGGAAATACGCCGCTTGCCAAGGCTTTGCGTCAGGCGCTGAAGCTCAAAAAGGGGCGCAGGGCACGCCTCGGCGTGGTCGAGAGCAAATGCCTCGGCGTCTGCCCGAAGAATGCGGTGACGGTGCTGAACGCCGGGGCGGCGCGGGAGTGGTTGCTGGTCCGGCCGGGCACGGAGATCGCAGACGTGACGGCGGCTCTCGGCCTCGCGCGCGATCAGGCGTAGCGTTCGGCCGTTGCGCGGATCAGCGCGATCATGTTCGGGATGCCCTGGGTGCGGTTGGAACTGAGCTGGCTCTTCAGGTCGAAGGGCGCCAGCCGGGCGGCAATGTCGGTCGCCAGAATCTCAGCCGCCGTTCTGTCCTGCACCGCGCTCAGCACCAGCGCAATGATCCCCTTGGTGATGGCGGCGTTCGAATCGGCGAGGAAATGCAGCCGCTCGCCGTCCCTGGTCGGATAGACCCAGACCGCCGCCGAACAGCCGCGCACCAACGTCGCATCGGTCTTGAGCGCGTCCGGCATCTCTTCCAGCTGCCGGCCGAGATCGATCAGCAGCCGGTAGCGGTCGTCCGCCTCCAGCAATTCGTAATCCGCATAGATGTCGTCGATTTGCGCCATGCGGCGCCAGATAGCGTCGGGCGGCAGCGGCGAACAGCCCCTGGCGTCCGGGATTGGGGCCCGTGGATCAGAGGTCGACGCCCGCAGCGATGGCCTCGAGCTTGCGGATGCGCTCCTTCAGGTCGGCGAGTTCGATGCGCGAGGCCGCATGGGCGGGCGCCGGCGCATCGGCCGGGCGGTTCGCCTGCAGCTCCAGCCGCTTCAGGTCCAGCCAGCCTTTCCAGCCCCGCAGCGCCGCCAGCGCGACAATGCCGACGCCCGCCAAGGCGATCAGGCCAAGCTCGAGAGTGACAAACGGGTCCATATCATCTTCTCCCTGGCTCCCGGCGCGGCCGGAAGCGGCGATTCTTCGGCCGTCTTTCGCGCCGGCCCGAACAGTGTCGATCGTCCGTTCTTCAGTTCAGCGGGCGATCCCTGAGGCTTTCGATTTCCGATGCAACGTCAATGCCCCGATCCGTCACGATCCGCTCCAGAACCCGCACCCGCTGCTCCAGCCGCTCGACATGGGCAGCATATTGTGCAGCCTTTTCCGCGGTCTCGTTCGTCACGGCAGCAAGCTGGCGCTCCTTGAACTTCAAGTGTCGGCGATAGGCGTCACCGAACACCCCGGCGATGACGGGTACGGCGACAACGATCACGAAGAACCAGATCCACGCAGGCATAAGTGTCTCCAGCGCAAAGACCGAACCTCGTTGCGGGACGGCCAATGGAATTCGACGGACGGCGATGCCGGATCGACGAACCCGTCAGTTCGGGCGACGCAGCGCCTCGATCTCGCTCGCCACCCGGTGCGCGTCGTCGGTGACGATACGCTCGACATTGGCAAGCCGGTCCTTGATCGACCCGAGCTCGGCGCGCAGCTGGGCATTTTCCTGGCTCAGCAGCTTCACCCGCTCGACCGTCTCGTCGGCGCTGCGGGGGTAGACCGCCTGGCCCCAGGCCCCGTCGAGCGGATAGCCATGCTTGATCCGCATCCAGGTGGTGATCACCCAGCCGAGCACCGCGGCGACCGATCCGATCGCGATCACTGGTGCCATGACGTTGAAGAAAGCCAATTTATCCATCTGACTCGCTCCCTCAGCGCAGCGCGTCGATTTCGCGGGCGGTGCGTTCGGCGGGATCGGTCACGATCCGCTCCAGCACCGAGATCCGCTCTTCCAGCCGCAGCACCTGGTCCCTGAGCTTGCCATTCTCGGCTTCGAGCAGCTCCAGCTTGCGGCTGTCTTCCAGGGTGCCGGTCTTGTGGATCGTCTTGCCGTTCTCATCCTCGATCGGATAGCCGTGCTTCGCCCGGATCCAGGTGCTGGCGACATAGCTGCCGCCGACCGACAGGCAGATCATGACGGGGACCAACCAACTCCATTCCATGTGTCTGTCCTCCCTTATCGCCGGCGCCGATCAGCGCAGGCTGTCGATCTCGTCGGCCAGGCGCCGGTTGCGGCTGGTATAGTAGAGTTCAATATCGGCCAGACGGCGATCGATGTCGCGGAACTTGGCGCGGACTTCGCGGGTGCTGCGCGCCGGCGAGCGGCGGACGCCCTGCCAGAACTGCTCCTCTTCCTTGTCGGTGTAGAGGCCGGACGGCTTGGGCTTGGCGGTCCAGGCGGTGATCAGATACGCGATCAGCGTCCAGGGGAAGGCGCCCATCAGCGTGATCAGCACCATGCCGACGCGGACCCAGGTGACATCCCAGCCCATATAGTCGGCAATCCCGGAGCAGACGCCCAGCCATTTGGAGTTCTGCTTGTCGAGATAGAAAGTGGTGCGCCGTGCGCTCATGTCAGTTCTCCCTGATCTTGCGGATGTCGGCGCTGGGGGCGTCCGGCGCGATCGGCCGGCGCATGTCCAGTTCCGGATGGTCGGCGGCGACGATGCGCTCGATGCTGTGCAGGCGATCGTCGAGCCGCCGGGCGGTCTCGTACAGTTCTTCAAGCAGATGCTCGTCCTCGCGGCTGATGCCCGAGCTCTTCTTCCACTGCGTCACGTAATGGAGGATCAGCCAGGGCAGCCCGATGAAGAGCATGCCCACGATGAAGACGGGGGTGAGGAACTCGTCCATGGCTCACCCTTCCCGGCCGGCGAGGCGGGCCTTCAGCGCTTCCAGTTCGGCATCGACCTTCTCGGACGAGCGGAGCTCCGCGATTTCCTCCTCCAGCGTCTTGGCATTGGCGCCAAGACCGGCGGCATCGGCACGGCCTTCGGCCAGATCGACGCGGCGCTCGAGCATCTCGAAGCGGCTGAACGCGTCCTCCACCCGGGCGCCGGCATAGGCCTCGCGCAGCTTCATCCGGTTGTGCGCGCTCTCCAGCCGCGCCGTGATCGAATTCTGCCGGGCGCGCGCCTCGCGCAGCTTCTGCTGGAGCTTCGCGATGTCCGCTTCCGATGCCTTCAGCGCCTCGTCCAGCAGGTCGATCTCCGCCTTCAGCTGATCGGCCATGTCGGCCGCCTTCTGCTTCTCCAGCAGCGCTGCCTTCGCAAGGTCCTCGCGGTCCTTGGAGAGGGCGAGCTCCGCCTTCTCGGTCCAGTCGGTCTGCAGCTTCTCCAGCTTCGCGATGTGCCGGCGCATTTCCTTCTGGTCGGCAATCGTGCGGGCGGCAGAGGCGCGCACTTCGACGAGCGTCTCCTCCATCTCGAGGATGATCATGCGGATCATCTTGGCCGGGTCCTCGGCGCGATCGAGCAGGTCGGTCATGTTGGCGGCGATGATGTCGCGGGTGCGGGAAAAAATGCCCATGGTCGGTTTACTCCTGGAAATCGGGGTGCCGGGGCGGGACAAGGGGGGAACCCGCCCCGGCGGTGGAGCCGTCAGGCAAGGGTGCCGACGGCGGGGACCTCCGGCCGCATCGGGACCGCGCCGGCCGGGCCGACCGCGCTCACGATGCAGGTGGTGCTGAACAGAAGCGCACAGACGATGGCAGACAGCGTCTTGCGGGCTTCGAAGGACGTCAGCATGGTGTTTCTCCTTGAACCTTTGTTTCTGGACCGGCCTTGCAACCGGCTTCGTCACAATCCTTTGCAGGTCCCGTGCCAATTCCAGAAATCATTGATCTTCGAGGACTTTCTCTCAGGTTGACCCGCCCGATGCCAAGGGGCCTTGCCAACAGTTGGTGATATTCGCCATTATTCGGCCATGGAGCGGGAAAGCGCCTTTATCGGCCAGTCGCTGTCGTTTCTCGATTCCGTCGAGCGGACCAGCCGCGCGGCGGTGCTCAACCGGCCGGTGCTGGTGATCGGCGAGCGCGGCACCGGCAAGGAACTGGTCGCGGAGCGGCTGCATCGCCTGTCGCCGCGCTGGGACGGGCCGCTGGTCGTCATGAACTGCGCGGCCCTGCCCGAGACGCTGATCGAGGCCGAGCTGTTCGGCCATGAGGCGGGCGCCTTCACGGGCGCGACGCGGGCGCGGGCGGGCCGCTTCGAGGAGGCCGATGGCGGCACTCTCTTTCTGGACGAGCTCGGCACGCTTTCGGCGGCCGCGCAGGAGCGGCTGCTGCGCGCCGTCGAATATGGCGAAGTGACGCGGATCGGCGCGTCCCGGCCGGTGCGCGTCGACGTCCGCATCGTCGCGGCGACCAACGAGAATCTGCCGGGCCTCGTCGCGGAGCACCGCTTCCGCGCCGATCTGCTCGATCGGCTCAGCTTCGAAGTCATCACCCTGCCGCCGCTGCGCGCCCGTGAAGGGGACGTTCCGGTCCTGGCCGACCATTTCGGCCGGCGCATGGCGTCGGAGCTGGAATGGCACCGCTGGCCGGGCTTCAGCGAAGCCGCAATGGCGCAGCTTGTCGCGCACGACTGGCCGGGCAATGTCCGGGAGTTGCGCAATGTCGTCGAGCGGGCCGTCTATCGCTGGGAGGATCCGGAGCGGCCGATCGACGCGATCGAGTTCGATCCCTTCGCGTCGCCCTGGCGGCCGCGCGGCGAGGCGGCGCGCGCCCAGGCGGGCAACGCCGCCACCCTGGCGGCACCGTCCCGGCCCGCCGCGGACGATGAGGAGTGCAGCGATTTCCGGGCCACTGTCGATGCCTATGAGAAGCGGCTGCTGGAAGCGGCGCTGCGTCGCTGCCGCTACAATCAGCGGCTGACCGCAAAAGCGCTTGCGCTGACCTATGACCAGCTTCGCCATGCGCTTCGCCGGCATGACATGCTGGCGGCGCTGCAGTCGGCAGCCAAGGACTGACGCTTATCGCCGGACGCCACCCATGCTAGGCTGGCGCCGCTCCGTCAGATGCGCAAGGGAGGGACAGGATGCGCTGGTTTCGGCACGCGGCGACAGTGGCGGCGGGCATGTGTGTCGTGGCGGCACCGCTTGGCGCCGCAACCCAGGTGATCGGCTCCGGCAATGCCCGGCTCTGTTTCGAGGCGGCACTTCTCGAGCGGGCGAACCGGGAGACGCTCGAGACCTGCAATCGCGCCTTCGCCGAGGATGCGCTGGCGCTCCAGGATCGCGTCGCCACCCATGTGAACCGGGGCATTTTGCGCTCCCGAATGGGCGACCAGGCCGGCGCGCTAGCCGATTATGACCGCGCGATCGCGCTCGATCCGAACGAAGCCGAAGCCTATTCGAACAAGGGCGGGCTGATGCTGAAGCGGGAACGCTGGGCCGATGCGCTCGCGCTGTTCGACCGCGCCCTCGCGCTTGCCACCACACGGCCGGAAATCGCGCATTTCGGCCGCGCCGTCGCCCTGGAGATGAGCGGCCGGGCCGCCGATGCCTATGCCGAGTATAAACGTGCGGCAGAACTGGCCCCGGACTGGGATCAGCCGCGACAGGAGTTGACGCGCTTTCGCGTGCGGCCCAATGCCTGACCCCGGCGCGAGCTGATCGAATCCGTCACGAAAGGTGAACGAAATTCTTCGAGGGACAAGCCGGCCCCGCGGATGGTTTGGGGGGCTGGGATCCCTTTCATTCCATCAAGGAGACCTTCGCCCATGGCTTATGAACTTCCGCCCTTGCCGTACGACAAGGCCGCGTTCGGCGACACCATCTCTGCCGAGACTTTCGATTTCCACTGGGGCAAGCATCACCGCGCCTATGTGACGAAGACGAACGAGCTGGCGCCCCAGGCCGGCCTTGATGGGCGCAAGCTGTCCGAGGTGATCCGCGCGGCCAAGGAGAGCGGCAACCGCGCGCTGTTCAACAACTCCGCCCAGGTGTGGAACCACAGCTTCTACTGGCAATGCCTGAGCCCGGAACAGCAGCAGCCGACCGGTGCGCTCAAGGACCGGATCGACGCCACCTTCGGCTCGGTCGACGCGATGCTCGAGAAGCTGAAGGCCGAATCCGTCGGCCACTTCGCGAGCGGCTGGGGCTGGCTGGTGCTCGAGGGCGATGCGCTGAAGATCACGTCCCTCCACGACGCGGACTCGCCGGTTGCCTATGAGGGGATGAAGCCGCTGCTCACGATCGACGTGTGGGAGCACGCTTATTACGTCGATTATCGGAATGCCCGGCCCGATTATGTCGACACGCTGCTGAAGAAGGCGATCAACTGGGAGTTTGTCGGCCAGAACCTTGATGGCGAGGGCGTCGCCCGCGCTGATCAGGGCTGAGCGTTTGCGCCCCTCCTCGGCCGGGGAGGGGCGTTTTCGTGGTTCATTGTTCGGGCGGCAGCGGTGCGTCCTTGCCGTCGCTCAGCCCGTGGCGAAGCAGCATCGGCACGTTCGCCATGGCAAAGGCAAGGGTCAGCGGCACCGCGCCCCAGAGCTTGAAGCTCACCCAGAAATCCCAGCTCTGCGTGCGCCAGACCGCTTCGTTGAGCGCCGCCATGCTGACGAAGAAGCCCACCCAGTTGACGGTCAGCTTGCGCCAGCCAAGGTCGCTTAGCCCGGGATAGGCGCTTGCCAGCAGCAGCTTCAGCAGCGGCCGGCCCGTCGCGAGCCCGAAGGCAAGAATGGTCGCGAACATCACATAGACGATGGTCGGCTTCATCTTGATGAAAGTGTCGTCGCGGAACCAGAGCGTCAGGCCGCCGAAGAACAGCACCAGCAGCCCGGAAATCCACAGCATCGGCGAAACCCGCCCGGCCTTGAAGCGCGAGACCAGCATCGCGATCCCGGTCGCGATCATGAATGCGGTCGTCGCGACCAGCACCTTGAAGATCTTCGGGCCGGCCGCAAGGCTGTTCGCCGCGAAGAACACCGCAAGCGGGCCGAAATCGACCGCCATGCGCGTGAGCGGGCTCAATTCCCGCCCGTTCGCCTCGACCTTGCTCATGCCTCGCCCTCCAGCCCGGCGATCATCCGGGCGACTTCGCGGGCATCGAAAGGACGCAGATCGTCCATGCCTTCGCCGACGCCGATCGCGTGGATCGGCATCTTGAACTGTTCGGCCGCGGCGACGAGCACGCCGCCGCGCGCGGTGCCGTCGAGCTTCGTCATGACGAGACCGGTCACGCCCGCCACATCCTTGAACACTTCGATCTGGCTGAGTGCATTCTGGCCGGTGGTGGCATCGAGCACGAGCACCACATCATGCGGAGCCTCCGGATTCAGCCGGCCGAGCACCCGGCGGATCTTCGCCAGCTCGTCCATCAGCTCGCGCTTGTTCTGGAGGCGGCCGGCGGTGTCGACGATCAGCACGTCGATGCCGGTCGCGGTCGCCTGCTTGACCGCATCCCAAACGATCCCGGCCGCATCGCCGCCTTGCGGTCCGGCCATGATCGGCACGCCGATCCGCTCCGCCCAGATGCGCAGCTGTTCGATCGCTGCCGCACGGAACGTGTCACCGGCCGCCAGCATTACGCCGTAATCCTGCTCCAGGAACAGATGGGCGAGCTTGGCGATCGTCGTCGTTTTGCCGGAGCCGTTGACGCCGATCACCAGGATCACCTGCGGCCGCGGAAATGCGTCGATCTCCAGCGGCTCCGCGACCGGGCGCAGCGCCTTTTCAATCTCTTCGGCGACGATCGCCTTGACGCCGGCCTCGTCGAGCCCGCGCTCGAAGCGGCCTTCGGACAGCCGTTCGCGGATCCGGCCCGCCATCGCCGGCCCGAGGTCGGAGGCAAGCAGCGCGTCCTCGATCTCGTCCAGCGTCGCTCGGTCGAGCGCGGTCTTGGTGAAAAGCCCGGTCAGGTTTTCCGACAGCCGGTCGGACGTCCGGCGAAAGCCGCCGAGCAGCCGATCGTGCCAGCGTTGGTCGCTCATTCAAGGTCTCCGGTCAGCGCGTCGTGCTCGCGCGCGCGGATATGGACGCGGGCAATGCGTCCCGGTGCGGCCGGCCGCGGGCCGCGCGCCGTCAGCCGCACCTTCGCGAAGTTTTCGGCATGGCCCGTCGTCCCGTCGAGCTCGATCAGCACCTGCTGGTGTGTCCCGATCAAGGAGTCCAGCCAGCGCGCCTGGCGGGCGGCGGCGGCGCGGCGCAGCCGGCCGGCCCGGTCCCGCACGATCGCCGGCGCCACTTGCGGCATCCGCGCGGCGGGCGTGCCGGAGCGCGGGCTGAACGGAAAGACATGGCCGAACACGATGTCGCATTCGTCGAGGATCGACAGGCTGTTTGCAAAGGCCGCATCGCTTTCGGTCGGGAAGCCGGCGATCAGATCGGCGCCGATCGCGATCTCCGGCCGCACCGCTTTGACGCGGTCGACCAGCCGGATCGCGTCGGCGCGCAAGTGACGCCGCCTCATCCGCTTCAGGATCAGATCGTCGCCGGCCTGGAGCGACAGATGGAGGTGCGGCATCAGCCGCGGTTCGTGGCAGACCAGTTCGATCAGCCGCGCGTCCATTTCGACCGGATCGAGCGATGACAGGCGAAGCCGCGGCAGTTCGGGCACATGGCGCAGGATGCGCTCCACGAGAAGGCCAAGGCTGTCGCCGGCCAGATCGCCATAGCTGGTCACGTCGACGCCGGTCAGCACCACTTCCCGGTGTCCGGCCGCCACGGCCGCGCGCACCCGATCGATGACGGCTCCGGCCGGCTCGGACCGGCTCGGGCCGCGGCCATAGGGAATGATGCAGAAGGTGCAGCGATGGTCGCAGCCATTCTGGACGGGCAGGAAGGCGCGGGCATGGCGGGCCGGCGCCGCATCCGCTGCCGGCCCGGCAGCGCGGAACGGATAAGCCTCCGGCTGGACCTTGACGGCGTTGGGGACGATCCCGTCCACTTCGGGCATCGCCGCGATCCGGTCGCTGTCGATCTCGACGGCGCAGCCGGTGACCAGAATGCGTGCGTCCGGCCGGTCGCGCCGCGCCCGCCGGATCAGCCGGCGGGTTTGCCGCACCGCTTCCTCGGTCACGGCGCAGCTGTTCACCACGACCAGGTCGTCCGCATCGCCGATCAGCGCCCGGATGCTGGCGCTTTCGGCGATGTTCAGGCGGCAGCCGAGCGTGATCACCTCCGCGCTCACGCAAAGGCCTCCCAATCGGCGGCGCCCGAGAAGACATGGGTGGCCGGGCCGGTCATCCGGATCGAGCCGCCCGGCGCCCAGTCGATCAGGAGATCGCCACCGGGCAGCGCCACTGTGACCGGCGCCTGCACCAGGCCGCGGCGGAGCGCGGCGACGGCGGTTGCGCAGGCACCGGTGCCGCAGGCCCGGGTGAGGCCGCTGCCACGTTCCCAGACACGCAGCCGCAACGCCTGCGGTCCGGTCACCTCGGCGACGTTGACGTTGATGCGCTCCGGGAACAGCGGGTCCTGCTCGATGAGCGGGCCGAGCCGTGCCAGATCGATGCGCGCGAGATCCTCGACGAAGAAGACGAGGTGCGGATTGCCGACGTTGAGGGCGGTCGGCGCGGACAGCGCCTCCCACGCAACCGGCAAGGCGCTGGTGTCGAGCGGATAGGCAAGAGGCACGGCATCCCAGTCGAACCGCGGCGCGCCCATGTCGACGCGCACGCCGTCCGCGCCGGCATCCGCAGCGGCGATCCCGCTGGCCGTTTCGATCCGGTGCGCGCCGGTCAGCGCCGCGACGCAGCGCAGCGCGTTGCCGCACTGTTCGGCCGGGCTGCCGTCTGCGTTGAAGATGCGCATGCGCAGATCGGCCGTCATGCTCGGCTCGATCAGGATCAGCTGATCACAGCCGATCCCCCGGTGCCGGTCAGCGATCGCGCGCGCCCGTGCCGCGTCCGGCGCCGGCACGTCGCCGGCGCGCGCGTCGATCACGACGAAATCGTTTCCAAGCCCGTGCATCTTGTGGAAGGCGAAGCGCATCGGCCGCGGACTTAGGCGCCGGCCACGGCAATGTCACCCCTCAGGCCGCTGCCCGGGCCGGCGCGGCATCGCGTCGTTTCCGTCAGGCGGAGCGACGCAGATCGCGGATCCGCTCGCCCGCCGGAGCGGCGAGCCGGGCCGCCGGCAGCATGCCCTTTTCGGCAAGCAGCGCCCGCACCTGATCGACGTCCATCGGTTTGCCGAAGAACCAGCCTTGCGCCTTGTGACAGCCGAGACCGCGGAGATGCTCCTCGATCGCCTGGCTTTCGACGCCTTCGGCGGTCACCGGCAGGCCGAGGCTGTCGGACAGGCGCGTGATTGCGTTCACGATCGCTGCGCTTTCGGTGTTCGACACCATCGAGGAAACGAAGCTGCGATCGATCTTGATGCGGTCGAAGGGCAGCGCCCGCAGATGGGCCAGCGAGGAATAGCCGGTCCCGAAATCGTCGAGCGCGATGCGAACGCCCTGATTCTTGAGGCTGCCGATGATCGACTGAGCGACGCCCAGATTCTCGAACAGCGAACTTTCGGTGATCTCGATCTCCAGCCGGTTGGGCGGAAAGCCCGTTTCGACGAGCAGCTTCACGATCTTCTGAGCGAGCCAGGGATCCTTCAGCTGGCTGGGCGCGATGTTCACCGAGAGCGTGAGGCTTGGATCCCAGTTCTTTGCTTCCTCGAAGGCCTGGCGCATCACCGACATCGACAGCTCGGCGATCAGGCCCGTTTCCTCGGCGATCGGAATGAAGATGTCGGGTGAGATGATCCCGCGTGTCGGGTGTTGCCACCGCGCCAGCATCTCGAACCCGTGCAGCCGGCCGGTCGCGAGGTCCACCTGCTGTTCGTAGAAGGGCACGAACTGGCGGAGCGGGATGCCTTCGCGCATGCCGGTTTCGATCGCGTTCCGCATGTGGAGCTCGCGCTCCATCGACGTGTCGAACCAGGCATAGCGGTTCCGCCCGCCATGTTTCGACGCATACATCGCGATGTCGGCCCGGCGCATCAGCGCGTCGATGCCTGCCGCGTCGCCGTCCGATTGGGCGATGCCGATCGAGGCGCTGACATGGATGGTGACGCCCCCGGCCTGGACGCGGCGCCCGAGCTCGTGCACCAGCCGCTCCGCGGCGGCGTCCACCATGTCCGGCCGGTCGGGCTCGAAGCTGAACATCGCGGCGAATTCGTCGCCGCCCAGCCGCGCGACAAGCGCGTCCGCTGGCAGATTGGCATCGACGATTTCCGCGACGAGCTTCAGCGCGGCGTCGCCGATCGCATGGCCGTTCACATCGTTGATCGTCTTGAAGTGATCGAGGTCGAGCATCAGCAGCGCGACCGGCTTGCCCCGCTTCAGCGACCGTTCCAGATATCGCGCCGCATCCTCGGTGAACGCGCGGCGGTTGCGCAGGCCGGTCAGCGAATCCTGGCGGGCAAGCGTCTCGGCCCGCGCCTCGGCCGCCCGGCGCTCGGCGACTTCGCGGCGCAGGTCGGCATAGCGGCGCCAGGCGAACAGCAGCAGCGCGACGTTCAGGATCAGGGTGACGGCCAGCATGCGGTTTGCACCGCTGCTGCCGCCAAGCACGGCCACCGCATCGGGAATCATCCGGCCGCCGGTGCCGACGAACAGGATTGCCGCCGCAACGGTGATGCCGCCGGCCAGCAGATCGCGCCGCGCGGTCCCCAACGCGCCCTGGACTTCGTTCTTCGTCGCGCCGTGCATTGCTGCCTCTTGCCGTTGCCGGGAAAGTGGCAGCGCCGGATGTAGGAAGCGTTAAGCGAACGCGTTGCGAATCCGTTACTTGGCCGGCGGGCGGTGCGAATCCGGCGTACGGCGGATCACGAGGTTGCGGATCTCGCTCATGTCTTCCATCGCAAAGCGGATGCCTTCGCGCCCGAGGCCGGAATCCTTGACGCCGCCATAAGGCATGTTGTCGACGCGGTAGCTCGGCACGTCGTTCACCACCACGCCGCCGACCTCCAGCCGGTCCCACGCCTCCAGCACCTGGAAGAGATCGCGGGTGAAAATCCCGGCCTGGAGCCCGAATTTGCTGTCGTTCACAAGCTCGAGCGCTTCGTCCCAATCGCTGAAGCGCTGGAAGAAGGCGACCGGCCCGAATGCTTCCTCGCAGTTGAGTTTCGTGTCGCGGCCGACATTTTCGAGGAGCGTCGCTTCAAGCATCGCGCCTCGCCGCGTGCCGCCGCACAGCAGCGTCGCGCCGCCCGCCACGGCTTCCTCGATCCAGCGGTCGAGCCGTTCCGCTTCCTTGCTGTCGATCATCGGGCCGATGAAGGTTTCCCGATCGTGCGGATTGCCGGCGACGAGTGTTTTCGTCTTCGCGACGAGCCGGTCGCGAAACGCCTCATAGACAGCGTCGTGCACCAGGATCCGCTGGACGCCGATGCAGCTCTGACCGGACTGGTAAAAGGCGCCGAACACGGTGCGCTCGACCGCATCGTCCAGGTCGGCATCGCGGTCGATCACCACCGCGGCATTGCCGCCCAGTTCCAGCACGACCTTTTTCTTGCCTGCCTTCGCCTTCAGCGCCCAGCCGACGGCTGGCGATCCGGTGAAGGACAGGAGCTTCAGCCGATCGTCCTCGGTGAACATGTCCGCCCCGTCGCGGTGGGCAGGCAGGATCGAAAAGGCGCCCTTGGGCAGATCGGTCTCGGCCAGCACTTCGCCCATGATGATCGCGCCGAGAGGCGTCCGGCTGGCCGGCTTCATCACGAACGGGCAGCCCATGGCGATTGCCGGGGCGATCTTGTGCGCGGCAAGATTGAGCGGGAAATTGAACGGCGAGATGAACGAGCAGGGGCCGATCGGCACGCGCTTCCAGATGCCCTGATAGCCCCGCGCCCGGGCGCTGATGTCGAGCGGCTGGACTTCCCCGGTGATCCGCACCGATTCCTCCGCGGCAATCCGGAAGGTGTCGATCAGCCGGGTAACTTCGCCTTCGGCGTCCCGGATCGGCTTGCCCGCTTCGACGCAAAGCGCATAGGCAAGCTCGTCGAACCGCTCGCGGAAGCGGGCGACGCAATGATCGAGCACGGCCTGACGTTCATAGGCGGCCATCCGCGTCATCGGCTCCGCCGCGGCGACGGCGGCCGCAATTCCCGCCTCGATCTGCTCGGGCCGGGCCAGGGCGACGCGGAACGCGACATCGCCGGTGTATTTGTCGGTCACCTCGAGATCGGCATTCCCGCTCCACGCCTCGTTGGCGAGGTACAGAGGGTAGGTGTCGCGGAGTTTCATGCTGGGCTCCAATGATTTGGACGTCTTCGATGTGTCGTCCCCGCAAAAGCGCGGCCGAGGGTCGCGTGCGGCCGGGCGTGTCACCCGCTGGAGTCCCGCTTTCGCGGGGATGACCGGCGGAGGCGCGCCGAATCTACAACGCTTTCGACAGCGCCTTGATGTCGTGATTGAGGATTTTGTCGTTTTCCGAATAATCGACCGGGCAGTCGATCAGATGCACGCCGGGCGTGTCGAGGCAGTGTTTGAGGAGCGCCGGCAGCCCTTCGGCGCTGTCGACGCGGTGGCCGGTCGCGCCATAGCTTTCGGCATATTTCACGAAATCGGGGTTGCCATAGGTCAGGCCCCAATCCTTGAAGCCCATATTCGCCTGTTTCCAGCGGATCATGCCATAGCTGCCGTCGTTCAGGATCAGCACTGTCAGGTTGAGCCCGAGGCGGACTGCCGTCTCCATTTCCTGGCTGTTCATCATGAACCCGCCATCGCCGCAGATCGCCATCACTTTTCGGCCGGGATAGACCATTGCCGACGCCATGGCGGACGGCAGCCCGGCGCCCATCGTGGCCAGGGCATTGTCGAGCAGCACGGTGTTCTGCTGGCGGGCGGGGTAATTGCGGGCGAACCAGATCTTGTAGACGCCATTGTCCAGGCAGATGATGCCATCGGCGGGCATCGCCGCGCGGATCTCGCGGACGAGGTGCGGCGGAAAGATCGGGAAGCGGGCATCGCTTTCGAGGGACGTGCTGTGCTCGATCTCCGCCGCGCGAAAGCGGAGCATGTCCGCAAAATCCCATTTGGCCGACGGGACAATGTCTTCCTTGATCTGCCAGACCGCGTTCGCGATGTCCCCGACCACCTCGATCTGCGGGAAATAGACGGGATCGACCTCCGCGGAGCGGGTCGAGACGTGGATCACCTCGGCTCCCCCGCGCTGCATGAAGAAGGGCGGCTTTTCGATCACGTCATGGCCCAGATTGACGATCACGTCCGCGGCTTCGATCGCGCGGTGGACGAAATCGCCCGCGGAGAGCGCCGCGCAGCCGAGGAATTTCGGATGCGTCTCGTCAATGACGCCCTTGCCGAGCTGGGTGGTGACGAAGGGAATGCCGGTCTTCTCGACCAACTGGAGCAGCATCCGCCCGCAGATCTTGCGGTTGGCGCCGGCGCCGATCACGAGGATCGGGGCCCGCGCCGCTTCGAGCTTCTTGACGGCGGCGCGGATCGCCTTCGCTTCCGCGCAGGGGCGGCGGACCAGGCTGGGCGTGATCGGCATCGACTCGGTCTGCTCGTCGGCCACGTCCTCGGGGAATTCGAGGTGCGTCGCGCCGGGCTTCTCTTCCTCGGCCAGGCGGAACGCCTCGCGGACCCGGCTGGGAATGTTGTCCGCGCTCGCCAGCTGGTGGGTGTATTTGGTGATCGGCCGCATCATGTCGACGACGTCGAGGATCTGGAACCGCCCCTGCTTCGATTTCTTGATCGGTTTCTGCCCGGTGACCATCAGGATCGGCATGCCGCCCAGCTGAGCATAGGCAGCCGCGGTGACCAGATTGGTGGCGCCCGGGCCCAGCGTTGCCATGCACACGCCGGTCTTGCCGGTGTGGCGGCCATAGGTCGCCGCCATGAAGCCCGCGCCCTGTTCGTGGCGGGTCAGGATCAGCTTGATCCGGGTGGAACGCGACAGGCTGTCGAGCATGTCGAGATTCTCCTCGCCCGGCACGCCGAAGATATACTCGACGCCTTCTTCCTCCAGGCACTGGACGAAGAGGTCCGAAGCCTTGGTCATGAGTCCCCCCGTTTCGAAGCCCGCACGCCGCGCCCGACCGCCCGGCGCCGGCTTTGCCGATTCCCGGAGGGCGCCGTTGGTCTACCGTGTCGGCGGCGGTGAAGCCAGAGCCGGCCCGCAGCCATAGCCGGCGGAACCGAGCTCGCGCCGGGCGCGCCGCGCATCCAGCGCAATCGCGGTCACTTCGCCGTCCGGCTGAGGCGCGCCGAGCCGAGTGAGCGCCGCCACCATCGGGCAGACGCCGATGCCGTGCCGGGTTGCCAGCGCGATCGCCCGCGCCGCCGGATCCGGGCCGGAGCGGATGTTTTCACGGGCGATGGCGAGCGGCCGTTCGGGGATCGGCGGAATGTCGGTGGGCGTCTCCAGCCGCCGGGTGAGCACTTGCTGCTCGATCGGCGCGGCGATCAAGTCCGCGACGAACCGGCCGAGCGGCGACAGCGCGGGGGTCCCCGGCTGCGGCCGCGCCCAGGCGAGCGTCGCCAGCACCAGCGCATCCCGCTCCGCATCGGTCTGCGCCGCGGCCAGCACCGCGTGCGGGACCACCAGCCGCCCGGCCCAAGGGGCGGCCGAAAACCAGGCGCCGCCGCTGTCCCGCGCGACCAGATGCTCCGACGCGCCAGGCACCAACGGCTCGATGCGCGCCGCGCTTGCAGCCAGCGGATCGGTGGCGGCGGCCAGCATCAGCAACCCGGCGATCAGAGTCATCGGCGGCCTCTTCCGGTTCCACGGCAATCTAGCGAGTCAATAGCCGAGGTCCAGATCCACTTCGTTGACCAGCCGCTCGCCGGCCCGGTAGCGGGCGAGATTGTCGAGGAACAGCTGCGCCGCGCGCGGGAACATATGGGTTTGCGCCCGTCCACTCAGATGCATGGTGACAAGGGCATTGGGCGCCTGCCACAAAGGGTGGCCGGCCGGCAGCGGCTCGGGGTCGGTGACGTCGAGATGCGCGCCGGCGATCTCGCCCGCCGCCAGTGCCGCGACCAGCGCGTCCTGGTCGATCACCGTGCCGCGGGCAATGTTCACCAGAAAGGCGGTGCGCTTCATTGCCGCAAGCTCGGCAGCGCCGATCAGCCGCGCGGTCTCGGCCGTGGCGGGGGTCGCGAGGATCACCCAGTCGAACTCCCGGATCCGTCCGCGCCACTGGTCTGGCCCCAGCATGTCGGGCTCATCGGACGGCACCCGGCGGACGCCGGTCACCTCGACGCCGAAGCCCGTGAGCATCCGGCCGATCCGGCGCCCGATCGCGCCCATGCCGATGATCAGCGCGCGAGCGCCCTCCAGTTCCACCTTGCCGGGCGCGTCCCTCAGCCATTCGCCGCTATCCTGGGCGCGGACGATGTCGGGCAGCCGCTTGGCCAGCGCGAGCATGCCCATCACCGCATATTCGGCGACGGCGGTCGCGTTGATGCCGACACCGTTGGTGAGCCTTGCGCCCCGAGCCTTCAGCTGCTGCAGCGGAAAGGCGTCCAGCCCGGCATAGATGGTCGTCACCCATCTGAGCGACGTGCCGAGCGCGATCGCCCGGCCGGTATGGGCCGGCACTTGCATGTCGAGCCAGCCGATCTCGGCACCCGGCGCCATCGCATAGGCCTCGTCAGCGGTCCCGAACCAGCGGACCTCCGCATCGGCGGGCAGCTGTGGTTCGATGAGCGGCCGGGCGAGCGCGGGAAGGACAAGGATCATGGCGCGCTCCTATCAGGTCCTAAACCGCCCAGTCCCAGCCGAGCGGGTCGCCGTCCATCACCTCCACGCCGGCGGCGTTCAGCTCGTCGCGGATGCGGTCGGACGAGGCGAAGTCCTTGGCGGCGCGGGCCGCCTTGCGCTCGGCCAGCCGCGCTTCGATCTCGGCGTCCGCGAGCGGCGCATCCGCCGGCCGGACGCGCAGATCGGCGCGGCTGAGTTCCAGCAGCCTAAGTCCGAGCGCGGCGTCCATCCGCTGGACGGCGGCGCGCCGCTCGGCAGCGGGAAAGGCCTTGGTGGTGAGCGCGGACTCAAGATGGGTGAGCGCGACCGCCGTGTTCAGATCGTCCGACAGCGCCGCGTCGAACGCGTCCAGTTCCGCCAGCAGCCCCTTGACGCGGATCTCGCTCCCCTCCGCCGGCAGCTTTTCTGCCGCCATCACCATCCGCTTCAGGCGCGTGAGCGCGGCGCCGAGGCTGTCCCAGCTGAACTCGAGTTCGGAGCGGTAATGGGCCTGGAGGCACATCAGCCGATAGGCGAGCGGGTGATAGCCGCGATCGATGAGCAGCTGGAGGCGCAGGAAGTCGCCGGAGGATTTCGACATCTTGCCGCCCCGGTCGATCAGGAAATTATTGTGCATCCAGATGCGGGCGCCGCTGTCCGGCGATGCGCAGCGGGCCTGGTTCTGCGCGATCTCGTTCGGGTGATGGATCTCCCGGTGATCGATTCCGCCGGTGTGGATGTCGAACGGCAGGCCGAGCAACGCTTCCGACATGACCGAGCATTCGAGATGCCAGCCGGGCGCGCCCCGACCCCAGGGCGACTCCCACTCCATCTGCCGCGTCTCGCCAGGGGGCGTCGTCCGCCAGATCGCAAAATCGGCAGGATGGCGCTTACCGTCCACCTCGTCGATCCGGCCCTCGCCGGCCTCGGTCGCCGCCCGCGCGAGCCGGCCATAATCAGGGACGGTCGAGGTATCGAAATAGAGTCCAGAGGGCAGCAGATAGCAGTGGCGGTCCGCGATCGATTTCGCGAACTCGATCATCGCCGGCACGTAATCCGTGGCAATCGTCCATTTGAACGGCTGCCGGATGTTCAGTCGCTCAATGTCTGCCCAATAAGCCTGCGTGAAGTGCTTCGCGATCTCCCAGGCGGATGCGCCGGCCTGGGCCGCAGCCCGTTCCAGCTTGTCGTCGCCGGCATCCGCATCGGACGTCAGATGGCCGACATCGGTGATGTTGATCACGTGGCGAAGCGCATAGCCTTTCCAGCTCAGCACCCGGCCGAGCGTGTCGGCGAAGACATAGGCCCGCATGTTGCCGATGTGCTGATAGGCATAGACGGTCGGCCCGCAGGTGTAGACGCGGGCCTCGCCCGGATGAACGGGAACGAAAGGCTCGATCGCCCGGCTGAGGCTGTTGAACAGCCGCAACGGCGCACCGGAGAAAGGGCTCGTCATGGCGGCGGGTTAGGCAGCGGAGCCGGGCAGCGTCAACCGCCGCCTGCGAAGGCGGCGCTGTGCTGTCGGGGACGGACCGGGGGAGGGCGGATCCGGAGTTCCGGCAACGGATCCGCCCTCGGGAGTGGCTTCGGATGCGCCATTCGCTGCACGGCCAGTGCCAGCAGATCGCAAGTGCCGGAATCAAGGCGGCCATGATGGTTAATCCGTGCGTGCAGCCGTCCGCGATCGTCAGCTTTTCCGACACTCGTGCCGCGTTTGACTCGCCCGAAGCGGAGGCGCACCATGCCGGGCAGGAGCAAGGATGACCGAGAGCAAATCTCGTCACGTCGCGACAGTGCTCGGCGCAGTCCAGTCGCCGAGCAGCGCTGCCCTGTCGCCGCTCGCCGCGTCCTGGTGCCGATCGGCGCTGCGTCACGGCCTCGATCCGGCGCGGCCGGCGCTGCGCGAACCGGTCGATGCAACGGTGCTGGCCGGTCTCCGGGCGGAGCAGCATGCCCTGCTGGCCGTCGCGCAGCCGGTGCTCGACCAGGTGTTCCGTGCCGTCGGCCGCTCCGGCTGCGGCGTCGTGCTCAGCAATGCCGCCGGCGTGATTCTCGAGCGGCGGATCGGTGCCGGGGACGCCGTCGACTTCGACGCGGCAGGGCTGGTCGAGGGGGGTCGCTGGAGCGAAGCGGAGGAGGGCACCAACGGCATCGGCACCTGCCTGGTCGAGGATCGCGCGGTGGTCATCCATCGGGACCAGCATTTCGCCAGCCACAATACCGGGATCAGCTGCATGGATGCGCCCGTCCATGATCCCCATGGCCAGCTGGTCGCGGCGCTCGACGTGTCGAGCTGCCGGGCCGATCACGGGCCGGCGATGGCGGAAATGATCGTCGCGCTGATCGCCGATGCCGCGCGTCGGATCGAGCGGGAGCTGTTCTGCCGCCATTTCGCCGCCGCACGGATCGTGCTGGTCGGCGACGATCCGTCCGGGGTCGCGCTGCTTGCGGCCGACCGCGACGGGCTGGTGATCGGCGCCTCGCGGGCGGCGCGGCTGCGGCTGGGGATCGGCGACGACATGCTGGCCCGGCCGCGTCCGCTGGACCTGGTGATGGGTGCCGAAGAAACGCTGTCGTTCGAGGAGGGGGATCGTGCCGTGCTGCGCCGCGCCCTCGCCCGCGCCAACGGCAATGCCAGCGCCGCCGCGCGGCTGCTCGGGATCGGCCGCGCGACCTTCTACCGGCGCCTCGCGCGCGCCGGGCTCGCCGGCGATCCGCTTTCCCCGCCCGACCTGTCTCAGCCGTGAGACAGGCCGGCGCCGCCGCCGCCGCGGCAGCGGTTCCGGGCGGCCCGCACCTCACCTAGCCTCTGCGTCGCGCCGGACGATCGGCGCCGCAAGACAAGGAGAGGGCCATGGACATGCTGGTTCAGGAACGGCCGCGGGTGGCGCTCACGGCGCCGTTTGCGCCGCGCTACGACAATTTCATCGGCGGCCGCTGGATGCCGCCAGCGGCGGGACGCTATTTCGGCAACGTCTCCCCGATCACCGGCCAGGTGGTGGGTGAGGTCGCCCGGTCCGACGCGACCGACATCGAAGCGGCGCTCGACGCGGCCCACGCCGCCCGCGCCGACTGGGGACGGACGCCGGTTGCGGAGCGGTCGCGCATTCTCCTGCGCATCGCCGACCGCATGGAAGCAAATCTCGAAAGACTGGCGACCGCCGAAAGCTGGGACAATGGCAAGCCGATCCGCGAGACGATGGCGGCCGACGTGCCGCTGGCGATCGATCATTTCCGTTACTTCGCCGGCGTGATCCGGGCGCAGGAGGGATCGATCGGGGAAATCGACCATGACACGATCGCCTATCATTTCCACGAGCCGCTTGGCGTCGTCGGCCAGATCATCCCCTGGAATTTTCCGCTGCTGATGGCGGCCTGGAAGCTGGCGCCGGCGCTCGCCGCCGGCAACTGCGTGGTCCTGAAGCCGGCCGAGCAGACGCCGGCCTCGATCATGGTGTGGATCGACCTGATCGGCGATCTGCTGCCGCCGGGCGTGCTCAACATCGTGAACGGCTATGGTCTCGAAGCCGGCAAGCCGCTCGCTTCGTCGCCCCGGATCGCGAAGATCGCCTTCACCGGGGAGACCTCGACCGGCCGGCTGATCATGCAATATGCGAGCGCCAATCTGATCCCGGTGACGCTGGAGCTGGGCGGCAAGAGCCCCAACATCTTCTTCGAGGATGTCTGCGCCGCCGACGACGAATTCCTCGACAAGGCGATCGAAGGCTTCGTGATGTTCGCGCTGAACCAGGGCGAGGTCTGCACCTGCCCCAGTCGGGCGCTGGTGCACGAGCGCATCTACGACCGGTTCATGGAGCGGGCGCTGGCGCGGGTGGATGCGATTGTCCAGGGCAATCCGCTCGATCCCCGCACGATGATCGGGGCGCAGGCTTCGGCCGAACAGCGCGACAAGATTCTCGGCTATATCGATGTTGGCCATGACGAAGGCGCCGAACTGCTGGCGGGCGGCGGTGCCGCCACGTTCGACGGCGATCTGGCCGGCGGCTTCTACGTCCAGCCGACGGTGTTCCGTGGCCACAACCGCATGCGGATCTTCCAGGAAGAGATTTTCGGCCCTGTCCTTGCCGTCACGACCTTCCGGGACGAAGCGGATGCGCTGGCGATCGCGAACGACACCCAATATGGCCTCGGTGCCGGGGTGTGGAGCCGGGATGCGAACACATGCTACCGCTTCGGCCGGGCGATCGCCGCGGGGCGGGTGTGGACGAATTGCTACCACGCCTATCCGGCCCATGCCGCGTTCGGGGGCTATAAGCAGTCGGGCATCGGCCGCGAAACGCACAAGATGATGCTCGATCACTATCAGCAGACGAAGAATATGCTCGTCAGCTACAGCCCGAAGAAGCTCGGCTTTTTCTGAGTTCTTACCCGAAAGAAGAGGAGCAGGATCATGGCAAGGACCATGAAAGCGGCGGTCGTCCGCGCGTTCGGCGCGCCGCTCACCATCGATGAAGTGCCCGTCCCGGAGGTCGGCCCCGGGCAGATCCAGGTGCGGATTCAGGCGTCCGGCGTCTGCCACACCGATCTCCACGCTGCGGAGGGAGACTGGCCGGTCAAGCCGAAGCCGCCCTTCATTCCCGGTCACGAAGGCGTCGGCTATGTCTCGGCCGTCGGCGCGGGCGTCACCAACGTCAAGGAAGGGGATCGGGTCGGCGTGCCCTGGCTCTACACCGCCTGCGGACATTGCGTGCATTGCCTCGGCGGCTGGGAGACGCTGTGCAAAAGTCAGCTCAACACCGGCTATTCGGTCAATGGCGGCTTCGCCGAATATGTGATCGCCGATCCCGCCTATGTCGGCCATCTGCCGCCCAACATCGGCTTTGCCGAGATCGCGCCGGTGCTGTGCGCGGGCGTGACGGTCTACAAAGGACTGAAGATGACCGACACCAAGCCGGGCGACTGGGTGGCGATCAGCGGCATTGGCGGCCTCGGCCACATGGCCGTGCAATATGCAAAGGCGATGGGGCTCAATGTTGCTGCGATCGACATCGACGATGCCAAGCTCGATCTGGCCCGCCGGCTCGGGGCGACCGTGACGGTCAATGCCCGTCACGACGATCCGGCGACCGTCATCCGGCGGGAAACCGGCGGCGGCGCCCAGGGCGTGCTGGTGACGGCCGTGAGCGAGAAGGCGTTCGAACAGGCGATCGGCGTCACCGCGCGCGGCGGCACGGTCGCGCTGAACGGCCTGCCGCCGGGCGATTTCCCGCTCAACATCTTCGGCCTCGTGCTGAACGGCATCACTGTCCGCGGGTCGATCGTCGGCACGCGGCTGGATCTTCAGGAATCGCTTGCCTTCGCCGCCGACGGCAAGGTCCGCGCAACGGTCGAGACGGCGCGGTTGGAGGACGTCAACCAGGTGTTCGATCGGATGCACAAGGGGCAGATCGAAGGGCGGATCGTTCTCGACCTCGCCGCCTGATCCGGGCGGGGTGCGCCGGCCGGTTCCTGCCGGCCGGCGTCCCGGTCAGGTGCGGACCCGGCGGCGAACCTGCCGCCACAGCCATTCGCTTGCCGCCGCGCCCAGCATCGTCAGTCCGGTGAGCGGCAGCACCAGGCCGATCCCCGCCATCAGCGCGATCACCCCCCGCCCGCGGCGGTCGGGCGGCGGCGGCAGCGCCAGCCGCCGCTTCCACCACAGCACCGGCGCGGTCGCGGCCAGCAGCAGGGTCGCGAGGCAGCCGGCGAGCATCAGCAGCCGGTTGGGCTCGCCATATTGCTGGCCCTGATGCGTGGCGATCCCCCATTCGATCGCGCGGGCGCCGGCGCCGAATTGCTGCGCGCGGGCGTCCTGCAGCACCCGGCCGCTCGCCGGCTCGACATAGACGACATGGGCGGTCTCCGCCCGGGCGGTCGTGCGGCTGACCAGATAGGGCAGGCCGGGTGCCGCAGGGCGAACCAGCATCAGGGGCGCGGCGAGGCCGCGTTCGGCAGCGATCGCCAGCGTCCGGTCGATCCCGATGTCGCCGGCACCGGCTGCCGCGGGTGCCGGTGCCGGTTCGAGCGACCATGGCAGGGCCTGATGGCTGTCGTGCTTCTCCCATGGCTGCGGCCCCGGAGCGCGCGGCCGCCCCGCGCCGGCGACGGCCACCGCCGTCTGCAGCTGCTTGCCCCAGAAGACGGACCAGGGCAGGCCGGTCGCTGCCAGAAACAGGATCACCAGCCCGGCAACGGCGCCAGTGCCGGCATGGAGATCGCGCCAGAACAGGCGGCCGCGCGGCGATCCGCGCAGCGCCAGCGCCGGCGCATTGCGTCGCGGCCACCAGAGATAGAGACCGGTCAGCACGAGGATGATCGCCCAGCCGGCGACGATCTCGATCAGCGCATTGCCGATCGGGCCGGCCAGGGCCAGACTGTGGAGGTCGCGCACCAGCTTCAGCGGGCCGCCGTCCCGCGTGATCCCGAGCAGCCGCCCATCGCCTGGATCGATGAACGCCAATCGGCGGCTGCCGTCGGCTGCCGCGACCGTCGCCCGCCAGCTTTCGCCGGCGGCGCCGGGAATGGTGAGCGCCACGACGCGGGCGCCGCTCGCGCGTTCCGCCCGCGCGACCAGCAGGTCTGCCGGCAGCGCCGGCCGCGGTGCCACCGTGATCAGGTCGCCGATCAGCACGCGCTCCAGTTCCGGCTTGTAGAGATAGAGCGCGCCCGTGGCCGCCAGCCAGGCAAGCACCGGCAGCACGATCAGACCGGCGAAGAAGTGCCAGCGCCACACGGCGCGATAGACCGTCGTCATCTGTCTCTCCCTCAGTACCGGGCACGGATGCCGCCGAAGACGCCGCGACGTTCGAGCGGATAGAAGATCGCCTGCTGGGCCGGGGTCAGCCGGCTGAAATCGACCACCGCCGCCACGTCGCCGACGCGGTTCTCGGAGGTGACGTTGCGGACATCGACGAACAGGGCGATTCCGGGGCGCAGCTCCGCTTCGGCGGTCGCGCCGATCAGCGTGTAGCCGTCCACCCGAAGCGTGTTCGCATAATCGGCGAAGGCGCCGCGCGGCACCCACTCGATGGTCGGCGCCACATGGACGCGGTCGGCGCCGATCCGCAGTTCCGCCCGGTAGAAATGCTCGGGCACGACCGGCAGGCGGTTGTCGCCATACTGCGCATCGTCGCGGAAGCGGAAATCGGACCAGGTGTAGATCTGACGCAGCCGGAGCCGAGGCGCGATGGCGAGATCGAGCCCGGCTTCGACGCCCTGATGCAGCGTGCGGTCCGCATTGAAGGTGGCGGCGGGGATGCCGGTCAGCGGGCCGGTGTTGAACTGCAGCAGTTCGCCACGCAGCGTCGCCCGGTACAGGCTGACGTCCAGCCGCGCCGGGCCGAACGCGCCGCGGACACCCAGCTCCGCCGTCCAGGCCCGCTGCGCTGCCAGCGGCACGAAACGGTTCGGCGAAGCGGGCGTGAGCGCATTCGCCTGGTTGAGCTCGACAAAGCCGGGAAACTCGTGGCTGCGGCTGTAATTGCCGTAGAGCCGGAGCCCGTCCTCCACGGCCCAGACGAAGCCGACCCGCGGCGAGACCTCGTCAAAGCTCACCCGGCCTTCGGCGGGCGTCGGGATGCGCTGCTCGATGCGGCGGCGGGCGTGGGTGTACACGCCACCCGCGATCAGCTCGAGCGAGCCCAGGCGCCAGCGGCCCTCGCCATAGACGTCGATCGTCTCCGCGCGCTGGGTGGCGGCGAAGGTGCGGGCGCCGCGACGGCCGTTCCGGTTGACGAACTGCTGCGCAGCCGTCCGCCCGAAGCGCGCGTTGCTGCCGATCGTCAGCGCGAGCGGGCCGACATCGAACGCCGCCCGCGCGAGCAATCCGGTGTCGGTCGACTTCTGGTCGACGACCTGGAAGATCGGATGGAACAGATCCTTGAGGTTCGCGAAAGCAGCAATCTCGATGGCGGCCCCGGGCAGCGAGATGCTGGTGCGGTTCTGGAGCCGGATCGAGTCGATGTCGCGCTGCTGATCGCCGACAAAATTGCCCCGGCGCGGATTGTCGCGGACATCGGCGAGCCGAAGCGGACCGGGCAGCTCCTGATCGATCGACATGGCGCTCGCGTAGAAGCGGGTCGACACGGCTTCGCTGATCGCGATGCCGGCATTGGCGTTGAGCCGCAGGGAGTCCCGCCGGGCATGCTGGCGGTCGCCGTCCGAGCGGTCGGCGGCGATGGCGATCCAGGCGTCGCCGGCGCCCGTTGCGCCGCCGAACGCCGCCTGGCCGCGCAGCGTGTCGAAGCTGCCGCCGTCGACGCGCAGCGCGAGGCCAGGCTCGCTCCGGCCGGTCGGCGTCACTGCGTTGATGGCGCCGCCCAGCGTCGATCCGCCGAAGCGGAGTGCGCTCGCACCGCGGAACACTTCGAGATGGGTGAAGAGCGTCGGGTGGAGTTCCTGGAAGTCGCCATTGTCGTCGGCCAGGTTGATCGGCACCCCGTCCTGCAGCAGCGTGAGGCCGCGCATGTGGAAGCCGCGGCTCAGCCCCGAGCCACGGATCGACAGCCGCACTTCCTGGCCGAAGCGCGGCTGTGCGTAGACGCCCGGGCTGAAGGCCAAGGCGTCGCGCAGCGAGACGGCCGCGCGATTCTCGAAATCGGCCGCCCGGACCAGGTCGGCGCCGCCCGGGCGGGCCGCAATCTCGGTCTCGCTGGCGGCGATGCCGGTGACGACGATGGTGTCGGCGCCGGCCGAGTCGATCTCGTCGGCAGCGGCCGGCGACGTGACGAAGGCGAGCGCCGCGACGGCGCCCGCGAAAGGAAAGCTCTGCATCATGATCAATCCTGAACGCATGGGAAACGGCCCGCGCGGGCGCGCGGACGACATGATTGCCCGCGGCGATGCGGGCTGCGGTTCAGGCGATGGCGGGGGGTCCCCGGGCCGGCGGCGGCGGCGCCGCCAGGCCGCGGCCGATCGCGACCGTGCCTTCGGTGCGCCGCGGCAGCACGGCGGCGAGCGGCATCGGCATGGCCGGAACAGCCGCCGCCATCGTCCAGGCAAAGGCCAGCCCGGCATAGGTGCAGGGCTGGTCCGCGCTGCCGTCCAGCGGTTCGTGCCCGCCCTCGTCGGTGCCGGCCAGTGCGGCTTGCAACCGGGCGGCGGCGGCCGCCATTTCCGCCGAGGGAGGGCTGCCGGCCGACGCGCACAGGATCAGCGTGACGCCGCCGGGGCCGACGGCAGGCATCCAGCCGGTCGGGACCAGCAGCTTCATCATCAGCGCAAGCGCGATCAGCAGCGCGACGGCGCTGGAGCGGGCCGGTCCGGATGAGGCCGCGGGCATGAGGCGCCTCTAGTCGCTCCGGCCCGATGCGCAAGCCATGCCGTGCCCGGCGGTTGCATTCACCTGCCGTTCAGGCAGGCGATGACACTTGTAATCGAGCCTCTGACGACGGAACGGGACGGCAATGACCGAGCGGATCAGCGAAGCCGAGCACGCGGTGATGGAAGTGCTTTGGGACGAGCCGAATCCGCTCACGGCCGCCGAAGTTGCCGAGCGCGCCGGGCCGAAGCGCGGCTGGAGCGTCCATACCGTCAAGACCCTGCTGTCCCGGCTGCTTGCGAAGGGCGCGATCGCCCATGAGGCCGAGGGGCGGCGGTTTCTCTATCGCCCGGTGATTGCCCGCGACGACTATGCGGCGCGCGAGTCGAAGAAGCTGGTCGACCGCCTGTTCGGCGGCCGCGTGACGCCGCTGGTCGCCCATCTGGCCGAGCGGCAGGAATTGTCGCCCGAGGACATCGCCGAGATCGAGGCCCTGATCAGGGAGCTCAAGCAATGACCGCCTGGATCGTCGAAATGCTCGTCGCCAGCACGCTGCTGATGCTGCTGGTGCTGCTCGTCCGGGACCCGGTCGCGCGCCGCTTCGGCCCGCAGATCGCCTATGCGCTCTGGCTGCTGCCGCCGCTCCGGATGCTGTTGCCGCCGCTGCCCGAGGCGGTCGCGCCGGCGCCGATGGCCGTGCTGCCCCATGCGCTCCACGCCGATGCCCAGCTGGCGCTGCTGCTGCAGACCGCCGGCCCGGCGATGGCGGCGGCAATGACGGCGGACTCCGTCCCGCCGGTGCCGGCGATCGGCTGGGCGATCGACTGGGCGCCGCTGCTGATCACGCTGTGGCTCGGCGGCGCGGCGGTCTTCTTTGCCGTCCATCTGCTCAGTTACCGCCGGTTCGTGCGCCGGGTGCGCGCGACGGCGACGCAGCTGCCGCGCTTCGACCGCGACGGGATCGAGGTCTGCGCCAGCCCGGCCGCGCCGGGCCCGTTCGCCGCCGGCATTTTCCTGAAGGCGATCGTGCTGCCGCCGGACTGGCGCAGGCGCTATGCGCCCGACGAGCTGCGCCTCGCCATCGAGCATGAAGCCGCCCATCACCGGCGCTGCGACATGTCCGCCAACCTGATCGCGCTCATCGTGCTGGCGCTCCACTGGTGGAACCCGATCGCTTATCGCGCCCACCGCGCATTCCGCGTCGATCAGGAACTGGCGTGCGACGCGGCGGTGCTGGCGGCCGCCACGCCCGCTGAGCGCCAAGCCTATGGGTCGGCGCTGCTGAAATCCGCATGCGACCGCCTGCCGGTGGCCGCCTGCGCTCTTGGGGCCGGGGAAGACCTCAAGAGGAGATTGCGAATGATGGCATCCTATCGATCCGATCCGCGCCGCCGTCGGATCGGGGCAGCGATCGCGGCAAGCTGCGTCCTGTCTGGCCTGGCGCTGACGGCATCGGGCGGCATCGCGGCCGAGACGGGCAAGAAAGTGGAAGCGGAGGTTCGCACCGCCCTTCGCACCGCACCGCCGGCGCCGCCGCTGCCGCCGGCACCGCCCGCGGCAGCGCCGGCGCCTGCAGCAC
>ERZ1066122.214-NODE-214-length-64635-cov-25.255311_pt1 | contig 64635 bp, 54 predicted proteins | sample MGYA00382769_ERZ1066122 | MGnify/ENA primary metagenome ERZ1066122 (study PRJEB33369, sample SAMEA5778352) | biofilm metagenome | biome: Industrial cooling water; feature: Water cooling tower basin; material: Biofilm | place: United Arab Emirates | collected... | reverse complement strand
TGGACGGGCCGCTGCTCAACCGCCTGTACCTGGTGCCGACGGTGCGCGAGAAGGAGTTCATCTTCCTCGGCCAGCGCCAGACCAAGCGCCGTCCCGATGGCGCGTTCTACAAGCGCGGCCTGCGCGAGGACGAACTGCGCGACCTGATCCTCGACGGCCTGCGCGCGGTGGGCGCGGTGAATCTGCAGGCGCGCGACCTGCGCCCGGCCAGCTTCGGTGCCCGCGATGGCCTGCGTTTCGAGTTCTCGATGGCCAACGAGGAAGGACTGAAGTACGAAGGCATGGTCGCCGCGTTCGAACACGACAAGGGCCTGGCGCTGGCGATCTTCATGGCACCGGAGGAGTTCTACTACCCCCGCGATGCCGGGAAGGTGTCGACGATGCTGGACACCCTGCGGCTGAAGCGCTGAAGCGCTGCCGAGCGCAGCGCAGCGCCGCGTCTGTGCCGGTTGCGACGGCCTGCGCGGCGTTGCAGAGGGCGGTAAGCGCGGTGTAGGTCGCGGCTGAAGCCGCTCCTACGGCGCCGATGGTCTGCGCCCATCGGCTGACGCGGGCCCGGACCCGCCCTCGGACTCGGCCGCCCCATCGCGCTGCGCATCCTCGCGCCGCACCGACAGCAGCGCCGAGGCGAAGATGCCGGTGGGTGCAGCCACCAGGCCGAGGCTGGCGATCAGCACCACGAAGGTGAACAGCCTCCCGCCCACGGTGATCGGATAGATGTCGCCGTAGCCGACCGTGGTCACCGTCGACACCGCCCACCACAGCGCGTCCATCAGGCTGGTGAACTTGTCCGGCTGGGCCTGGTGTTCGAAATAGAAGATGCCGAACGCGGCGAAATACACGATCACGCCCAGCACCAGCAGCGAAATCGCCAATTCCTCGCGCGCCTCCACGAAGGCGCGGGCCATGCGCCCGACCGCGGCGTCGTAGCGCGCGAGTTTCAGCAGACGCAGCACGCGCAGCAGGCGCAACGCGCGCAGGTCGACGGCGAAGCTGAGGTAGAACGGCAGGATCGCCAGCAGGTCGACGATGCCTTGGAACCCGAAGACGTAGCGCCACCGGTCCGGCGTGAGATACAGGCGGGTCACGTATTCGACGGTGAAGACCGCCACCACCAGGATTTCCGCGATGTCGAGGAAGCCGCGCCAGGCCGGCGACAGCGTCGGCAGGGTCTCCAGCGGCACGGTGGCCGCGGAGAACAGGATCAGCGCGACGAGCGCCGCCGACACCCAGGGGTGGTCGATCCAGGCCGTGCGCGCCTGCGGCCCGGGCGCAGCGTCCGGTGTGACCCGATGGGCCGGCTCGCGACGCGGCCTGCTCAAGGCGCGTCGCGCTCCGGTGCGGTTTCGCCGGCCGGCGCGCGTCCGGGGCGTCCGGGTTGCGCGGACGTTCCGGCGCCCTCGGCAGCGCCGCCCAGGCGGGTCAGCAGCCCACCGAGCTGCTGCGCCTGCACCGTGTCGACGATCGGCGCGAACGCGCCCAGGTCTTCCGGCCCGTAACCGCCGGCGCGGTAATGCAGCACGATGCGTGTTCCGTCGCGGCCGTCGCGCTGCGCGGGGGTGAGCCTGAATTCGAGGATGCCGTGCACACCGAGGCCCTGCAGCGGGCCGAGGCCGCCGCTCATGCGCAGAAGCGTGCCCGGCTGGACGAACACCACGCGCAGGTGCTCCGCCTGGCTGATGCCGTCGATTTCGCAGAAACAACCGCCGGCGCGGGCGTCGATCGACAGCGCCGTGGCGTCGCCGCCCCAGGTGTGGTCGGCCGGCCACCACAGGCCGACATCGTCGACCAGCGTGGCCCATGCGGCCGCCGGGTCGACCGGCACCCAGCCCGCGTTCTCGAGCGTGAAGCCGTCGGGGCCGGAATCCTTGACCTCGGCGGAGACGCCGCCCGGCACCGCAGCGGTCGCGCAGGCCGCGGCCAGCGCGAGGCGCAGGATCGCGCCGCCGCGCCGCGCGCTCATCGTGCCGACTCGCAGAAGCGCTGGCGGTATTCCATCGCCTTGGGCATGAGTGCCTGCAGGTCGCGGATGCGGGTGTCCGGGCTGGGGTGGGTGGACGAGAACTCCGGCGGAGCCCGCCCGCCGCTGGCCTGGCCCATGCGTTCCCACAGCGGCACGGCCTCCTGGGGGTCGAAACACGCCGCCGCGGCCAGCATCAACCCGACCTCGTCGGCCTGGGTTTCGTGCTTGCGGGCGTAAGGCAGCAGAAAGCCATAGCCCAACGCCGCCTGCATCATCTGCTGTTGCTGCGGGTCCAGGCCGCCGGCGGCGCCGGCCATCTGCCCGAGCTGGCCGAGCTTCTGCTGCGACATGCGCTGCGCGCCGTGGCGCAGCAGGGCGTGGGCGATCTCGTGGCCCATCACCACCGCCACCGCATCGGCGTTCTGCGCGACCGGCAGCAGGCCGGTGTACACCGCCATCTTGCCGCCGGGCAGGCAGAAGGCATTGGCCTGCTCGGACTGGATCACGTTCACTTCCCACTTGAAGTGTTCCCAGACCCGGTTGGGCTGTTGCCCGCGCTCCTGGGCCAGGGCCGCTTCCACTTCGGGCACCTTGGCGATCAGCCGGCGCGAGATCTCGCGCACGTCGCGCGCGACCTGGCTGTTCGGGTCGACCGGACGCTCCTGCGAGAGGATCTCCTCGTAGGCCTGCAGGCCCATCGCCACTTCCTGGGTGGGCGTGATGCTGCCGTCGATCAGCACCTTCTCGCCGGTGTAGGGGTCGACGGTCTGGTTGGAGAACCAGTAGTACGCGCCGTACACGGCGAACGCGATGAGGATCAGGAAACGGGGGTTGAAGCCGCGACGGCGGCCCTGTGCGCCCTGCCCTCTGCCGAACGGGTCTTGTCTCATCGCGGTGTCCTCGTGGTGTTGGCCATGCGTCGGGCGAAGACCGGCGCCATGTCCGGGCTCACGCCCGATTACAGGTCACGCACCACGCGGAAACCGGTGCGCGCATTGGTGACATCGTTCTCGACGAAGCTGCGCCAGGCCGAGCGCGTGTGCGCCGGCGAGCTGGACCAGGCCCCGCCGCGCAGCACCCGCACCCGGCAGCCGGGGTTGACCCAGGCTTCGCCCTTGGTCGGAGCACGACGATACCCGTCATGCCAGCAGTCGGCCACCCACTCGCTGACGTTGCCGTCCATGTCGTGCAGACCGAAGGCGTTGGCGGGGAAAATGCCCGCCGGCGCGGGCCCCCAGTGGCCGTCGCCATCGCCGGCGAAGGCATTGCCCCACGTGCGCCCGCCCGGTGAACGGTCGCCTGCGCTGGCGAAATTTCCGCTGTCCAGCGGCGGCGCGCCGTCGCCCCAGCGGTAGCGCCGGGTGCTGCCGGCACGCAGCGCGTATTCGAACTCGGCCTCGCTCGGCAGGCGGTAGCGCTGGCCGCTGCGCTCGCTCAGCCAGCGCGCATAGGCTTCGGCGTCCTTGGGGCTGACGTGGACGACCGGCAGGGTGTCGGCCGCGAGCCGGCCGCGGTAATCGTGGCGCCAGTCCACGCCGCTGCTGCGGACGAAGGCGCCGCTGCGCTCGTCGTACACCAGCGAATGTCCGCGGCGCACCGCGCGCGACACATAGCCGCTGCTGTCGACGAACCTGCGGAACTGCGCCACCGTGATTTCGGTGCGGGCCATGGCGAAACCGCGGTCGAAGCGCACGTAGCGCTGCGGGCGCTCGGCATCGTCCGCTTCGGTCTCGGCACTGGATGCGCCCATCCGGAAGCCGCCATGCGGCACCACCACCATCGTCGGACCACGGGCACCGCCGTCCAGGGCATCGGTGAAGCGCTGGCCGGGGCGCATCAGGCCGTAGTGCGCGGCCAGATCGATGCGCGCACGCAGGTCGGCGGCGGTGGGGTGGCCCGGCGCGGCGATCAGCAGCATGTCCGCCAGCGTCTTGCGCGCCTGGTCGAGCCGGTTGGGCAGGCCCGGCTGGGCGAGCAGCGCCAGGCCTGCGTCGTGCAACTGCGCGATGCGCTGCTGGCGCAGGGCTTCGACGCGTTCGCGGCCGACCATGATGGTGTCGTAGCCCGGACGCAGCGGCACCGCCTGCTGCAGCCAATGCTCGGCGGCCTCGAAATCGCCGGCGGCCGCGGCATCCTCGGCGCGCCGGATCAGCGCGCTCTCGACCGCGGCCAGGCCCTGCGTCGCGCGCGGCTGCTCCGGCGCCAGCGACAGCACCTGGCGGAACAGCGCGAGCGCACCGGGCTCGTCCCGGCCGGCGTCCGCGTCTTCGCCACCCGGCGGCCCGGGCACGCCCAGCGTGCCCAGCGCGAGGGCGCGTTCGGCGTTGATGTTCAGTTCCCACAGGCGCTCGGCCTGGTCGACGCGGGTCAGGTAGGCCAGGGTGTCGGCCTGGTACCGCCCGATGCCCACGCTGCGCGCCACCGCGGCGATCTCGCGCGCCCTGCGCAGCGCCTCGGCGTCCTCGCCGGCGTCGGCCAGGGCCGCATCGCCGGCCGCGATCAGCGCGGTGAAGGCCTCGGACAACCCGTCGTTGGCCGCGCGGTCGAGCGGGTCGCGCGCCAGCAGGGCCAGCTGGATCGGGATGGCCGATACCGCATCCGCATACAGACGGCCCTGGTCCAGCGCCCGCGCAGCCTGACGGCGGAGGGCCGGCAGCGCCTCGGGATCCACCTCCACCTGCGGCGCACGCCAGGTCAGGGAGGCCGCGATGCGGTCGTCGCCGGTGACGGTGATCCGCCCGGCGGCCGGGTCGGGATCGCCCGCGGCCGTCAGCGGCGGCAAGGCCGCGCCGCCGGCCTGTGGCGGCGGCGGTGCGGGGTCGCCGCACCCCGCCAGCAGCAGGCAGACCGTCCAGCACGCCCACGCGGTCACCGAACGGCCACGGCGTGGCCCGCCGCATCCGGCGGGCGATGCGGACCTCGGGTCGTAGGACGTGCGTGACGCGATCGAAGGCACGGGAGGGCGGAGTGCGGAAGCGGCGCGGGGCCTGCGGTGGGCTCGTCGGGCCTGGCGGCGGCTCCCCGCAGGACAGCAGGACGCGCCAGGGCACGGCCCACCTTAGCCGCGGCCGCCGGGGATGGAAAGCACGCGGCAGCGCATGGATCCCGCCGCCTCCCGGCTCGGCGGGCGAAATCCCCGGCCCGCTCCGGTAGCATGCCCGCTTTCCGATGCCGACCACCGCCTTGACCGACACCCCTCCCTACCGCTGGGTCACCGACCCCGCCGACCTGCAGGCCCGTCTCGACGCCGTGCTCGCCCGCCCCGCCCCCGGCCTGGTCGGGCTGGACACCGAGTTCATGCGCGAACGCACCTACTGGCCGCAGCTGGCGCTGGTGCAGCTGGCCTTCGATGACGCAGGCACCGCGGACGATCATGGCGACGGCGACGGCGAGATCCTGCTGGTCGACCCGCTGTGCCCCGGCATGGAGGCGCCGCTGCGCCGGCTGCTGGAGGCGCCCGGGTTGACCAAGGTCATGCACAGCGCCGGCGAGGACCTGCTGGCCCTGCGCCAGCACTGCGGCGCCCTGCCGCGGCCGCTGTTCGACACCCAGATCGCCGCGGCGCTGAGCGGCGTCGGTGCGGGGCTGGGGTACCAGCGCCTGGTCCAGGCCGTGCTGGGCCAGGACGTCGACAAGGGCGAGACCCGCTCGGACTGGCTGCGCCGCCCGCTCTCGCCCGCACAGCTGCGCTACGCCGCCGACGACGTGGCCCATCTGCACGCCCTGCACGCCGACCTGTCCGCGCGCCTGCAGGCGCTGGGGCGCGAGGCCTGGTGCGCCGAAGACGGCGCCCGCCTGGTCGACAACGCCGACAACGACAGCCTCGAACCCTGGCCGCACCTGGCCCTGCGCACCGCGCAGTTCCTCGATGCCCCGGCCCAGCACCGCCTGCTGCGCCTGCTGCGCTGGCGCGATGCGCAGGCCCGCATCGGCGACCGCCCGCGCAGCTGGATTCTCGACAACGAGCTCGCCGTCGCCCTCGCCCGCGACCCGCTGCCGAACCCGGCGGCGATGCAGCGCATGCTCGACGCCCACCCCAAGGCCCCGCGCAAACTCGCCGCCTCGCTGTGGCAGGCCCTCGAGACCCCGCTGCCCGACGAGGCCGAGGCCCCCCTGGCCCGCGTCGAAGACCGCGACCGCAAGGCCTACAAACGCCTGCAGGAAGCCGTGGCCCAGCGCAGCGCCGCCCTCGGCCTGCCCGACGGCGTACTGGCCTCCCGCCGCTGGATCGAAGCCCTGCAGGACGGCGAAGACTGGCCCGGCCCCCTCGCCGGCTGGCGCCGCAGCCAGCTCGAACCCGTCCTCGCCCCCGTCCTGGCGGCGATTGGCAAGCCCTGAGACACGGGCTTATACTTCTCTCCCCACGCGGGCCGCGGCCCGCAGCCGCAGGCATCCCAAGGCCTGCCGCCACGCAACACGGGGCCATAGCTCAGCTGGGAGAGCGCGTCGTTCGCAATGACGAGGTCGGGAGTTCGATCCTCCCTGGCTCCACCATTTCAAACAAGAAGCCGACCCGCGAGGGTCGGCTTTTTTGTTGGCCCCCTTCGGCTGGCGCGCGCCTACGCGCCGGGACCACATCACGGCGCATCGCCGCGTTCTCCGTTCGGCGCTCTGCTTCGGCGTTCGGCGTTCGGCGTTCGGCTGCGCAGCCAGCGGGCGCGCAGCCTGAACCGTACCCCGCTGCAGGGCCGATGCGCCGTCGAAATCCGACGCTGGCCGCAATTCCGGCCCGGATGCCGGCCGACAATCGAGGTTTGCCCGCCCCCGAGGGAACCCGCCATGCCTGTCTGCCCCCACATCGCTCCGCCTCTCCGTCGCCCCCTCCACCACTTCGGTGTCCTGCTGCTCCCGGTCGCACTGGCGGCCTGCAGCGGCTCCGCCACCGGCGACGGGGTGGCGATGCGCGTCTCGAAGACCGACTCGCAAGCCGAGCGCCGGGAGGAAGGCGCACTGGCAGCCGCAGGCGGAGTGGCGGCGACCGACACCGACACCCCATCCAAGCAGCCGGCCAGCGCCGCCAGCCCCGCCCAGGCCGCGCCCGCCAACATGTCGACCGGCGGCCCCGGCCGTCCGGTGAAGATGCCCGAGCGGCCGTTCACCACCAGCCACAAGGCCACCTTCAACGAACCCTGGGCGATGAGCTTCCTGCCCGACGGCCGGCTGCTGGTCACCGAGAAGCCCGGCTCGCTGCGGCTCTACAACCCGGCCAACGACCAGGTGGGCAGCATCACCGGCGTGCCCACCGTCGACTACGGCGGCCAGGGCGGGCTCGGCGATGTGCTGCCGCACCCGGGCTTCTCCCAGAACCGCTGGGTCTATCTGAGCTACGCCGAAGCCGGCCCCAATGACACCCGCGGCGCGGTGGTCGCACGCGCCCGACTGACCCTCGACGCCAACGGCGGCGGCAGCCTCGCCGACAGCCAGGTGATCTGGCGGCAGACGCCCAAGGTCACCGGCCGCGGCCACTACAGCCACCGCATGGCGTTCGGGCCTGACGGCAAGCTGTGGATCACCTCCGGCGACCGCCAGAAGATGTCGCCCGCGCAGAGCATGGACGGCAATCTCGGCAAGCTCATTCGCCTGAACGCCGACGGCAGCGTGCCCGCCGACAACCCGTTCGCATCGCAGGGCGGCGTGGCCGCGCAGGTCTGGTCGCTGGGCCATCGCAACCTGCTGGGCATCGCCTTCGACCCCGCCGGGCGGCTGTGGACGCACGAGATGGGCCCGGCCCACGGCGACGAGCTCAACTTCGCCGTGCGCGGCGGCAACCACGGTTGGCCCAACGTCTCCAACGGCGACCACTACGACGGCACGCCCATCCCCGACCACAGCGAAGGCGATGGCTACGTCGCGCCCAAGGCCTGGTGGAACCCCACCATCGCTCCGGCCGGCTTCATGATCTACAGCGGCGAGCGGTTCTGGTATTTCCGCAACAACGGCTTCATCGGCGGCCTGGCCTCGCAGGCACTGATCCGCGTCCAGTTCGACGGCACCAGCGCACGCGAAGTGAGCCGCTACCCCATGGGCCGCCGCATCCGCGAAGTGGAACAGGGGCCCGACGGCGCGATCTGGGTGCTCGAAGACGGCGGCGGCGCGCGCCTGCTGCGTCTGGACCCGGTGAGGTTCTGAGCGCGGCACGCTCCGCATACCGGTTTTCTTCCGGAGCCCGTCCAAGCCTGCGCATCGTGCGATGCGCAGGCTTTTTTCGTGTGCATCGCTGTATTCCGCACGATCCGCACGGGTGACGCATGCAGGTTGGTGGGCATTCAATCGAGCGACGGGACACTGCAGAGGCCACGACCTGCGGCACCACGTGGACGGCAGCCCCGCCACCATCCGCCGCACACGTCGCCCCATCCCACCGGCAGCCTTGCGCTGCCAAGGAGCGAATCATGAGCCACAAACACGTCTACCGCCTTCCCGGCCTCCCCGCCGCACGCGAGGCCATCGCCGCCCTGCAGGCCGCGCACGTGCACCCGGACCGCATCTCGCTGATCGCGCGTGCGGACATCGAGATGGAGCGCATTTCCGACGACTACCGCGACGCGAGCACCGACTTCGTCCCCGCCGCCCTCAAGGGCGCGCTCGGTGGCGGCGGCGCCGGTCTGGTGGCCGGCATCGTCGCGATGGCCTTCCCGCCGCTGGGCATCACCGTGGCCGGCGCGGCCGCGATCGCCGCCGTCGGTGCGCTCACCGGCACCTGGGCGGGCGCACTCGTCGGCTCCACCCTGCCCGACCCCATCCGCCGCCAGTTCGAGGACGACATCGCCGCCGGACGCGTGCTGCTGGTGATCGAACGCGAGGATGACGACGCCGAAGGCCTGCACCGCCTCGATGCCGCCATCGCCGCCACCGGCGGCGTGCGCGTGGAGCACGACAGCGAACTGCTCGGCACGGACTGAGCCCGCGGCAACGCGCATCGGCACCCACCATTGGAATTGGAACGTGCACGATGAACACGTCGCGGAATGACGTGATCACTTGATTGCCCTGACGAACACGACAGGGATCGCTGCGAATCGTGCCCGACACCCGCGTCAAAACGCCCGCTGCAGCGGGCAATCCACCACGCCAGCCATTCGCATCGGCGCATCGACGGACGCTCTGATTTTCCTCGGCTGGGTGCGCAGTGGATGCACACGCCAGACCGGTACGCTGTGAACACGCCGCACAATGCGACGCCTCCAGCCGCGTGACTCACGCCACCCGTCACCTTACTCACTTCCGGTGGGATTGCCGCGATTCATGCCGGCAATTTCAAGACACAAAAAAACCGGCGAATGCCGGTGTTTTCTGGACGCTCTGGATGCTGGGAGATGCCTTGGGAAGGGGCGAATGGTGGTCGTGAATCAATCGAATTGTCATTCCAAGGCATTGAATTTGTTATCTATTTCAATCCAATTTAGAAAAACGTACTCACAAATGTACTCACATTTCGCGGCCCTACCCTGTCGCCGCTGTTGGCTCTGAAGTCAGGGCATGCCATTCGTCGGATCGCCGTGGCAGGGGTACGGACGGGCTGCCGATCCAGTGCCCCAGGGTGGGGAAGTGCGCGGATGCCGGCCTTGGGCCGGCGCGCTGTATGAGGCCGCCGCAGTCCGCCGGCACTGTGCCGTCCACCCGCATGCGCTTTGCTGTGCTGCCCTGCCGTAGGCCCGTAGGTGCGCGCCCTGAATCGCTCGGGCGGCGGCTTCCTGCACAACTCCCGATGCCTCGGCGCCCGGGGCGCAGTCGTCGCCGCTTTGCTACTCGCGCCCTCCGGGCCGTTCCGCTCCCATCTCCCGTTCGCCCCCATGACTACGCTAGGCTGGAGCAACGGTTGTCCGGGCACACGGACAGCCGGGGGAATAGCGGGGCTAAGCGATAGCTCCAGTCCGTATGGTGGCAGATGACTGGCCGCTGATCATGAAGCGCATGTTGCAAATGCGAAAAGAAAATTCACTAGGCGATCTTCTTGCATGGCGAGCCCGTGGAGATGAACAGAAGGAATAACTCGGATTCAGACGATCTTCATAGAAGCATGGCATTGCATTATTTGATCGAAAACAAGAAATCCAAATGCTTTAGGGCTCGACTGCATCCGCTCACCATACAAGCGCTTGAGGCGCGAGGCTGCATTGTCGATCCATCAGACGATAGCGGTGTCAACACTGTTAGATGCTCAGTGCCTTTTGGGAGACTTGTCACCAAAGAGGAGCTTAACGAGTCGCGATCCATTCTGATCAAAGGCATAGGGATTTTTTTGGCTTTCAAGCCAGGGTTAATCGCGGTCGTCGCTGCGATCCTCCACTTTCATGCGGGGCTACTGTCTGGCGTCATTTGGTTCATTTCCTGGATTTTAATGGTGAGCGTTGCTTTTCTTCTTGCTTCAAGAGAAATGAGGGTTTCTCTCGCGATTGCCGCGCTGTTCCTTTGTTTCTTGGGGTATGCGGTCAAAGGTGTCCAATAGCTCGGTGAGAGTAAGCGGGCTAACTGCGGTCGCAGTGCCTAGCTACATCGTTTGAATCTCTTGCTGCCGCAGATTCATCGATATGCTTGTTTGTCGTGTCTGCGTCTTAGTCCTCGCACGGTTTGCCGTCGCGCCGCTGCTGTGCCCCGCAGATCACGCGCACCGCCTCCGCACGGCCTGAAGTGCTCTGGTACGCGCGCAGGCGCATGCGCGCGGATCGGTTGGAGTAGGAGCCGCTACACGTAGCGGGCGTGCTTGCGTTCGTTGCTGGCAGTGGGATGCTCTTGAGCGTCGCCAACTCGGGCACGGTGTCCGCATGGTCGCCCCAATCTTCGATGCCCCTGCATGCCCGGTTTCCTGCTGCCGCATGGTAAGAATCTACATAGGTGTACGGATGGCGTAGCGGCAGGCGGTCCAGATACCGGGCTTTTCGATACGGATGGCGTAGCGATGATGTCCTCGCTTCGGGGGCTCTCGATACGGATGGCGTAGCGGCCCGCTACGGTTGGCGTACAGGGCTGCGATTTTTTGCAGGGCGGACGAACCGCGGCTTCGGTTGCTTCCACTCGCCCGACGCGACCGATGTGGCCGGGCACTGCAGCTTGCCACCGCATTCGTGGATCGGGTGCCAGGTCAAGGCATACAGGCTTGCGCCAAGGTCCAACCCGCCCTGTCGGGTCAGCGTGATGAACCCGTAGTGGCGCAGCTCCCGCAGCGCTCTGGAAACGGTCTCCGGCGAACTCCAGCCGCGTTGCTTCAGCACTGACAGGGACGCGCACAGGTCTCCATTGTTGCGGCCGTTGAACTGCCTTGCGATGTCGCAGAGCAGTTTGATTGCCGTCCCGCTCGCGTGCCGCCAGTTGTCCGAGTCCTGAACGCGGTGGGGGATCGAAGTGAAGGTTCCCGACTCACTGCGCCCGCGATGCTTCTGCCGGCTTCTGGGCTTCATGTTGCGCCGCCCCCCGCGCCTAGCGGGATTTGCTTTGATCGCGCGCGGCGATCCGTCCGGCAATCCATGCATCAATCTCTGCAGCGCTCCAGGCGCTCGCGCGTGTCCCCAGCTTGATCGGACGCGGGAAGTCGCCCAATGCGATGCGGCGGTAGATTTCGCTGCGTGACATGCCCGTCCGCGCCTTGACGGCGGGGAGACGTTCGAGCGTGAGGGCGGTGGGGTGTTGCTTGCTGGCGGTTGTCATGGGTCTCTCCAGTGCGATCCGGGAGGGCGCCGGATGGTGTTGGAAAGTCTCGGTTTCGAGCGCGCCGCATTGATAGGACAGAACCGCAGAAAATTCGATGGGTTCTGTCCAAGGCATTGATATTGCTAGAATTTCATGGGCAGACCTGCGAGGGCGTGCATGGTCGCTTTCACGCTCGCAGCGCGTTGCTTGTTGAACGCGCGCACGTAGGCCCGGACTGCCCGCTCCGGGTCCTCGTTGCCGCCTACCGCGTCGTAGCAGATACCCACAACCGTCCGGAAGCCGCAGCCCGGTGACGTGCTTGGTTGCAAGCGCTGCGGATAGCGTTGGGGCTGCGGTGCAACGCTCTGCGGGATAGCCGCGGCAGGCTCCGATTCCTCGCGTCGTGTGCCCCTGCGGTAGCTGGTGCCACCCGCCCGCGCCAGCGACCAGCCGTAGACCAATGCGCTGTGTATCCGCCCGACTGGCGCCGGGTCGGCGGATCGGCGGCGGACAGGCTGCGCCGCCGGAATTTGATCGAGCCCGTATTCCGCTGCCAACTGCAAGGCGCGCAGACGTGGGATCAAATGGTGCATGGCAGTGGGGCCGGTATCGTCAGGCCGTTGCTGCCAATAGGAGGTCTCGATCAAGCCCCGGGCTTTGTTGTGCTCGGCATCGAATCCCAAATGGAGCGCATGCAGCTTGTTCAGTAGCCCAGACGCCAGGGATTCCACGTCGGCCAGTAGCTCGCCTGTGGCGCCATTGGCTGCAGGTGTCGCGAGCACATGGCGCACGGACAACAACGCCTTTCGCAGCTCGGAAACTTGCTCGTCGCAGACGCCCAGCGCTTTCAACTCGCGCACATGATCCGGGGTGAAGTCGGGGCGTATGCCCATCGTCTCGGCTCCGTTGGCTCGGGGGATTCCCGCGCCGGCCGCAGCGGATGCGTGCTGCGGTCGGGGGAGTTTCGAGCCTACTCGCTGCTACGGGACGCCGGAAGACTTGACGGGTCAGACGCCAAGGCCGGACGCCGCACGCAATGCGCGCGCCGCGTCCAGCGCGAATTCGCACAGATAGGCCGTGCTGCCATCCGTCCCGGTCTCAATCGACACGCCAAGCAAGCGACGCACGGCGTCCTCCAAGTCCGCGGCTTCCTGCCGGGCCGTCTCGCCTTCCATGCCGGCCACCACGGCCAGCAGGTGCCCGCCCGCTGCAGGCACCGCGCGGAAGGGCACACAGGCCGTCCCAGGCCGCGGCAGGGGTGCGTGTGCGGCGATGCCCGTGTGGGCGGCGGGGCGGCCGTGTGGGGCTGCTACAGTGCGTCTAGCCATGATCGTTCCTCGCTTGAACGGTTGTGGTGAGGGCGGTCGGGGTGTTGACGCACCCCGGCCGTCCGCTGGTCACCGGCTCGCGCCGGATGCTTTGCGCAGGGGCACGACGTTGCCGCCCTCGCGGAGTTGGTCCAGATAGTCCGCCCACCCCTGCATCATCTTGCGACGCTCGGGCAGGTGGGCAGTGCGGTTGTACGCGCGGCCGTTGGGGTCGCGCACGGCATGCGCCAGCTGGTGTTCGATGATGTCGGGCCGGTAGTGCAGGACTTCATCGAGAATGGTCCGCGCCATTGCGCGGAAGCCGTGGCCGGTCATGGTGTCGCGGTCGATGCCCATGTAACGCAACGCCGCATTGATCGTGTTTTCGCTCATCGGCCGGCGATTGCTACGGACGCCCGGAAAGACGTACTCACCGCGGCCGGTCAGCGGCTGCAGGTCGCGCAGGACCGCCACGGCCTGCGAGGACAGCGGGACGATGTGCGGGGTGTCGGTTTTGGTGGCGGTGTAGCGCCATTCGGCCCCGTCCAGGTCGATATCCGCCCAGCGGGCCGCGCGCAGCTCGCCGGGGCGCACGAACACCAGCGGCGCCAGATGGAGCGCGGCCACGGTCACAGGCGACCCGCTGTAGCTGCGGATGGTGCGCAGCAGCTCGCCGACGCGCTCGGGCTCTGTGACGCTGGCGAAGTGCCGCACGCGCGGTTGTGGCAGTGCGCCGGCAAGGTCGGTTGCCGGGTTGCGTTCGGCACGCCCGGTGGCGATGGCATAGCGGAATATCTGTCCGGCCAGCGCGCGGGCGCGGTGGGCGGTCTCGATCACGCCCCGCTGTTCGATCTTGCGCAGCGCGGCCAGCAGGGCCGGTGCGGTCACGTCGGCCACGGGCAGAACGCCGATGCTCGCCAAGTCCTTTTCCACCAATCTCCGCTCGCGGGCCACAGAGCCGGCGCTCAGCCCGTCCCTCTCGCGCTTCGCGAGCCATTCGGCCGCGACCGCGGCAAAGGTGGTCTCGGCATGCTCCAGCTTGGCCGCACGTTCCACCCGGGCGACGTGCGCCGGGTTGCCCCCGCCCTTCACCAGCATGCGCAGCCGGTCGCGTTCGGCGCGGGCATCGGCCAGGGACACGGCCGGGTATTCGCCCAGCCCGACCATGCTCGCCTTGCCCGCGTAGCGATAGCGATAGCGCCAGATGCGCGACCCGTTGGGGCGCACTTCGATGCACAGGCCGTTGCTGTCGGCGATGCGGTAGACGGTCGCTTTCGGCTTCGATGTGCGCAGCTTGGTATCGGTCAGCATGTGAGTACGCCCGATGTGAGTAAGGCGGGGCGACTGCCGCCCCCTTACTCACACCCTTACTCACATTCGGCGGGGATGCAAGGGGGCACCTTGGGATGTCCGGGCACAAAAAAACCGGCAAATGCCGGAGTTTTCTGGACAACTGGGACGCTGCGGGATGGCTTGGGAGGGGTATATGGTGGGTCGTGAAGGATTCGAACCTTCGACCAAAAGATTAAAAGTCTTCTGCTCTACCGACTGAGCTAACGACCCACTGTGCCCGCATCGCGGAGTACCCGGCTTTGCGCCGGGCCCGCATTCTAGCCAAAAACGCCCGCGCTGTCAGGCCGTGGTCGCGTAGCGGGTGGGGTCGGCCACGCCGGCGGCGGTGAAGCCCTCGGCGCGCAGGTGGCAGGCGTCGCAATGGCCGCAGGCGCGGCCGTCGGCGTCGGCCTGGTAGCAGGACACGGTCTGGGCGAAATCCACTCCCAGACGCAGGCCCTCGCGCACGATGTCGCCCTTGGTCATGCGCATCAGCGGCGCATGCACGCGCAGGCCCGCGCCTTCGACGCCGGCCTTGGTGGCCAGATTGGCCAGCCGCTCGAAGGCCTCGATGAACTCGGGACGGCAGTCGGGGTAACCCGAATAATCGACCGCATTCACGCCGCAGAACAGGTCGGTGGCGCCCAGCACCTCGGCCCAGCCGAGCGCGACCGAGAGCATGATGGTGTTGCGGGCCGGCACGTAGGTCGCCGGGATGTCCGCACCGATCACATGGCCGTCGCCATCCACCGGCACCGAGATGCCGTCGTCGGTGAGCGCCGATCCGCCGATGCTGCGCAGATCCACGTGCACCGTCTTGTGCGCGACCGCGCCCAGCGCCTGCGCCACGCGCGCGGCGGCATCGAGTTCGGAGGTATGGCGCTGGCCGTAGCGCACGCTGAGCGCATGCACCGCGAACCCGCGCTCGCGGGCGATGGCCAGAACGACGGCGGAGTCCATGCCTCCGGAAACGAGTACGACGGCGGGTTTCATGAGGGCGTATGACTCGTGGTTCGTGAGCGGAAATTCGTGGCGGGACGTGTCGCAGTCCGGGCAAGGCCTGTGGCGCGGGGTGCCGCATTGCACATCCCGGATTCCGGACCGCAGGCTGCGGCCCCTACCGCCCCGGCTCGTCGTTCCACAGCAGCTTGTGCAACTGCATCTGGAAACGCACGGGCAGACGGTCGGCGACGATCCAGTCGGCCAGGTCTCTGGCCGGCAGGTCGTCCTTGCTGGGCGAAAACAGCACATCGCAGCGCGCGTCCAGGCGGTGTTCGGCGAGGATGCCCCGGGCCCAGTCGTAATCGGCACGGCTGCACAGCACGAACTTCACCTGATCGTGCGCGGTGAGCAGCGGCAGGTTGTCCCAGCGGTTGCGCGCGCATTCGCCGGAATCGGGCGTCTTGATGTCGAGCACGCGGCTGACGCGCGGATCGACCTCGGAGATGTCGATGGCGCCGGAGGTTTCCAGCGACACCCGGTACCCGGCATCGCAGAGCGCACGCAGCAGCGTGGTGCAGCGTTTCTGCGCAAGAGGCTCGCCGCCGGTCACGCACACATGGCGCACGCCGTGGCGGGCGACCTCGTCGAGGATGGCGTCGAGGCTGCGCCATTCGCCTCCGAAAAAGGCGTAGGCCGTGTCGCAGTAGGTGCAGCGCAGCGGGCAGCCGGTCAGCCGCACGAACACGGTCGGCCAGCCGGCGTCGCGCGCCTCGCCCTGCAGGGACAGGAAGATTTCGGTGATCTTGAGGCGATCCGCCGATGCGGCGTCCGCCGCCGGTGCGGAAACGGTACTCATCCCGCCATTTTACTGATTACGGGCCGCCCCGGAGAGTCGGCGGCACTGTCGCGCGCATGGTGTACCCACTCGCGCGGTGGATCGACCGGACCTTCCGCAGGCCCTGGTTGCCTGCGTCGGCTGCGGGAGACGGGGCTCAGGCCCCTCGTGCGCAGGCTCGAGCAGCGGCCGGGTCGGGGCCTGCGTGGAGAGAATCCGCTCGGCGTGATCGGCCCGCATCGACCTGACCGGGTTCGATCCGGGCCGACCCCATCAGCGCTGCGGGCTGACAGGTCAGGCCCGCGCAGCCACGCGTGTGTCTTTCAGGCCCCGGCCGATGCGGACACGTGCGCTGCGCGCCGCCGCAGCGCGCGTCAGCGCCGCTGCAGGCGGGAAAGCTGGAGCGCACGCAGGCGGTCGTCGGCGGTGCGCGCGGCTTCGGTGCCGGGATAGCGCGCGATGACTTCGGCCAGGGTCTTTTCCGCATCGTCCAACTGCTTCAGACCCTGCTGCGACAGGCCGATCTTCAGCAGCGCGCCGGCGGCCTTGTCGTGCGTGGGGAAGCGCGCCAGCAGCTCGCGGAACTGCTCTTCGGCCAGCGCGTAGTTCTGGGTGACGTAATAGCTCTCGCCCAGCCAGTAGAAGGCATTGGGCGCATACGTGCCACCGGGATAGGTCTGCAGGAAACCGCGGAACATGCGCGCGGCATCGGTGTAGAGGCCGGCCTTGAGGGCGTTGAAGGCGGTGTTGTAATCGCTGCGTTCGGACTCCCCTCCGGCGATCAGGCCGGCGTCGCCGTACACGCGGGGCGGTGTGTCCACAGGCTCGGCACTGGCCGCGACCGAGGGCGGCACCAGCGGTGCGGGCGTGGGCGCCGATGCAGCGGCAGGTGCTGCCGTGGCAGGCGCGGCGGCGGGTGTCGGAGCGGGCACGCCAGCAGCCGGGGCGGCGGGAGCGGTCACGGCAGGGACGGGAGCGGCGGGCACCGGGGCGGGCAACGGCGCGGTGGGCACTGAAGCTGCCGGCGGTTCTTCGAGGCCCGCACCACGCTCCAGCCGGCTCAGGCGGGAGTCGGTGTCCAGCGCCTGCAGACGCTCGGCCTCCTGCTGCTGGCGCAGGGTTTCCTGCAGTTCTTCCAGCTGCGCGCGCAGGCTCTGCAGTTCGGCGCGCATGGTGGTCATCTGGTTGAGCAGTTCCACGTTGCCGCTGCGGCTGGCCGCCAGTTGCTGCTCGAGCGCGGTCAAGCGGTCGGACGTGCTGACCCGCTGGGCCTGTGCGGGCGCCACAAAACCCAGACCGCCCCACAGGGCTAGGGCGAGCATCGGGGTGGACAGTCGACGGAGGGCGGACAGAGGCATGGTGGGCTCGACGTGCATGGGGAAGGAATGTTCGAATGACGCGGCCGGCGGCATGGCGCCCTGCACGCCGGCGATCGGGAGAGCGGCGCCGACTACTGCACACGCAGCGCGCGCGCCCCCCAGATGCGCGAACGGCCGCCACATCGCTGCGGCGGCCGTCGCATTGCGGCCGGAGCCGCAGGTCACTTCGCGGTGTAGACGATCTCGACCCGACGGTTGCGGGCCCAGCAGTCTTCGCTCGACTCGGTGCAGGTGGGCTGCTCTTCGCCGTAGCTCACGACGGTGATCTGGCCGCCGTTGCCGCCGTTGGCCTGGATCGAGGAGGACACGGCATTGCCGCGGCGCTCGCCGAGACCGAGGTTGTATTCGCGGCTGCCGCGCTCGTCGGCATTGCCTTCCAGGCTCATGCGCGAGGAAGGACGGTCGCGGAGGTACTTGGCGTGGCAGGCGACGATGGCCTGGAACTCGGGCTTCAGCGCATCCTGGTCGAAATCGAAGTACACCACGCGCTGACGCAGGCAGGCGTCGGTGTCCAGGTCGCCGGGGCCGTAGGCACCACTGCGGGCGGGGCCGGTGTCGACCACGGTGCCGGTATCCGGGCGGCCGCTGTCGACGGTCTGTCCGGTGTCGGTGTCTTCCTTGACCTTCTTGGTGCAGGCAGCGGCGGCGACGCACAGCGTCGCGGTCAGGAGCAGTCGGGTAACGTTGTTCATGGGTGGTCCTCAGTCTCTGCTTGGCGCGGTGGATGGGATGCGAGGTGTCTGGCGAGATGTCTGGCGAGATGTCTGGCGAGATGTCCAGGACGGACGAAGAGGAAGCAGGCGGCGCGATGGGTGTACGCGGCGCTGCAAGCATACGCCTTTACGAATTTTAAACAATCTGGTGTCGAAGCCTTACGGCAGTTGAACGCGTCGGCACGTGTGAGGCTCAGCGTGGCGGCCCGCGGAACGGGCCCCAGGCCGGTTCGCGCACATCGCCTCCGGCGACCACCAGGCGCTGGCGCACCCGGCCGTCGACCGACACGGCGTACAGCACGCCACGGCCGCTCTCGCGGGCGGCATAGACCACCATGCCGCCGTTGGGGGCGAAGCTGGGCGACTCGTCGACGGTGCCGGGCGAGAGGTTGCTCCAGCGCGCCGAACCGAGGCTGCGATCCATCAGCGCGATGCGATACACGTTGCCGTTGCCCTGGGCCATGACGAGTTTCTGCCCGTCCGCCGACACGCTGACCTTGGCATTGTCGCGGCCCTGGAAGCTGACGCGGCGTGCGAGGCCGCCGGTCGCGGCCACCTGGTAGATCTGCGGCCGGCCGCTGCGGTCGGAGGTGAAGTACAGGCTGGTGCCGTCGGCGTTCCACACCGGCTCGGTGTCGATGCCGTAGTGCTCGGTGAGCTGACTCAGCGCGCGGCTGGCCAGATCCATCACATAGATGTCGAGATTGCCGCCCTTGGACAGCGCCATGGCCAGCTTGCGGCCGTCCGGGGAAAAATTCGGCGCACCGTTGATGCCGCGGAAGGCGGCGACGGTCTCGCGCGAGCCGGTGGTCAGGTCCTGCAGCATGATCGATGAATTGCCGCGCTCGAAGCTGACGTAGGCCAGGCGCCGGCCATCGGGGCTCCACGACGGCGACAGCAGCGGGTGCGCCGAACGCACCACCGAGCGCGGGTTGTAACCATCGGCGTCGGCGACCATCAACTCGTAATTGGCGGCGCGGCCCAGGCCGGTCTGGACCACGTAGGCGATCCGGGTCCAGAACGCACCGCGCTGGCCGGTGATCTTCTCGTAGATGGCGTCGGCGATCTGGTGCGCGGCGTCGCGCAGCGCGCCTTCGCGGGCGGTCACGGCCAGACCGATCATGCGCTGCTCGCGCGCCGCGTCGAACAGTTCGTATTCGATGCGGAAGGCGCCGTCCGCATTGTCCAGCACGCGGCCGACGACCACGAAATCCTGCCTGAGGGTGCGCAGCAGCGCGTAGTCCAGCTCGCTGCCGCGGGTGGGCGCGCCGAGGGCGGCGAGATCGCGCTCGGGCAGGCCGCGGAAACGACCGGAACGCTCCAGGTCGGCGCGTATCACTGCGGCGACATCGGTCCCGGGCGCGGCCGCGCTGCCCTGGTAGGGCATCGGCATCACGGCGATCGGCATGGCCACCACCTTGCCGCCGACGATGTCGATCTCGGGGATGGGCTCCTGCGCGAGTGCCGCCAGCGGCAGCAGCAGGACGAGGACGAGCGTCGCGCAGCGCGCGAGCAGGCCGGTGCGGATGCGGGAAGGTGTGGGCGACACGGGCGATTCCTGGCTGGACAGCGAAAAGCGGGGGGCGATCGGAGCGGAGACGGGCGGGACGTGAGAGCCGGGTGGAGCGGGCTTCCTGCCACACCGGCGGACGTGGCCTGTGGCCGCCGATGAACCGCAGACAGCTTGGACGGGATGGCGCCGAGAAAGATGAACGGGGACGGACTCGACCGGGGACAGGCATGCGCCGCAGGAACGCCAAGACCCGCCTTCACGCCGCAAATCCTTGATCCCAAAAGATCATCCGACCACGCAGATCGCCGGTGTCAAAGATCCTCGGCGCGGAAGTTGAGGATGAAGTCGCGCTTGAAGGCCGACTCGAACCCTGCATATGGCAGGGGTTGTGCCTTCAACACTGCAGCTTCCACGGAACGCCTGCCCTGCTCGTCATAGGGACAGGAGGGTTCGACCCGCGCTTCCAGCACCCTGCCGCCCGCGCTCTGGCGGATGCGGATCTTGCAGACCTGGCTGCCGCGGATCTCGTTCGGGCGCACCCAGTTGCGCCGGATCGCCTCGGCGATGGCCTCGAAATAGGCGGCGCTGACATCGTCGCCACGGTTGCCGGGCGGCGGGGTGCCCGCAGCGTCCTGCGCGGCGGCGACCTCCGAGGCTTCACGGGCACGGCGTTCGGCCAGCTCGCGCATCTTGCGCTCCGATTCCTCCGCCTTCTTCCGCTCGGCTTCGATCTGGCGGCGGATGTCGGCCAGCTGCTGCTCGCGCTGTTTCTGCAGTTCGGTCTGGCGGATGCGCTGCTCTTCCTGCAGCTGACGCTCGCGTTCGGTGAGATCGCGCTGGCCCTGGGTCTGCTGCGCGTCCTGCTCGCGCTGCGCGGTCTCGGGCGAATCGCTGTCGGCGCGGACTTCGTCCTGCGCGGTGTCGTCCGGGTCGACGATCAGCTCCTGCGCCTCCAGTTGCTGCGGCGGCGGGATGTCCTCCTCCGGCAGCGCGTCGGGCAGCGGCTCCGGCGGTTCCTCCAGCGGTTCGGGCAGCGGCTCCGGCTCGCGCGCGAGCGCACGGCGCATGCTCGCGGGCAGCGCGCCGCGGTCGACCACGGCGGCGACCACCGGCTCGCCGGGCGCGGCGGACTGTTCCGGCGCCGGCCACAAGGCGGCCAGCAGCAGGATCACCGCCGGCACCGCATGCAGCAGCAGCGCCAGGACGACGGCGAGGACGGTATCGGAACGACGTTCGCGCATCGACGCCCCGCCCTAGCGCTCGTTGTCTGGCAGGCTGATCAGGCTCACCTTGGCGATGCCGGCGTCCTTCGCCAGATCGATGCCGCGCAGGATGGTCTGGTAGTCGGCGTCGCGCGCGCCGCTGACCAGCACAGTGGCCTCGGCGTTCTGGCGGTGGATCGCGCCGAGCCGGGCGACCACCTCGGCGGCGTCCATCTCCTGGTTGGCGCCGCGCTCGACCATCAGCGCGTAGCGGCCATCGGCGTAGATGCTCAGCACCACCGGGTCGCGCGGCGTCTGCAGCGACTTGGCTTTCGACTGCGGCAGGTCGATGTCGGTGCCGAGATTCATCAGCGGCGCGGTGACCATGAAGATGATCAGCAGCACCAGCATCACGTCGATGTAGGGCACGACGTTGATCTCGGCTTTCAGCGCGCGGCGCTTGCGGCGTGTGCGATGGGCGGGCATGGCCTGATGTCGGGAATGCGGAAGGGGAAGTGCGGAGGAGGACGGTGAACGGGCGGAGCGCGTCGCGGCGGCGCGGGCGATGGCGCAGCACGCGAAGCGCCAGGCCCGGCCCCCGGCGGATTCACTCGTCGAGATGCGCCTGGCGCTGCAGGATCGAGGAGAACTCCTCGGCGAAGGTGTCGTAGCGGTTGCCGATGCGCTCCACGCGGGTGGCGAAGCGGTTGTAGGCCCACACCGCCGGAATGGCCGCGAACAGGCCCATCGCGGTGGCCAGCAGCGCTTCGGAAATGCCCGGGGCGACCGAGGCGATGGTGGCCTCCTGCTGCTGGGCGAGGCCATGGAAGGAAATCATGATGCCGAGCACGGTGCCGAACAGACCCACATACGGGCTGATCGAACCGACGTTGGCGAGAAACTCCAGGTTGTGCTCCAGCCCGTCCAGCTCGCGCGAGGCGGTGGCGCGCATCGCGCGCTGCGCGCCTTCGAGCTGCGTGCGCGGGTCCACGCCGCGGCGCTGGCGCACGCGGTTGAATTCGCGCATGCCGCTTTCGAAGATCGCCTCCATGCCGCCCAGCTCCTGCCGGCGCGCGCCGGCGGCCTCGAACAGGCGGCCGAGGTCGCCGCCGGACCAGAAGCGCTCCTCGAAACTTTCGGATTCGCGCTGCGCGCGATCGAGCACGGCCTTCTTGCGGAAGATGATCACCCAGGAGGCGAACGAGGCCAGCAGCAGCAGGACCATCACCGCCTGCACGCCGATGCTGGCGTGCAGCATCAGTTCGAGATAGTTGAGCCCCTGCGGCGCGGCCGCGGCGGCGGTATCCACCGCGGCGGTGGCGGTCTCTTCGGGCAGGGCTTCGACCGTGGCGGCCTGCAGCGCGAGCGCGTGCGTGAAGGGGGAAGCGGCTGGCATCGGGTGGTTTACTCGGCGTGGGTGTTGTCGGGACGAGGGGGCGCTGCTGCGGGGTCGCGATGGGCGGGATCATGCCCGGCGGCCTGCGTAGTCTCCAGCGACTTCAGCAGCGGGTACAGCGCCGCGGGGATCGGCCGCGGCTTGAAACTCTCGGCGTCCAGTGCCGCGATCCTGACTTCGGCATCGAGCAGGCGCACACCGTCGCGCTCGATGGCCTGATCGATCACCAGGCTGGCGCGGCGGCAGTCGCGCAGGACCACCGACACCGACAGCAGGTCGTCGATACGCGCCGGAAGACGGAAGTCGATGGTCATCGCGCGCACCGCGAACACCAGAGCGAACTCGCGCCGCAGAAGTTCCTGGCCGTAGCCCTGCGCGCGCAGCCATTCGGTCCGCGCGCGTTCGAGAAACGCCAGATACTGCGCGTGGTAGACCACGCCACCGGCGTCGGTATCTTCCCAGTAAACCCGTGCGGGGTGGGTGAATGTCGCGTTCATCTCGGAGAGGTGCCGTGTTGGGCGCTGGTGACGGGAGCGGGCGAAACGATGAGGGCGGGAACCGCGGCCGATGGAATGACGACGGACTGAACGGGCCGAACGGGCGGACGGGGTTCGCCGCGCTCAGGCATCGGGCGCGGTGAACAGATCGGAAGGGCCGGGCTTGGGCTTCAGGCCGAGGTGGCGGTAGGCCTTGTGCGTGGCCATGCGCCCGCGCGCGGTGCGCACCAGGAAGCCCTGCTGGATGAGGAAGGGCTCGATCACGTCTTCCAGCGTGCCGCGTTCCTCGCTCAGCGCCGCGGCGAGCGACTCCACGCCGACCGGGCCGCCGTCGAAATTCTCGATGATGAGATTGAGCAGCCGGCGGTCGAGGTCATCGAACCCTTCCGGGTCGACCTTCAGCATCGCCATCGCCGCATGCGCGACGTCGCGATCGATGCGTCCGCCGGCCTTGACCTCGGCGTAGTCGCGCACGCGGCGCAGCAGGCGGTTGGCGATGCGCGGGGTGCCGCGCGAGCGCTTGGCGATCTCGCCGGCCCCTTCCGGATCACAGGCGATGCCGAGGATCTGCGCCGAGCGCCGCACGATGCGCGTGAGTTCTTCCGCGGTGTAGAACTCGAGGCGCTGGACGATGCCGAAGCGGTCGCGCAGCGGCGCGGTGAGCAGGCCGGCGCGGGTGGTGGCGCCGATCAGGGTGAAGGGCGGCAGGTCGAGCTTGATCGAGCGGGCGGCGGGGCCCTCGCCGATCATGATGTCGATCTGGTAGTCCTCCATCGCCGGGTACAGCACTTCCTCGACCACCGGCGAGAGGCGGTGGATCTCGTCGACGAACAGCACGTCGTGCGGCTGCAGGTTGGTCAGCAGCGCGGCCAGGTCGCCGGCCTTCTCGATCACCGGGCCGGAGGTGCTGCGCAGGTTCACGCCGAGCTCGTTGGCGATGACGTGGCTGAGCGTGGTCTTGCCCAGGCCCGGCGGCCCGAAGATCAGCACATGGTCGAGCGCCTCGCCGCGACGCTTGGCCGCTTCGATGTAGATGCCCATCTGCTCGCGCACCGGCTGCTGGCCGAGATAGTCGTCTAGCCGTTTCGGGCGGATGCTGGCCTCGGCCAGATCGTCCTCGCGGGTGGCGTCGGGGGCGATGATGCGCTCGCCGGTCATGGCGCGGCGTGGGTGGAGGTGCTCATCCGGCTATGGTCGCATGCCCGGGACACGCCCCCAAGCGCGATCCGCACCCTCCCGGCGCTCGCCAAGGCGCGACAGCCCACCCGGCACACGAGGCCGCAGAGGCGGGCCGGCACCGCAGGGCACGCGACCGGCCGGCGGCGGCCTGCGCGACGCCTGCCGCAGATCGCACGACTCCTCGCGGGGCGGGCGCCCCGCGGCGAACGGGTGGATAATGCGCGCCTTCCATGGAGCCGCACGCGTGCGCCGACAGGGCATTCGCCACCCCGCAAGACTCATCCCCCTCGCCTTCCTGACCACCATCGTGCTCGGCACCCTCGTGTTGATGCTGCCGATGGCGCGGGTGGGCGATGGCGCGAGCGACGCCGTCGGCGCCCCTTTCCTCACCGCTCTGTTCACCGCGGTCTCGGCGACCTGCGTCACCGGGCTGGTGGTGGTGGACACCGCGACCTACTGGTCCGGCTTCGGGCAGACGGTGATCCTGCTGCTGTTCCAGATCGGCGGCTTCGGCATGATGACCGGCGCGACGCTGCTCGCGATGCTGGTCGCCAACCGCATCGGCCTGGGCACGCAGCTCGCTCTGCAGGCGGAAACCCGCAGCGTGGGCCTGGGCGACACGGGCGCGGTGCTGCGGGTGATCGTGGCGATCACGCTGCTGGTCGAATCGCTGATCGCCGGCGTGCTGGCCCTGCGTCTGCGTTTCCAGTACGGCGAGGACTGGGGCGACGCGGTGTGGAACGGCGTCTTCCACGCCGTCTCGGCCTTCAACAACGCCGGCTTTTCGACGTATTCCGCGGGTCTGGTGCCGTTCCAGCACGATGCGCTGTTCCTGGCCGCGATCATGCTGGCCATCGTGATCGGCGGTCTGGGTTTCCCGGTGCTGCACGAGCTGCGCGCGCGCGGGCGCGCCTGGCGGCGCTGGAGCGTGCACACCAAGATCACCGTCTTCGGCACCACCGCCCTCATCGTGGTCGGCGCACTGTTGATGGGCGTCTACGAATGGGACGACCCGGCCACGCTGGGCGCGATGTCCGGCCCGGACCGCGTGCTCAACGCGGTGTTCCTGTCGGTGAGCGCGCGCACGGCCGGCTTCAATGCGGTCGACATCGGCGCCCTGCGCACCGAGTCGCTGGTGCTGCACTATGTCCTGATGTTCATCGGCGCCGGCAGCGCCGGCACCGCCGGCGGCATCAAGCTGACCACCTTCTTCCTGCTGGGTTTCGCGGTGTGGGCCGAAATCCGCGGCAGCAGCGACACGGTGGCCTTCGGGCGGCGCATCTGCCCGCGGATCCTGCGCCAGGCGCTGACCGTGGTGCTGCTGGGCGCGAGCTCGGTCGCGCTCGGTACGCTGGCGCTGACCAGCACCACCAATCTGCCGCTGGAGAAGGTGGCGTTCGAGGCGATCTCCGCCTTCGCCACCGTCGGCCTGTCCACCGGCATCACCGCACAGTTGCCCCCGGCGGGGCAGTGGACGCTGATCGTGCTGATGTACGTCGGCAGGGTCGGCACGATCACCGTCGCCACCGCGCTCGCGCTGCGCGGGCGGCACACCCTATTCCGCTACCCGGAGGAGCGCCCCATTGTCGGCTGAAGAACATCGCACGTCCGTGGACAGCATCGTCGTCATCGGCTTGGGCCGGTTCGGCGGCGCGGTCGCGCAATCGCTCGCCCGGCTCGGGCACGACGTCCTCGCGATCGACGAGAACCTCGACCTCGTGCAGCGCTGGTCCGACCATCTCACCCATGTCGTGCAGGCCGACAGCACCGATGCCGAGACCCTGCGCCAGCTCGGCGTGGCCGGCTTCGACCGCGCGGTGGTCGGCATCGGCAGCGACATCGAGGCCAGCGTATTGACCGTGCTGGCGCTGGAGGAGCTGGGCGTGGAGGACATCTGGGCCAAGGCGATCTCGGACAAGCACGCGCGCATCCTCGAACGCACCGGCGCGCACCACGTGATCCGCCCCGAAGCGGCGATGGGCGAACGCGTGGCGCACCTGGTCACCGGCAAGATGATCGACTTCATCGCCTTCGACGACGGCTTCGCCATCGCCAAGACCGCCGCGCCGCGGATGGCCTGGGGCGTGACCCTGAGCGAGTCGGCCCTGCGCAGCAGGTACGGGGTGACCGTGGTCGGGATCAAGCGCGCCCGCAACGATTTCGTCTACGCCAAGCCCGACACCATCGTCGAGCGCGGCGACGTGCTGATCGTGTCCGGGCCGACCGTGGCGGTGGAGCGGTTCGCGGCGATCAGCTGAGGCGCGCCGATCAAAGCCCGCTGGTCGAGGCGCGCGTGTCGAGGCGCCCGTGTCGAGACGTTACAACTCGACCTGCGTGCCCAGTTCCACCAGCCGGTTGCCGGGGATGCGGAAGAAGCCCGTGGCCGGTGCGGCGTTGCGGTGCATCAGCGCGAACAGCTTGTCGCGCCACAGCGGCATGGCGCCGTGGCGATGGGCGACGATGGTCTCGCGGCTGGCGAAATAGGTGGTGTCCATCGGGTCGAAACAGATGTCCGATTCGTCGGCGCTGCGCATCAGCGCCATCGGCACGTCCGGTGTCTCCATGAAACCGAAACGCACGCACACGCGGTAGAAACCGTCGCCGATCTCCTCGATGGTCAATCGCTTGTGCGCATGCGGCACGCTGAGGGTGACCACGGTCAGGAACACGTTGCGCTCGTGCAGCACCTTGTTGTGCTTGAGGTTGTGCAGCAGCGCGTGCGGCACCACCGTGCGGTCGGCGGTGAGGAACACGGCCGTGCCCGGCACGCGCACGGGTGGCGCCAGCATCAGTCCGGGCAGGAAGGTGTCGAGCTGGATGCCGTCCTTGCGCATCTCCGCGCGCAGCAGGATGCGACCGCGGCGCCAGGTGCGCAGCAGGGTGAACAGGGTGATGCCCAGCACCACCGGGAACCAGCCGCCCTTGAGGATCTTGGCGCCGTTGGCGATCACGAACGCGGTATCGGCGACCAGAAAGACCGCGCACAGCGGCAGCACCCAGCGCCGCGCCTTCGGCCACAGCGCGTTGGCCACGATGGCCAGCAGCAGGGTGTCGATGAGCATGGTCGCCGACACCGAGATGCCGTACGCGGTGGCCAGCGCGGAGGAACTCTGGAAGCCCAGCACGAGCGCGATCACGATCACCATCATCATCCAGTTGATGCCGGGGATGTATATCTGGCCGATGGTGTCGTGCGAGGTGTGCACGATGCGCATGCGCGGGATATAGCCCAGCTGCATCGCCTGGCGCGCCACCGAGAAACCACCGGTGATCACCGCCTGCGACGCGATGACGGTGGCCGCGGTAGCCAGCACGATCATCGGGATGCGCGCCCATTCCGGCACGCCGATGTAGAACGGGTTCTGCACGGCGGCCGGGTTTTCCAGCACCAGCGCGCCCTGGCCCAGATAGTTGAGCATCAGCGCCGGCAGCACGAAGAAATACCAGGCATAGCGGATGGGCTTCGCGCCGAAATGGCCCATGTCGGTGTAGATGGCTTCGCCGCCGGTCACCGCCAGCACCACCGCGCCGAGGATGAAGATGCCGTGCCACGCATGGGTGGCGAAAAACTGCGCCGCCCACATCGGATTGATCGCGTTCAGCACTTCGGGCTCGTGCAGGATGTTGGTCACCCCGAGCACGGCCAGCGCCAGGAACCAGAGCACGGTGACCGGTCCGAACACCTTGCCCACCTTCGCGGTGCCGAAACGTTGGGTGGCGAACAGCGACACCAGCACCACCAGCGTGATCGGCACGATCCAGGTATGCAGCTGCGGCGCGACCACTTCCAGGCCTTCCACCGCGGACAACACCGAGATGGCCGGCGTGATCACGCCGTCGCCGAAGAACAGCGACGCGCCGAAGATGCCGAGGATGCCGACCGCATAGCCCGAGCGCGACCCCTTGGGCAGGCTGCGCTGGGCCAGCGCCATCAACGCCATGATCCCGCCCTCGCCCTCGTTGTCGGCGCGCATGATGATGGTGACGTACTTGGTGGTCACCACCAGCACCAGCGACCAGAAGATCAGCGAGAGGATGCCGAGGACGGTGTCGTGGTCCGGAGTGAGCCCGTACGCCGGCGAAAACGCCTCGCGCACGGTGTACAGCGGGCTGGTGCCGATGTCGCCGAACACCACGCCCACGGCGCCGACCGCGAGACCGAACAGGCCGATCTGGCCGTGGCCGCCATGTTGCGACGAGCCATGCGGCGACGAGGCGTGCGGCGATGAGGAGGAATTGGACATGGAGTCGTCCCGAGGAAAGGCGGGTCAGCGCAGTGCCGACTGCAGTGCCCTGCGGATGATGGCGGCGGCGTCGTCGCCGGCCGCCGCGGCGTCGCGCGCCATCCTGACGGCTTCCGCGGGCTTGTAACCGAGCTGCTGCAGGGCGATGGTGGCCTCGGACTGCGCATCGGCCGGCACGCCGGACAGCGGCGCGCCGCCGGTGGCGAAATCCGCGGCACGGTCGCGCAGCTCCACCACCATGCGTTCGGCGGTCTTCTTGCCGATGCCGGGAATGCGCGTGAGCGCGGCGATGTCGCCGGCCTGCACCAGCCGCGCGAACTCGTCCACGCTAGTGCCCGAGAGCACCGCCAGCGCAATCTTCGCGCCGATGCCGCTCACCTTCTGCACGTCGCGGAACAGCCGACGCTCGGACTCGCGCAGGAAGCCGTACAGCGACACGCTGTCCTCCTTCTGCGCGTAGTGGGTGAACAGCGCGACCTCGCGCCCGACGTCGGGCAGGTCGTAGAAGGTGCTCATCGGCGCTTCCAGCTCATAGCCCACGCCGTGCACGTCGACGACCAGCCACGGCGGCTGCTTGTGCACGAGGACGCCCCTGAGACGGCCGATCATCGCTTCCTCCAGGCCAGCTGGGTGCTCACGCCCAGGCGGCGCGCGGTGGCACGGACGTGGGCGTGGGTGATCGCGACCGCGAGCGCGTCGGCCGCGTCGGCCTGCAGTTTTCCGCCGAGATTGAGCATGAGCCCCACCATGTGCTGGATCTGTGCCTTGTCCGCCCCGCCGGTGCCGACCACCGCCAGTTTGACCTCCTTGGCGGCGTATTCGTGCACCGGCAGATTGCGCTGGACCACCGCGCACAGCGCGGCGCCGCGGGCGTGGCCGAGTTTGAGCGCGGAATCGGGGTTGCGGGCCATGAATACCTTTTCAACCGCGACTTCGTCGGGACGGTGATCGTCGATGATACCGCCCAGGCCTTGGAGCAATCGCTTCAGTCGTGCCGGGAAGTCGTCGCGTGCAGCCGGGTCGACCAAGGTCAGCGCGGCGTGGAACACATGACGCATCCGCCCGTCCGCCGCCACGTCGATCACGCCCACCCCGGTCCGCTGCGAGCCGGGGTCGATGCCGAGGATGCGGGTGGGGCCGGGATTCGGGATTCGGGATTCGGGATTCGGCATGTCGATCCGCGACGGCGTCAGCACGTCGCTGCACATGACATCAACGGACGACGGGGTGAGGCCTTGGGCGCATGCACCCGAATCCCGAATCCCCAATCACGAATCACGCGTAGGCCCCCGCATCAAATTCCGCATTCGAATACACGTTCTGCACGTCGTCCAGATCTTCCAGCCAGCGCAGGAGTTTCATCACCTGCTGGGCGGTGTCGCCTGCGACCGGGCTGTCGTTGTCGGCGCGGTAGGTGACTTCGGCCAGGTCGGGGGCCAGGCCCGCAGCTTCCATCGCGGCCTTGACCGCGTCGAAGGCCTCGGGGGTGGTGACGACGTCGATCGCGCCGTCTTCCGGATACACCACCACGTCGTCGGCGCCGGCCTCGATCGCCACCTCGGTGAGGCGGTCTTCATCGGCGCCGGCGGCGAAGGACAGCACGCCCAGGCGGCGGAACATGAATGCGACCGAGCCTTCGGTGCCGAGGTTGCCGCCGAACTTGCTGAAGGCGTGTCGCACGTCGGCCACTGTGCGCACCTTGTTGTCGGTCAGGCAGTCGACGATCACCGCCACGCCGCCGGGGGCGTAGCCCTCGTAGCGCACTTCCTCGTACTCGACGCCTTCCAGCTCGCCGGTGGCCTTTTTCACCGCGCGCTCGATGGCGTCCTTGCTCATGTTGACCGAGAGCGCCTTGTCGATGGCGCTGCGCAGGCGCGGGTTGCCCGCCGGGTCGCCGCCGCCGGCACGCGCGGCGACGCCGATTTCGCGGACGATCTTGGTGAAAATCTTGCCGCGCTGCGCGTCGACCGCGTTCTTGCGCGCTTCGATGGAAGGACCTCTGCCCATGCTGCCGATCCGGACCCTGGCTGAAACAAGCCGGGGATTTTACCGGAACCGAGCGCCTGCGAACGCCATCACGGACGGACGGCATGCCGCTGGGTCGCCAAAGCCCCGCCGTGACGGAGCTCCGTGCTGCGGGTCAGTGCCCGTCGATCGACGGGGCGGTGCGTGCCGGTGGCCGGTGGCCTCAGGGCGCGAAACGGCCTTCGCGCAGGAAATGCGCGGCCTGTGCGGCGGCACGGTCGCTGAGCACCAGACCGGTGTGCGAGGCCGGCACCACGCAGTGCGCGGCGATGCCGGGCAGGCGCGTTTCCTCCACGGACACCGTGCCGTCGGAGGGGCTGTCGAAACGCACGAACAGGCCGCCGAGCCCGCGCGCCCGGTCGCCGGCGATGCTGCCCACGGCGGTCGGTCCGGCCCAGGGCGCGACGCCTTCGCGCAGCACGCCCGCGCTGCCGCCGAGCAGCAGACCGCCGCCGGGCAGGGACGAGAGATTGCGCGCCGCTGCACTGCCACGCAGCGGCGAACCGATGCAGACAGCACGCTCCACCGCGAGATCGGGCGCCAGGCGCAGCGCCTCCATCAGGATCAGTCCACCCAGGCTGTGGCCCACCAGATACGGCACCGGCCGGGCACGCAACACATCCACCAGCCGCTCGGCCGCGCGCGCGGGCGTGGCGAAGACGCTGTCGTAGCCGAAGACGTCCGGACGCAGACCATGCCCGCGCAGGCGCGCGGCGAAGGGCATCAGCCAGGCGCGCGCATTCCAGATGCCATGCACCAGCAGGGTGTCGCGCGCGCCCACACTCACTCCAACCGCCCCCGGCGCAGGGCGTAGCGGACCGGCTCGGCGGTGTTGCGCATGCCCGGCTTGTCGAGCACGCGCCCGCGGTGGTTATCGGCGGTCTTCATGCCGATGTCCAGGCGCCCTGGGCTCTTCTGGGTGCTCGGGCCCTCGGCGACGGGATAGAAGGCTTCGCGTTCGCGCATGATGAAGGTGCCAGAAGGAACGCCGGCATCGCGTTCGGGGTTCTGCATGCGCTCGGCGGGGCCGGCGGCGGCGTGGACGACCAGCGCGATGTCGCCCTCGGCCTGCGGGGCCGCGACGAGGCGCTCCCGCACAATGGTGTGACCGTCGGCGATGAGCGCGCGCATGCGGCTACGTTGCCGGGCACCGCGCGGGGCGTCAAGCCTGTGCGCGCAAGATCGATCACGGCTGGCCGAACTGTACCGCCCGGCGCCGTCTCCCCGACGCAACGGACCCTGATGTCACATCGGCTCGACGGACGAGAGCGCCGGGCCATTCTTTTGTCCGCATTCCGGCCAGGCAGCGACCCGGGCGCAGACGGGGCCGGGACCCTCACCGTCCGGCCTTCGGGAGTCATCGCGTTCCGGCAGGGCGGCGCAGGATGAATTCGTGGTCGCGGGTCTCGCCCACCGGGAACAGATACTCGCCCACTTTCCCGAACCCGTAGCGCGCGTAGAAACGCTGCGCGCCGAAGTTTTCGCTCCACACGCCCACCCACAGCGTGCGCGGGCCGTCTTCCTGCAGCCAGGCCATCGCCACGTCCATCAGCTTCGCGCCCCACCCGCCGTTGTGCGCGCGGGCGAGGATGTACAGCCGCTTGATCTCGCCGTCGCCGTCGCCCTCGCGCACGTCCGCGTGCGGCAGCCCGCAGGGGCCGACGTAGATGTGACCGATGGCATCTTCGCCGTCCTCCAGCAGCCAGATCGCCCGCGCCTGGTCCTCCAACGCCTCGCGCTGGGTCTCCGGGGTGTAGCTGGTGCGCAGGAAGTACGCGAGATCCTCCGGCGGATACAGATGCCCGAAGGTCTCGGTGAAATTGCGGCAGGCCAGTGCGGCGACGCGTTCGGCATCGGCGGGGGTGGCGCGGCGGATGGTGTAGGTCATGGTGTGCCTGCGGTGTCCGGTGTCGCTGTAGGAGGGGCTTCAGCCCCGAAACGGATCCATCTCCGCCATCGATGCGCTGCGCCGCGTCGCCGGCGCGCCGGTTCCATTCGCCGGCGCGCGTGTCGGGGCTGAACCCCCTCCTACGGGATATGTCAGGTCTGCGGCGGACGCACCTGCACATGCACCTCCGCCAGTTGCGCATCCGGGATCGGCGACGGGGCGCCGGTCATCGGGCACTGGGCGGTGGTGGTCTTGGGGAAGGCGATCACGTCGCGGATCGACTCGCTGCCGGCCATCAGCGCGGCGATGCGGTCGATGCCGAAGGCGATGCCGCCGTGCGGCGGTGCGCCGTATTTCAGCGCGTCGAGCAGGAAGCCGAACTTCAGCTCGGCCTCCTCGGCGCCGATGCCCAGCAGTTCGAAGACCGCGCTCTGCATGCGGGAGCTGTGGATGCGGATCGAGCCGCCGCCGATTTCGTTGCCGTTGAGCACCATGTCGTAGCCGCGGCTGACCGCGGTCTTCGCGTTCGCGCGCAGGTCGTCGATGTCGTCCACTGCCGGGGCAGTAAATGGATGGTGCAGGGCAACGTAGCGCTGCCCCTCCTCGTCCCATTCGAACATCGGGAAGTCGACCACCCACAGCGGGCGCCAGCCGTTCTCGATGAGGTTCAGGTCCTTGCCCAGCTTCAGGCGCAGCGCGCCCATGAAGTCGCTGGCGGTCTTGTACTCGGCGGCGCCGAAGAAGATCGCATCGCCGCTCTGCGCGCCGGTGGCCTGCACGATGGCGGTGAGCGTGGCGTCGTCGAGGAACTTGGCGATCGGCGAATTCACGCCCTCGCGGCCCTTGCCCGCATCCTCGACCTTCATCCACGCCAGGCCCTTGGCGCCGTGTTTGGCGGCATGCGCGGCGCAGTCGTCGATCTGCTTGCGGCTCAGCGCGGCGCCGCCCGGCGCGCGCAGGGCGATCACGCGGCCGTCGGCGTGGTTGGCCCAGTCGGTGAACACCTTGAATTCGCAGGCCTTCACGAGGTCGGCGATGTCCACGAACTCCAGCGCGATACGCAGGTCGGGCTTGTCCGAACCGTAGCGGCGCATCGCTTCGGCGTAGCTCATGCGCGGGAAGTCGCCGAGCTCGACATCCATGACCTCCTTGAACACTTCGCGGATCATCGCCTCGGTGGTGTCCTGCACCTCGCGCTCGTCCACCCAGGCGAACTCCATGTCGAGCTGGGTGAATTCCAGCTGCCGGTCGGCGCGCAGGGCCTCGTCGCGGAAGCAGCGCGCGATTTGGTAATAGCGGTCGAAGCCGGCCATCATCAGGATCTGCTTGAACAGCTGCGGCGACTGCGGCAGGGCGTAGAACTCGCCCGGGTGCATGCGTGCGGGCACCAGGAAGTCGCGCGCGCCCTCGGGCGTGGCCTTGGTGAGGATGGGCGTCTCGATGTCCTGGAAACCGCGCGCATCCAGATACCGGCGCAGCGCCTGCACCAGGCGGATGCGGGTGCGCATCGCCTGCTGCATCTCCGGCCGGCGCAGGTCGAGATAGCGGTACTTCAGACGCACGTCCTCGCCCGGGTTCTCGTGGGCGTGGAAGGGCAGCGGCTCGGCCTTGTTCAGCACTTCGATGGCGGTGGGCACGATCTCCACCTGGCCGCTGCGGATCTTGTCGTTGGGCGCGTAGCGCGAGCGCACCGTGCCGGTCACGCGCACCGCATCCTCGGCACCCAGCTCGGCGACCGCGGCGAACAGGTCGGGCTGATCACTTTCCACCAGCACCTGCACGATGCCCTCGTGGTCGCGCAGGTCGACGAAGGCCTGATGGCTCTGGACGCGGGCCTTGTTGACCCAGCCGCACAGGGTCACGGACTGGCCGATCAGCGTCTCGTCGACGAGACCACAGAAATGGGTACGCATGGGAACTCCGGAAGGAAGGAAGACGGCCGGCGGGCCGGCAAGCCCGCCATTTTAGCGGCTCACAGGACCCGCCGCAGGCGCTAGGATGACGCCCATGCACGCGAGGTTAGGATGACGCCCATGCACGCGAGGTGCCGACGCGCTCCAGCGGATGCCCGTCGTCCGCGCCCGCCGGCGCACCGTTCCGCCCATCCCGGTCGATGCCGCGCGCGTGTCGCGCCCATCCGGCCCGCCACCCCAGTCCAAGGAGCCTTCACCCATGTCCGCCACCCGTTTCGTCCACTCCCTGCCGCTGTTGGCGGCCATCGCGCTCGCCGGCTGGGCCGCTTCCCCCGCGCAGGCCCAGTTGCTGAGCAAGGACAAGGTCCGCTGCGAGAGCAAGGACGGCCGCCGCCAGACCTGCGACACCAAGTGGCCCGGCCAGACCGAGGTGACCCAGCAGTTGTCCGACACCCGCTGCGTGGAAGGCCGCACCTGGGGCTCCAGCCCCGGCAAGGTGTGGGTGGACAACGGCTGCCGGGCGGAATTCGGCCCGCGCTACGCCGGCAAGGAAGTGCGCTGCGAAAGCAGCGACGGCAAGTACAAGACCTGCGGCAAGGGCCTCGACGGCAATGCCGACCTGATCCGCCAGCTCTCCAGCACCGCCTGCACCGAAGGCCGCACCTGGGGCCTGCGCGACGGTGCGATCTGGGTGGACAAGGGCTGCCGCGGCGTGTTCCGCGTGGGCGAGAGCAGCGGCCGCTACAGCACCACCTGCAGCAGCGAGAACGGCCGGCGCACCGCCTGCGGCTGGGACCGCAAGCGCGGCACGCCCGTGGTGCTGGAGACCCTGTCCAAGTCGCCGTGCGTGAGCGGCAAGTCGTGGGGTTACGACAAGAAAACCGGCCAGCTGTGGGTGGACGAAGGCTGCCGCGCACGTTTCGGCGTGCGCTGATCCGCAGGCTGTCCTGCCGCCCCTGCCCTGCACCCGGTGCGGCAGCGGGCGGCACCGGTCTCGCCCGCTGCGCCGGGAGTCACCGGCCCGGTTGCCGGCTCAGTCGGCAGCCGACGTGCCCCAGGGCGCCGGCGGCACGGGGACGGGACGGGTGAGGTCGAACCCCACCCGGAACAGGCGCCCATCCGGGCGCGCCAGCTCATAGACGAAGCGGCGCTCGGACAACTCCACCGCCCAGGTGTTGCGCACCGAGGCGGCGAGCCCGCCGGCCTGGAACATGGCCACCGACTCGGCATCTACCGGGAACTCCAGACGCAATCCGGGCGCAGCGCCGACCGGGGTGGAGACCGCATCGCCGCCGTACAGGGTGATGGCGTCCGGCGAGCCGTCGGCGTGGCGGTGGTCGTGCTTCAGGCGCAGGCCGGTGGCGGTGCGGGTGAACACCCAGGTCCGCGAGTGGTCGTCGCCGACGTGGAAGGGCACGCGCACGGTACGCACACCATCGGGATCATGTCCGCATGCGCGCACGTGCATGACCAGCGGCCTGTCGGCGAAGGCCGATGTGGCCGGTGTCGGGGTATCCACCTCCACCTCGCCGGCGAAGGCCTGACCGCACAGGCGAGAGAGCCCCGCCAGCAGCGCGTCGGCGGTGTCCTCTGCCGCAGCCGGAGCCGGGGCCGAGGGCACGTCGCCGCCCGTCGCCGGGCTCGCGCGCGACGGTCCCGGAGAGACGGCGCATCCCGACACGGCCGCCAGCAGGCACAGCCCCGCCGCGGCAGTGGCCGCGGTCCGCGCAGACGTGGCAGCAGTGGCCCGCCGCAGAACCCGCACCCCGGCCATCGCGATCAGCTGCCCGAGGACGAGGACGAGGTCGCAGGCGCTGCCGCCGGCGCGCTCGCCGCTGCCGGAGCGGACGCGCTCCCGGACGTGCTGTCGGACTTCGGCGCGTCGCTCTTTTCGACGAGGTTGCGCTTCTTGTCGCCGTCCTTCTTGAAGTCGGTTTCGTACCAGCCGCTGCCCGAGAGCCGGAAGGCGGGCGCGGTGATCTGGCGGCGCACCTGCTCCGCGGCGCAGGACGGGCAGGCGGTGGGGTCGGGGTCGGAGAGTTTCTGCAGGCGGTCGAACTGGTGGCCGCAGGCCTCGCATTGGAAGGCGTAGATGGGCATACGGAAGCTCGGCGGAAGCGGTTGGAGGCCGGCAGTGTGGGGATGTCCGCGCATTTTTCAAGTCCAGCGGCCTGCACGCCGGCCTTTGCCGCTGCGGGCGTCGCTCCGGGCCCGCCTCGCGCCGGCGGTGGGGGCGCCGCCGGTCGGAGCGCCGCCAAGTCCGCGATCTGAATACGTTTACAGCCAGCCCGACCCGGCCATGTGCATCCGCACATCGGCGCGATAGTGCCCGGCGAGACCCCCGGGCGACCGCAGCGCCCCATCGGCAACGCGCACCGAGCGCCTGCCTCCTGCCCGCGCCCTGCACCCTCATCGACCACGGACCGGCCGCAGCGGTCCGCCCACGGAGATTGCCATGCGACCGCTCACCGACCATTCCCCGCGCCGCCTCCCGGCCGCGGCCCTCGCCTGCCTGATGCTGCTCGCCGCGGCTGTCTCCTGGCTGCCGGCAGCGCCGGCGCAGGCGGCGATCGACGCCTACCAGCTCGGCGCGCGCTACGACGCCACCCAGAGCAACATCACCTTCAAGGTCTACTCCTCGCGCGCCACGCGCATCGAGGTGTGGCTGTACAGCCAGGGCGCCGGCCAGCAGGAGAAGGTCCGCTACGTGATGACCAAGGACGCGGCGACCCATGTCTGGACGAAGACGGCATCGGTCTCCACCCTGCGCAACAGCTACGGCATCACCGGCACCGTGTATTACGGCTATCGCGCCTGGGGGCCGAACTGGCCCTACAACAGTGCCTGGACCAAGGGCAGCGCCACCGGCTTCGTGACCGATGTCGACGCCGCCGGCAACCGCTTCAACCCCAACAAGCTGCTGCTGGACCCCTACGCCCGCGAGATCAGCCAGGACCCGATCACCGCGACCTGCAGCGACGGCACGATCTACGCCTCCGGCGCGCAGCACCGCAACAAGGACAGCGGCGCCTGCGCCAGCAAGGGCATCGTGCTGGCGCCGGACACCACCAGCATCGGCACCAAGCCCACCCGCGCGCTGAAGGACGACATCGTCTACGAGGTCCACGTGCGCGGCCTGACCATGAACGACACGTCGATCCCGCTGTTCCAGCGCGGCACCTATGCCGGCGCGGCGCAGAAGGCCGCATATCTGGCCAGCCTGGGCATCACTGCGGTGGAGTTCCTGCCGGTGCAGGAGACCCAGAACGACCAGAACGACATCGACCCCAACTCCAACAACGGCGACAACTACTGGGGGTACATGACCCTCAACTACTTCGCGCCCGACCGCCGCTATTCCGCCGACAAGAGCCCGGGCGGGCCGACCCGCGAATTCAAGGCGATGGTCAAGGCCTTCCACGACGCGGGGATCAAGGTCTACATCGACGTGGTCTACAACCACACCGGCGAGGGCAGCGCCTGGGGCGGCACCGACGGCCGCACCGTCTACAACATCCAGTCCTGGCGCGGCCTCGACAACCCCACCTATTACACGCTGACCAGCGACTTCCAGTATTCGTGGGACAACACCGGCATCGGCGGCAACTACAACACCCGCCACCCGGTGGCGCAGAACCTGATCGTCGACTCGCTGGCGTACTGGCGCGACACGCTGGGCGTGGACGGCTACCGTTTCGACCTCGCCTCGGTGCTCGGCAACACCTGCCAGCACGGCTGTTTCAATTTCGACAAGATGGACCCGAACAACGCGCTCAACCGCATCGTCAACGAACTGCCGCCGCGCCCCGGCACCGGTGGAGCCGGCGTGGACCTGATCGCCGAGCCCTGGGCCATCGGCGGCAACTCCTACCAGGTCGGCGGGTTTCCCGCCGGCTGGGCCGAGTGGAACGGCATCTGGCGCGACACGATGCGCAAGAAGCAGAACCAGCTGGGCGTGGAAACGGTGACCACCGGAACGCTCGCCACCCGCTTCTCCGGCTCGTCCGACCTCTACGGCGACGACGGCCGCAAGCCTTGGCATTCGGTGAATTTCATGGTGGCGCACGACGGCTTCACCCTCAACGACCTCTACAGCTACAACAGCAAGCAGAACAACCAGCCCTGGCCCTACGGCCCGTCCGACGGCGGCGAAGACAGCAACCACAGCTGGGACCAGGGCGGCGTGGCCGCCGACCAGCGCCGCGCCGCGCGTACCGGCATGGCGTTCATGATGCTCAGCGCCGGCGTGCCGATGTTCAACGGCGGCGACGAGGCCCTGCGCACGCAGTTCGGCAACAACAACGTCTACAACCTCGATTCGCCGGCCAACTGGCTGTACTGGACGCGCACCCAGAGCGAGGCGAACTTCGAGACCTTCACCCGGCGCATGATCGCCTTCCGCAAGGCGCATCCCGCCCTGCGTCCGCTGAACTTCTATTCCGGCAGCGACACCAACGGCAACGTGATGGAACAGCTGCGCTGGTTCAAGCCGGACGGCGGCGTGGCCGATACGGCGTATTTCAACAGCAGCAGCAACCACGCGATCGCCTGGCGCATCGACGGCAGCGAGTTCGGCGGCACCGGCAATCCCATCTACGTCGCCTACAACGGCTGGTCGGGCCAGGTGAACTTCACCCTGCCCTGGCCCGGCGCCGGCAAGCAGTGGTACCGCGTCACCGACACCACCAACTGGAACGAAGGCCCCAACACCGTCGCCCTGCCCGGCAGCGAGGCCCTGATCGGCGGCGAGTGGACCGTCTACGGCGTGCATGGCCGTTCGCTGCTGGTGCTGATCGCCCGGTAGGAGGGGCTTCAGCCCCGACCAGGGCCCGTCGACCCGAAGTCGAATCGAGGCCATCCCGATCCACCGCCAGGTCGTCCCGAGGCATCGCCGAGGGGCCTGCTTTTCAATGAGGCAAACGCAGGTCCCTCACTGTGTTCGGGACGACATGTCGCTCTGCGCTGGTGTCGATCTGCGCGCGTGCCGACAGGCGTGCATGTCGATACGCGCACGGCCGCAGCGCATGCGTGTGGAGGCATCAACCGCTGTCGTCGTCGACATACTGCGTGCGGTCGTCGCGCGGGTCGACGTCGAAGGGCAGCCCCAGCAGCAGCGAAGGCAGCATGGTGTTGATCACCGTGTACAGCAGCAGGCCGCCGATCAACGCACCCGACACCTCGAACTGGGCATGCAGGATGGTCGCCAGCACCAGGGTGAAGACCAGCGTCGGCATCAGCGCCAGCGACACCCGCAGCGAGGCCCGCCAGTCTTCGCGGAAGAACACCAGACGCTGCAGCCACACCGTGACGACCCGCAGCGGCAGCAGCACCACCGTGAGCAGCAGCCCGATCTTCAGCGCCTCCATGCTCAGCGCATCGCGCGGCACGGTCAGCCCGGCATGGAAGAAGTAGAACGGCACGAAGAACGTCGCGAACAGCCGCAGCGCATGCAGGTTGTCCTCCGAGGCCAGATTGGGCATGCGCGAGCGCAGCAGGCGGGCGATCAGCCCGGCCACGAACGCGCCCACCAGGTAATACACGCCCAGGCTGTAGGTGATGTAGGCCGCGACCATGCCCACCATCACCAGCAGCGAGAACTCCGAGCCCTGCGCATGCGGTACCACCCAGCGCCCGAGCGCGACGAACAGCAGCGGCAGTGCCACCAGCATCGCCAGCATCGCGCCGGACGACACCACCAGCCCGCGGGTATCGTCGGCCTGCAGCACGAAGAACAGCAGCCCCAGCGCCAGCAGCTCGCCGGCGATTGCCTTGCTGGTCACCCAGAAGCGCTCGTCCTCGTTCAGCCCCATGCGTTCGAGCGTGTCGAGGATGAAGCCGGTGGACGGCGTGAGCAGCGCCAGCGACACCAACGTCGCCGCCTGCCATCCGAGCGAGAAGTATTCCAGCCCCAGCCAGGCCACGCCGGCCAGCACCGCGATGCGGATGCCCAGATGCAGCAGCAGCCGCGGCAGGTTGCGCCGCAGCGCATCCAGGTCGACTTCCAGACCGGCGAACAGGAACAGCGAGGAAATGCCGAGCGTGGACAGCAGCGCGACCACCGGGTCGCCGATATTCTCCGGCCAGACCAGCATCACTCCCACGCCGAAGGCCAGACATGTCACCGGCGCCGGCAGCTTGAAACGCTGCAGCGCGCGCGGCACCACCAGCAGCGCGATGATAAGACTCAGATAGATGAGTTCGCGGCTCATGTGCGCCCCTGCGAATACGACGCTGCAGCATAAGCGCTGCGCAGCACCGCAGCCAAAACCCCTGCACAGCGCACGATGCGGTCGCAGGATGCGGGCAAGCCCCGGTCATCGCGCGTCTTCACGGTTCCGTCATGCGCCTGCGCGACCGGCCGCCCGCGCATGCGTGCGAAGGCGTGCTGATGTGCAGGCGTGGGCGCACGCACATGCGCGTGTGCGCGTGCATGCCGCCTGCGCGTCCACGCGCGCGGACGCGCACACCTGCGTGATTGCGCGCGTGCACGCAGCGCGCGCGTCGCGACGCTGTGCAGCGGCCGGCTCAGCCGTAGAGGTCGAGCAGCACGGCCTCGGCCGTCTCCAGCTCGGTGCGCAGGGTCTGCTGTTCGCGGCCGAGATCCGCGGCGCGTTCGCCGCCGTCGGTCCAGGCCTCGGGATCGGCCAGCTCGGTTTCGATGGCGGCGAGCCTGGCCTCCAGCTCGGCCACCCGCGCTTCGGCCTTCGCCAGCGTGTGCGGGTTGATCTTCTTCGCCGGTGCGGCGGGCGCGGCGGGGGCCGGCTTCGCTTCGACCGGCGCGGGCGCGGCGGCGGCCTTGGGCTCGGTCTTCTTCTGCTCGCCGGTGCGCGTGCGCAGCCAGGCGGCGTATTCGTCCAGGTCGCCGTCGAAAGGCTCGACCACGCCGTCGGCCACGCGCACGAACTTGTCGCAGACCAGGCCGATCAGATGCCGGTCGTGCGAGACCATCACGATGGCGCCGTCGAAGTCGCTCAGCGCTTCGGCCAGCGCCTCGCGCATGTCGAGATCGAGATGGTTGGTGGGTTCGTCCAGCAGCAGCACGTTGGGCTGACGCCAGGCGATCAGCGCCAGCGCGAGGCGCGCCTTCTCGCCCCCGCTGAAGCCGTCGATGCTCTCGAACGCGCGGTCGCCGGGGAAATACCACTTGCCGAGGAAATCGCGGAAGGCCTGGGTCGGGCTGTCGGGCGAGAGCGTGCGCAGATGGTCGATGGGCGAGGTGCCCTCCACCAGCGACTCCACCGTGTGCTGCGCGAAATAGCCGATGCGCAGATCCGGATGCGCGTAGCGCTCGCCGCCCAGCAGCGGGATCTCGCCGACCAGGGTCTTGACCAGCGTCGACTTGCCCGCGCCGTTCGGCCCGAGCAGACCGATGCGGTCGCCGGCTTCCAGGCCGAAGCCGACGTTGTGGAGCACGGGAATCGGGAATCGGGAGTCGGGAATCGATGAAGCCTCGCCCCGCTGTTGCGATTCCCCATTCTCCATTCCCGATTCCCGGCCGTAGTACCCGCACTCCGCGTCGTTCAGCCGCATCAGCGCGAACGGCATCTTGGCCGGCGCGGGGAACTCGATGCGGAACTCGCGTTCGGCGCGCACCGCCTCGGTGCCGGCCAGCTTCTCCAGGCGCTTCATCCGCGACTGCGCCTGTTTGGCCTTGCTGGCCTTGGCCTTGAAGCGGTCGATGAACTTCTGCAGGTGCGCGCGTTCGGCCTGTTCCTTCTCGAACGCGATGTTCTGCTGGCGCAGGTGTTCGGCGCGCTGGCGCTCGAACTGGGTGTAGTTGCCGGCGTAGAGCTTGGCCCGGCCGTCGTGCAGGTGCAGCGTGTGCGTGGTGACGTTGTCGAGGAACTCGCGGTCGTGCGAGATCACCAGCAGCGTGCCCGGGTAGCGGCGCAGCCATTCCTCCATCCACACCACCGCGTCGAGGTCGAGGTGGTTGGTGGGTTCGTCCAGCAGCAGCAGGTCGCTGGGCGTCATCAGTGCGCGGGCCACGTTCAGGCGCACGCGCCAGCCGCCGGAGAAGTCCGAGACCGGCTTGGGGTGGGTGTGGGCCGGGAAGCCCAGGCCGTGCAGCAGGCGGCCGGCACGGGCGCTGGCATCGTAGCCATTGACCTCTTCCAGCCGCTGATGCGCTTCGGCCACCGCTTCCCAGTCCTCGGCAGCGAAGGCGTTGGCTTCGGCCTGCACCGCCGCATGCACCTCGGCGTCGCCGCTGAGCACGAAGTCCAGCGCCGGGTCGGGCAGTGAAGGCGTTTCCTGCGCCACGCTGGCGATGCGTGCCTTGCCGGGCAGGTCCAGGTCGCCCTTGTCCGGCTCCAGGTCGCGCATCAGCGCGGCGAACAACGAAGACTTGCCGGTGCCGTTGCGGCCGACCACGCCCACCCGCCAGCCGGCATGCAGGGCCAGGTCGACATCGGACAACAGCAGGCGCTCACCGCGGCGGAGGGCAAAATTGCGAAAGGAGATCATCGGGGACAGGGGCGTCGGCCCACGCGGGACGCGGGACGATCATTCGGTAGGCGGGTTCGGTGGACCGGGAAAGCGTGTCCGGACAGCCGGCCTGCGCGCGGCAGGGGCCGGGGAGGCGCAATTCTACGCGGATTGACTCCGCCGGACCGGCTTCAGCGGATCGGCTTCAGCGGATCGGCTTCAGCGGACACGCTTCAGCGGACACGCTTCATCGGATCGGCCGCGCCAGATCGGTGACGCGCCCGCCAGGCCCCAGGCATCCCAGCCCGGTTCTGAACGGAACACTGCGTGACGCCCGATCCGCCCGGACGAAATTGACCCGGCCATTCGCCGCGTGTTAAGTATTTGTTATTGCGCGGATCGCAGGGACTGCGATGACCGCGACGGCGGGGCCGGACGGCCCGACCGCCGGACAGGAATTCACCCTCCGCACGACATTCCCCCCCAAGAGACAGGAGTCATCCATGCGTCGTCATCCGCTCACCCTCGGCCTGCTGCTGGCCATCACCGCCCTTCCGGCCATCGCCCAGGACGCGCCGCCCGCCGATCAGGACGAGGCCGGCGCGCTCGACACCGTCGTGGTCACCGGCACCCGCGCCGCGAACCGTACGGTGGCCACGTCCACCGCGCCGATCGACGTGATCACGCCCGAAGCGCTGGAGGCCACCGGCACCACCGAGCTGGCGACCGCACTCTCCCGCGCCCTGCCCTCGCTGAATTTCCCGCGCCCGGCCATCACCGACGGCACCGACGCGGTGCGCCCGGCGCAGCTGCGCGGCCTGGCGCCGGATCAGGTGCTGATCCTGGTCAACGGCAAGCGCCGCCACACCACCGCGCTGATCAACCTCAACGGCAGCCAGGGCCGCGGCTCCTCGCCGGTGGACCTCAATGCCATTCCCATCGCCGCGATCCAGCGCGTGGAAGTGCTGCGCGACGGCGCCTCGGCGCAGTACGGCTCCGACGCCATCGCCGGCGTGGTCAACGTGGTGCTCAAGGGCAGCGGCGAAGGCGGCAGCATCGCCGCCAATGTCGGCCAGTACAGCGCCGGCGACGGCCGCAGCTACCAGCTCCAGGGCGATGCCGGCTTCGCGCTCGGCGCCAACGGCCGCGTGCACCTCGCCGCCGAGTACGCCAACGAGGACCAGACCGACCGCGCCCGTCCCTATCAGCTGACCCCGGGCACCGCCGTGCGTCCGGCCACCGCGCCGCCCCCGGGTGAAGTGGTGCAGCGCTACGGCGATCCCGAGATCAAGCAGTTCGCGGTCTCGGCCAATGCCAGCCTCGACGTCAACGACGCCCTCACCTTCTACGGCTTCGCCACCGCCAGCCGCCGCGATGCCCTGTCGAACGGCTTCTACCGCACCGCCGCCGACAGTCGCAACGTGCCCGAAATCTATCCGAACGGCTTCCTGCCGCAGATCCGCAACATCGCCGAGGACCGCTCGGCGGTGTTCGGCCTGCGCGGCGTCACCGCGAACGACTGGAACGTGGACCTCAGCTACAACTACGGCAACAACGACCTGAGCTTCGACGTCGAGAACAGCCTCAACCGCAGCCAGGGTCCGGCGTCGCAGCGCGACTTCTATGCCGGCGCGCTGGAGATCACCCAGCAGGTGTTCAACCTCGACGCCAGCAAGGGCTACGACGTGGGCTGGCTGGAATTCCCGCTCAACCTCGCGGTGGGCGTGGAATGGCGCGGCGAAGAATTCGTGCAGAGTCCCGGCGAGCCCAATTCGTACATCAACGGCGGCGTGCTGGTCGGCGGCAATCCCGCTCCCTCCGGCTCGCAGGTGTTCCCGGGCTTCCGTCCGTCGGACGCGGGCGAATTCGACCGTCACAGCTATGCCGCGTACCTCGACATCGAACTGCCGTTCTCCGAGGCCTTCACCCTGGCCGCCGCGGTGCGCGCGGAGGAATACAGCGACTTCGGCAGCACCACCTCGGGCAAGGTCTCCGGCCGTTATGCCTTCGGCGAGGCCGTGGCCCTGCGCGGCACGGTGTCCACCGGCTTCCGCGCACCGTCGCTTCAGCAGCAGTTCTTCCGCTCCACCGCCACCAACTTCATCGGCGGCGTGCCCTTCGACATCCGCACCTTCCGCGTGAACGACGCCGCCGCGGTCGCGCTCGGCGCCGAGCCGCTGAAGGCCGAGGAATCCACCAACCTGAGCCTCGGCCTGGTGCTGACCCCGGTGGACAATCTCTACGTCACCATCGATGCCTACCGCATCGACATCGACGACCGGATCATGCTGTCGGAGAACCTCACCTCCACCGCGGTGCGCGCGTTCCTCAACGCCACCGTGGACCCGTCGCTCGGCGGCGGCCGCTATTTCACCAACGCCATCGACACCCGCACCCGCGGCGTCGATGTCATCGGCACCTACCGCTGGAGGCTGGCCAACAGCACGCTCGACCTCACCGCGGGCTACAACTACAACAAGACCACGGTGGAACGCATCGCGGCCAACCCGGTGCGTCTGGCCGCGATCGACCCCAACGCCGTGCGCATCGGCCGCGTGGAAGTGGGCCGGCTGACCGTGGGCTCGCCGCGCGACAAGTTCCAGCTCGGCGGCCTGTGGAGCACCGGCAACTGGAAGCTCAGCGCCAACGCCACGCGCTACGGCGAGTTCAGCGTGCTGTTCGGCAACAACCCGGCCGACACCTCGCGCGACCAGACCTTCGACGCGCAGTGGACCCTCGACCTCTCGGCCAGCTATGCCCTCGGCAACTGGGATTTCACCCTCGGCGCCGACAACGTGACCGACGAGTACCCGGACGAGGTGATCTTCGCCAACTCCACCAACGGCCAGTTGCCGTACAGTGCCGCGTCGCCGAACGGCTTCAACGGTGCCTACGTCTACGGCCGCATCGGCTACAGCTGGTAATCCGCTGCACCCGCGGCGCCTTTTCCGGAGGCGCCGCGTTCATGCAGGAAACGCTGCGGGCGGATCCTTCCGCCCGTAGCGCATGGTGCTGGTCCCCTGCCTCATCTTCCGCGCGCACCGCTCGCGCCGGGCCGGACACAGCCGCACCGCGGGGCATGATCCAGGCCCTGCCGGAATGAACATCCGATTCAGTCCGCTCCCGCACGGCGCACGCCGCCGCGGCATACTGGGCGGATGCCACACGACACGTCCCTGATCGCCATGCTCAGTGCGGGCTTTGTGCTCGCCTTTTTCCTCGGCATGCTCACCCACCGCCTGCGGCTGTCGCCCGTGGTGGGCTATCTGATTGCCGGCGTGCTCGTCGGCCCGCATACGCCGGGCTTCGTCGGCGACCAGGCGCTCGCACCACAGCTGGCCGAAGTCGGCGTGATCCTGCTGATGTTCGGCGTGGGCCTGCATTTCTCCTTCGGCGATCTGATGGCGGTGCGCAGGATCGCCATCCCCGGTGCGCTCGTGCAGATGGCCGCGGCGACCGGCATGGGCTGGTTCCTCGGCACACGCCTGGGCTGGTCGGACGCCGAAAGCCTGCTGTTCGGACTGTCGCTGTCGGTGGCCAGTACCGTCGTGCTGCTGCGCGCGCTGGAATCGGTGCGTCTGCTCGATACCGGCCGCGGACGGATCGCGGTGGGATGGCTGGTGGTCGAAGACGTCGCGATGGTGGTGGCGTTGGTGCTGGTTCCGACCCTGGCCGGCGCGGCCGCCGGCGGCGAGGAGCGCAGCCTGGGCACGGTGGTCGTGGCCATCGGCGCGACCCTGCTGAAGGTGGGCGCGTTCGCCGCCCTGATGCTGCTGGTGGGCCGGCGTATCCTGCCGCACATGCTCGAACGCGTCGCGGGCACCGGCTCGCGCGAGCTGTTCACCCTGTTCGTGCTGGCCTGCGCGATGGGCGTGGCGTTCCTGGCCGCGTCCCTGTTCGGCGTGTCCTTCGCGCTGGGCGCGTTCTTCGCGGGCATGCTGCTGAGCGAGTCGCCCTTCGGTCACAAGGCCGCGGAGAACTCGCTGCCGCTGCGCGACGCCTTCGCGGTGCTGTTCTTCGTCTCGGTCGGCATGCTGTTCGACCCGGCCATCCTGGTGGAGCAGCCGCTGGAGGTGCTGGAGACGCTGGCCATCATCGTGATCGGCAAGGGCGTGGCCGCATGGGCGGTGGTGCGCCTGCTCGGGCGCCCGAACGATGTGGCCCTGACCATCGCCGCCAGCCTGGCGCAGATCGGCGAGTTCTCCTTCATCCTGGTGGGCCTGGGCATGACCCTTGGCGTGATGTCGCAGGAGACCCAAGACCTGGTGCTGGCCGGCGCCATCCTGTCGATCATGCTCAATCCGCTGATCTTCGCCCTGGTCGCGCGCCGACGCACCACGTCCGAAGAGTCCGCAGCCGAGGGGCGGGGCACGATGCAGGGCCACGTGCTGCTGGTCGGGTATGGCCGCATCGGCCAGCGCCTGGCCGAAGAACTGTCGCACGCGGGCATCCCGTTCCTGGTGATCGACAACGACGGCGATCGGGTCATCAACGCCCGTGCCGCGGGTCACAGCGCGATCCGCGGCAATGCGGCCGACGCCGATGTGCTGGGAGAGGCCAGGCCGCGCGAGGCCGCACTCGCGGTGCTGACCATTCCCGACGCGCTGGAGGCCGGCAAGGTGGTCGAACGCCTCAAAGCCGGCGCGCATCCCATTCCTGTGCTGGCCCGCGCGCACAGCGATGCCGGCGTGCGCCACCTGATGCAGCGCGGCGCCGATGCCGCGCTGCTGGCCGAGCATTCGCTGGCCAATTCGCTGGCCGAAATGATCGCGGCGATGCCGCAGTTCCGCACCGGCCCGCTGCCCTCGTCCACCGCCACGTCCTGAGCATCGCCCGGACGACGAAAGCCCCGGCACACAGGCCGGGGCTTTCGCGTACGCGTGCGGACACGCGGGATACCACTGGTGGAATCACATCGCTTCGGAAACGCTTCGGAAGCAGGACTGTTCGGACTCAGTGCCGGCGAATCAGGCTGGCGAGCGCCTGATCAGCGGCGCTTGATCTCGAACTTGCTGAGCGAGACGCCGAGGTTCCAGCCCTCGCCCGTGCCGGACAGGGCCAGCGACACATCGCCCTTGGTCATCGCCTGGGCGGTCACGCTGCCATCGGCCACGCCGGCATTCGCTTCCGCGGTGACGTAGCTGCCCAGCACTTCGCCGATGTCGTTGACGTTGCCGAACTGGCCGAAGCCGTTGTCGACCTTGTACTTGCCGAGGGTCAGACCGCCGCCCTTGGCCTTGATCTTCACCGCCATGGACTGGCCGTTGTCGCAGCGGATGGTGCCGGTGCCGGTGGCGGTCTTGTAGAACACCGACCAGCCGGACAGGGTGTAATCCATCTTGCAGGTCAGCGTGCCGGCGGCAGCCGGAGCGGCGACGAAGGCCAGACAGAGGGCGAGACCGCCGGAGATGAGCGTACGACGCATGGTGAACTCCTCGCTGCGCGCGGCAGCCTGTGAACAGTGGGCACAGGCTGCGTCCGTGGCGATGAACGTGCGCCGAAGATCGCGCCCCTGCAGGCGCTGTTCGCTAGAATCCTGCGCAACGCATGCCGCGAACGCCAAGGATCCTGCAGATGTCCACAGACACACCTCCGTCGTCCACAAGCGCCTCGCCGGCCGTTCCCGCGCCGATGCTCACCGAACTCGAGGCCCGGATCCTCGGCAGCCTGATCGAAAAAGCCGCCACCACGCCCGATGCCTACCCGCTGACGCTCAACAACATCCAGCTGGCCTGCAACCAGAAGACCTCGCGCGAGCCGGTGATGCAGCTGGAGACCGGCGAGATCGGCCATGCGCTGCGGACGCTGGAGCCGCGCGGACTGGTGAAATCGGAATACGGCGCCCGCGCCGAGCGCTATCAGCACCGGCTCGACCGCGTGCTGGACCTGACGCCCGGCCAGACCGCCGTGCTCGCGCTGCTGATGCTGCGCGGCGCGCAGACCGTGGGAGAGCTGCTGACCCGCAGCGAGCGCCTGCACCGCTTCGCCGACACCAACGACCTGCGCCACGCCCTCGAACGCCTGGCCGAACGCGAGACGCCGCTGGTGCGCATGGTCGGCCGGGCGCACGGGCAACGCGAAGACCGCTACGCGCATCTGCTGTGCGGTGAGCCGGCGATGCCCGAAGCCGGCGTCTCCACCGCACGCAGCGCGGCGAGCGATGCCATCGATCCGGATACGCTGCAGACGCTGCTGGAGCGGATCGACGCGCTGGAGGCGCGTGTCGCGGCGCTCGAGGCCGCAGGCGCCGGTTGACGCAGCCTGCCCCTCCCGCCGCCCGCATCGCCTGCCCGCGCGCGTCGGCGCATGCATCGATGCGCGTCGGATGGCACCGTGCCGGGCCATCCGCGCGACACGGGCAAGGCCGTGATCAGGCAGCGGTGAACGTCAGTCGCCCGCCCTGCGCCTCGATGCGGACCACATCGCCGGCACCGTACTCGCCCGAAAGAATCATCGACGCCAGCGGGTTCTCGATCTGCGACTGGATCGCGCGCTTGAGCGGGCGCGCGCCATACACCGGGTCGAAACCGACGTTGCCGAGGAAATCCAGCGCCGATTCGGCCAGCGCCAGACGGATGCCACGCTCGCCCAGACGCTTTTCCAGCCCGCGCAGCTGGATGCGCGCGATCTCGCGGATCTGCGCCTTGTCCAGCGGGTGGAACACCACGATGTCGTCCAGCCGGTTGATGAACTCCGGCCGGAAATGCGCCTGCACCACGCCCATCACCATCGCCTTCATCTTGGTGTAGCCCTCGGGCGAATCGTCCAGCGAATGCTCCTGGATCATCTGCGAGCCGAGATTCGAGGTCATCACGATCACGGTGTTGCGGAAATCCACGGTGCGGCCCTGGCCATCGGTCAGGCGGCCGTCGTCCAGCACCTGCAGCAGGATGTTGAACACGTCGGGGTGCGCCTTCTCGACCTCGTCGAGCAGGATCACGCTGTAAGGACGGCGGCGCACCGCTTCGGTGAGGTAGCCGCCTTCCTCGTAGCCGACATAGCCCGGAGGTGCGCCGACGAGGCGGCTCACCGCGTGCTTCTCCATGAATTCGCTCATGTCGATGCGCACCATGGCGTCGGTGCTGTCGAACAGGAATTCGGCCAGCGCCTTGCACAGCTCGGTCTTGCCCACGCCGGTCGGGCCGAGGAACAGGAAGGAACCGCTGGGCCGGTTGGGGTCGCTCAGGCCCGCGCGCGAGCGGCGCACGGCGTCCGACACCACCTTGATCGCCTCTTCCTGCCCGACCACGCGGCCGTGCAGCGCGGATTCCATCTTCAGCAGCTTCTCGCGCTCGCCTTCGAGCATCTTGCTGACCGGAATGCCGGTCCAGCGCGAGACCACTTCGGCGATTTCCTCGGCGGTCACCTTGTCCTGCAGCAGGGTGAAACCCTTGGTTTCGGCCTCCTGCGCGGCGGCGAGCTGCTTCTCCAGTTCGGGAATGCGGCCGTACTGGATCTCGCTCATCTTCGCGTAGTCCTGGCGGCGCTGCGCGGCTTCCAGTTCGAGCTTGGCCTGCTCGATCTGCTCCTTGAGCCGGGTGGTGCCCTGCACGGCGGCCTTTTCGGCCTTCCAGATTTCTTCCAGGTCGTTGAACGCGCGCTCCAGCGTGGCGATCTCGCCTTCCAGATCGGCCAGACGCTGCTTCGAGGCCTCGTCCTTCTCCTTCTTCAGCGCCTCGCGCTGGATCTTGAGCTGGATGAGGCGGCGCTCCTTGCGGTCGAGCTCCTCCGGCTTGCTGTCGATCTCCATGCGGATGCGGCTGGCGGCCTCGTCCATCAGGTCGATGGCCTTGTCCGGCAGCTGGCGGTCGGCGATGTAGCGGTGCGAGAGCGTGGCCGCGGCGACGATGGCCGGGTCGGTGATCTCCACGCCGTGGTGCACGGCGTATTTTTCCTTCAGGCCGCGCAGGATGGCGATGGTGTCCTCGACGCTGGGCTCGCCGACGAACACCTTCTGGAAGCGACGCTCGAGCGCCGCGTCCTTTTCGACGTACTTGCGGTATTCGTCGAGCGTGGTCGCGCCGATGCAGTGCAGCTCGCCGCGCGCCAGCGCGGGCTTGAGCATGTTGCCGGCGTCCATCGACCCTTCCGCCTTGCCGGCGCCGACCATCGTGTGCAGTTCGTCGATGAACAGGATGATCTGACCCTCGTTCTTGGCCAGGTCGTTCAGGACCGCCTTCAGGCGCTCCTCGAATTCGCCGCGGTATTTGGCGCCGGCGATCAGCGCCCCCATGTCCAGCGACAGCACGCGCTTGCCGCGCAGACCTTCGGGCACTTCGCCGTTGACGATGCGTTGCGCCAGGCCTTCGACGATGGCGGTCTTGCCCACGCCGGGCTCGCCGATCAACACCGGATTGTTCTTGGTACGCCGCTGAAGCACCTGCACGGTGCGGCGGATCTCCTCGTCGCGGCCGATCACCGGGTCGAGCTTGCCGGATTCCGCGCGGGCGGTGAGGTCAATGGTGTATTTCTCCAGCGCTTCGCGCGCCTCCTCGGCGTTCTCGCTCTGCACCTTCTCGCCGCCGCGCACCGCGTCGATGGCGGCCTCGAGCCTGGCCTTGTCGGCGCCTGCGGCCTTGAACGCGCGGCCGGCATCGCCCTTGTCTTCCAGCAAGGCGAGCAGGAACAGTTCGCTGGCGATGAACGCATCGCCGCGCTGCTGCGCCAGCTTGTCGGTGTGGTTGAGCAGGCGTGCGAGATCGTTGCCCAGATTCACGCTGCCGGCCTGGCCGGAGACCTTGGGCAGCTTTTCGAGTGCCTCGCCCGCGCGCTCGCGCAGCACGGGCACGTTCACGCCCGCCTGTGCGAGCAGCGGACGCGTGCCGCCGCCCTGCTGGTCGAGCAGCGCCACCAGCAGATGCACGGGCTCGATGAGGTTGTGGTCGCGCCCCACCGCCAGCGACTGGGCGTCGGCGAGGGCCTGCTGGAACCGCGAAGTGAACTTGTCCATGCGCATGGCGGGGACTCCGGTGAAGAAAGGGCGGCCGCGCCGCGATGTCGGTGAGATAGGGGCCGACAGCGCGATTCCAAGCCCTGCGGGCCGCGTGGGCATTGATCCGGATCAATCGCGGTTCACGCCTGCGCCTTGCGCGGGCGATGGATGCGGGAGGCGCCTGCGGGCCGGACGCGGGCGCGGAGGCGACAGGCCGCGAGCCCATGGCCGCGCGGCTATCATCGACCGATGCGTATCCTGATCCTCGGCGGTTACGGCCTGTTCGGTGGGCGCATCACGCGCGCGCTGGCGGGCGATGCGGGCCTGCATGTGCTGGTGGCCGGGCGCGATGCGGGCAAGGCGCAGGCGTTCTGCGCGGGCATCGCCGCGCCGCAGGCGGTGCTGGAGCCGGTGGCCCTGGATACGGCCGCGCCCGATCTCGCCGAGCGCCTGCGCCGGCTGGCACCGGCCGTGGTGATCGACACCGCCGGGCCGTTCCAGGGGCGTGATCATCGCGTCGCCGAAGCGGTGCTCGCCGCCGGCGCGCACTGCATCGACCTGGCCGACGGCCGCGACTACGTCAACGGCATCGGCGCAGTGGACGCCGCGGCGCGCGCGGCGGGGCGCCGGGTGATCTCCGGCGCCAGCAGCGTGCCGGGGCTGCATGCGGCGGTGATCGACGCCCTGCTGCCGCGGTTCTCGCGACTGGAGACGGTGGAGACCGCGATCTTCCCCGGCAACCGCACGCCCCGCGGCTGGGCGACCACGCTGTCGATCCTCGGCTACGCCGGCCGGCCCTACCGCTGCCTGATCGACGGCGCCTGGCGCAAGGTGCACGGCTGGCAGTCGCTGCGCCGCCTGCGCGTGCCCGAACTGGATGGATCGGACGCCGCTGCGCGCTGGGTGGCGCGCTGCGAGATTCCGGACCTGGACCTGCTGCCGGCGCGTTACCCCACGCTGCGCACGGTCGAGTTCCGCGCCGGCCTGGAACTGCGGCGCATGCACTTCGGCCTGTGGCTGGCGACCTGGGCGGTGCGCACCGGCCGCGCGCTCGGCCTGCCGGTCGACCTGCGCCACATCGCCCGCCCGCTGTACCGCCTGAGCGAACACTGGCAGCACACCGGCAGCGACACCGGCGGCATGCGCGTACGCCTGGGCGGCCAGGGCCACGACGGGGCACCGCTCCACGTGACCTGGACGCTCATCGCCCGCAACGGCGACGGCCCGCAGATCCCGGCCACCGCCGCGGTGCTGCTCGCCCGAAAACTGCTGCGCGGCGAATTGGCGGGCGCGGGCGCGACGGCGTGCGTGGGGCTGTTTTCGCTGGAGGAGTTTCTCGACACGCTGGCCGGGTACCGGGTCGAGGTGCATGTGCGGGAGTGAGTGATGCCCGCGGCAGGCACACTTGCCTGCGCGGCATCGCAATGAACCGTGACTGTGGCCGGGTGCGCAGGCCGTATCGGACGCGTGGCGCCAGGAACCTCACACAACTCTGCTTTGGCGTCCTGCATGGGCCACCCACGCGTGGGTCGGGCCTGAAGGCCCTCCTACGGCACACGCAACGCGTCGCAGGAGGGCCTTCAGGCTCGACCGCGGCGACCACGCCACGGTGGCCGGCACGCACCGAACGGACCGGCACGAGGCCAACCGATCACAGAAAACGCGCGGCTTCATCCCCGGACGGCACCACACACGCCTCGCGCCGCCCGAACCAGCGATAGCGGTTGCGCGCGATCAGACGATAGCCGGCATCGCGCAGCGGGCCAGGAATGAGCCGGCCGAACGATGCCAGCCGCCAGGGACCGCCGAGACCTGCGAGCACCCGCAGCACGGCCGTGCTGTCGGTGGACACCCGCGTGGCGCCGTCGACGGCGTATTCGACCAGCAGGAAGGTCTGCGGGTCGTCCGGGTTCTGACCCTGCGCGATCAGCAGCGCGCGGCCGGTGTCGCCCTGCATCGGCGCGAAGCGATAGCGGCCGGCACGATCGCGCGGCAACAGGAAGCGCACCCAGCCGTTGCAGAGCACGCAGACGCCGTCGAAGACGATGACGGCTGTGCCGGGCGGTGACACGGCGGGCGTCGCGGGAGGCGGGACATGCTTCGCCTCGATGCCCGGCACACCGGATGCCTGCGTCATCACGGCACATCCAGCCAGCCGCGGTAGTGCACCAGCAGGCCCGCCACCGGCAGCGCCGCGCGCACATCGAAGTGGTAGCGGCCTTCGGCATCCACCGACTCACGCGCGTCCACGCCGCCGAACCAGCCCGCCGGCAGAGGCAGCAGGCCGAACACGCGCAGCCGGCGCACCCGCCACACGATCTGCGGGCCATGCGTGCCGGGTTCGACCGACAGCGCGAACCCGAAGACCACCAGCCCCAGGCGCTCGCAGAGCAGGCCGGTCATCGCGCCGCGGCCGGCCCACAGGCGCGAGGGCATCGCACGGCCGCCGATCCTGCGCGTCCAGGCCTCGCGGCCGTCGGCGGCCACGATCTCCACCTGCAGCGGCCCCGCGCCCGAAGGCGGCAGGCGCGTCGCCCAGGCGCAGAGCCGGGCCAGCGGATGGCGGCCGCGGTCCACCCGCACCTCGCCGGCGTAGCAGGCGGCGCCCGCGCGCAGATGCAGGCGCCGCACCGGGTCCGGCAGGGCGTCGAAGGCGGTGCCGAGCAGCGCGGGGAACAAGGCATTCACCGCTTCGGGCGATGCGGCACGTGCGCCCGACGGTGCGGCGGCGGGCGGGGAGGTGTTCGGCACGGAAGCGTCCGGCGGTGACGTACTCATGCGAACACGCTACTCGCCTATGCGCCGTCGAACCACACCACCGTCGCCATCCGCCCGGTGCGGGCGTCGCGGCGATGGGAATAGAAGCGCCCGGGGTCGGAGATGGTGCACAGGCCGCCACCATGCACGGCGGTGACGCCGACCGCGGCCAGCCGGCGCCGCGCGAGCGCGTAGAGGTCGACCCGCCAGTGGCCCGGACGGGTGGCGACGAAGGCCCCGGCCGCGCCGGGATCGGCATCGACGAAGGCCGCGCGCACCTCCTCGCCGATTTCATAGGCCTGCGGCCCGGCGGCGGGGCCGAGCCAGGCGATCAGCCGCTCGGGCGCAGTGTGCATGGCCGCCACGGTGGCCTCGAGGGCACCCTCGGCCAGTCCGCGCCAGCCGGCATGGGCAGCGCCGACTTCGTCGCCGTCCCGGCTGGCGAAGGCCACCGGCAGGCAGTCGGCGGTGAGGATCGCCAGCACGCAGCCCGGGATCGAGGTGACGGCGGCGTCGGCCTCCGGCTCGGGCAGTTCGGTGTCCGGCAGCTCGGTGCTGTGAAGCCGGTCATCGACAGCCTCCTCGACCACCGGCGCGTCGAAGCGCTCCACCTGGATGCCGTGGACCTGACGCAGCCAGTGCGGCGGCGAGGGCAGTTCTCCGATCCAGCGCAACGCGGCGCGGTTGATGGCGACCGCGTCCGGTGCATCGCCCGCAGCGCTGCGGTGGTTGCCGAGATTGAAGCGGTCGAACGGCGGCACCGACACGCCCACATCCAGCCCACGGCGCAGCGTGGTGAAGGTATGCACGCCGCGCGGGGCCGGCCAGTCGGCGCGCAGCAGCACGGACTCGCGGACCTGCCGGTCCAGATGCCGGCCGAAGACCGCGGCGGCATCGCCGCGCAGCGGCGGGGCACCGGCGCTGTCGTCGTGGCCGCTCATCGCGGCGGCCTCGCGGACGGGGCGCTGGCGGAGGGCATGCGCGTTGAGGGCATGCACATTGAGGGCATGCGCGCGGACGGCGTGGTCATCGGCCGCGGCTCACAGCTCGTGCCGGCGCAGATCGTCGCGCAGGGCCGCCACCAGCGCCTGCATGTCGTCCGGCATCGGCGCCGAGCAGCGCACCGGCTCGCCACTGGCCGGGTGCGCGAATTCCAGGGTCTCGGCATGCAGCGCCTGGCGGCGGAAGCCACGCAGTCGCTCAACCAGGGTGTCGTCGCCGCCCTTGGGCAGCTTCAGCGGGCCGCCGTACAGCGGGTCGCCGACGATCGGGTGGCGCACATGCGCCATGTGCACGCGGATCTGGTGCGTGCGCCCGGTTTCCAGCCGGCACTCCAGCAGGGTGTGCATGCGGAAGCGCTCGCGCAGGCGGTAGTGGGTGACCGCCTCGCGCCCGTCCTCGCGCACGGCCATGCGCAGGCGGTCGCGCGGGTGACGGTCGATCGCAGCGTTCACGGTGCCGCCGGAGACCAGCGCGCCGTTGACCACCGCCAGATACTGCCGATGCACCTCGCGCGCCGACAGCTGCGCCACCAGCGCGGTATGCGCCTGCAGGCTGCGCGCCACCACCATCACTCCCGAGGTGTCCTTGTCCAGGCGATGCACGATGCCGGCCCGCGGAAGCTGCGCCAGCGTCGGGTCGCGGTGCAGCAGAGCGTTGACCAGGGTGCCGCGCGGGTTGCCGGCGCCGGGATGCACCACCAGGCCGGCGGGCTTGTCGATCACGATCACCTCCGCGTCCTCATACAGCACGGTCAGCGGGATGTCCTCGGGCGCGGAATGGGTCTGCACTTCCTGCACGGCGTCCAGGGTGACCGTCTCGCCGCCGTGGACCGGGTCGCGCGGGCGGGCCTGGCGGCCGTCCAGCAGCGCGTCGCCGGACTTGATCCACTCGGCCAGGCGCGAGCGCGAGAACTCGGGGAACAGCTCGGCCAGCACCGCGTCGAAGCGCCGGCCGGCGGCGCGATCGGGCACCACGACGCTGCGCGGCTGGCTGTCTCCGGCGGCGCCGGCAGCCTCCATGTCGCCGTCGAGATCGGCGTCGAGGCTGGCCTCGCTGTCCGGGGAAGGGGGGCGGTGAGAAGACGGCTGTGTCATGCGGAAGTCCTGCGCGGGCGCCCGCGGGCCGTGCGCGGCCGGGGGCTGAAAGGGGCCGCCGCCAGGGCGCCGGGGCGCCGGGCAACGCGGGAAAGGGGCGTGCACCCGGGCCGGAGGACGCGAACGTGCGGTTAACGGCCCGGTGGGTCGGGGCTGGTATTATCGCCGGCTCACTCTCCGACCGCAGCCCGCATGACCCTGACCCGTCCGTCCGCCCTGCTCCGCCCCGCCGTGCTCCTGGTGCTGGTCCTCGCTCTCGTCGGCAGCGGCTGTGCCCGGATGAAGGGCGTGTTCAAGGACGAAAAGGAGAACGAGGGCGTCCCGGTGGCCGAGCTCTACGACAAGGCCAACCTGTCGATGCGCCGCGGCAACTACGACAGCGCGGTCGCCACCTACCGCCGTCTGGTCGCGCAATACCCCTATGGCCCGTACACCGAGCAGGCCATCGTCGACACCGCCTACGCGCAGTACAAGATGGGGCTGAACGAGGACGCGATCTCCACCATCGACCGCTTCCTGCGCACCTACCCGACCCATCGCAACACCGCCTACATGTACTACCTGCGCGGCCTGGTGAACTCCAGCCGCGACACGGTGTTCCTGCAGCGCGTCTGGCGTCTGGATGCCAGCCGCCGCGACCTGGCCACCCCGCGCCAGGCCTTCAACGACTTCAAGATCGTCGTCGACCGCTACTCCGCCTCCCGCTACGCCGCCGACGCCCGCAGGCGGCTGATCGAGCTGACCGACCTCTTCGCCCGCTACGAGATCGAAACCGCGCTGTACTACATGCGCCGCGGCGCGTGGGTGGGCGCCACCGAGCGCGCGCGCTATGCGCTGGAAAGCTACCCGGAGAGCAGGTTCAAGGCCGATGCGATCGCCGTGCTGGCCGAGTCCTACACCCAGCTGGGCAACACCGCGCTGGCCGACAGTGCCCGCAGCGAACTGCGGCAGGTGGAACCCGGCCACCCGTGGCTGGAAGGCGACTGGCCCGACTACCCGTCCAGGCTGCGTCGTCTGAATCCGTTCGCCGGCGAGAAGTCGGCCGTGGACAACGACGAAGAGGACTGAGCCGGCTCATCTGCGTACGCCGGGCCGCCCGGCGCCCGCACCACCGCATGCGATCTGCCGCAACGCCGCCTCCGGGCGGCGTTCGCGTCTGCGCATTCGCATTCGCATCCGCGTCCCCGTGCTGCATCCGCGTGTTCGGGGCGGGCCGCTCAGCTGCGCAGCGCGGCCGGCAGCACCGGGCCATCCAGCACCTGCGGGTCGCCCACCAGCCACTGGCTGAAGCCGCTGGCCTCGAAGGTCAGCTCGCCCTCCGGCCAGGCCAGATCGATCCGCCAGCGCCAGGGGCCGTAGTCGTCACTGTCGCCCCCTTCATCGCGGCCCGCGACCGGGCCCTCGCCCCACGCCTCGTCCGCCCCGTCGCCGACCGCGTCCCGGGCAGGCCCGGCAGCCGCGACCGGTTCGCGCCGCAGCGCCTCGATGGAGAACGGGCCGCTGGCCGCGCTGCAGGCGGCGAAGTCGATCAGGACGCGCAGGGCGGCCACATCGTGGAAGACCAGCATCGCCTGCGCGACGAGGTAACCGCCGCCCGGGTTCACGTCGTCGGGCCAGGCGAGCATCCAGTCGATGTCCAGCGCCAGATCGGCCTCGCCCGGGCCGCGCTCGACGATGCGCCAGCCGTGCACATGCACGCCCTGCCAGTCGAGGCTGTCGAAATCGGCGGTGTGCCAGCGGAGGGACATGAGTGGACGAAGCGTCGCGGCGCACATCCGCCGGGCCGTGCGCCCGGCGGTGCACCGGGGCGCACGCTACATGCGGTAGCCGTTGGTGATGGGGTAGCGCCGCTCGCGACCGAACGCGCGCCGCGACACCTTGGGCCCGGGCGCGGCCTGGTGCCGCTTCCACTCGCTGATCCGCACCAGACGCAGCACCTTGTCCACCGTCGCAGGGTCGTAGCCGGCGGCGACGATCTCCTCGCGCGACTCTTCCTGATCCACGTAGCGGAACAGGATGCCGTCCAGCACATCGTAGGGCGGCAGCGAGTCCTGGTCCTTCTGGTTTTCGCGCAGTTCGGCGGTGGGCGGGCGCGAGATCACCGCCGGCGGAATGACCGGCGCGCCGCCGACCGTGTTGCGCCAGCGCGAAAGCGCGAACACCTCGGTCTTGTACAGATCCTTGATCGGCGCATAACCGCCGCACATGTCGCCGTAGATCGTGGCGTAGCCCACCGCGTACTCGCTCTTGTTGCCCGTGGTCAGCAGCATCCCGCCGAACTTGTTGCTCAACGCCATCAGCACCGCGCCGCGCGTGCGCGACTGCAGGTTTTCCTCGGTGACATCCATGGCCTGGCCGGCGAAGGTCTCGGCCAGCGCATCCAGATAGCCCTGGAAGGGCTTTTCGATCGGCACGGTGAGCATCTTCACGCCCAGCGCGCGGCACTGCTCGTCGGCGAGGTCGTTCGACAAGCCGGCGGTGTAGCGCGAGGGCATGCGCACCGCGGTGACGTGCTCCGGCCCCAGCGCATCCACCGCCAGCGCCAGCACCAGCGAGGAATCGATGCCGCCGGACAGGCCCAGCCACACATCGCTGAAACCGTTCTTGCGGCAATAGTCCTGGATGCCGCGCACGATGCAGCGCCAGGCCAGCGCGTCGCGGCTCTCGTCGCCGTCGTCCATCCACTGCACCGGCGAGAAGCGCCGCGTGGCGGCGTTGTAATCCACCACCAGCCACTGCTCGGTGAACGCCGCCGCGGCCGGGTGCACGGTGCCGTCGCCGTCGGCCACCACCGAGGCGCCATCGAACACCAGCGCGTCCTGGCCGCCGACGCTGTTCAGATAGACGATGGCCGCGCCGGTCTGGCGGGTGCGCTCGGCCAGCAACGCGTCGCGCTGCGCATGCTTGTCGCGCTCGAACGGCGAAGCGTTGGGCACCAGCACCAGCTCGGCACCGCCAGCGACGGTGGTGGCGATGGGCTCGGCGAACCACAGGTCCTCGCAGAGCAGCAGCCCGACCTGCACGCCCTCGACCTCGAACACGCAGTCCTCGCGGTCGGGGTCGACATCGAAATAGCGGCGCTCGTCGAACACCGCGTAGTTGGGCAGTTCGCGCTTGCGGTAGGTGCGCTCCACCTGGCCGTCGCGCAGCACGCTGGCGGCGTTGTAAACCACGCTGCCGGCGGCTTCGGGCCAGCCGACCACGGCCACGATGCCGCCGGTGGCGGCCTTCGCCACCGCCTCGATGCCTTCCGCGCAGTCGCGCAGGAAGCTCGGCCGCATCAGCAGGTCTTCCGCCGGGTAGCCCGACAGCGCCATCTCCGGGAACACCACCAGCTGCGCACCGTACTCGTCGCGGGCCACCGCGATCATCTCGGCGATGCGCGCCACGTTGTCGGCGACCGCGCCGACGCGGAAATCGAACTGCGCGAGCGCGATGCGCAGGCCGGTCATCGCGCACGCTCCCGCCGCGCAGGGCGCCACGGATGGGCGCGGCAGCCGGGCACCGTCGCGCGGGGAGCCGCGCGCATCGGCCACGGGATGGACCGGGTGGGAATCATGTCGCGCCTGCCTTCGTCGTCTGCCGAGCGCGCATTATTCCAGAACGGCGGGGCCGTGCCGCGCCCCGTGGCGGGAGAGGATGCGGGCAGACGGTGCGGGCGACCGCAACGCGCTCAGCCCACCGCCGTCGGCCGGCCCGCCTCGTCCAGCGCGACCATGGAGAAGCGGCCACGGGTGCACAGCACCCGGGCCCCGCTGCGCACGTCTTCGCAATGCAGCTCCACTTCGACGCCGATCGAGGTGCGTCCCACCTCGACCACCCGCGCCACCAGCTCCACCAGTTGTCCCTGGCGCACCGGTGCATGGAAGTCCACCCGCTCCGAGCGCGCGGTGACCACCGTGCGCCGGGCGTACCGCGCCGCGGCGATGAAGGCCGCCTTGTCCATCCATGCCAGCGCCTGCCCGCCGAACAGGGTGCCGAGGTGGTTGGCGTGATCGGGAAAGACGATCTCCCAGAACCTGCATTCGCCCGCCGGCGCCGCGGTGCCGGCCTCGTCAGAACGCGTCATCGAAGGCCACCGCGCCGCTGATCCCGACCTGGTAGGCCGAGACCCGGCGCTCGAAGAAGTTGGTCAGCTCCTGCACGTCCTGCAGATCCAGGAAGGGGAAGGGATTGCGCGCGCCGAATTCCGGCGCCAGATCCAGCGCGGCCAGGCGCTGGTCGGCGACGTAGCGCAGGTACTCGCGCATCTCCGAAGGGGACAGGCCGTTCACGCCGCCCGACAGCACGTCGTCGGCGAACGCGGCTTCCACCTCGATCGCCTCGTGCAGCATCCGCCGCACCTCGCGCTCCAGCTCGGCATCGAACAGCCCGGGCTCCTCGCGACGTGCGGTGCGGATCACCTCGAAGGCGAAGGCCATGTGCCCGGATTCGTCGCGGAACACCCAGTTGGTGCCCGCCGCGAGGCCGGGCAGCAGCCCGCGCGAGCGCAGGAACCACACGTAGGCGAAGGCGGCGAAGAAGAACAGCCCCTCGATGCAGCAGGCGAAGCAGATCAGGTTGAGCAGGAACTGGCGCCTGCGCTCGCGCGTGTCCAGACGCTCCAGGTGCTGCACCGAATCCATCCAGCGGAAGCAGAAATCGGCCTTGGCGCGGATCGAGGGGATGGTCTCCACCGCGGCGAAGGCCTCATTGCGCCGCTCCGGGTCGGGGATGTAGGCATCCAGCAGGGTCAGATAGAACTGCACGTGCAGGGCTTCTTCGTACAGCTGCCGCGACAGGTACATGCGCGCTTCCGGCGCGTTGATGTGGCGGTAGAGGTTCAACACCAGGTTGTTGGCGACGATGCTGTCGCCGGTGGCGAAGAACGCGACCAGGCGCTCGATGAGATGGCGGTCGGCGGGCGCCAGTTTCTGCCGCAGGTCGTTGAGATCGATGCCGAAGTCGATCTCATCCACCGTCCAGGTGTTGCGGATGGCGTCGCGGTACATGTCGTAGAACGCGGGGTAGCGCATCGGGCGCAGGGTGAGCGCGAAGCCAGGATCGAGCAGGCGGGGTTGCGTGGTCATGAGGAGGGTCCTCTGCCTTCCGCGTCGGGCGGAAGGCGGGTGTGGGCGATCGTGTCCGCAGGGGCGCCGCCGGCTGCATTCGCAAGCCGGCGGTGCCCGGACACGTGTGGGGGATGGATCGGGTGGATGGGGTTCCGTCCCGGGGCACGGCCCGGGCGTGCGGCGGGCTTGAGCCCCCCCTACTGGCAGGCCTCGCAGCTCTCGGGGTTCTCCAGCGAACAGGCGAGTGCTTCCTGCGGCGTGTAGGTGGGCTGCGCGGCGACGGTGGCCTTGGCGATGCGCGTGGCCGGGCGCGAACGCAGGTAATACGTGGTCTTCAGGCCCGCCTTCCACGCATACATGTACATCGACGACAGCCGGCCGATGTTCGGGCTCTCCATGAACAGGTTGAGCGACTGCGACTGGTCGATGTACGCGCCGCGCGCGGCGGCGAGGTCGATCAGCGCCTTCTGCGGCAGCTCCCAGGCGGTGCGGTACACCGACTTCAGCCGCTCGGGGATGCCATCGATCCCCTGCACCGAGCCTTCCGCGAGCTTGATCGCATCGCGCGTGGCCTCGGTCCACAGCCCCAACCGCTTCAGCTCCCACACCAGATAGCGGTTGATCTGCAGGAAGTCGCCCGACAGCGTCTCGCGCTTGAACAGGTTGCTCACCTGCGGCTCGATGCACTCGTAGCAGCCGGCGATGGAAGCGATGGTCGCGGTGGGCGCGATCGCGATCAGCAGCGAATTGCGCAGGCCGTGCGCGGCGATGCGCGGCTTGAGCGCCGCCCAGGCCTCGGGCTCGGACGGCGCCACGCCCCAGAGATCGAACTGCAGCGCGCCGGCCGCCGCGCGCGTCTGCGCGAACGCGGGGTGGGCGCCGTGACGCTCGGCCAGTTCGCAGGAGGTCTCCAGCGCATGCAGGTAGATGCGTTCGGCGATGCGCGTGGACAGCGCCAGCGCTTCGGGCGAATCGAACGGCAGCCGCATCCGGAAGAACACGTCCTGCAGCCCCATCACGCCCAGGCCCACCGGGCGCCAGCGCAGGTTGGAACGGCGCGCGGATTCGATGGGGTAGAAATTCAGATCGATCACGCGGTCCAGCTGGCGCACCGCCACGCGCACGGTTTCGGCCAGCTTGCCGAAATCGAAGTACCAGCCGCCGCGCCCGTCCTCGGCCAGATGCTGCGCCAGGTTCACCGAACCGAGATTGCAGACCGCGGTCTCGTCGGCGGAGGTGACTTCCAGGATCTCGGTGCACAGGTTCGACAGGTGCACGGTGCGGCCCGGGCCCACCTGGTTGCAGGTGCGGTTGGAGGCGTCCTTGAAGGTGATCCAGCCGTTGCCGGTCTCGCCCAGCACTTTCATCATCCGCGCATACAGCTCGCGCGCCTTCAGCGTGCGCGCCGCCAGCCCCTGGCGTTCCGCCTGCTCGTAGGCGCGCTCGAACGCCTCGCCCCACAGGTCCACGAACTCCGGCACCGCGCCGGGATCGAACAGCGACCAGTCGCCGTCGGCCTCCACCCGGCGCATGAACAGGTCCGGCACCCAGTTGGCGAGATTGAGGTTGTGCGTGCGCCGCATCTCGTCGCCGGTGTTGTCGCGCAGCTCCAGGAACTCCTCGATGTCCGCATGCCAGGTGTCCAGATAGATGCAGGCCGCGCCCTTGCGCTTGCCGCCCTGGTTGACCGCCGCCACCGAGGCGTCCAGCGTCTTCAGCCAGGGCACGATGCCGTTGCTGCGGCCGTTGGTGCTGCGGATCGGCGCGCCGCGCGCACGGATGCGGGAGTAGGACTGGCCGATGCCGCCGGAGAACTTCGAGAGCTGCGCCACGTCGGCATAGCGCGCGTAGATGTCGGCCAGCGAGTCCTGCGGCGAATCCAGCAGGAAGCAGGACGACAGCTGCTCGTGGCGGGTGCCCGCGTTGAACAGCGTGGGCGAGCTGGGCACATAGTCCAGCGAGGACATCAGCCGATACAGCTCCACCGCCTCGCCCGGGGTCTCGGTGAGCGCGACCGCGATGCGCATGAAGAACTGCTGCGGGGTCTCGATCACATGCCGGCGCACCGGATGGCGCAGCAGGTAGCGGTCGTAGAGCGTGCGCAGGCCGAAATACTCGAAGCGGCGGGTGCGGCCGATGTCGATCGCGTCGTTGAACTTGCGCGCATGGGTTTCCACCACCTGGCGCACGCGGTCGTTGATCAGGCCCAGCTCCGCGCCCAGCGCGATCGACTGCGAGAAGGAGTGCACGCCCTGCCCGGTCACTTCCTTGTCGACGTAGGCCGCGAGCAGGCGCGCGGCCAGGCGCGCGTACTGCGGCTCGTCGGCGGTGAAAGCGGCGGCCGTGCGGATCGACAGCTCGTCCAGCTCGCGCGTGGTCGCGCCGTCGTAGATGCCGGCGATGGTCTTCAGCGCGACGCGCATCGGGTCGATGTCGTCCAGGCCATCGCAGCAGCGCTGCACAGCGCGCACGATCTTGCCGACATCGACCGGCTCGCGCCGGCCGTCGCGCTTGGTGATGGTCATGGTGCCGGGCGAATGCGGCGGGGTCAGCGCGAAGCCGGACTGCTGCGGATGCGCGCCGGTGGCGGCGGTGCGGGCATGGGGCGCGGCGTGCACGGTCTCTTCGACCGCGGCCGGCAACAGGGTATCGGTGGTCATGCATCTCTCCGGTGGGCGATGGAGAGAAAGCGAAAGCGGTGGATCGCACGGTGCCCCCATGGCCAGTGCCGGGGCGGACGCCCGCGAAGTCACCGGCCCTCGCCCCCTCGGGCGAGCCTGCGTCGACACGGACGATGCAGCGACGGCACGCCGACGACCCGGACGGGCCATCGGCGGCATCGACCTGCGCTCCCCGCGGAGACGGTGGGCCAGACGGCGCGCGAGCGCCGGTCGAGGCAGGTCTTCGGGCTCATGGGCACGCGACCGGTGGTCGCTCCTACTGCGCGTCGCTTCCCAGCCGGCGCCCCATTGCGGGGCATGGCCAGTGCCATTGACGCGGGTCGTTCCCAGTTACCGCTGCGGGGCAGCCCCGGAATTGGCCGGCGACCGAAGTCGCACGCCGCACCGGGTTCCCATTTCAGCCCGCTCCTGGCGAGGAGCAGGCACCATCGACGGGGCACAACATAATGGGGTTGCCTCCGCCGGTCAACACAATATTCCGGATTCCGCGCATGCGATGCCCTGTGAAGCGCATGGCCGCACGGCACGCGCCGGACGGCACGCCCGGCCGCAAACACGAAGGCCGCCCGGAGGCGGCCTTCGCGGTGCCGGGCGCAGCCCGGAGCCGACGCGGATGACGACGCGGCTTACTTCGCCAGACGCGCCGCGATGGCCGCACCCAGGTCGCCGGGGGACTTCACGGTGGTCACGCCGGCCTTTTCCAGCGCCTCGAACTTGCCCTCGGCCGTGCCCTTGC
>ERZ1066122.213-NODE-213-length-64654-cov-8.578399_pt1 | contig 64654 bp, 58 predicted proteins | sample MGYA00382769_ERZ1066122 | MGnify/ENA primary metagenome ERZ1066122 (study PRJEB33369, sample SAMEA5778352) | biofilm metagenome | biome: Industrial cooling water; feature: Water cooling tower basin; material: Biofilm | place: United Arab Emirates | collected... | reverse complement strand
ATATCGAGACTATCTCTGCACGCATAGCTGCAGTCCGCACGTGGACCTATGTTGCCCACCGCGCCGACTGGGTTGCTGACCCACCAGCCATGGCGGAGCGTACCCACGCACTGGAGGAAAAGCTGTCCGACGCACTGCACGATGCGCTGCGTCAGCGATTTGTCGACCGGCGCACATCGATGCTGCTGAAAAAAGGCGGCGGCAGCGCGGCCGACCTGCCCGTGCTTGTCGATGCTGACAAAAATGTCACGGTCGATGGCGAAAAAATCGGGACGCTTGACGGATTTCAATTCCATCCCGATGCGAACGCGCGAGCCGGGGAGCGCAAAATGCTGCTTGCAGCAGCCGAGCGGCATCTGGCAGCATATTTGAAAAACAAGGCGAGGGATCTGGCGATGGCCGAAGAGCAGGAATTCAGTCTGGGCCGCGATGGCGACGGAAAACCGGCTTTATTCTGGAATGGTGCAGTGCTCGGCCATCTCGCCAAGGGACGCACCCTGCTGCAACCCCTGTTCAAGCCGGTTCGCGCCGTCGCAGGGCTTGAGGGCGACGATCTGCGCGCCATTGTGGAAAAGGCCGAGGGCTGGGTGCAATTGCAGCTGGCCAAGCATATGGGCGGATTGGTGGCGCTTAACCAGCTTGCCGCGGATGCCGCGACCGATGGCGTCGTGCGTGCGCTGGCAGCGCGGCTGGCAGATGCAGGCGGGATCGCCGGGCGCACTTTCCTCGCCAACACGCTGACTGCGCTGCCCAAGGAAGCACGCGGTGCTGCGCGTAAGGCAGGGATCGTTTTCGGCGCGCTCGATGTCTATCACCATGCCGTGCTGAAACCCGCCGCGGCAAAATGGCGCGCTGCACTGTTTGCGGCAATGACCGACAAGCCAATGCCAGACCTGCCGCCCGAAAGCGCGGTGCATCTGAAAGACTGGAAATTCGCCTCGATCGCCGATTGCCGCAATGCAGGCTATCGCAAGGTTGGCGATGAATATGTCCGCATCGACCTTGCCGAGCGCGTGATCAAGAAAGCGCATGAGGCGCGGGGCGACAAGCTGGTTTTCGGCTTTGACACTGCTTTTGCGACGTCGCTGGGGCTGAGCGAGGATGGCTTGGCGGCGCTGATGCGCGATGCGGGGTTCAGGGAGGCGGAGGCGGAGGCGCCAATTGAAAATGCCGACGAAATTCCTCCCCGGAACGGGGAGGTGGCAGCCGGAACGGCTGACGGAGGGGCTGGGCCGATTGGAGCTCCATCGTCGGACTCTGCGCTGGACGGTGAGCGGCCCCTCCGCCCCTCCGGGGCACCTCTCCGTTCCGGGGAGGATTTGGCGCTTGAACCAACCACACCGCTCCAACCCGTCGCCCTCACGCACTGGCGCTGGGTCGGCTTGCGCAAGGCAAAGCCGCAGCAACAACGCTTCGAACGGTCCAAGCCGAAAGGCAAGGCAAAGCCCGATCGCAAACCGCAAACAGCCTTACCCAAATCGCAGCAAACGCAGCCTGCCGCCCCTACCGCACTCGCGCTGCAACTGGCGGCGCTCAAGGAGAAGATGGGCGGTTGAGCACACTTCGCATCGACAAAATGCTCTGGCATTTGCGGTTGATAAAATCGCGCAGCCTAGCGCAAGCGTTGATCGCGGATGGACATGTGCGCATCAACGGCAAACGCGTCGAAAAATCTTCCATCGAGGTAAAAATCGGCGATACGATCACGTTGCCGCGCGGTGACGGGGCGCTGGCCGTCCGCATATTGTCGATCCCGCCGCGCCGCGGTCCCGCCGCCGAAGCGCAAGCCTGCTACAGCATAATTTGACGCATGAGCAGAATTCCCCCGTTGACTTGGGGATGAAAGGCACAATAGGCGTAGCGAAACCAACCGCGCCGTTCAGGGGAGTAAGTGACCGATGACCTATGTAGTGACCGATGCCTGCATCCGCTGCAAATATATGGACTGCGTCGAGGTCTGCCCGGTCGACTGCTTTTACGAGGGCGAAAATATGCTCGTCATCAACCCCAATGAATGTATCGATTGCGGCGTGTGCGAGCCTGAATGCCCCGCCGAAGCTATCCTGCCCGACACCGAAAGCGGGCTGGAACAATGGCTCGAGCTGAATGCTACCTACAGCGCCGAATGGCCCAACATCACCACCAGCCGCGAACCCCCCGCCGATGCCGATGAGCATAAGGGCGAGGAAGGCAAGTTCGACAAGTATTTCTCAGCGGAGCCCGGCCAAGGGGATTGACGCCGGGGCGGAATTGCCCGCTCTACCTGCTATAATCAGATTTCGTCACCCCGTGCTTGACACGGGGTCCCGCTTCAAGCGCGGTGAACAAAAGCGGGACCCCGCATCGAGTGCGGGGTGACGGGACTGGATTTATGGTGAAATGACAGTCAGCTAAGGCACCGTCACAGTCCACCCAATCGTCTGGATCTGTGCATCATCATAGGGCGCGAGCAGGATGTTGCCGCTGACCTTTCCTTTGCTGCAGGTCCAGGTGAAGCGGCCGGACAGCTTGCCGGACGGCACGATTGGTCCACTGGTATCGCATTCGCCCGCCTTGGCCTTATGCTCGGCGAGTTGCTTTGCCCAATTCTCGACGCTGCGATCCATCAGGAAATTCATCGCAAGGCGCGGCCTTACACCAGCAACGCTGCCGTCGCGCCACATCGTCCGCGCCGCCTCATAGGCATCGGCCAGTTGCGAAGATATCGCCATCGAACGCGGTGGCACATAACCGCCAGAAACCAACGCCGTTGCCGCATCCCAGACCGGCGCAGAAGGGCCAGCATAGGTACGGTTACTCAAGGCAAATACACCGATTCCCAGATCGGGGATTAGCAGCATGTGACTGCCATATCCCGGAAAGCCGCCGCCGTGGAACAGCACAGGGCCAAGCACGCAATCATCCGCAGCAACCAGCCCGGCTGCATAAACGCCGTTGATCCGGCAGTTTGCGCCTTCCTTTCCGGGCCGGTTCCGGCGGTGGATCAGGCCGCCGCCATATTGCATCGCTCTAATCGTCTGCTTGGCTTTCGCATCACCCTCTGCAGCGGGCCAGGCCGAAAGCAGATAGCCGATCCATTTGGCATAATCATTGGCCGTCGTTGTGATGCCGCCCATCGCGCCGAACGCGCCGTGCTTCATGGTGGGCTCTTCGGCCCAGGCACCATTTTCCCAGCGATACCCGACAGCGCGGGTGGCTATTGGCACATCATTCACCTCATAGGTGGTGGCCGTCATCCCTAGCGGGGCGAACACCGTCTTTCTTACATAGGATGCATAGTCGGTGCGCGACACGTTGGTGATGATCCGGCCGAGCATCGCATAGCCCATATTGCTATATTCATAGCGGGTGCCGCGCGGTGCGTTGCGCGGGACACCGGCTTTCAACAGCTTAGTGAATTCCGCCTCGGACATAACCTGCTGCCTGTCCCCCCAGGGATCGTCAGTTACCATGCCGGTGGTATGGAACAGCAGGTCGGCGACGGTGATATCGCCAGCCCACCCTTTGATCTCGGGGATGTATTTTACGGCTTTATCATCGAGCCGCAATTTCCCTTCATCGCGCAATTTCAGGATCGCATAGCCGGTGAACGCCTTGCTCATCGAAGCAATGCGGAAACCTGTGTCAGCGGTGACAGGCCGGACCACCTCGCCCAGACCTTGCACACCCAGCGCCTTTACGTGCGCCAGCTTGCCATCGATGACCACGCCCCAGACAAGCCCGGCGACATTATTGTCCGCCATCCATTTCTGGAATGCCTCATCTTGCGTCGCGAGCGTTGACGACAAGGGCGGTGCCACGGTCGTTTGGGCATGAAGTGAGGGCGTGGCGACAGTGCTGGCAAGCAGCAGCGTAGCTAGAGCGGTAGCTTTGATCGTCATGCCCGCCACGATAATCGGGCCTTGCGACAACGCAAGTGTCTTAAAGATTGCGCCCCGCCCTGCCCGCGAGTTCAACCGCATAATGCCAGGCAATCCGACCGGAGCGCCCGCCGCGCCCATGCGCGAAGGCAAGCGCGTCGGCTTCGTCCCAGTCCAGCCCGAAATGAGCGGCATAGGCTGCAACCATTTCCAGGTACGCGGCCTGATCGGGATATTGAAAGCCGAGTTTCAACCCGAAACGGTCGGCTAGCGCCAGCCTGTCATCGGCGACATCGCGGGCGTTGACGGCTGCATCCTCGTCCGCCTGATTGCGCTCGACGATGTTGCGGCGGTTGGATGTAACGTAAAGCCTGACATTGGCGGGCCGCGCCTCTGACCCGCCCTCTAGTAGCGAGCGGAGGCGACGCGGACTCGCATCGTCGCCATCGAACGCCATATCATCGATGAATAGGATGAAGCGCCGCTCGGCCTTGGCCAGCAAAGCGAAAAGCGCTGGAAGCGACGCCAATTGCTCTGCGGTGGTTTCTATCAGCACGAGCGGCAAGCCATCGGCTTGCAAGCCAGCTACCACCGATTTGACCAAAGCCGACTTGCCCATCCCGCGCGCGCCCCACAGCAGCACATCATGGGCGGCATGCCCTTGCGCATGGCGGTGGCTGTTTTCCGTGACAGTTACTTTTTGGCGGTCGACCCCGACGATCAGATTCGCGGGGAGTGGCGCGAAATGGGTAACGGCAGCAAGGCTCTGCCCGTCCCAATGATAGGCCGGATGCGCGGCGAGGTCCGCCGGCTCGCGATGCGGTGGGGCGAGGCGTTCGAGGGCTTCGGCAATGCGGCGAAGGGTGTCCGAATCATCTGACATTTACGAGCTCCACAATCAAAAAACCGAAGTGCTGAGCCTGTCGAAGCACGCCTCACACGCTGGTGCAAGGTTGAGGGTCATCCTTCGACAGGCTTAGGACTACGGTCACTTGTTCGTCGCAGCCGATCAAGCAGCCAGCCCCTCGGCATCCAGCGCATAAAGCAACCCTGCCCCCGCCATCGCACTTCCCGCCAGCGACAATGCCTCAGGAACCATGATTTTCAGATAATAACGACAGGCCACCGACTTGGCCTTCAGGAACGGCGTCTCACCACCCTCCGCCGCGCGCAACTGCCTTGCCATCAGCCAGCCGCAGGTGGCCACCGCCATCATGGTCATATAGGGATAGCTTCCCGCCAGCCGGTCATCGACCGATGCGCCCAGCATATATTCGGTCACCTCGGCGCATGCCCCGGCCAGCGCCTTCAGCCCGGCGTGATCGCCCGCCTCTGCACCGATCCGTGCAACATGTTCGCGCACCACATCGCCGCCGCGCATCCCCAATTTGCGCCCGACCAGATCGGCAGCCTGAATGCCATTGGTGCCTTCATAAATCTGCGCAATGCGCGCATCGCGATAATATTGCGCCGCGCCTGTCTCCTCTACATAGCCCATCCCGCCATGCACCTGGATACCAAGTGAGGCAATTTCCTCACCCATATCGGTGCCATAGGCTTTCGCGAGCGGGGTCAGGAGGTCGACCATCTCTTGCGCGCCATCCAACCCAAGCGTCGCGCGATCCACCTGTCCGGCGGCGTAATAGGACAGCGCGCGGATGGCCTGCGTCCCGGCCTTCATACGGAGCAACATTCGCCGGACATCGGGATGCTCGATAATAGCTACCGGTTCGCGGCTGCCACCTGCGCGCGCCGACTGTACCCGTTCGCGCGCGAACCACAGTGCCTTTTGCGTTGCACACTCGGCAATCTGCACGCCCTGCAGTCCTACATTCAGCCGAGCATTGTTCATCATTGTGAACATCGCGCGCATTCCGCCAAATTCGGGTCCGATCAACTCGCCGATGCAATCGCCCTTTTCGCCAAAAGCCAACACACAGGTGGGCGAGGCGTTGATGCCCATCTTATGCTCGATCGATACGGTCTCGATATCCTGCTCCGCGCCCGGCGTGCCATCGGGGTTGAGCCGATATTTGGGGACAAGGAATAGCGATATGCCCTTGGTTCCTTCCGGCGAGCCGGGCGTGCGGGCAAGCACAAGGTGGACGATATTGTCCGCCTTGTCATGATCGCCGAAGCTGATGTAAATCTTCTGCCCCCTTATTTGATAGGTGCCGTCGCCGCGCGGTGTGGCGGTTGCCTTTAGCGCGCCGACATCGCTTCCTGCCTGCGGCTCGGTCAGGTTCATCGTGCCGGTCCATTCACCCGTCGCCAGCTTCGGTAGGTAGAGCGCCTGCTGCGACGGCGATCCATGATGATGCAGCGCCTCAACCGCGCCCAGCGTCAACAGCGGACAAAGTGCAAAGGCCATGTTGGCACTGCCCAGCGAATCGAGCATAACTGTTGCCAAGGCGTAAGGAAGACCCTGCCCGCCATGCTCGGCAGGGGCGTTAATCGACCCCCAACCATTGGCGACAAAGGCCTGATAAGCTTCGCGATAGCCGTCAGGCATGACCACCCGCCCATCGACCAGCCGCGCTCCCACCGTGTCGCCTATGCGGTTCAATGGCGCGAACTGTTCGGCGGCAAATTCGCCCAAACCTTCAACAATCGCCTGCACCATATCGGGCGTGGCATCGGCAAAATGCGGATGCGCGGCGATCTCATCGATGCCTGTGACGGTATCGAGAACGAAAAGCTGTTCGGTAACGGGAGCAATAAAGGTCATCTTTGGGCCTGTTTTTGAATTACGCTCGCGCCTATAGCGCGGGATGATGACAGGCTCAAATCCGCAAGGGAATGGCCGGATAGTTTCCGCCGATGCGCTGGGGGTGGCCGAGGCTGCGGCCCGGCTGCGCGAAGGCGCCATTGTCGCCATTCCCACAGAAACGGTCTATGGCTTGGCCGCCGATGCCAGCAATGCGCAGGCTGTCGCCAAAATCTATGCGGCGAAAGGTCGGCCCGATTTCAATCCGCTGATCGTGCATGTCCCCGACCGTGAAGCCGCCGAGGCAATAGCAGCGTTTGACGCGCAGGCGGACCTGTTGGCAAAGACTTTCTGGCCGGGGCCGCTAACGCTGGTGCTGCCAATCCGGAAAGATGCACAGGTAGCAGCGGCAGTCACCGCTGGATTGCCCACAATTGCCTTACGCTGTCCGGCGCATCCAGTGATGCGCGCCGTGCTGCTGGCCGGCGGGCTGAACGTCGCTGCACCGTCTGCCAATCGTTCGGGGGGGATCAGCCCGACCCGCGCCGAGCATGTGGCCGCCAGTCTGGGCGAGGCTGCGCCGCTGATACTGGATGCTGGCCCGTGCAGCGCGGGCCTTGAATCGACCATTGTCGCGATCCGCGATCATGGCTGGCAGATTTTGCGCCCAGGCCCGGTGACCGAGCAGGAAGTGCAATCGGTGCTTGGCAAAAAACCACTCGCCGCAAGCAGCACCACTATCGAAGCCCCAGGCCAGCTGGCCAGCCATTATGCCCCACGCAAGCCGCTGCGCCTTAACGCGGACATGCCGCGCGAGGGCGAATGGTATATCGGCTTTGGCAGCCTTGCAGGTGATGACAATCTCTCACACAGGGCCAGCCTCGCCGAAGCTGCGGCGCGGCTGTTCGAAGCATTGCACCATGCAGATGCCAGCGACCGCTCGGCTATTGCCATTGCCCCCATTCCGGCAGAGGGCATCGGCGATGCCATCAACGACCGCCTGAGGCGCGCAGCCGCATGAAGTGGCTGGCGGCAATTTTTTTGGCGCTGTTTACGCTACCCCTTGCGGCTGCCCCCACCGCCGCTGACATCGAAGCCTATCGCGCACTTGCTGACATGGACAAGCGGGTCGCAACCATTGGCTACCGCCTTACCGCCGCCAACGCGCCTTTTTGCAAAAATCGCCAGCACGACCTTGGCTGGAGCCTGCACGATATTGCGCAATATCCCGATGCCGATGTTGCAAGGGCGGCGTTTGGTTTTCACCTGCCCGTGCAGATCGCAGCGGTCGCGCCCGATGGCCCGGCGGCGCAGGCAGATATCCGGCCGGGCGATGCCCTGCGCATGGTCCGGTCGCGGTCGGGACATGTCCGTTTTGGTGAGAACGAACGCAAGCCCCGCGAAACCGACCCACAGAATTTTGAACTTATGCAAATCGGTCTTGCCGGCTTGCTGGAACTGGCTGCCGGTGCCGAGGTCGAGGTCATGCTGACACGCGATGGCATGCCTTTGTCCATTCCGGTCATGGCAAAGCCGGTCTGCCTATCACGCTTTTTTGTCGATACCAAAGAGGCGGTAGATGCCGGGGCTGATGGAGAACGGGTGCGGGTGACCGCGGGACTGCTCGCCTTCACACCCGATGACGATGAGCTTGCAGCCGTACTCGCGCATGAGATGGCGCACAATCTGCTTGGCCACCGTGAGCGGCTTAATGCGGTCAGGAAAGGCAAGACCAAGGCAACATATGCAACCGAAGTCGAGGCCGACCGGCTTTCAGTCTGGCTGATGGCCAATGCAGGATATGACACGCAAGCGGCGCTGACCTTTGCAGAACGCTTCGGTCGGAAATATGGCCTCGGCATCTTTTCCGCCGGCACCCACCCGCGCTGGAAAAAGCGCGTCGCGACCATGCGCGCGGAAATTGCCCTGATCGCAGCGATGCCCAAGATCAGCGGATTGCACGACCCGCCCCTGCTCGCCAATAATCGTCCACAATAATTGCGTTGCGAAATGCAATCGGTGGTTTTCTTGGCCGCCCGATTGCCGTATCACCGGACCAAGCGAGGGGAGTTATATTTGCTTAAGTGGGTCGGCCCGTTGATTTTGGCGACAGCAATGCTGTCTGCGTGTGGCAGTGGCGACGGCAAAAAGGCTGCACCGCCTGAAGATGTTTTCCCGGTGCAGACCGTCACCGTACAGCCCGGCAATCTTGTCCGCACATTAAGCGCTGTCGGTACCGTCCGCTACCGCCGCGAAACGCCCTTGGGCTTCACCACCAATGGCAAGGTCGCGCAGGTCCGTTTCAATGAAGGCGATGTCGTCAAGCGCGGCGCATTGATTGCAGCGCTGGATACTACGATCGTTGGCGCAGACCAGAATGTCGCCGATGCCGAACGCGCCCGTGCGCAAGCCGAATTTGAGCGCATCGCCGAACTATATGGAGAGGGCTGGGTCACCAAAGCGCGCTATGAAGCTGCCGAAGCCGCTGCGAAGGCGGCAGCGGCGCGGGTATCGCAAGCCCGCTTTGCCAGCGGCACGGCGCAGCTTTACGCGCCTTCGAGCGGCGTCATCCTTTCCCGCAATGTCGAGCCGGGGCAGGTTATTTCTGCCGGCACACCTGCCGTGATATTGGGACAAGCCGATCAGGGCTTTATTTTCCGTGTACCGGTAATCGATCGTGATGCTGCACTATTGCGCGTGGGCATGGCGGCAGAGATTTCGCTCGATGCAGTGGGTGGCGCGCCCCTAACCGCAACGATCTCGGAAATAGAGGGGCAGGCAAATGCTGTAACCGGTGCCTTCACCGTGCTTTTCGCCCTGCCCTCCCAGGCAAAAATCCGTGCAGGCCAGATCGGCACCGCAAGTATCAAACTGCCTGCCGCCAATGATGGCGCGTTGCAAATCCCCGCCAGCGCCCTGTTCAACGTGCGCACCGGAGAGGGCATCGTCTATATAGTCGATGGCCAAAACCGGGTCGAGGCGCGCAATGTTGTTATAGAACGCGTTACAGACGATTTCGTCATCGTGCGGGGCGGGTTGCAACAGGGGGACAGGATAGTCGTGTCAGGCGGCGAAAAGCTGCGCGTTGGCGCAAGGGTCCGGCCCACTGCGGTGAACCGCTAAGCCGCCCGGGTCATCGCGCCGATGGATTTCACTGAACTGGCTATCCGGCGCTGGCAGTTGACACTGGTGCTATTTGCCTTGCTGGCAGCGCTGGGCTTTTCGGCGCTAAGCTCTATCCCCCGAGCGGTTGATCCGCATTTCCCCCTCCCCGTCGTTTCCATCTTGGCGGTCCAACCGGGTGCCGATGCCTCGGAGATGGAACAGACCGTCGCTAAGCCCATCGAAGAGGTCATCCAGGGACTGGAGGATGTCAAAGAGGTTGTCTCTACAAGTGTCGATGGCAGTACAGTCATCCGAGCCGAGTTCGACTGGTCGGGCGATCCCGACCGCTATTTCAACGATACCGTCCGCGAAATCACCGCCATTCGCAGCCGCCTTCCCACCGAGCTTGCCCGGCTAGAATTCAAGAAAATTCGCACTACCAATGCCTCCGTTCTGCAATTCGCGCTGGTCAGCGAGACGGCGAGCTGGCGTCGGATGGAAAAATATAGCCGCGACATCAGTGAAGCCCTGTCGCGCTATGCCGCGGTGCGCGAATCCGAGGTGTTCGGGCTGGTGCAGCCTGAGGTTACCGTTGCCATCGACACAGCACGGCTTGCCGAATTGCGCATTGCGCCAAGTGCGATAGCAGACGCGGTTCGCACAGGCGGATCCGACGTTGCCAGCGGCGCGGTGCAGAGCGGAACACGGCGCTACAATGTCGAGGCAGGCGGGGCGTTCAAGAGCCTTGATGCTGTCCGCGCTTTGCCCTTGCGCACAAATGACGGCACGGTCGTTCGCGTGGGCGATGTCGCAACGGTCGAATGGGGTGCGGAGGAGCCGCGCTCGCACATGTACCACAACGGGCAGCGCGCGGTGTGGATTACGGCCAACCAGAAAGCAGGAACCGACGCGACCAAATTGCGCGATGTCCTGATGGAGGAAATAGCCGAGCAGCGCAAATATCTGCCTCCCGATATCAAGATCGTCGCCCAGTTCGACCAAAGCCGCGACATCACCAAACGCTTGCGCGAGCTCGCGCGCGATTTTGCGCTGGCTCTTGGCCTGGTAATGATCACGCTGCTGCCGCTCGGCTGGCGCGCTGCCGCAATTGTGATGGTGTCTATCCCGCTTTCGCTCGCCTCCGGGCTGCTCGCGGTCTATGCCTCGGGCTATAATCTCAACCAGCTTGTCGTGGCAGGCTTCATCCTCTCGCTGGGCCTGCTGGTGGACGACAGCATTGTCGTGATCGAAAATATCGCCCGCCATCTACGCATGGGCAAGGACCGGATCGTCGCTGCCATCGACGGGGCAAAGGAAATCCGCGTCGCTGTGCTGGGCTCGACCGGCGTGCTGGTCTTCGCCTTTTTCCCGATGCTGTTCCTTCCCGAAGGCGCAGGGCAATATACGCGCAGCTTCATCATCACGATCATCTACACCGTCAGCGCCTCGTTGATCATCTCGCTGACCATCATCCCCTTCCTGGCCAGCCGCATCCTGAAGCGCGACGAGGATGAGCATGGCAACCGCCTGCTGCAATGGCTGATGCGCAATATCGACCATTTCTATCGCCCGGTGCTGCACCGCGCGCTGGAACGGCCGAAACGCTACGTGTGGGGGGCAATGGCCTTGACGCTGTCCGCATTCGCGCTGGTTCCGGTGTTGGGCTTTGGCTTGTTTCCCTTTGCCGATGCCAGCTATTTCCGGGTCCAGATTGACGCCGAGCAGGGCACCAGCCTTGACGAAACCCAGCGTATTGTCCGGCAGGTTTCGAATATTTTGGCGAAGGAGAAAGACGTCAAAGTGCGCGCCGAAAATGCCGGACGGCGGAATCCTTCGGTGTTCTACAATGTGTTCGAAAGTGCAGAGACGTCAAACAGCGGCGAGATTTTGGCGATAATGGACCGGTGGAAAGGGGAGGAAAGCTTCCGTATGGTGGAGCGGCTGCGCAGGCAGTTCGATGCGATTAGCGGAGCCCGGATAAAGCTGGTGCTGTTTCAGAATGGTGCTCCGGTCAACGCACCGCTCGAGTTTCGCGTCGTGGGCCAGGATCTTTCAGTGCTGCGCGAAATCGCCGCGAAGGTGCAGACCATATTGCATGATACGCCCGGAACGCGCGATGTCGTAAATCCAGTCGCAACCGACCGAATCGATCTGGATATGAGGATTGACGATGCACGCGCCGCGCTGCTCGACATTCCGGCAGGATCACCGCGCCGCATCATCAGGTTGGCGCTTTCTGGCGAGCGGGCGGGAACGTTCCGCGATAGCGAAGGTGACAGTTATCCGGTGACGGTGCGCCTGCCGCTCGACAATATCCAGCCGGTTTCCGCGCTCGACAATATCTATGTGCCTACGCGCAGCGGCGCGCCCGTTGCGCTCGCCGAGATTACCGACCCGCAGCTGGTATCGGTCCCACCGCTGATCAAGCGCCGCAATCTCGAACGCACGGTCGAAGTGACCGCGCAAATCGAGTCAGGCATATCGCTGTCAAAACTGACGCAACAGGCGAAGGCCAAGATCGACGAACTAATACTACCGCCGGGCTATGAAATCCGCGTTGGCGGAGAAGCGGAAAAGGTCAATGAGACCTTCAGCGGTTTTGGCCCCGTCATTCTGATCGCCCTGTTCATCATCTTCGGCATTTTAGTTGCGGAATTCGGCGAATTCCGCGAGGCGCTGGTGGTTGCGGGGGTCATTCCGCTCGGCACATTTGGCGGCCTGATCGGACTGTTGCTGACTGGCAATAATCTTTCTTTCCTCGCCGTCATCGGCTTCGTTGCGCTGATCGGAATCGAGATTAAGAACTCGATCCTGCTCGTCGATTTCACCAGCCAGTTGCGCGCGCGGGGCATGGCTTTGCGCGAGGCGATCGAGCGCGCGGGCGAAGTGCGCTTTCTGCCGGTGCTGCTGACTTCGGTGACCGCAATCGGCGGCTTGACGCCGCTCGCGCTGTTCGGCGGCAGCCTCTACGGGCCACTCGCCATCGTCCTGATCGGCGGACTTATTTCGTCCACCCTCTTGTCGCGCATCGTCACGCCCGCCATGTATCTGCTGGTCGTCAGAGGCCGTGAAGAAAAACGCGAGGCGGCCAAGGCTGCCGCGACATAAGGACAGATAATGGCAGAAGCGATTTTTGCAGGCGGATGTTTCTGGTGCACCGAGGCGGTGTTCGGCCAGTTGAACGGCGTGTCGTCGGTCGAGAGCGGCTATATTGGCGGGCATATCGAAGACCCGACCTATAAGGCGGTGTGCAGCGGCAGCACGGGCCATGCCGAGGCGATCAAGATACATTTCGATCCTTCGATCATCAGCTATGCCGACCTCCTCGACATATTTTTTGCAACGCACGACCCGACGCAGCTCAACCGGCAGGGCAATGACATTGGCACGCAATATCGCTCGGCTATTTTCCCGCTGGATGGTGAACAGCGCAGCGAGGCACAGGACGCCATCGTGCGCGCGCAACCCGATTGGCCCGCGCCCATTGTCACGACGATAGAGGGGCCAGCGACCTGGTATCCGGCGGAGGATCATCATCAGGATTATTGGTCGGGCGAAGGGCAGCGCAATCCCTATTGCCTTGCGGTCATTCCGCCCAAATTGGCCAAATTAAAGAAGGGCTTTGCGGAACGATTAGTGTCATAGATGATTAATCCGGTTCGACTAAGGGGCCATCATGACCCATAAACGCATTCGCAAAGCCGTATTCCCTGTGGCCGGTCTCGGCACCCGGTTCCTGCCCGCGACCAAGGCCATTCCAAAAGAAATGCTGCCGGTCGTTGATCGCCCGCTGATCCAATATGCGGTTGACGAGGCACGCGAGGCGGGCATCGAGCAGATGATCTTTGTCACTGGTCGCGGCAAGAGCGCGATCGAGGATCATTTCGACATTGCCTATGAGCTGGAACATACCATGTCCTCGCGCGGCAAGGATCTGTCGGTACTGGATCCGACACGGCTTGGCCCCGGCAATTGTGCCTATGTGCGGCAGCAGGAGCCGCTGGGGCTGGGTCACGCCATCTGGTGCGCACGCGATATTGTCGGCGACGAACCGTTCGCTATCTTCCTGCCTGACGAATTCATGCATGGCTCGCCCGGCTGCATGGCGCAGATGGTGGCGGAATATGAGCGCGTCGGCGGCAATCTATTGAGCGTGCTGGAGGTCCCGCGCGAGCAAGTCTCAAGTTATGGCGTGATCGACCCAGGCGAAGCTTCCGGCAAGCTGACCGAGGTGCGCGGGCTGGTCGAAAAGCCCAAGGTCGAGGCGGCACCGTCAAACCTGATTATTTCCGGCCGCTATATCCTCCAGCCCGAAGTCATGCGCATATTGGAAGCGCAGGAAGCAGGAGCGGGCGGCGAAATCCAGCTGACCGACGCCATGGCACAGATGATCGGCGACCAGCCCTTCCACGCCGTGACATTCGACGGCGCGCGCTATGATTGCGGATCGAAAACCGGCTATATCGAGGCCAATCTGGCCGTGGCGCTGGAACGTGAGGATATGGCCGCTGAAGTGCGTGCGATGGCGGAGCGGCTGTTGGGGGTTTGACTTGCGGAATAATTCTCAATCAAAAACCCTAGTCCGTTTGCCCTGAGTAGGTGCTGACCCCGGACTTGATCCGGGGGAAGTGCCGTATCGAAGGGTCCTTCGATACACCTCAGCACCTCACTGCGTTCGGCACTCAGGACGAACAGGCATAACAAAGTTTGATGATCTAGCCTTACCCCGCCCCGGACCCGTCATAGCGTATCTCCAGAAACCGCTCGCGCGTTGCCAGCTTGTCAAGCTCGCCGCGGGCAATCTGCCCAGTCATTGTCTCAATCTCGCGGTCGATGACCTTTAGCCCGTCTACCAGCTGCTGCTCGGGCGTCTTGCCACCATTTTCCTGCCGCTTCAGCGTTTCGGGTATACGTTTGTAGCTGTTGATCAGCTCGGGTAGATGCTCGCCAACGAGCTTGCGCACTTCGCGCGACGCAGGGTCATTTTCGTCCAGCGCCTGCAGTTGCGGGGCAAGCTGGTCGAGCCGGGTGCCTATATCCTGCACGATGCTGATCGCAGGCGCAGGCAACATAGGACGCTGTGCCTCCAGCCAGATTTCGGTCTTGCCCGCCAGCGTGCCAAGGTCGGTCTGGCGCAATGTCTCGACCGTGGGCATCGGCATTTCGGGGTAACGCATCAGCACATAGGTTGCCGCCGCGCCCAGCACGCCGGTGATCATCACGCCCCAGAAACCGATGCCATCGATAATCGCGCCGACAATCCCTGCCCCCACCAGCAGAACGCCAACGGCCACGGCCGTCCGTGCCACCTTGCCAAAAAAATGCGCCCGGCGCAGCGCGCGCGATTTTGTCCCGATGGCAGGCCCCATTTTAACGCGAGCTAGCGCGCGGTTTGCGCTGTCGAGGATTTCGTCGGAGTTGTTGGCTGCGCTCATTTGATCATTCACAGTTTCAAGTCACCGCAGCCCTGAGCCTGTCGAAGGGCGTTTACCGGTTAGCCGTGCTTCGACAGGCTTAGCACTACGGTTTTGGGGAACTCAACCCTCCAACGCGCTCAAAAGCCCAGGCTCCTGCGCTTGCTTAAGCGCCTCTGCCTGGCCCTCGGCGCGCGCAATATAGCCCTTCGACTTCTGCACTTCCTTGTCGAGCGCTTCCGACGTCGCCTTCATGCTGTCCAGCGCCTTCAGCTTGAAAGTATCGATGGCGTCCATCGTGTCGTAGATATTCTGGAAGGCGCGCTGCAGCGTTTCCAGCGGGATGGCCGAGGATACCGCTTGCTCATGGATGCGCCCGGTATTTTCGCGCAGCAGCTTTCCGGTGCTATCGATGATGCCCGCCGTTGTCGTGTTGAGCGCGGTAATCTGTTCTAGCACAAGCCGCTGGTTGGTCATCGCCTGCGCCACGGTCACCGCGGTGCGCAGCGCACCCACTGTCGTTGTCGAGGCGCGATCGACGCCCTTTACCAGTTCGATATTGTTCTTTTTGACGAGGTCCATGGCGAGATAGCCCTGCACCGTCACCGCCATCTGCGTCAGCAAATCCTGATGACGTTGCCGCACATAGAACAACGCCGTTTCCTTCAGCGCCTTTGCCTTTGCGGGATCGGAAAGCTCAAGCTCCGCCGCCTTTTCCTCCAGCCTGGCATCCAGCTGTTTGGAGATGACGATCATCTGCTCCAGCTTGCCCATCGCCTTCCACATATTCTGCCGCTCGACATCGATGGCGGCATTGTCCATCAGCAGCTCGTCCTTGCCATTGGCGAGACGGCCCAAAATGCTACTGATATGGGTCTGCGAACTTTGGTAGCTGTCGAAATAATTGCGCAGCTTGTTGCCAAAGGGGATGATGCCGAACAGCTTTTTCTTGGTCGTCAGGCTACCCTGCCTCGATGGATCGAGATCCTCGACCGTGCGCCGCAGTTCGGCAAGATCAGCGCCCACGCCCGTCTCGCCATCCATCAGGCGGATTGGGCGGTCAAGGAAACGGTTGGACTGCCCGGCGGCCTCCATGATTTCCTTGCGGCCCATATTGGTCAGCTGGTCGACACGCTTGCCAAATTCAGGGCTGTTAACATCCTGCGCAAGCAGGTCGGCAATATAGCCCTCCACCTTCTGCGCGAGTTTTTCCTGCACATCGTCGGCGACCGGAACCAGCCCCATTGCCTTTTCTGGCTGCACGGGCGGCACCGGATCGGGCGGGGTGAGTTTCAACTCGGTCTCGGTCGCGGTCAGCGTTTCGGTCGACATATTCGCCCTTCCTCAAATAGATATGCTCTACGATAAATGGCCTGCGACGGGTTCGTTTTCAAGCGAATCCGGACACAGGTGTATTATTATTTTAATACAGTCGATCCGGATGTTTTCAGCTCGGCTTCGACCAAAGGTGAAAGCGCATCGACAACCTTCGCCACGCCTTTCGCATTGGGATGCACGCCATCTGCCAGCATCAGCGCCTTGTCGGTCACAACGCCTTCAAGGAAAAAGGGCAGCAACGGCGCGTCATAGCGTTTTGCAAGATCAGGAAATATACCATTGAAATCGCGCGCATAATCCCGTCCCAAATTAGGTGGGGCGAGCATCCCCGTCAGCACGACATCGATATCGCGCCGCTTCAATTCTTCTAACATTGCCTGCAAATTGGCGCGGGTTTCCGCCGGCTTCACCCCGCGCAGCATATCATTGCCACCAAGGCCAAGCACGACAAGATCGGGCTTGCGCTCCAGATTGTCGAGCACAAAGGTCAGCCGCTGCCGCCCGGCTGCCGTGGTATCACCCGACACCCCGGCATTGTGGACGCGCGCGTTGATACCGGCAGCATTCAGTTCAGCCTGCAATTGCGGTGCAAGCCCCTCGGTTGGCCCAAGCTGATATCCGGCATAGAGGCTGTCGCCAAACGCCACGACCAGCTTGTCATAGCTTGCTTGGTCGGCTTTTGCCTGCTCCTGAGCTGGCGCTTCGGCTACCGGTGATTGCCCGCATCCGCCAAGGGCTTGGAGAATGAGTAAAGCCGCACCATATCTTGCAAAATTTCTCAACGTCGAAGGTTCCTTCCTTGCACGCACCGGTAACGCAGACAGCGGATATGGCAATCCGCGCGGCGAATGTCACCCTCACGCTTGGCGCAGAGGATGCGCGTGTCGAGATTTTGCGCGGCGTGGACCTGGAGGTGCCATATGGCAAAAGCATCGCGCTGCTGGGCCCGTCAGGATCGGGCAAAAGCTCGCTAATGGCGGTGCTCGCTGGACTGGAACGGGCGAGCGGCGGCACCGTGAGCGTCGATGGCCTCGATTTTACCGAACTCGACGAAGATGGGCTGGCGCGTGCGCGGCGGGGAAGGATCGGGATCGTGCTGCAGGCATTCCACCTTCTCCCCACCATGACTGCGCTCGAAAATGTCGCGGTGCCGATGGAGCTGACGGGGATTGAGGACGCGTTCGGGCGCGCGGCTGCGGAACTGGAGGCTGTCGGCCTTGGCCACCGGCTAACGCATTATCCGTCGCAGCTGTCGGGCGGCGAACAGCAGCGCGTGGCGATTGCCCGCGCGATGGCCGCCGCGCCAAAGATCATTTTCGCTGACGAACCAACGGGCAATCTGGATGGCGCAACGGGCGCTGCGATCATCGACCTGCTGTTCGCGCGGCGCGAGGCGTTGGGCGCGACCTTGTTAATCATCACCCATGACCCTGCGCTTGCCGCGCGCTGCGACCGGGTGGTGGCGATGCAGGACGGGCTGGTGGTGGAGGCATGAGGAGCGTTAAGCACATCCTCCCCGGAACGGGGAGGTGGCAGCGCGAAGCGCTGACGGAGGGGCCGGGTGCAATAAACTACGACCCCTCCACCATCCTTCGGATGGTCCCCCTCCCCGTTCCGGGGAGGATTTAGATGCTCGTGTCAACCGCCACCCTCTGGCGTATCGCACGCCGCGACCTGTCCGCCCGCATCCGCGGCCTGCGCCTGCTTGCCGTCTGCCTGTTCCTTGGCGTTGCAACATTGGCCGCGATCGGCAGCCTGACCGCCGGCATTGCCGACGAGCTCGCCAATCGCGGGCAGACGATCCTTGGCGGCGATATCTCGGTGGAGATCAGCCAGCGCGAGGCCACCGGGGCAGAGAAGGCGGAATTGCGTAAATTGGGCGCGGTATCCGAAACCGTACGATTGCGCGCGATGGCAATTGCCGGGGACAGCGTATTATCGGAACTCAAGGCCGTAGACGCCGCCTACCCGCTCTATGGTAAGCTAACATTGGCTAGCGGCGCAAAGGCAGCTCAACCGGGCATAGGCGAAATCTATATCGCGCCTGCGATGGCCAACCGGCTCGACGTCGGCCTTGGCGACAGTCTGCGCTTCGGCAATGCCAGTTTCCGTGTGACCGGCATAATCGATGAAGAGCCCGACCGGCTGGGCGAAGGTTTCACCCTAGGCCCCGTCGCGATCATCGGCATGGCTTCGCTTCCCGCAACCGGCCTGATCCAGCCGGGCAGCATGTATGAGGCGAAATATCGTGTCAAACTGCCAGCCGGGGCCGATGCCGAGGCGATCGCCAAAACCCTTGAAAAGCAGTTCGCCACCGCAGGCTGGGATGTTGACAGCCGGGAAAATGGCGCGCCCGGAACGCGTCGCTTTATCGAGCGTATGGGGCAGTTCCTCACTCTCGTTGGCCTCGCCGCGCTCGTCATCGCGGGCATCGGCGTTGGCAATGGAGTTGGGAGCTACCTCGCATCCAAGCGCGCCAGCATCGCGACGCTGAAAGTCAACGGCGCGGATAGCAGCGTAATTTTCCGCATCTACATGTTGCAGATATTGGTCGTCGCCGCGGTCGCCATATTGCTCGGCCTCGCGGTCGGCAGTGTGCTGCCGCAGGTCATCGGCCTGATCGCGGGAGACGTCTTGCCGGTCGCGCCGGGTTTTGCGCTCTATCCCGTGCCACTCGTAGTCAGCGCGATCTACGGCCTGCTGATCGCCTTTGCCTTCGCCCTGCCTCCGCTTGCCCGCGCGCGTACCGTGCCTGCCGCAGGGCTGTTCCGCGCGGTGGTGGAGGCAAGCGCAAGGCCCGACCGGCGCACTGCGGTTTTCGTCACAGCCGCGATTCTCGCCATTGTCGCGCTCGCCGTCGGCACCGCGCGCGAGCCGCTCTTTTCGCTTGTCTTCATTGGGGCCTGCTTCGGACTGTTGCTTCTTTTGGCAGGTATCGCATGGGCCATGCGCCGCATCGCGCTCAGGCTGCCGCGTCCGAAAGCGCCGCTGCCCCGGCTGGCGCTCGCCAACCTGCACCGTCCGGGCTCGCAGACGCAGGCGCTGGTTGTCGCGCTCGGGCTTGGATTGACGCTATTTGTTACACTCGCAACGATCCAGACCAGCATCAATAATGAGATCAAGGGCCAGGTGCCCGAAAAAGCACCGAGCTTCTTCATTCTCGATATCCCGCGCGACCGGGCCAGCGAATTTACCGCTCAGGTCCGCGCTGCCGACGCCGATGCCGGGATCAACATGATCCCTGCGCTGCGCGGCATGATCGTCGAATTTGGCGGGCAGCGTGTCGACCAGTTGGCCGAGCTACCCGAAGGCGCATGGGTGCTGCGCGGCGACCGGGGGCTGACCTATAGCGCAGCAGTGCCGGAGGGCAGCGAAGTCATCGCCGGCCAATGGTGGAGCGCCGACTATAAGGGCCCGCCGCTCGTTTCGCTTGACCAGCCGGTGGCGGAATCGCTGGGCGTGGGCGTCGGCGATACCTTGACCGTCAGCGTGCTGGGCGTCGAGGTGCAGGCAAAAATCGCTGCGCTGCGTGAAGTGAAGTGGGAGAATTTCGGCCTCAACTATGCGCTCGTCTTTTCGCCCGGCAGCTTCGAAGCCGCGCCGCATAATATGGTCGCTACACTGACGGTCGATACAGCGGCGGAAAAGGCGCTGGCGAAATCACTGCCTCCCGCCTTCCCGTCGGCTTCGCTAATCGAAGTGGGCGATGTGGTCAGCCAGATTTCGGTGCTGCTGACGCAGATGGCACAGGCGATTGCGGCCGCCGCCTCGATTGCCATCCTTGCCGGTATTGCCGTGCTGGTCGGCGCGATTGCCGCCGCGCGCCAGTCGCGCATCTATGACAGCGTGATCCTGAAACTATTGGGCTCGACCCGCCGCCAGATATTGGGCGCGCAGGCGATGGAATATGGCATCTTAGCGGTCGTACTGGGCCTGCTGGCTCTGGCGCTGGGCTTGGGCGCGGGCTGGTATGTTGTAGTGCAGATTTTCGATTTCAGCTTTGCGCCGGACCCGCTGGTGCTCGCACTGACGCTGGTGGGTGGTGCCGGGCTGACTTTCGTGTTGGGCATTGCCGGTTCCTTGCCGATATTGGCAGCACGTCCGGCGGAGGCGCTCCGGAGCCTGTAGCAACTATCTCGTCATGACGAACGAAGCTGGAGCCTGCTGGCCAAAGGCGCACTCACCAGAAGCTGCGCGATGTGGTAGATGATCGTCGGCAGCAATATCAGCCCAGCCTCCGCCCCGAACAATATCGCCGCCATCGGCGCACCGGTCGCAATGCTTTTGTGCGCTCCGGCAAAAAGCAGACTGATCCGGTCGGGCCGCGACAATCGCAGCATCTGGCCGAACCCCGCCGCTGCACCAAAGGCAAAGAGCAACAGCAGCGCCACAGCAGCCAGCAACAGCGCAAAACTGCCGGGGGTAAGGGAAGCCAGACTTCCGCTCGCCACCGCGCCCGCAAAGGCGACGTAAACGGCAATTACAATCACAAGCCGGTCGAAAAAGGAGAGCACCGCCTTCTGCCGCTGCGCCCATGCGCCGAGCCAGCGCTGCATCGCCTGCCCCAGCGCAAAGGGAAGCAGTAGCAGGGTTGCGATCCGCAGCACGGTATCGCTGCCCAGCGACACGCCCGCCGCTGCCCCGATGACCAGCGCAACCAGTATCGGCGTCAGCACGATCCCGACGAGATTGGAAACGGCCGCCCCGACAACCGACGCCGCGACGTTGCCGCCCGCCATGCTGCTATAGCTGATCGCCGACTGCACGGTCGATGGCAGCATCGCGCAGTAAAGAATGCCGGTCAGCAATGCCGTGGGGACAAGTGTCCCCGCCGGCTTCATCATCACCAGCGCCGCCAGCGGCATCGCCGCAAAGCTGAAGGCCAGCATCGCCCCCTGCACGCGCCAGTCGCGCGCTGCCTTTACGACCTCGGCACGCGGCAGCCGCAGTCCGTGCAGGAAAAACAGCACAAAGATGCTCACGCTGCTTATGTTTTGCGCGATCTGAAGCCCCAGCCCCGAAACCGGTAGCAGCCAGCCGAGCGCCATTGCGCCTAGCAGCATCAGGATGAAGCGGTCGGGGATCAGGCGGGCAAGCATGGAGGCTTGATGCCGTAGCATCCCGCGCCAGACAAGCCAGCCATGACAGGGTTTATCCCCGTCTTTGCCGATGCACATCGCTGTGATATCGTGCTGGTTACAAGTTGGGGCATCAGGAGAGTGACATGAAACGCACATCGAAAGCCGCACTAATCGCGACCGCCACATTGCTCGGCCTCGCCATGCAACCACCCCTTTTTGCTGCCGGAGGAGGCGGTGGCGGTGGGGGCGGTTCGCCCAGCAGCTCTGCCCAGCAATATGACCCAACCGCTGACTATCAGAAGGGCACCACGGCCTATAAGGCAGGCGACTATGCGACCGCAGTCAAGCATTTCAAAAAAGTGGCAGGCGCGCTGCCAAAGGATGCCGCTGCACAATATCTGCTGGGCGCGAGCTATCTGGGGCTGAATGATGCCAAAAAAGCGGAAAACCCGCTTGGCCTTGCCCTGAAATATAATGACAAAATGATCGAAGCCCATCGCGACCTTGGAATCGTGCAGGCAAAGCTCGGTAAGGCCGACAAGGCGGCAGTGCAGCTTGCCAGTCTCAAGACGATGCAATCGGCCTGCGGCGACGGTTGCACCGACAAGGCCAAGCTCGCCGACGCCGTTGCCAAGGTGGAAGCGGCAATCGCCGCTGGAAAGCAGGCGCGATTGTCTGCTCCTGTAATCCAGCTGGCAGAAGCGAAGTCCGCCGACGAAACCTACGTCGCTGCCGTCAGCCTGATCAACGAAAAGCGCTATGAGGAGGCCATCGCCTATCTGAACGATGCGCGCTGGGCAGCGGGTCCGCACCCCGACATATTGACCTATCTCGGCTTTGCCAACCGCAAGCTGCAGCGGTTCGACGTGGCCGAGGCCTATTACCGCTCCGCGCTCGATATTATCCCCGAACATCGCGGTGCTCTCGAATATTATGGCGAGCTGAAGCTGGAACGCGGCGACGTCGCAGGGGCGCGAAACCATCTTGCCAAACTGGAGGCGATTTGCGGCTTCGGCTGTAACGAAGCTGACGAATTGCGGCGCTGGATATCGGAGAAGGCACCATCGGCAAGCTGATCGCAGCGATCACATTGGCTCTGATGGCGGGCATCGCCCCCGCCGCTCCGGCACCATCGTTCGAGGCACTGAAATGGACTGCTCCGGGCAGCGAGCTTGAGATATTGTCGCGCCAGCCAATGGCTTGCCTAGCGAGCCCTTATGATCTGAAGCCAAGCGTCGCAGCGGGTGAAGTCTTGTTCAATGCGCCCGCACTGCTCGGTGGACAGGCAGCAAAGGCGGGTCTCAGCTGTGCCAGCTGCCACCGCAACGGGCGCGACAATCCCCATTTCCTGCTAGGTGGTATTTCGGGCACACCTGGAACTGCCGATGTGACGAGCAGCTTTTTCGGTGCTGCGCGGGGCAACGGCACATTCGATCCGGTGCCCATTCCAGACCTGGCCGCACCCGGCAAAATATCGCGCGACGCGGATAGCATGGAGCTCGAAAAATTTATCCGTACCCTGATCGTCGAAGAATTTTCGGGTCGTGAGCCCAGCCAGCGCACATTGTCGTCGCTCGCCGCTTATGTCCGCGCAATCCGTCGATGCGAGGAGGATGGCGCGGCAGACGCCAAGCAGACCTTGCGGGGTCAGGCGATGAATATCAAAATGGCATTGTCAGCCGCGCACAGCGCCGCAAGCTGGGATGGCAGGGACGATGCAAGGCTCCTAATTGCAGCAGCGCGGCACCAACTGGGGTTGATCGCGGAACGCTATCCCGCAGCCCGTTTTGCGCGCGAACGGGCTGAATTGCTGGATCACTCGCGCAAATTGGCGGAAATAGCCAACGGGCCAGCCGGTCTCGATCGCTTGCAAACCGCGCTCGATCTCTGGCTGATCTCCTTCGATAAGACTGTATTGAAGCGGTTGCAGCGGAACGAGGTCAGTTCGCTTTACAATCCTAAACTGCTGGCAAAACAGTTTAACGCTCAGCAAAAATAGGTACTACGCTCACTTTGGCTTGCCACGCCCGCTTCCCGATTGCTTCCCGCCGCCGTCCTGCTTGTTCACGGTAGCCCAGGCGCGCTTTTCAGCCTCATCCTTGGGCACACCCCTTTTCTCATAGCCTTCCTCGATATGCTCGGCCTTGCGCTTCTGCTTGTCGGTATAGGCGTCTTTCGATCCTTGGGGCATGGCGTGTCTCCTATGTTAGACCAACATTGGAACGCGGCGCTTGTTCCCTGGACCAAATTCGGCTAGGGGCGCGCGCAAATGAGGCGGCACGGGCTGCCCTACTCCCAAAAGGCTCAGACAATGTCCCTCCGCAATATCGCCATCATCGCGCACGTCGATCATGGCAAGACCACCCTTGTTGACCAGCTTTTCCGCCAGTCGGGCACCTTCCGCGACAATCAGCGCGTCGAGGAACGCGCGATGGATTCAAACGATCTGGAGAAAGAGCGCGGGATTACCATTTTGGCGAAGTGCACCAGCGTCGAGTGGGAGGGCACAAGGATCAACATCGTCGACACCCCCGGCCACGCCGATTTTGGCGGCGAGGTGGAGCGCATCCTTTCGATGGTCGATGGCGTGATCCTCTTGGTGGACTCTTCCGAAGGCGCGATGCCACAGACCAAGTTCGTGACTGGCAAGGCGCTTGCGCTTGGCCTGCGCCCCATCGTCGTCGTCAACAAAATCGACCGCCCTGATGAGCGTATCCAGGAAGTACTCGACGAAGTTTTCGACCTGTTCGTGTCGCTCGACGCCACCGACGAGCAGCTCGATTTCCCCGTGCTTTATGCCTCGGGCCGCAATGGCTATGCCAATCTGGAGCCGGAAAAGCGCGACGGCACACTGACGCCGATGTTTGAAACCATCGTCAACCATGTGCCTGCGCCGGTCGTGGACAAGGATGCGCCGTTCCAGTTTCTCGTAACCTTGCTTGATCGCGACAATTTCCTGGGCCGCATCCTGACCGGCCGCGTTGCTGCAGGCACCGTCAAGGTCAACCAGCAGATTCACGCGCTCGACAGCGACGGCAAGGTCATCGAAAGCGGTCGCGCCTCGAAACTGATGGCGTTTCGCGGACTGGAGCGCGTTCCGGTGGAAGAGGCCTATGCCGGTGACATCATCAGCATCGCTGGCCTGACCGAGGCAACCGTTGCCAACACCATCGCCGATATCTCGGTCTCGACGCCCCTAAAGGCGCAGCCGATCGATCCGCCGACACTGTCGATGCGCTTTGCCGTTAATGACAGCCCTATGGCGGGCCGCGAAGGCACCAAAGTGACCAGCCGCATGATCCGCGACCGCCTGTTCCGCGAGGCCGAAAGCAATGTCGCGATCCGCGTCACCGAAAGCGATGACAAGGACAGTTTCGAAGTCGCAGGCCGTGGCGAACTCCAGCTTGGCGTGCTCATCGAAACGATGCGCCGCGAAGGTTTCGAACTTGGCATCTCGCGCCCGCGCGTGCTCTATCGCCAGGACGAGGCGGGTAACCGCACAGAACCCTATGAAAGCGTTGTCATCGACGTCGATGACGAACATTCGGGCACTGTCATCGACAAAATGGCACTGCGCAAGGCCGAGATGACCGACATGCGCCCCAGTGGCGGCGGCAAAACACGCATCACCTTTTCGGCGCCCTCGCGCGGCCTGATCGGCTATCACGGCGAGTTCCTGTCCGACACGCGCGGCACGGGGATAATGAACCGGCTGTTCGAGAAATATGGCCCCTATCGCGGCCCCATTGAAGGGCGCAAAAATGGCGTTTTGATCTCGAACGGCAATGGCGAGGCAGTTGCCTATGCGCTCGGCCCGCTGGAAGAGCGCGGCATTTTATTCGTCTCGCCCGGCGAAGCGCTTTATGAAGGCATGATCATCGGCGAAAACGCCAAGCCCGAGGATCTCGAAGTCAACCCGATGAAGTCGAAGCAGCTCACCAACTTCCGTTCGACCGGTAAGGACGACCAAATCCGCCTGACCCCGCCCAAAATCATGACGCTGGAACAGGCCATTGCCTATATCGACGACGATGAAATGGTCGAGGTAACGCCGAAAAACATCCGCATCCGCAAGACTCTGCTCTGTCCGCATGAGCGGAAGAAAGCGTCGCGGAAGAAGGAAGCGGCTTGAGGCGGATTGACATTAGCTAATTAGTTAGCTAAGCAATTTGCATGACGACGGTTACGATCCACGAAGCCAAAACAACGCTGTCCAAGCTTATCGCCAAGGTGTTGGCCGGTGAGGAAGTGATCATTGCCAAAGGCAAGGAGCCTGCGGTCAAGCTTGTGCCGTTTTCTCCGCCGGCAAAAAAGCCAATGCTTGGGCGTTTTAAAGGACAGTTTGAAATTCCTGACAGCTTTTGGGACCCTCTTCCCGATGACGAGCTAGCACTATGGAATGGTGAAGGCGATTGAAGGTCCTTTTGGATACACACGCAGTGCTGTGGATTCTTCTTGAGTCGCCCAGACTTTCCAGAACTGTTCGAAACCTGATCATTGAAAACCGGCCAACTCTGGTTGTCAGTGCGGTTTCTGCCATGGAAATCACGCTGAAGTATAGGCTAGGAAAACTGGAAGCGGCATCGCCCTTCATCACGGCAGGGCGTCTGGACATCGACGATGTGGATTATCAGCCTTTGCCGATAACGCTTGCACATGCTTCGCTGGCTGGGTCTATGCCCATTCCTCACAAAGATCCATTTGATCGCCTGTTGCTCGCGCAAGCGCTCATCGAACATATACCGATCCTGTCAAACGAGGAACTGTTCGACGGCTTTGGGGTGCAACGAATTTGGTGAACAAAGGTCCGTGTGCTGATCGCCACACTCAAAAAAGGGGCGCCGGTTTCCCGACGCCCCTTCCCCGATGACCCTCCGCCGATTTCTCGGGGTGTGTTTAAAACCGGATTGAGGCGGTCAAACGGATATTGTGGGTTTCAAAGTCGCTGTCGCCGCGACGCAAATTGGTGCCGTTGGGATTGGCGCGACGGAATGGATTGGTGAGACCGGCGGTTCCAGGCCCAACCGCCACAACAAAGTCGTCATCGACGAAATTGCTGTGCAGATATTCCAGACCCATGCTCAGATTTTCGGCAACCTTGATTTCTGCACCGCCGCCGACTGTATAGCCCCAGCTCCAGGTCTTGCCATTGTCGCTAAAGCTGTTGACGCCGTTGTTGGTTGTGAAGCGGTTCTTGATCCGGCCGTAGGTAACCCCACCTGTGCCGTAGAAGAGCGCACCCTTTGCCGCGACACCGATCCGGCCACGCGCGCCGACAGAATAATCCATCTTGCGCTCAAATGTGTAGAATGCAGGCGTGCTGCTGAATGCAGTGACGCGATCTACCGATTCAGACCGGCCACCTTCGACCAGTGCACCGATTACCAGGTTGCCATATTGCGTGTCATAGCCCGCCTTGATGAAATATTCGAGGCCGTCACGGTCGCTGCGGCAACCATCTGTCGGAAGTGCGCTGTTCGCGCCGCCACCGCAGAAACCGGGGGCAAAGGCGTTTGCGCCTGTCACCGTATTGACAGTGTCATCGAAATTGCCGTCAAGATTGGCGTCGAACTGCACATTTTCATCGCGATCATTATTCTGCGCGCCGAGACCGAACGAGCCGCCGATATAGCCGCCTTCCCAATGTTCTTCGTCGCTCGACTGCGCAAAAGCTGGTGTTGCTGCAACGCTTGCAAGTAATGCGGGGATGAGGAGAGAGGTGTATTTTGTCATGATTTTTCCTTTTCTGGATGGACGCACGCACAGCGAAACGCACCACCCCGCCAAAGGATGCATAACAATCGAAAATTTCGGCATTTTGTTGCGATAATGCAACAGCCAGTCTGTTGCGCGGCGTCTTCGGTGCTAGATTGCCTCGCCCGCTGCCACGCCGCTCGCCCAGGCCCATTGAAAATTATAGCCGCCTAGCCAGCCGGTCACATCGACAGCCTCACCAATGAAGGACAGGCCCGGTACCCGCTTTGCCTCCATTGTCCGTTGCGATAACTCGGCCGTGCTGACGCCACCCAGCGTAACCTCTGCCTTGGCAAAGCCTTCGCTGCCATTGGGATGAAAAGGCCATGCGCCAAGTCGCGCACCTGCGTCGGCCAGCTTGCGATCGCTCTGGTCGGCGAGATTGCCGCCGAGGCCCAATTGCCCTGACAGCGCTTCTGCAAGTCGCGCAGGCAAATGGCGTTCCAGCGTGGAGCGCAACGTTGCTTTGGGATTGGCGCGTTTCGCCTGCTGCAACAACTCGCCCGCATCATCGCCAGGCAGAAAATTGATGGCGATATCCTCGCCCGGTTTCCAATAGCTGCTTATCTGGAGGATTGCAGGACCGCTGAGACCGCGATGCGTGAACAGCGCCGCCTCCGGAAAGCGGGTTTTGCCGTGACTGGCAACGACATCGGCTGACACGCCAGACAGTTCGCGGAACAACACATCCGCTCCGCCGAGCGTCAGGGGCACGAGCGCGGGGCGCGGCTCCACCATTTTCAAACCGAACTGTCGCGCCAGATCATAGGCGAAGCCGGTAGCGCCCATTTTGGGAATGCTGGACCCGCCGGTCGCAACGATCAGGCGCGACGCGGTCGCCTGCAGATTGCCATAGGCGACGCGAAAGCCACTGCCATCATGCGCCACGTCGCTTATGGAAAGGCCGAATACGAAATCGACGCGCCCCCCTTCAGCAACCGACGCATCGCATTCGTCCATCAGCATCGCCACAATCTGCCGCGCGCTGCCATCGCAGAACAGCTGCCCCAAGGTCTTTTCATGAAAGGCAATACGATGCTTTTGCACCAGGTCGACGAAATCCTGCGGTGTGTATCGCCCCAGCGCCGATTTGGCGAAATGCGGATTGGCGGAGAGATAGCGTTCCTGCGCATTTTGGCTCGTCGCGTTGACATTGGTGAAGTTACAGCGACCGCCACCTGAAATCAGGATTTTCTTGCCCGGTCCGCTGGCGTGATCGATCACCAGCACACGCCGCCCACGCTGCCCGGCAGTAAACGCGCACATCAGCCCGGCACCGCCTGCACCCAATATCATCGCGTCATAATTTCCAGACTTCATCGCGGCCCCTTGGCATGGCATAGAGACGACATGAAGCGAATAATCCTCTGCACCGCCCTGCTGGCCCTTGCCGCTCCCTCTAACGCCAATGATTCGAGCGCTGCCATCGGCCTTGGCGGTCTGACACTCACGCAAAGTGATGCGGTGCGCATAGACAGCGAAGAGCTGTTCCTGTCGATGCAGCGGGTGACGGTGAAATATCGCTTCACCAACACGAGCGCCAAGGATGTTGAAACGCTGGTCAGCTTCCCGCTGCCGCCCGTCCCGGATGACGTCGGCTATTATGGCGACACTACAACGCCCGACTGGAAAGCGGACCTCGATTTCAGGACGCTGGTTGACGGCAAGCCTGTCGAGCTTGGCTATCGCGAAGAGGTTATCGTCATTGGGCGTCCGGAGATGAAGGATGCTCTTGTCCGGCTGAAGGAGCTGGGCTGGCCTGTCCGTCACTGGGACGATTATGAGTTCGATACCAAATTTATCCAGCCGCTGTCGCCTGCGAAAAAGGCGGAGCTGGTCAAGGCAGGACTGCTTGCGAAGCTCGACGAGACTGGCGAGGTTTTCCCCAACTGGCAGGTGCAGGCGCATGTCACGCGGCGGCAGATTTTCCCCGCAGGCAAGACAATCAGCGTCGAGCATAGCTACAAGCCCGTCATGGGCGGCAGCGTCGGTGGAATTCTCGACCGCGATTATCGCAGCGAGCAAAGCTTCAAGGATTATGCCGCCGCCTATTGTATCGACAAGGCTTTCCTCACCGGATTTGACAAGAAACGCTACGCCAAGAAGCGCGATGCCGATGGCAATCCAGTTGGCCAGTTCTATGTCGAAAAATGGCTTTCCTATGTACTGAAATCAGGTGCCAACTGGAAAGGGCCGATCCGGGATTTCCGTTTGGTGGTGGACAAGGGCAGCCCCGCCAACCTCGTCAGTTTCTGTATGACCGGTGTCAAGAAGATCAGCCCGACGCAGTTCGAAGTGCGCAAAACGAATTTCGAACCCGCCAAAGACCTCGATATCCTGATCGTCGAATGGCCTCCGCTGCCTTGATCGCCTGAACCGTTGCATCAGCAGCGATATTGCGGCAAAGGCGCTGGCCATGACAGACAGTAGCGACCTTCCGCCCGACCGCCTTTCGATCCACCCGTTCAGCGATCATTATGACGCAGAAAAGCTCGCGCGCGGCATCGGCATTCGCTTCAAGGGCGAGCGTCGTACCACCGTCGAGGAATATTGCGTCTCCGAAGGCTGGATAAAGGTGCAGGCCGGCCGCAGCCTCGACCGCAAGGGCCGCCCGATGCAATTGACGCTGAAAGGCCCGGTTGAGGCCTGGTTTGAGGATTTGGGCGACGACGCGCCGGTTTTGAAGGTTTGAGCGGGGGGGGCAACTCCCCTATTCGCTTAAGGATAAATCGCACCAAATCCGCATTCCCGAGCGAAGTCGAGGGGCTCGTCCGAGCGTAGCCGAGGACCTGCGGCATTGACGGTCTCGGCTTCGCTCGACCTAGTCCCTCGACTTCGCTCGGGATGGGCGGATAGTCGGGAGCCGCTGCAAACGCTCACCGCAGCGGGAACAGCCCTATCACCCGCGCGATCTGATCTTCAACGGGACCCAGAGCCTCGTCCTGCGTCTTGCCCAGACGGACAACCGTTAGCTTATGCTGCGGCGATACCACTATATATTGGCCGAGATGGCCAAGCGCTGCGAAAACATCCGACGGCGCCTTGTCGGGAAAGAGCGGTGCCTCCCTGCCCGCTCCGGGTTCGCGGTTCAGCCAGATATGCGCGCCATAGGCGGCATTTTTGGTGCTGGGCGTTTTCATGAAACGCAGCCAGTTGGTCGGCAACAGTTGCGCGCCACGCACCGAGCCGTTGTTGCGCAAAAACTCGCCAAATTTTGCCCAATCGCGCGCCGTTGCGTGAATGAGGCTGCCGCCGATCATCGTGCCGTTGCGGTCGAATTGAGGAACCGCGCTGGTCATTCCCAGCGGTTCGAACAAGCGACCCCGTGCATATTCGAGCATCGCATCGCGGCGGATTTGCGGGTTCCGGCTGTCGGTCAGCGTGCGCGTCATGACATCGGCGATGATGTTGCTCGTCGCGCTGCTATACTCGAATTTGCTCCCCGGCGGCGCTTCGAGCATCCGGCCCTCGGCATAGCGCGCAACATTTTCGCGCCCGTCTAGGAACAGCATTCGCGTGGTATCGGCTTCATAGATGGCCGTATCTTCCTCTGCTAGTTCGGTATGGTCGATCCCCGATGACATGTGCAGCAACTGCCGCAGCGTGATGCGGTTGCGCGCGTCGCCGGCATTGGCCCATTCCGATACCGGCACCGGATCGTCGAGCACCAGCAGCCCGTCGGCAACCATGAAGCCCGCCAGCGTTGCGGTGACGCTCTTTGCCATCGACCAGCTGACCAGGCGGCTGTCGGGGCCATAGCCCGGCGCATAGCGTTCCGCGACAATCAGCCCGCCATGCATGATGACAAGCGCGCGCGTTTCGCCCAATTCCTCCGCCTCGAAAAAGGGCGCAACCGCGTCGATCAGCGCCTGTTGCGAGACGGCGGCATCATCGGCATAGCGGGCATAGACCGGCTGGTCGGGCTTTGCGGCCTCTGGCGCATTGCTGCACCCGGCAAGCAATGCGCATGAAATCAGACTTGCCATCAGGCGCTTTGAAACAATAGGCATGGCGCGCATCGATGCACCAGAAGGATGATGAATGGCAACCGCAACTTCGCCCGCCAAGCCCAAAACCCCGATGAGCCTGTGGCGCAAGATCCGCTACGCGCTGCTTGGGCTGCTTGCGCTTTTCATCCTCTGGCTGGTCTACAGTTTCAACGATCTGAAGGGTCAGGCGCAGCTGGGCACCGCCTATGCCGCGCATATCGCCTGCTCCTGCCGCTATATCGAGGGCCGTTCGCTTGATAGCTGCTACAGCGATTTCGAGCCGGGGATGGAGATGGTGTCGCTGTCCGACGATCCAGCCAGTAGGCGCGTGCGCGCCTCGGTTCCGCTGATGGCAAGCGCGGTTGCCGAACGGCGCGGCGATTTTGGCTGTCTGCAACTGAACGAGGCGGAGATTGAGGCATTGGAATAGGCGGGATTAAAGCTGGGGGGAGAGACCGAAATATGTGCGTCGTTGCCCTCGCTCTCAACGTCCACCCCCTCTGGCGCATCGTGCTCGCAGGAAACCGCGATGAATATCACGACCGCCCCTCTGCCCCGCTGTCGCGTTGGGATGGCGCGGATCAGCACATTATCGCCGGACGCGACCTGCAATCAGGCGGAACATGGCTCGGCGTTTCGGAAGAAGGCCGAATCGCGGTGGTCACCAACATCCGCACCGGTCAATTGCCCGACCCGGGCAAGCGCTCGCGCGGCGCGTTGATTGCCAATTTTCTGCGCGGCCAATACTCGTTTGGCGACCTCGATAGCTTCAACCCGTTCAGCCTCTTCGCTATCGATGTGCATAGCGCCCGCTTCGCCGCCAACCGCCCCGCTCCTTTGGTCGAAACGCTTGCCGACGGCATCCACAGCCTCTCAAACGGCCTCGCCGACGAGCCATGGCCCCGTCGCGAATGGCTGCACGCCGCGCTCGGCAGATGGCTGGCCAGCGAAAACGCGCAGCCCGAAGCGCTGTTCGACCTGCTTGCCGACGAAACGGCTTTGTCCGAAGATCGGAACCACGCCCCAATCTTCATCCGCAACGCCGCTTATGGCACGCGGTGCAGCACTGTCGTCGCCATTGACCAGGGCGGGACGGGCACGATCATCGAGCGACGCTTTGGCCCATCGGGAGTGGTGGACGGCGAAAGCCGAATGGTGTTGAATTTGCAATTCTGACCGAACATCCTGAAAAGGCGCAAAACCGCCCAAAAATGCTCCTTAACTTCCCAAACTTCGCAGGGTTCGCGCCTTCGGTGTGAAGTTAAGCGATTTCGAACAAGCGGGTTCACGCCGCAACTGGAAGGAAATCCTACAATAAGAAAGAGCATTCAGAACATATAGCGAAAATTCGTGCAGCAGTCAAACTTCAGACGCCTCCTGTGCGTGGAGCCGCAGGACTCTCGCATATCTGCGCACATGGCGATCAGGACGGTAATGTGCCCTACAGCCAGTTCACGAAGATGACCAAGGCGCTGACAAAAGCGAAGAAGTCTGTGGAGAGCTACACCTATGAAGGTGAAGGCCATGGTTTTGAGGATAGCGCCAACAAGAAGGACTGGCTGGATCGGCTTGAAGCTTTTTTGAACAAGCATAATCCTGCTGATCGTATGACTACGACGCCCGCACCTTCCCCCATGGCCCGGTGATCGCCAGCGTCATCGTCGGTGCGTAGAAATTGACGAACATTGTCGAGCCGTCGGGCGAGAAGCAGGCGCCGGCAAATTCGGTCTGCACACGGCTCTTGGCGAAGGTGTAGGCCTTGCCGCCCGGCGTGATGCCGCGCAGGTGATTGTCGGTGATATCGGTATATTGATCCTCGCAGATCATCAGATGGCCTGTCGGCATCACGGTCAGATTGTCGCCCAGATTGAAATAGGCAAGATCGGCGCTTTCGTAGAAAAGCGAAATCTGCCCCGGCGCATCGCTTTCGCCCGATGTGCCTTCATTGGCTGCGGGGGCGTAACGGAACACTTGCCCGCCGCGTACTGCCCCGCCGCTGGTGCAGGTGAAGTAGAAGCTGCCCTGCCCCGGAGCGCGCCCTGAATCCCACCAGATGCCTTCGCCGCGCGCAAAAAGCGTAGCACCGGCCTTTGCGCCGCGTTTGCGCAGATCGTCATCGGGTGCCTCGGGATTGTCGAGCGGGATCCAGCGGCAGCGGAGCGCATCGCCACGCTTGATGCTTGTGCCATTCCAATTGCGGCTGTCGGCAACGCCATCGATGGCCAGCGCCTCCAGCCGCCCGCCCTTGGCAAGCTCGCCCTTGGCATTGGGCAGGAAGCGGTAGAGGAGGCCATCCTCGCGGTCCTCGGTTTCATAGACGATGCCGGTGCGCGGATCGACGCAGGCGGCTTCATGGTTGAACCGGCCCATGGCCTTTAGCGGGACGGGATCGACAAGGCCCTTATGCGCCCACGGCACCTCGAACACATAGCCGTGATCCTTGCCGACATTGTCGCCAGCCTTGGTCACATTTTCCTCGCAGGTCAGCCAGCTGCCCCAGGGTGTGATGCCGCCCGCGCAATTGCGGATCGTGCCGAGAAGGCTCAAATATTCGGCCTCCTTGCGGCCGGATTTGAGGTCATAGATGATCGTCGAGGTGCCGCCGGGCAGCGGCATCGCATCCTTGTCCGCCATCCGGTCATAGGTGCGGATGTCGGCCGGAACCTTGCCGGTGAACGGACCGAAACGCATATCGCGTGGACTCAGCTCATGGTTGCGCACCAGCGCGACCTTGCCTTTGCCCGCTGCGAACGCGCCCATGCCGTCACCCGCATTCGGGACGACGAAACCATCGTCCATCAGATTGCCATAGCGTGAAATGACGCGGTAGCTGAACCCCTTGGGCAGGTCGATCAACTCATTGGGATCGCGCAGCAACGGGCCATAGCCGAACACCTCGCTTTTCGCCGCAGGGGGTATCTGGCCATAGGCATGGCGGGCGAGCCCGGCAAAAGCAATGGCGGTAAGGCCCATGCCAAAATTGCGGCGGTTCAACTGCATAAAAGACTCCGGAAATTGTTCATGCGAATATGCTCCTGCAGCGCAAAGATGACAAGGCAGTTACAGCTTGTTAGGGGCCGCGCCATGACCGAAAATACCAAAACCGTTCGCACCCGCATCGCGCCATCGCCCACCGGCGATCCGCATGTCGGCACCGCCTATATCGCGCTGATCAACTATTGCTTTGCGAAGAAGCATGGTGGTCAATTCCTGCTGCGGATCGAGGATACCGATCAGGTCCGTTCGACGCGTGCATCGGAACAGGCAATATTGGATTCGCTACGCTGGCTCGGCCTCAGCTGGGACGAAGGCCCCGATGTCGGCGGCCCGCACGGCCCCTATCGCCAGTCGGAGCGCAGCGCGATCTATACCGAGCATTGCCAGCGCCTGCTCGATTCCGGCCATGCCTTCAAATGCTTTTTGACGCCTGAGGAACTAGCGAGCCTGCGCGCGCAGCAGACGGCGGCAAAGCTGCCGCCGAAATATGACGCCAGCTACCGTGCGCAAAACGATGCCGTGGCGGCAGAGCGCGAGGCGGCGGGCGCGCCTTTTGTCATCCGCATGGTCATTCCCGAAAGCGGCACCTGCCGTTTTGAAGATACGCTGCGCGGCGCTATCGAAATCGATTATGCTACCGTCGATATGCAGGTGCTGATGAAATCGGATGGCCTACCTACCTATCACCTCGCCAATGTCGTTGACGACCATCTGATGGGCATCACACACGTGATGCGCGGCGAGGAGTGGATATCGTCGGCGCCCAAGCATCTTTTGCTCTACCAATATTTCGGCTGGGAGCCGCCGGTACTGACCCACCTGCCGCTGCTGCGCAATGCCGACCGGTCGAAACTATCGAAGCGCAAGAATCCGACGTCGATCCTTTATTACCAGCGCGCCGGATATCTGCCCGCCGCGATGCAGAATTTCCTGGGACTGTTTATCAAGAGCGCGAGCGAAGAGGATGAAAAGACGTCGCTTTCGGCGCTGATAGACGGATTCGATGTGCACAATATTTCGCTCGGCGGACCGGTATTCGATACATCCAAGCTGGACTGGCTCAACGGGCGCTATCTGCGCGAAGAGCTCGACACCGATGGCTTTATGGAGGAGGTGCGCATATGGGCGCTGAATGATGCTTGGCTGCGCCCGATCGCCGAAATGGTGCAGAGCCGGATCGTCCGGCTCGGCGATCTCGGCGCGCTGACAGCGCCATTCTTCATGAACCGGATTGAGGGGCAAACGGCGGAGCAGTTGCGCGACGGCGTCAAGATAGAGGCGGACCAGCAGCGCGCTGCCTATACGCTGGCGCTGCAGCAGTTTGACGCGATGATCGAGTGGAATAAGGAGGGCGTCGATGCCGCGCTTCGCCGCACGGCAGAGGCGCTTGAGATCAAGCTGAAAGACATGATCCGCGCCTTCTACCTGGCTATCCTCGGTGCCCCGCAAGGCGTGCCGCTCTTTGATGCGATCACCCACCTCGGCCGCGATATTTTGCGCGAACGCCTGCGCCATGCGATGGAACTGCTTGGGCCAGCGAGCAAGAAGGAGACCGAGGCCTGGGCGGCGCTGTTGGTGAAGTCAGGGTCGGATTGATGTAAAAAAGGCGCGAAGGCGCAAAGACACAAAGGGGGTAGTTCTTGAACGACAAAATGGAGATGCTCGTGACCACTGTGCTCAACTGTGGGCTGCAGCTGCATCGCGATGTCGGGCCTGGTCTTCTCGAGTCGGTATATGAGCAGGTTTTGGCGGACAGACTTGTTGCATTAGGATTGACAGTAGACCGGCAACAGCCGGTCAACATTGTGTTGGACGGCAAAGTCTATCCCGAGGCGTTTCGTTTTGACATATTGGTCGACAAAATTCTGCTTATCGAAGTCAAATCGCTCGAACGGATGGGGCCGATGCATGTCAGCCAGACATTGACATATATCCGGTTGATGAACCTTCCACTCGGCTTGCTCCTCAACTTTGGCAACGAAACTTGTAAACAAGGCATCCGCCGCGTAGTGAATGACCGTTATGTCGTCTGAAGGCCCTTTGTGCCTTTGTGCCTTCGCGCCTCTTTTACATAAATCGAGCCGCCGGCATGTCTGACGTCAAACTCCATGATAGCTGGAGAGAGGCGCTTTTGCCGGAGCTCAAGTCGGACCATATGGCCCGGCTTCGCGCGTTTCTGGAGGTCGAGAAGGTTGCGGGGAAGATCATATTTCCAGAGGAAAGCAACTGGTTTCGTGCTCTTGAACTGACGCCGCTCGACAGGGTGCGCGTCGTGATTTTGGGGCAGGATCCTTATCATGGCCCGGGACAGGCGCATGGGTTGTGTTTCAGCGTCCAGCCGGGCGTGCCGGTGCCGCCGAGCCTGAAGAACATCTACAAGGAGTTGGAGGCCGATCTTGGCATCGCGCGCCCCGCCCATGGCTTTCTGGAGCATTGGGCGAAACAGGGGGTGCTGTTGCTCAATGCCGTGCTTACCGTTGAGCAAGGCAAGGCGGATTCGCACAAAGGTCGCGGGTGGGAGCGGTTTACTGACGCGGTCGTGCGGCTAGTGAATGCCAAGCCTGAGCCAGTGGTGTTCATGCTGTGGGGAGCCAAGGCGCAGGCCAAGGCGGCGTTTGTCGATACGCCGCGGCATCTGGTGCTGAAGGCCGCCCACCCCTCGCCCTTATCAGCGCATAACGGCTTTTTGGGGTGCAGGCATTTTTCAAAGGCTAATGCGTTTTTGGAGGCGCACGGGTTGGAGCCGATTGATTGGGCGCTGCCTGCGGCATAGCCCCTCCCCATTCTGCGGATGGGGAGGAACATCGCTACCCCTTATACATCCCGTCAATCCGGTCCTGATAGCGGTCGCGGATCACGTGCCGCCTGATCTTCATGCTCGGCGTCATCTCGCCATTTTCGATTGCGAATGGCTCATCTACAAATTCGAACTGGCGGACTTTCTCGACAACCGACAGGTCCTTGTTGACCCGGTCAACGGCCGCGCGGACTGCAGAGCGAAACTGCGGATTGCCCTGCAACTCCTTGAAATCATACTTCATCCCCTGCGCGCGCGCCCATTCGAGCGCCCATTCGGGATCGGGTACGATCAGCCCGACGATATAGGGCCTCTTGTCGCCTGAGACCATCGCCTGCAATATTTCAGGCTGCAGCGTCAGCATACCCTCGACCTTTTGCGGAGCGACATTGTCGCCCTTGTCATTGACGATCAGGTCCTTTTTGCGGTCGGTGATCTTGATGCGGCCTGCCTCGTCGATATGGCCGATGTCGCCCGTGTGCAGCCAGCCGTCCTTGATCGTCCGCTCGGTCTCGGCCCTGTTGCGCCAATAGCCTTTCATGACGAGCTCGCCCTGCACCAGTATCTCGCCATCCTCGGCAATTTTGACGCTGACGCCGCGCAAGGGCGGGCCGACCGTGTCCATCTTGATACCTGCCGCCGGACGGTTGCAGCTGACCACCGGCCCCGCCTCTGTCTGGCCGTAGCCTTGCAGCAAAGTGATCCCCAGCGACTGGAAGAAAATGCCGATATCGGGATTGAGCGGTGCGCCGCCCGATACCATCGCCTTCATCCGCCCGCCAAATTTGGCGCGAATTTTCGGCTTTAAGGTGCGCGACAAGAGCAGCCGCATCGGCGCATCGCGTAGCCTTTTATTGCCGCTATAGTCGCGCTCGCCAATGGTCAGCGCCTTGTCGAGCAGATAATTGGGGAATTTGCCCTGCTTTTCGACGGTCTTGATCATCCGCGCGCGCAACACCTCAAACAGGCGCGGCACGACCACCATAATCGTCGGCTGCGTTTCCTCGATATTTGCTGCCAGCTTTTCCAGCCCCTCGGCATAATAGATTTCGCCGCCAACGCCGATGGGCAGAAACTGCCCGCCCGAATGCTCATAGGCATGGCTCAGCGGCAGGAAAGACAGAAAACGCTCGTCATCCAGGCCGAAATCCTCACGCAGCACCTCGGCCGCGCCGGCGACATTGCAGATGATCGAGCCGTGGTGCAGCATCACGCCGCGCGGCGCACCGCCGGTGCCGCTGGTATAGATAAGGCAGGCAATGTCATCGCGCGCCACGCCCGCCATTTCGGTGGTCAGTGCAGCAACATCTGCGTCAGTCGCGCCGACCAGATCGGCCCAGTTGTGCACCGACTGCTGCCCTTCTTGTGCGACTTTCAGCGGTTCCATACCGATCAGGAATTCGCATTCGGAGGAGCGGACCACGGCAGGCATCAATGTCTGCGCAAGCTTTGCCGTCGAGACGATCACAGCGCGCGACTGGCTGTTGTCCAATATATGCTGGTGGTCACGCTCGGTGTTGGTGATATAGGTCGGCACGGTAATGCAGCCCGCCGCCATGATCCCCAAGTCGGCGATGCACCATTCGGGCCGGTTTTCGGATACCAGCATCACACGGTCGCCCTTGTTCAGCCCCATCGCCTTCAGCGATTTTGCCAGCCCCGCGACCTGCCGCGCCGTCTCCGCCCAACTGATCGTTTGCCAGCTGCCATCGGCCTTATACCCCAAAAATGGCCGGTCCCCACGCAGGGCAGCCCGCGCCAGAAACATCGATACCAGATTGGGAAAACCGTCGAAATCGTCAAACTGCTCTGACACGAAATGCCTCTCCTGCGCCCGTTTTAACTTATGTGGGTTTGTTATCGCAGAAAGCTAGTCCGGCAGAGCCATTTGGGCAACCTAAACCGCGTCAAGCGCCTGGGCAAAGTCGGCGATCAAATCGTCGGCATCCTCAATCCCGATCGAAATGCGCACCAGATTGTCAGTGATCCCCAGCGCATCCTTGCGCGCCTGCGGGACTGACAGATGCGTCATCGCGGCGGGATGACTTGCCAGCGTTTCGGTACCGCCCAGACTGACCGCCAGCTTGGCGATTTTCAGCGCATCGAGAAACCGGAAGCTTTCCGCCTCACCGCCCTTGATAAAGACCGAGAAGGTCGATCCTGCACCGCTGCAATGGCGGCTGTAGATGTCCTGCTGCCGCGCATCGTCGATCATGCCAAGATAGCCCAGCCCTTCGACCTTGGGATGGCTTTTCAGGAAGGCGCAGACCTTGGCGGCATTTTCGCCCGCTCTGGACATTCGCAATTCCAGCGTTTCCATAGAGCGCAGAAGCATCCAGGCGGTATTGGGATCGCAGATCGTACCAATGACATTGCGCATCGGCCGGATCAGGTCGATCAGCCGCTGAGACCCGCACACGCCGCCTGCGACAAGATCCGAATGGCCACCGGCATATTTGGTCAGGCTGTAAACGACAAGATCGGCACCCTGGCGGATCGGTTGCTGCCAGAGGGGGCCGAGGAAAGTATTGTCGATGGCGATGGCGGGTTTTTGCTCACCCGGGAACGCAGCATCGCGCGCGTCGCGCACCGCCTCGACATCAACCAGAGCGTTGGTGGGGTTTGCAGGGCTTTCCAGATAGACAAGCGCAACCTTTCCTCCGGATTCGGCTGCCTTGGCCTGCGCCTCAGCAAGAACCGCACCAATCTCTTCACGCGTCGCGCCTGCAGGGAAATCGAAAAAGTGGATGCCAAAGCGCGAGAGGATACGCGCGATCAGCGTTTCGGTTGCTGCATAAAGCGGGCCCGAATGGACAATCACGTCATTCTGGCTGACCAACGCGAGCAGCAAGGTTGAGATCGCCGACATGCCGCTCGAAAAGACAAGCGCGTCTTCTGCGCCATCCCAGACGGCGAGCCGATCCTCCAATATTTCCTGATTGGGACCGTTAAAGCGACCATAGACAAGGCCCTCCGCCGGTCCTTCGCGCTTGCCTGTTATATGTTCGAAAAAGGTCTTTCCCGCCGCCGCACTTTCAAAGGCGAAGGTCGAGGTCAGGAAAATCGGCGGCTTCAGCGCGCCTTCGGACAACACAGGGTCATAGCCATGCCCCATCATCAGCGTCGATGGCTTGAGCGCGCGCCCGCCAATGGTTTCGATATGCGGCTTGGGCTTGTGGCGCAACGATGCAGGGGCGTCTGACATAGGGGAATCTCCTTATGCGACCCCTATAGCAATATTAGTTTCGATTGAAACTATATTGCGTTAACCCATAAAAGAGGCCGATGCCCACACCAGTCCGACGATGATCGGTACGCCCGCCAGATCGAGCAAAGCCCCCGCCTTCACCATGCGCGGCATCGCAATATGGCCGCTCGCCCAGGCAAGCGCATTGGGCCCGGTTCCCGACGGCATCATGAAGCCCCAGCTTGCCGCGATGGAAGCGCTCATCGCAAGCAACCACGGATCGGCCCCGGTTGCCACGATCAGGCCGACCACGACGGGCATGACGCCACTTGCCGTCGCCACGTTGCTGGCAAATTCCGTGATCAGGATGACCAGCGCGACGACCGCTGCTGCGATGATCAGCGGATGAACCCCTGCGAGCGGGCGCAATGCCTCGCCGAGCCAGTCATCTAGTCCCGACGCGCTGATACCTGCTGCCAGCGCAAGCCCGCCGCCGAACATCATGATCACGCCCCAGGGTGCGCGATCCGCCTCTTTCCAAAGCAACAGCGGCCGCCCGCTGCCATCTGGGATGATGAACAGAAGCAAGCCGCCGAGCACCGCGATGCTGCCATCGGTAATCGCGCCTTTTGGCAGATATGGTTCCACCCAGGGCTGTGCCAGCCAGCAGGTGATGACGAACAGGATCAGCGGCAGCAAACGTTTTTCAGGCGTCGCCCATGCGCCTGGCTGCCCGATGGCCGTACGCGCCGCACCTGCGTCAAAGCTGTGCCTGCCGACATGCTGGACGCGCATCAGTATAGCAGCACAAATCGGCACGGCGACCAGCACAATCGGTAGCCCATAGGCCATCCAGGTCAGGAAACTAATATCGATGCCAAGCTGCTTTTCGATCAATCCGGCGGCAATCGCGTTGGTCGGCGAGCCCACCAGCGTTCCCAAACCGCCGATGGAGGCAGCAAAGGCGATGCCCATCACCAGCGCGCCTGCCATGCCATCAGTCTCGCCTTCGCGCACGCCGCCTGCGGCCAGCACGGCGAGCGCGATCGGCAGCATGATCAATGTGGTCGATGTGTTGGAGATCAGCATGCTGAGCAAAGCTGTTGCGATCATGAAGGCAAAAAGCAGCCCGCCAGCGCTGCTGCCCGCCCGCTTCAAGATTGCCAGTGCGGCGCGGCGATGCAGGCCGACGCGTTCTATTGCCAGCGCGAGAAAGGCTCCGCCAAGGATCAGGAACAAAATGTCCGAATAATATTCCTTCGCGACCGCCTTTGCGTCCATCACCCCCATCAATGGAAGCGCAAGAAACGGCAGCAGCGCGGTTGCGGTGAGCGGCAAGGCCTCTGTCATCCACCAGATCGCCATTAGGATTGTAAGCGCAGCGACATGCCATGCAGGCGTCGCCATCGAGGTTGGCGGGCCGATGAGGAGCATTGCCAAGAATATGGCAGCGCCGCCGATCAGGCCTAATTGTTTAGCATTCATCGCGGCACCCCCCGGGCCATCTTAATCGCTGAGAAATACCGTAGCGCTGAGCCTGTCGGAGGGCGCTTCTCGGCTGTAGCGCAATCCTGAAAGACGTGCTTCGACAGGCTCGGCAATACGGTGTGATATCAATGTTCATTTATCCCTATCATCGCCATCTGCCCCCCATAGCCTGGCTCACCCTTGTGACAGCTGCGCCGATAGCTGAAGAAGCGGTCAGGCTGCGAATAGGTATCTTCGCCCAAGCAGTGGACGCGCACGATCCCGGCAGCGGCAAGCCGCGCGGCGACATAGCCCTCTATATCGAATTGGTGATGCCCCGCTTTGCCAGCAGCAAAGAACCTTTCATTCGCTTCGTCAGCCTCGGCAAAGCGGCGCAGGAACGCCTCATCGACCTCATAGCTTTTTTGCGCGATGCACGGCCCGATGGCGCAGGCAATGCGACTGCGGTCCGCGCCGAGAGCTACCATCGCGGCAATCGTGTTTTGATTGACGCCGGTCAGCGCACCCTTCCAGCCCGAATGCGCCGCCCCGACCACGCCCGCCGCGATGTCGGCGAACAGCACTGGCACGCAATCGGCGGTCTGGACGGCAAGCAAAATGCCGGGCCGGTCGGTGACAAGCGCATCGCCCTTTGGCGGGTCGAATTGGTCAATCGGGCCGGTGACGGTCAACACATCGGGCGAGTGGATTTGATAGACCCGCGCAAGCTCTGCCCCCGGCATGACGGCGGCAACCGCGCGTTGCCGGTTTTCGAGTACATTCTCGCGGACATCGTCGGAGCCGAGGCTGCAGTTGAGGCTGGAAAAAATCCCTGTTGAGACACCACCGCGACGGCCCAGAAATGCGTGAGGGAAATCGCTCAGCAGTCCACTTTGTATTGCTTCAACAGTCTCCATCCCGCTGTCCTTAGCGCCTTAGCGCCCTTAGCGTGAGATAAATTTGCTCACGCTAAGTACGCTAAGGCGCTAAGAAAAATCATGACTGGCCATTTGTTGATTTTCGGGATGGGCTACACCGCCAACCGTCTCGCCGACCGGCTGCGGCGCGATGGCTGGCAGGTTAGCGGCACGCGGCGGATGAGCGGTGGCGACGCCATCGCGTTCGATGATCGCGCCGCGGTGCTGACGGTGCTCGATCAAGCTACGCATATCCTCTCCAGCGTCCCGCCATTGGCAGAGGGCGGCGATCCGGTGCTCGAGCAATATGGCGCTGAGCTCGCTAAAAGGTCGGCCAAATGGATCGGCTATCTCTCCTCCACCGGCGTCTATGGCGACACGGGCGGTGCGTGGGTCGATGAAAGCGCGGCTATCGGCACCGGCAGACGCACCGCGCGCGCAGAGGCCGATGTTGCGTGGCAGCAACTGGGTTCGGTCTTTCGTCTGCCCGGCATTTATGGCCCCGGCCGTTCGGCGCTTGACCGGGTCCGCGAAGGTAAGGCACACCGGATCGACCTGCCCGACCAAATTTTCAGCCGCATTCATGTCGATGACATTGTGTCGGGCATTATCGCGGGCTTCTCCGGCCCGCGCGGCGTTTACAATCTGGCGGATGATCTGCCATGCAGCCAGAACCTTGTAATCGAACATGCGGCGGAACTTTTGGGCGTACCGCCACCGCCTTTGCAAAACCTTGAAGAAGCAGGACTCTCACCCATGGCGCGTGCCTTTTATGCAGAGAACCGGCGCGTAGCGAACGGAAAGGCCAAGAGGCTGCTCGGATGGACACCCACTTATTCAACGTACAAACAAGGGCTTGATCGAATTTCCACAGTTATTCCGTCAATTACATATTGACGCGCCAGAAAGCGAAGCGCAGCCTCGCAACAAAACCGGCGTAGACCGGTTGTAAAGACAAATATCCGGGAGAATGATTTTGGCAACTGCTGCCCTTAAACCCACGCCACGTCCGTCCTTGCTGCTGGCGTTTACCGAATTTCCACGCGCTTTGGCCGAGTTCAGCTCGGTGCCCTGGGCTGCGCCGCTGTTGCTGCAGGCACCCAAGGGCGATGGCCATCCGGTGCTGCTGCTTCCCGGCTTCATGGCTGGCGACTATTCGATGAAGCCGCTGAAGCGCTATTTGGAAAAACTGGGCTATCAGGTTTTCCATTGGGAACTGGGTCGCAATCTGGGACCGCGCGCCATCGGTCCCAATGGCGAGAAACTGATCAAACGGCTCGATGAAATCCACGCCGATACGGGCCGCAAGGTCAGCCTGGTCGGCTGGTCGCTTGGCGGCACGCTGGCGCGGCAATTGTCGCGCCGTCGTCCAGATCTGGTGCGGCAAGTGATCTCGCTGGGCTCGCCGCTGACCGGCAGCCCCAAATCAACCAACGCCTGGCCTGCCTATCAGTGGATCACCGGCCAGAAGGTCGATGATCCCGCTGTAAAAGCGCAAATGGCCGAAAGCCATGATGTGCCGCCGGTTCCCTCGACCGCCATCTTTTCCAAATATGATGGCATCGTCGCCTGGCAGAACAGCCGCGAGCCTAAGGCCGAACATACCGACAATATCGAAGTGCGCGGCAGCCATTGCGGCCTCGGCGTCAATCCCGCCGTGATGTGGGCGATTGCAGACCGACTGGCGCTGCCCGAAGGCCAGTGGAAGCCTTTCGACCGATCGGGATTGAAGGCTTTTGTCTATCCTTCTTCGGGGCATTAAAGCGCTAGTCAAAATTCCAACGCACGCCCAACCAGATCGTGCGCGGACTGGCGCGTTCGATGATTCCTGCGGACGAAATCGCCGCCTCGACGCGTGCGTTGAAGAGATTTTCGCCGCGCAGTTCCAGTGCAAATCCGCTTTCGAACTGGTGATAAAGCACGGCATCTGCGGTCAGCGCCGATTTGAGGCGGCGGCTATTGGCGTCATCCTCAAATTGCCCTGCGGTGTAACGTAGTGTCGCAATTGCCTGCCAGCCTGATTGTTCGGGCAGATATTCGAGCGAGACATTCGCCGAATGTTTGGGCACCTGCGCCGGGCGCAGGCCATCCAACGCCGCCGACGCACCAGCCCCGCGCACTTCGGCATCGACATAGCTATAGGCGAAGCGCACGCTGGCATCGTTCGAAAGCGGCAGCCGCGCGTCAAGCTCCACCCCCTTGCTCACAATAGCCTCCAGATTGGCGCGCTGCCGATAGGTGCCGCCTGCTGCCACAAAGCCGACACCGGGGAAATTCCCCGGCCCCTGGCCCAAGGTCACATTGGCAATCGCATCGTCGAGCCGGTTGTAGAAAATGGTGATATCGGCGCGTTCCTCGCGATCCTGCCCAAATGAGAGGCTGGCCTCGGCTCCCTTGATCCGCTCAGGCGACAGCATTTCATTCGCCGCCGTCGCATCCGCGCCGACACGAAAGGGACGGTAAAGCTCATTCAACGTCGGCAATCGCCAGCCCGTATAAGCCGAGGCTTTGATCCGCCAGTCGTCCGACAGCGTCAGCGCCGCGCCCAACCGCCCGATGGCCTCGCTGCCCGAACGGTCGATGAACCGGTCGTCCGAACGCACGCTGCCGCCGATATTGATCTCGCGGCGAAAGCCATCGCCGATCCGCCACCAGTCCATCCTGCCTCCGGCGCTGAGGATCAGGTTGTCGGTTGCGTTCCACCCCCCTTCGGCAAAAAAGCCGATGGTGTCCGTCATCCCGCCCGCAGTGCGAAAGCGTGTCGGACTGCCTGCGACAAAGGTAAAAAATTCACGCGTCTCGCCCTGTGTTCGTCGCCACTCGCCACCTGTGCGCAATTCGAAGTCATCACCCAGTGGCGGGCGCATTTCGAACCGCAGCCCCAGCCCTGTCGAGGGTGTCGCGAACTGATCCAGCGTCGGCGTAACCGTGCTGCGATCTGCAGACACCGCGCCGAATTGCGAGGAAAATTCTCGGAGCTGGGCATAGGCTGTAGCTGAATATTTCCATTCGCCTCTCCCGACCAGCCGTACACTGGCGTCGATGCCGCTATTGCTATTGTCCGAAAAATCGATGCCGCGATCACGGCTGTCGGTGAAGCCGCGCAAATTGGCTTGGAGTTCGGTCTGGGTCCCGACCGGTACCAAAAGCCGGAGCGCTGCCCCACCTTGTTCATAGGGCGCTGCACGGTCCACAACGCCGCGCTGGCCCTCGATAATCGGTACAAAGCCATCGCCGCGCGCATAGCTGCCCGACAGTGACAGCGTCCCGCCACCGAGCCATTGCAGATAACGCCCGCGCGCCTCCACGCTGTTACGGCTGCCATAGCCGATGGTGATGCTGTCATCGCGGCGTTGCAGGCGCTGCACGCTTTCCAGCTCGATCACACCGGCAAGTGCACCCGGGCCAGCTGCCACCTGCCCTGCGCCTTTACGAATACGGACCCCGCGCAGATTGACGGCATCAAGCCCCGGCCACGCCACCCAGCCGCCAAAGGGATCGGCCTGCGGCACATCGTCGATAAAGATCAGCGCCCGGCTCGCTGCATTGCCGCCAAGACCGCGAAGCGTAACGCCCTGGCTGGTCGGGTTTGCGGAGCGGCTGTCAGACCGGCGAAACTGCTGGAGTCCCGCCACAAGGCCAAGGCTCTGCTCGACCCGTCCGGTGGCGCCATAGGCATCGCTTTGCGGCAGCTCAATCTTGGTTTCGGTGCATTCGGCGCGAGCATTGTCGAGGCTGCCGACGACGACGATGGCCCCGCTCAAGAGCGAGGCGGATTGTGTGCCGTCCTCCTCCTCATAGGGCAGTTCAAACACTGCGGGCGCGAGGCGGTAGCTATCATCGCATACACCGCCACCAATCTGCGCGAACGCGGCGTCGGGCATGGCAGCCAGTCCGGCAGCGGCCATCAACAGGCTCTTCAGTTTCATACAGGCTGCACAGCCTCCGGCGCGGCCTTGGCAAAGGCCTCTATCCCTCGCAGCGCAGCATCGATCCGCACCAGCTTTGGAAAGGCATCCAGCGGTGTTTCAAAGCGCCGCGCATTGGCCATTTGCGGGACAAGGCAGACATCGGCAAGATTGGGCAGGTCGCTTCCGAACAAACCATCTTCGGGTGCCATTGCCTCAAGCGCGGCGAAGCCTTCGAGGATCCAGTGCTGGTACCAATCCGATTTTGCCTGACGGCTGGCGGCAAAATGTTCGTCAAGATAGTTGAGGACGCGCAGATTGTTGATCGGATGGATGTCCGCCGCAATCAGCAGCGCCTGCGCAAGCGTTTTGGCGCGGATAGCAGGTTCGGGCGAACACATTGCCGGATCGGGGAACCGGGCATCGAGATAATCGATAATCGCCAGACTTTGGGTCAGGTCATGCCCGTCAATCGACAGCATCGGCACGAAACCCTGCGGGTTGCGCGCGACATAGTCGGGGTGTTTGTGGCTGGCATCGAGCAAATTGGTAGGCACTATTTTATAGGCCACGCCCTTCAGGTTGAGCACAATACGCACGCGATAGGATGCCGACGAACGCCAGTAATCATATAGGATAATTTCTGTCATGTGCTGCGCCTAGCATATGCTAAGCGGCGGCACAGGGAAAAAAGGAGAGTGATTCATGCGCAAGATGCTGGCTTCATTGGCTGCCGTTACCGCGATAGGTGGCATCATCACGGCAGCCCATGCCGCAGCCTCGATCAGCGGGCGTTGGACCACCAAGGAAAAGGATGCGATCATCGAGATCGCACCATGCGGTGCCAATATGTGCGGCAAAATCAGCAAATATCTGAAAACCCCGCCCAATGGCGTCGATCAGAAAGACATCCACAATCCCAACAAGGCGCTGCGCACGCGCAAGGTATTGGGAATCAACATATTGTCGAACCTGAAGGAAGATGGCGAAAAATGGCGCGGCACCATCTATGATCCGCGCAACGGCAAAAGCTATCGCTCGGTCGTCTACAAGCAGAAGAACGGCAATCTGAATGTGCAGGGCTGCATTGGGCCGATCTGCCAGTCGCAGGTCTGGACGCCTGCGAGTTGAAGGTATGACAGATTAGGCCGCGACCGCCAAAGCCCCCACTGTCTCCTCGATCCAGCCGCCGCCCAGCACCCGGTCTCCATCGTACAATACCGCCGCCTGCCCCGGCGCGACGCCATACTCGTCCGCCGCAAAGCGCAGCCATTCACCATCAAGCGTCGCCGGAACGGGCTTTGCCAGTGAGCGCACCTTGGCCATCACCTGCCGCCCCTCAACCGCTGTCAGCCAGTTTGGCTCGACAAGCCGCGCGGCGCTCACGGCAAGCGCGCGTTTGGGGCCGACAACGACGCGCTGCGCCTCGGGCTCCAGCCGCACGACATATAGTGGTTCAGCCAATCCGCCAATTTCCAGCCCGCGCCTTTGCCCGACAGTATAGTGGATCAAGCCGCGATGCCGCCCCAGCTCGCGGCCTTCCATATCGACGATCGGTCCGTCAGTTTCCGCCTCGGGCCTGATCTTGCGCACAACGCTGGCATAATCGCCCTCGGGGACGAAGCAGATATCCTGGCTGTCGGGTTTGTTCGCGACCACCAGCCCCATCTCCTGCGCAATGTCGCGCACCTGCGGCTTCGGCATCCCGCCCAAGGGAAAGCGCAGATAATCGAGCTGCTCTGTTGTCGTTGCGAACAGGAAATAGCTTTGGTCACGCGCCGGATCGAGCGCGCGGTGCAGTTCGGCCCCTTCTGCACCCTTGACGCGGCGGACATAATGGCCGGTGGCAAGGCAATCGGCACCCAATTCGCGCGCCAGCCGGAACAGATCGGTGAATTTCACCCCCATATTGCAGCGCACGCAGGGGATCGGCGTGCGCCCGCGCAGATATTCATCGGCGAAATGATCGATCACCGAGTCGCGAAAGCGGCTCTCATGGTCGAACACATAATGCGCTATGCCCAACCGGTCGGCCACGGCGCGCGCGTCTCTGATATCCTGTCCGGCACAACAGGAGCCTGCGCGTTTGACCGCGCTGCCATGATCGTAAAGCTGCAGGGTGACACCGATTGTTTCCGCGCCAGATCGTGCCGCCAGCGCCGCGACAACCGAGGAATCGACCCCGCCCGACATGGCGACAACGATTCGCTTCCCGCTTAAATCGGCGCCGAGCTGAAAAATTTCGGGCGAAAAATTATTTTCTTCCATGATCATATGCGCCGCAATTTTCCGCGAAATGCGCGGTTTTGCGACAGGCCTTCTCAAAATGAAACAGCATTGCAGGCGAATATATAACCTGCATTAACCCCGCCTAATGCCCTGTGAACGGCGTTTTTACCAGACGTTATAGGGCGAGACGTAAAACCATGTTCATGGACATGGATTTCCCCCATCCACGCAAGGCTGCCAAGGCAGCGGACCGGCAGGCGAGCTATGCCTCGCTCGTAGCCTCTGCCACCGCGCGGCAGGCGACCAGCATGACGGTGAGCGCCATGCTGTCGAATCGCCATGCCATGCCAACAGCAACCGATTTCGCCGGCAGCCGTATCCGCTTCTTTGCGGGACGTGCAGCGGGCTTGCGCGGCGCGAACGCCGGTGGAGCGTTCTGGTCGCACGACGAAGCCAACGACCTTGGCCTTGGCAGCAAGGTTGAATTGCCCGTTAACCTTGACGGTTCAACAAAAGGCAATGCGGAAGCGCGAGAAACGGAAACACCTGAATTGCAGGACGCAAAGTGGGGCACGGAGCTTTGAGAGTGATATGTTAGAAAATCAGAAAATCCGCCCGGCACAGGTCATTGGCCCGCTTGGGGAGCCGCTGACCATAGCCAGCCTGCCGCCGGTGGGCACCACCCGCTGGGTCGTGCGCCGCAAGGCCGAAGTCGTCGCAGCCGTCAATGGCGGCCTCTTGACCGTTAACGAAGTCTGCGAACGTTATGGCCTGACGCTGGAAGAGTTTGCCGGCTGGCAACGCGCCATCGACCGTTCGGGCATGCCGGGGCTGCGCGTCACGCGCATCCAGCATTATCGCGATCTGTACGAGCGTCAGCAGAAATACTGACCGGAAACCCTGCTTCGCTTCAAAAGGCCCCGTGCTGTCGGCATCGGGGCCTTTTTTACATTTCACGCGCAGCCGCCTCGACGATAAGGCTTGCCAAGTGCCACCAAAAAGCCAAACTATCGTTCATCCACAACAAAGGGGAACGGCAAATGGACTTTTTTGCAGAAAATGGCTGGATTGGCTGGATCATCATCGGTGGTATTGCAGGCGCAGTCGGCAAGTTTCTGGTTCCGGGCAAGGACGGCGGCGGCATATTGATGACCATTGTCCTTGGCATAGCCGGAGCAGTGCTGATGGGCTTCCTTGGTAAATTGACCGGCTGGTATTCGGCAGGCGAAGGGCCGGACTTCATCGCAGCCGTCCTGGGGTCGATCATCCTGCTGTTGATCTATCGTCAGGTCAAAAAGCGCAATACGGCGGTCTAGGGACGACCGGACCAGAGCAAATCGGATCACAGCCGCTCCCATTTGGGGGCGGCTTTTGTCGTTTCGAACGCAGGCGTTTGTCGAAAATCGTCGCAAATTTTCGTTTTGCCGTGATTCCTGCGCTTTTATGGCCTAGGCGGGACTCGGAATGGGCATATCGCCGCGCTTTGCTTGCGCGGGGTGCTTTATTGCTATAATACAGTTGACGTCTGTCCTGCGCCTGCGCCCGACGGATGCAACCTTCACAGTGCGACTTTGGATCGGCCAATGAATTACGAAACTACCATCTCCCCAGCCGTCCAGGGCTTTGAAAGCGAAGAAGACCGGACCGCACGCAAAAAGCGTAACTGGCTCATCTTCGGCATCATCGCGGCGATCCTGATCGCAGGCGCTGCCTGGTATTTTACCAGCCAGCCCAAAGGAGCGGCAGCGGGCGGTGCCGACAAGCAGTCGCAGGCACAGACCGTGACCGTCATTGCCCCCGGCAACGAGACCGTCGTCCGCGCAATCAACGCGACTGGCACGCTTGCCGCGCGCCGTGAAATTCCCGTTGGCGTCGTGGGCGAAGGCGGACAGGTTTCGCGCGTTTTCGTAGACGCGGGCGACTGGGTGAAACAGGGCCAAGTGCTGGTCAGCATCGAACGCTCGGTCCAGACACAGCAAGCAGCAGCGCTTGAGGCGCAGATCGGCGTCGCGCGCGCCGACCTCAATCTGGCGCAGAACGAACTCGACCGCGCGCTCAAACTGATCGACCGCGGCTTCATTTCCAAGGCTGATGTTGATCGCAAGACCGCTACGCGCGACAGCGCGCGTGCCCGCGTTCGCGTGGCCGAAGCGCAGCTGAACGAGCTGCGTGCGCGCAATGCACGCCTCGATATTCGCGCGCCCGTTGGCGGCTATATCCTCGAACGCAATGTCGAGCCCGGCCAGACGGTCAGTGCAGGCAGCGGCATATTGTTCCGCATGGCAGAGGGCGGCCAACTGGAACTGCAAGCGCAGCTCAGCGAAGCCGATCTTGCCAGCGTATCTGTGGGCGTTCCCGCCTCGGTTACGCCGGTTGGTACGGCGCAGGTGTTCAACGGCAGCATCTGGCAAATCGCGCCCATCATCAATGCCGAAACGCGTCAGGGCATTGCCCGCATCGCCCTGCCCTTTGACCGTGCGCTGAAACCCGGCGGCTTTGCGAGTGTCGAGATAAAGGCTGGCGCCATGTCTGCGCCTGTGCTGCCCGAATCGGCAGTCCAGAGCGACAAGGATGGCAGCTATGTCTATATCGTGGGCAAGGACAACAAGGTCGCGCGGCGCGCGATCAAGACCGGCATCATCACCCCTGCAGGCATTGCAATTGTCGAGGGGCTCGATGGCAGCGAGCGTGTGGTGCTTTATGCCGGTGGCTTCCTGAACCCCGGTGAAGTCGTCACCCCGAAACTCGTCAAGGCAGCGGAATAAGGCACACCATCCATGGATTTCCGCAATATATCAGCCTGGTCGATCCGCAATCCGGTCGTTCCGATCGTATTGTTCCTTGCGTTGACGCTTGCGGGGATCATGAGTTTTGCGCGCATGGACGTGCAGAACGATCCCGACGTCGAATTTCCGGTGGTCATCGTCGTCATTTCGCAGCCGGGGGCCGCGCCGTCGGAAATCACCAGCCAGATTACGCAAAAGGTCGAATCCGCGATACGCAGCGTCGAAGGCGTGCGCAATATCGACGCGACCGCAAATGAGGGCAGCACCACCGTATCGGCGGAATTCCAGATCGGCGATGATATCAATGCTGCGGTGAACGAGATCAAGAATGCCGTGGACCAGATTCGCGGCGACCTGCCCGACGGGATTTTGGAACCGCAGATATTCAAGGCATCGACCTCGGGCGAACCGATTACCTACTTCGCCGTATCCGCCAATGACATGACGATCGAGCAGCTGAGCTGGTTCGTCGATGACAGCGTCGCACGGAGGTTGCTGTCGGTCGAGGGGCTAGCCTCGGTAAGTCGCAATGGCGGGGTGAACCGCGAAATCCGAGTGATCCTGGACCCTGCCAAGATGCAGTCGCTTGGCGTTACCGCAAGCCAGATCAGCGGCGTATTGCGGCAACAGAATCTGAATGCGTCAGGCGGTCAGGCGGAGATTGCAGGATCGCGCCAGTCGGTACGCGTGCTGGGTAACGCTACAAGCGCTTATGAGTTGAGCCAGACGCAGATTAATTTGGGCGGCGGTCGCAGCGTGAAATTGTCCGATGTGGCCGAGGTCAAGGATGCCTATGGTGAACAGCGCAGCATCGCCGTTGAAAGCGGCCGTCAGGTCGTAACCTTCGGCATTTCGCGCGCCAAGGGTGCGTCCGACGTCACCGTATTCGACGGCGCGATGGAAAAAATCGCCGAGATCGAAAAGGAAAATCCCGGCGTCAAATTCACGACACTGTTCAACAGCGTCGATTATACCAAGTCGCAATATAAGAGCTCGATGGCCGCGATGATCGAGGGCGCGTTGCTCGCCATCGTCGTCGTGTTCCTGTTCCTGCGCGACTGGCGGGCAACGATCATTTCAGCGATTGCCATTCCGCTGTCGGCCATTCCGACATTCTGGTTCCTCGACCTGATGGGCTTCACATTGAACACCATGTCGCTGCTGGCATTGGGGCTGGTGGCAGGGGTGCTGGTCGACGATGCCATTGTGGAGATCGAGAATATCGTCCGCCATATGCGCATGGGCAAATCGGCCTATCAGGCATCGATTGACGCTGCCGACGAAATCGGCCTTGCCGTTGTCGCGACCACCTTCTCCATCGTTGCGGTGTTCCTGCCCGTTGGTCTGATGCCGGGCGTTGCCGGACAATTTTTCAAGAATTTCGGCCTGACCGTCGTTGCGTCGGTGCTGATGAGCCTTGCGGTCGCGCGCATGATCACGCCGATGATTGCGGCCTATTTCCTGAAATCGGGCGGCATTGCCGAACATGGCGAAGGCCCGATGATGGACCGCTATATGAAGATCCTGCGCTGGTCGCTTGGCCACCGCCGCTGGATGATGGGCATCGGCCTCCTCTCCTTCCTTGCAACCATCGGCCTTGCCATGGTCGTGCCCAAGCAGTTCTTCCCTGATGGCAATTTCGATTTCAGCCGCGTGCGGATCGAAATGGTTCCCGGCACCACGCTGGAGCAGACGAAACGCGTCGCCGAAGAGGTGGGTGCTATCATCAATGCGCAGCCCGAGGTGCGAACCGCGCTCAAAAGCATTCGCGAGGGCAGCGCCAATATCTTCATCACCCTCAAAGAAGATCGCAAACGCACGAGCCAGCAATTTGAGGAAGATTTGACGCCGCTGTTGCAGAAAATTCCCGACGCGCGCGTGAATTTCCAGGTCAATGGCCCCGGCGGCGGTGGTTCCGGTCGTGACACATCGATCATGTTGTCGGGTTCGGACCCCAAATTGCTCGACAGGACCGCAGCGACTCTGGTCGAGCAGATGAAGGGGCTGAAAGAGGTGCGCGCACCGCGTATTGCGGCCGACCTGCAGCGTCCCGAACTGATCATAAAGCCGCGTTTCGACCTTGCCTCGCAACTGGGCGTCACGACCGCTGCGTTGAGCCAGACGATCCGAATCGCCACGCTGGGCGATATTGATCAGAATGCCGCCAAATTCTCGCTGTCCGACCGGCAGATTCCGATCCGTGTCATGCTGGGTAAGGAATCGCGCCAGAATATCGACAATATCCGCAACCTGCCAGTGCCGACCTCCAATGGCGGATCGGTGCCATTGTCGCGTGTCGCCGATATCAGCTTTGGTGCCGGCCCGACGACGATCCAGCGGCGCAACCAGAATTTCCGCATCTTTGTCGGTGCCGACTTTGCCCCCGGTGTGGTCAATTCGGTGGCCGACGCAAAGATCAATGACCTGCCGATCATGAAAAACCTGCCCAGCGGCGTGTCGCGCGCACCTTTCGGATCACAGGAGTGGGAGCAGGAGATGCAGCGCGATTTCGGCATTGCGCTGGTTTCGGGTACGTTGCTTGTATTCGCGGTGCTGGTGCTGCTCTATCGCCGCTTCCTGTCGCCGCTCGTCAATATGGGCTCGCTGCTGCTTGCGCCATTAGGCGGTTTCATGGCGCTGGCGATTGTCGGCCAGCCGATTTCGATGCCGGTGTTTATCGGCGTGCTGATGCTGTTTGGTATTGTTGCCAAAAACTCGATCCTGCTCATCGATTTCGCCATCGAGGAAATGGACCGCGGCGTGCCCAAATTCCAGGCAATCATGGAGGCGGGGCATAAACGTGCGCAGGCGATTGTGATGACCACGGTCGCGATGACGGCGGGGATGATCCCGACCGCGCTGTCGCTTGGCGGCGATGGGGCATGGCGTGCACCAATGGGCACGGTGGTGATCGGCGGGCTGATCGTATCGACCTTGCTGACGCTGCTGATCGTGCCAGCGGGCTTCAGCCTTGCCTCGGGTCTCGAGCATCGGCTGGGGCCGTGGCTGCGCGACCGGTTGCTGACTTTCAAACCGGGCGACGACAAACATGATCATGGCGATCCCGACCGTCGTCCGCCCGTCGCACCATCGGGCGGGTTGCAACCAGCCGAATAAGCCTTACCCGTGAAATCAGTCGATAAACTGGGTCAGGCCGAACGCGAACGCTATTTGTGGCGCGACGATGAACTGCGCAAGATGCGCCGGATCGCTACCGCACTGCTTGGCCTGATGGCGGTGCTGTTCGTGGTCGGCATCCACCTTGAACGCAATGTCCATCCCCATTGGGGTTTCCTCGTCGCTTTCGCAGAGGCAGGGATGGTTGGCGGTCTGGCTGACTGGTTTGCGGTGACGGCGCTGTTTCGTCACCCGCTTGGTATTCCGATACCACACACCGCGATCATCCCCACCAACAAGGAACGACTGGGCCGCACGCTGGCGAGCTTTTTGCGCAGCAATTTCCTCCGCACCGGCATCGTCGCGCGCAAGGTGCGGACGATGGACGTCGCAGGCGCGATAGGCCGCTTCCTGTCGCAGCCTTCGGGCGGCGAAGGACGGATGCGGATGGGCGCGTCGAGGTTGATGGGCGACATTATTTCCGCGCTCGATGACGAACGGCTGGGCGGCATTGCAAAGTCGGCGGTCAGGAAGCAACTCGACAAGCTCGATGTCGCGCCACTGTTAGGACAATTGCTTGGCGCGATGATCAAGGAACGGCGGCACCTTCCGCTAATGGACAGTTTGATCGGCTGGGCATCGAAAACATTGGAGGCGAACGAGCCGCTAATCCGCCAGATGGTCGAGGAACGCGCAGGCGCAATCATGCGCTGGACCGGCCTTGATGACAGGCTCGCCAATGCCATTGTCTCGGGTCTGGAAAAAATGCTCGGCGAAATGGCCGCCGACCCCGACCACCCGCTGCGCGCCAAGGGCGAGGAGGGGCTGGAAAAACTCGTCCGCGATCTCAAGACCGACAAGGAATTGCAGGCCAAGGTTGCTGGTTGGAAGGCCGAACTGCTCTCCAATCCCGCAATGAACAAGTGGATCGAGGGGCTGTGGGACCAGGGGCGCAAGGCATTGCTGAAGGCCGCGCGCAACCCCGACGCCGCGCTTGCCGGCAGTTTCGGAGAAGCGCTGACCAAGCTGGGCTCTACGCTGCAGGAGGATGTGGCGCTGAAACGCCAGATCAACCGCTTCGCGCGCCGTGCGATTGTCGGCACCACCGAAAATTACGGCGACAACATCGTCAGCCTTGTCTCCGACACAATCGGCGGCTGGGACGCGAGCACCATCACCGACCGGGTGGAAAATGCGGTTGGAAGCGATTTGCAGTTCATCCGCATCAACGGCACGCTGGTGGGTGGCCTTGCGGGGCTTTTGATCCATGCGGTGAGTTTGTGGATTTAGCCCAAAGCGCGCCTGCTTGCTGGAGTGAAATAAAATGTCTCAATCGATGTAAAAAGCGCTTAGTCAAATCCGCCCATCCCGAGCGAAGTCGAGGGACTAGTTCGAGCGAAGCCGAGAACCTTGAGCGCGCAAAGCCTCGGCTACGCTCGGTATAGTCCCTCGACTTCGCTCGGGAATGCGGGGAGGGTAGTAAATGTCGTTCGATCAATCCCCACTTGCGTAAACCTCCCCCGCCGCTAGGTTCGCGCGCGGGGAATGAAGAACGGGAATGAACATGACCAAAGGGCGCACAGCCAACTACAGTATGGAGCAAGTCGACGGGCGCACATTGCGCGTTGCGGTCTGGCGGACGGACAAGCCAACGGGCAAGCTGCCGCTGCTATTTTTCAACGGTATCGGTGCCAATATAGAGGCGATGGCCCCGCTGGCCGAGATGCTCGATGACCGCGATTTCCTGACCTTTGACATGCCGGGCGTCGGTGGATCGCCAGAGCCGGTCGTGCCTTACAATGCCTGGCTGATGAGCCGCATCGCCGCGCAACTGCTCGACCGGTTCGATATGCCGCGCGTCGACGTGATGGGAGTCAGCTGGGGCGGCGCAATGGCGCAACAGTTCACGCTGCAGAACAGCGCGCGGGTCAACCGCGTCATCCTCGCCGCGACCACCGCTGGTATGTTGATGATCCCCGGCAATCCCGCCGCTTTGCTCAAGATGGCCGACCCGCGCCGCTATATAGACCCCGACTATATGGCGAAGCATTTCAAGACGCTCTATGGCGGCATGGTCGGCAACAAAGCCGAGCATATCAACCGGCTGAAACCGCCGACGAAGACCGGCTATTTCTACCAGCTGCTTGCGATGATGGGCTGGACCAGCGCGCCTTTCCTGCCTTTCCTGAAACAGGATGTGCTGATCATGATGGGCGGCGACGACCAGATCGTGCCGATCGCAAATGGCCATTTCCTGAAAATGCTGATCCCCAACGCCGAAATGTACGCGATCCCCGATGGCGGGCATCTCTTCCTCTTGAGCCATGCGCAGGAGTGTATCGAGGTGATCGAGGAGTTTCTTGACCGACCAGTGGATGAGGTGAAGCGGGCGGCTTGAGCTAATAAACCTCACCAACCCAAAAACCGCATTCCCGAGCGAAGTCGAGGGACTATGCCGAGCGTAGTCGAGGCTTTAAGCGCTCCAGGTTCTCGGCTTCGCTCGAACTAGTCCATCGACTGCGCTCGGGATGATCGGATTTTGGAGGTAGCGTGCCCGATTGGCCCCTACCGCACCACAGCCTCTTCCTTGCAAGGCTTGATCGCCGACGGCGCAGGCCGCTCACCTTCAAGCTCGAAGCGCGCGAAATAGGCGCCGACTTCAGGCCTCTCGGCAAATTCCATCAGCCTGTAGCCGACCGAGGCAAATTCGCAGAATAGCAGCTTGGGCGGGATGCCGTGCTGGTTGGTCGGCAGGTCGCGATCAACGACAATCACCTGCCCGCCAGGGGCCAATGCAGGCCGCATCCGCCAAAGCAGCGCATAGGGCTCGCCGATTTCGTGATACATATGCACCATGAAAATCCGGTCGAAACTGCCCTTGGGCAGGCGTGGATCGTCATAGCCGCCCTCGCTGATGGTCACATTATCGAGCAGGCGTTCGCGCACGATGCGCTCGGCCAGCCGGTCAAGCGCGCCGCGGTTGATGTCCTGCGCCAGCACCCTGCCCTTCATGCCGACACGCTGCGACAGGCGGACGGTATAATAGCCTTCGCCTGCACCAATATCGGCAACGGTGGTGCCGGGCTTGATATCCGCCCAGTCCATCAGCTTGGTAGCCTCGCCCGCCCGATCGCGCGCCGCTTCTGTAGAAAATTCGGTGCTGGTGGCAGCAGAAACGGCGCGGTCAGGGCGCGGAAAGGCGCGCGAACTTTCCAGCCGGTCGTCATCTTTGACAGCAGGCTTACACCCAGTCATCGTGCCTGCTCCTGCCAGTGCAGCAGCCAGCAGAAATGCTTTGCAAATCATTCTCACCCCCCGCCCTTAGCCAGCCCTGATTGGCGGGTGAAGCGCTAATTGCTTGGGCACCGGAAATCGCCGGTCGGCGATTTTACACATTTCACCGCAGGCAACGGAACCCTGACGCAGCATTAGTTTGACTTTAACCATATCCGGTCACAATCACGGCGACGGACGAAGCCGTCAACGGGCGCTGGTTCAAAGGGTTGTGGGTGTTTCATTCGGGTAACCGCGAATTTGCAGCGACGCATGCCGGCATATCGGGCAGCGCTTCGACCGGCGCGCAGGGCATGGGCGAGCTCAAAATCGTCGATGCGATGATCGCGCCTTTGCGCACTGCGCCTTCCGAAAGTCGCATTGCCGCATGGCGCGAAAGGCTGAATGCCATCGACTGGGCCCCCGATCTGGGTCAGGATATCGGCTCTGCCCGCTGGTTTCGCGGGCTGGCGACGCTGACCTTGCTTACGGTGATTTCGCTTTCCTTCCTCCCCGATCTCGGCCCTGTTTATGGCGCGCAGCCGACCATGCCAACGCCGGTGCAGCTCGACATTGCCCGCACGCAGACGATCATGCCGCTGGCCTATGGTGCCGACAGCGGCGGGCGGATGGCCCCCAATGAAAATGTCGTCGCGCTCGCCGCAAGCCCTGAACGACCCAGCATCGAACTGACTGCCACGCTTGGTCGTGGCGACAGCTTTGCCCGCGTTCTGCAACGCGCAGGCGTGGGCGGCGCCGATGTGCGCGCCGCGCTTGACCTGGTGAGCAGCGCGACGGCGCTCTCCGACATTACCCCCGGCACACGCATTGAGATCGTGCTCGGTCGCCGTTCCTCCAAACTCGCGCCGCGCCCGCTCGACAGCCTCGATTTCCGCGCGCGGATGGACCTGCACCTTGCGGTTAATCGCGCCAATGGCGGGCTGACCCTGTCGCGCAAGGGTATCGCCGTCGATGATACGCCGCTGCGTATCCGCGGCACGGTCGGCTCCAGCCTCTATCGCTCGGCCCGCGCGGCAGGTGCACCCGCCGATGTCATCCAGGACTATCTGAGGATCATTTCCAGCCGCACATCGCTATCCAGCATTGGCGCGAATGACGAATTTGATATCATCGTTGCCCACCGCCGCGCCGAAACGGGCGAGGTCGAGGTCGGTGGCCTGCTCTATGCCGGTATCGACCGGGGCGGAAAGCCGCGCATCCAGATGCTGAAATGGCAGGATGGCGATAGCACACAATGGTTCGAGGCGTCAGGCGTCGGCGAAATGCGCGGCGCATTGAGCCGCCCGACCAACGGGCGCATCACCTCAGGCTTTGGCTATCGCCGCCATCCGATCCTGGGTTACAAGAAAATGCACAATGGCATGGATTTTGGCGCACCGCACGGAGCGCCCATCTATGCCGTGACCGATGGCACAATCGCCTTTGCCGGACGCAAGGGCGGCTATGGCAATTTTGTCCGTATCAACCATGCTGGCGGACTTGGCAGCGGCTATGGCCATATGAGCCGCATCGCCGTTCGCGCCGGGCAGCGTGTGAAGCAGGGCCAGATTATCGGCTATGTCGGCTCAACCGGCCTCTCGACCGGCCCGCATCTCCATTATGAGCTTTACAAAAATGGCCGCCATATCAACCCAGCCTCGGTCACCTTCACCCAGCGCGCACAATTGAGCGGCGCAAACCTCGCCCGCTTCAAGGCACAGCTGGCGAAGCTGAAAGCGGTCAAGCCGGGGGCGGCGCTTGCGCCGATGGGTGTGAAGAAAGTCTCGGCCAAACCCGCGCGCGAGATTGACCGGGTTTCTTGAGAATGGCGTAAAATAGCTAGTCGAGCTTGAGTAGCTACCGAAAAGCAAGTTCTCGTCACCCCGTGCTTGACACAGGGTCCCGCTTTCCTTGAACCTAGCATAAATAGCGGGACCCCGCATCAAGTGCGGGGTGACGGTGTTGTGGAGACGTTAAGAGCACAGATAGATTGAGCCGCCCCGAAACCTCCGCTACGCTACCCGCCATGGACGAGAATTACCCCAACACCCGCCTACGCCGCAGCCGTGCGACTGCATGGAGCCGCGCCATGGTGCGCGAAACGCTGCTTTCTCCCGCCGACCTGATCTGGCCTTTGTTCATCACCGAGGGTGAAGGCGTCGAGGAACCGATCGCGTCGCTTCCCGGCGTATCGCGCTGGTCGGTCGATGGTATCGTCGCGCGCGTGGGCGAAGCCATCGAGCTTGGCATTCCGTGCGTCGCGCTTTTCCCCAACACGCCCGCTGCCTTGCGCAGTGAGCAAGGCGAAGAATCGGCAAATCCCGACAATCTGATGTGCCGCGCTATCCGCGCAATCAAAGCTGCGCATGGCGATGCCATCGGCGTGCTGACCGACGTCGCGCTCGACCCCTATACCAGCCACGGGCAGGATGGCCTGATCGATGACACAGGCTATGTGCTCAACGATGAAACTGTCGCCGCTCTGGTCGATCAGGCAGTCAACCAGGCGCGCGCAGGCGCGGACATCATCGCGCCATCCGACATGATGGACGGCCGCATCGGCGCAATCCGCCGCGCGCTGGAAATGGACGGCCATGTCAATGTCCAGATCATGAGCTACGCCGCCAAATATGCGAGCGCATTCTATGGCCCGTTCCGCGACGCGGTCGGCTCGCGCGGGCTGCTCAAGGGCGACAAAAAATGCTACCAGATGGACCCGGCCAATGGCGCAGAGGCGCTGCGCGAGGTCGCGATGGACATTGCCGAAGGTGCGGACAGCGTGATGGTGAAGCCCGGCCTCCCCTATCTCGACATTGTCGCCCGCGTGAAGGACCGGTTCGCCGTCCCTGTCTTCGCCTATCAGGTGTCGGGCGAATATGCGATGATCGAGGCCGCGGCCTCGGCAGGCGCGGGCGACCGTGATGCGCTGGTGCTGGAAACCCTGACCGCGTTCAAACGGGCAGGCTGCTCTGGTGTGCTGACCTACCATGCGGCGCATGCGGCGCGGTTGTTGCGTGCATAGTCAATCTCACGCTAACAATATTAAGGCGCTAAGAATTGCCCGAATTCCGCATCGAAACCCCCCGCCTCACCTTACGCGACTGGCGTGAGGAGGACATCGCGCCCTTCCACGCCATTTGCTCCGACCCTGTCGTTATGGAAACGCTAGGTCCACCACTAACGCTGGATGAAACCGGTGCGCTGGTGGCGCGGATGCACAGGATGCAGGCCGAGGAAGGCCATTGCTTCTGGGCGATGGAGCGCCGCGAGGATGCTGCGCTGATCGGCTGGTGCGGGATTATCCGTGGCCGTCCCGGTACTTCGATCCCCGACAAGCCCGAGGCGGGCTGGCGCATGACGCCATCTGCCTGGGGCAAGGGCTATGTGACTGAAGCGGCGGAAGCCTCGGTGCAATGGGCGTTCGACAATCTGCCCGACGATGCCGTCTGGGCGATCACCAATGTCGACAATGTCCGTAGCCGCGCAGTGATGGAGCGGATCGGGATGGTCTACGACCCCGCGCTCGATTTCGATCATCCGCAGGTCCCCGCCGATAGTCCATTGCTTCGCCATGTCACCTACCGCATGACTCGCACCCTATGGACGCAGATTCGGTCGCAACGCTAGACCCCGCCCCGCAGACCGCTTCGCGTGGTCGTGCCTTGTTCGTACTGACGATATTGGCAGGCAGCTTCCTGCTCTTTCTTGTCCAGCCGATGATTGCGCGCATGGCCTTGCCCAAATTGGGTGGTGCGCCTGCAGTGTGGAACAGCGCGATGCTCGTCTATCAGGCGCTGCTGCTGTTGGGTTATGCCTATGCGCACCGGCTGTCGCGAGAACCCGCGCGGCGGCAGGCAGCTGTGCATTTGGCACTGCTGCTGCTCGCGGCAATTTGGCTGCCCATCGGGCTTGCAAGCATGACCATCCCGGTCGATGGCTCGCCGATATTCTGGGTGCCATGGTTGCTTGTCGCGTCCATCGGCCCGCTATTCTTTGTGGTCGCGGCCCAAGCCCCGCTGATGCAGCGCTGGTTCGGTCTTGCAGGCAATATGGGCGAGCCTTATGCACTCTATGCCGCGTCCAACATCGGCAGCTTTGGCGGGCTGATCGCTTATCCGCTGCTCGTTGAGCCGTTCATGGCGGTGGGTGCGCAACGCTGGCTCTGGTCAGGGCTTTATGCGCTGCTTTTCCTGCTGGTGCTGGCCAGCGCTGCGCAGATCTGGCGCAATCGTTCCACTTCAAATGAAACAGCGGCAGAGGTCATCAGCGCGCCGCCCATAGGCTGGCGGCAGCGGCTTTACTGGATCGTGTTGTCGGCAGTGCCTTCCGGCCTGATGCTGTCCACCACAGCGCATCTCACCACCGACTTGATGGCGATGCCCTTGCTGTGGGTTATTCCGCTAGGTCTCTATCTGCTCAGTTTCTCGGTCGCGTTTGCCGATAACCGCTATCTTTCGCACCTGATAACGCGGGTTGCGCCAAGCATCGTGCTTTTCGCTGCCGCAACCGCCTTTGCCTTTTTCGGCAGCGCGATCATCGTGACCGTAGCGTTCACCGTCATGTTGCTATTTGGCGTTGCCGTCGCGCTGCATGGCGAAATGTACCGCACCCGGCCGGACCCTGCGCGTCTAACCGAATTTTACCTGATGATGTCGGTGGGCGGCGTGATCGGCGGGTTTTTCTGCGCGATTATCGCACCGCTGATATTCGACTGGACGTGGGAGCATCCGATCCTGATCTTTGCCGCTGCGTTGCTTCTGCCGCAAATTCCGCTGTTCCTGCGGCGCTCCGAAGATCGGATCAGCATGCGTGGCCCCGCCATCGCAACAACGTTGCTGGGCGTGCTTGCGCTGGGCGTTGGCATTGCCAGCGGGATCATGAATCCGGCCGACGAAGGCTGGGCGAAGATGGCAATTACCGCCGCGCTGATCGCCATTGGCGTCTTCGCTATCGGCAATCGCATCGCTTATGCGCTGGTTGTTGCAGGCATCATGGCGGCAAATGGCGGGATATTGAGCCTGCAACATAGCCTGGATGAAGTGCGCTGGCGCAGCTATTTCGGCATCTATACCGTCAAAACCGACCCAACCGGCCGTTTCCGCTGGCTGACGCATGGCACGACGCTGCACGGGTTGCAGAACATCGCGGAGCCGCGATTGCCGATCAGCTATTATGGCGCGCATTCGGGCGTTGGCCTTGCCTTTGCCAGGGCGGAGGAATTTTACGGGCCGAAAGCAGCCATTGGCGTAGTCGGTCTCGGCACTGGAACGCTGGCTTGCTATGCAAAGCCCGGGCAGGACTGGCATTTCTTTGAAATCGATCCGCTGATGGTGGAAATTGCCAAGGGCAAGCAGATTTTCTCCTATCTTGATCGCTGCACGCCCGACGCCGCAATCCATATCGGCGATGCACGACTTACGCTTGCCGAACAGCCTTCGCAAAGCCTCGACCTGCTCGCGATCGATGCCTTCTCTTCGGACGCGATCCCGATGCACCTGCTGACCAAGGAAGCATTCGACGTCTATAGCCGCATTTTGAAGCCCGGCGGCCTGCTGATCGTGCATATCAGCAACCGGCATATCGATCTGAAACCCGTGCTCGCGGCAGAGGCGGCGCAGGGCAACTGGGCGCTGGGCATGCGGCAAGACAGTCCGCCAACGGCAGACGTCAATCGCGGGATGCGCGCATCGACCTGGGTGGCAATGGCCAAAGACCCGAGGCAGTTGGCTCAGCTTACAGGGCCGTTGGCCACGAAAGAGGGCAAATATTATGATCCCGACCAATGGCTTGTCATGCCGCCCGCCGGCAAGGCCAGCCGGTGGAGCGATGATTATGCCTCGGTCCTGCCGCACCTTTCGATCTGGGAGAATATCGAATGAAAGCACGCCCTGACGTTTCGATCATTTCCATCCACGGAAAGACCCCACAAATCGACGACAGCGCCTTCATCGCGCCCGGATGCCGGATCATCGGCGATGTGACGATAAGGCCAGAGGCAAGCATCTGGTATAATTGCGTGCTCCGCGCTGACGTGAGCCGCATTGTCATCGGCGCACGCAGCAATATCCAGGATGGCAGCATCGTCCATTGCGACGGGCCAGTGCCGGGGGTGCGCGAGGAATTTCCGACGATCATCGGCGACGATGTGCTGATTGGCCATATGTCAATGATCCACGGCTGCACGATCCGCAACCGCGGCTTTGTCGGCCTTGGTGCCATTGTCATGAACGGCTGTGTGATCGACGAAGACGGCATGCTCGGCGCAGGCGCGCTATTGCCTGAGGGGAAAACTATCGGGCCACGCGAGCTTTGGGTCGGCCGCCCGGCCAAACTCGTCCGCGAACTCCCCGAAGCCGCACTGATCGGCATGCGCATGGGCGTTGCGCATTATGTCGAAAATGGGAAGGCCCATGCGGCGGCGGTGGGAACGGACGCCGAATAATTTTGAAGATCACCCGAAGCACCGAAGGACCGAAGACGGTTTGGCGGTTGAACAACCTCTTGGGTTCTTCGGTGCTTCGGGTGACCTAAATCAGAACCGCACCTTCACCGTCACCCGCCCATTCAATGGCGCGCCCGGGGTGATGTTATTATTGTTATGCGCATCGCTGAAATAGTCCGTGTCGAACAGATTTTCGACATTGGCCTGCAGCTGCACGCGCTCGCTCACGTCGAAAAACAATGCGGCATCGACGCGGGTGAAGCCGGGGAGGCGCGTGGTCGTGGGC
>ERZ1066122.210-NODE-210-length-65045-cov-21.992922_pt1 | contig 65045 bp, 50 predicted proteins | sample MGYA00382769_ERZ1066122 | MGnify/ENA primary metagenome ERZ1066122 (study PRJEB33369, sample SAMEA5778352) | biofilm metagenome | biome: Industrial cooling water; feature: Water cooling tower basin; material: Biofilm | place: United Arab Emirates | collected... | reverse complement strand
AGCTCGGCAACCGGGTGCAGCACGCGCTGCGCGCCTTCACCCCGCGCGACCAGCGGGCGATCAAGGCCGCTGCGGAGACGTTCCGGATCAACCCCGACCTCGATGTGGAAAGCGCGATTACCGAACTGAAGGTGGGCGAGGCGCTGGTCTCGACGCTCGACGAGGACGGCGCGCCGACCGTGGTCCAGCGCACGCTGATCCGTCCGCCGCGCAGCCGGCTCGGTCCGGTCACGCCCAAGGAACGCGCGATCATCCAGTCGGTCAGCCCGCTTGACGGCAAGTACGACACGCCGGCGAACCGCGAGAGCGCGGCCGAAGTGCTCGCGGCCAAGGCGGCCGATGCCGCCGCGACCGCGCAGGAGGTGGAAGAACGGGGCGAGGAAGCGGTGCGCGGCCGCGCGCGCAAGTCCCCTTCGGTGTGGGAAAAGGCCGGCAAGAGCGCGATGACCGCAGCGGGCGGCTCGATCGCCTCGATTGCCGTCGCGGCGGTGCTCGGCAAGAAGTCGAGCGCCAATCCGCTCAAAACCGGCGCGACCGCGTTCGTCCGCAACCTGATCGGCGGGCTGATGCGCTGACTTGCGTTTCAGTTTGCCTGGAACGGGCGCGGCACCGGCCCGGTGCCGGCTCCCGTCGGCAGGCGGATCTCTGCCCTCAGACCGCCCCCGGCGCGGTTGGTGAGCTCCAGCCTGCCGCCATGCTGTTCCGCGATGGCGCGGGCGATGGCGAGCCCGAGCCCCGCGCCGCCGGTCTGGCGATTGCGGCTCTCCTCGCCGCGCGCGAACGGTTCGAGCAGAGCCGGGATGCGGTCGGCGGGAATGCCGGGGCCGCGATCCTCGACCCGCACCACCGCCTCGCCCCCGGCTGCGAGCACCGCGACCTGCGCGCCGCCACCATAGCGCACCGCGTTGTCGACAAGGTTGCGCAGCGCGCGGCGCAGCCAGCTCGCCTGGACCGGGGCGACGACGCGCTCCCCCTCCGCCAGCGTGACCGCCTTTCCAAGATCCTCGAACTCGCTCGTCACCATGGCGGCGAGCGCGGCGAGGTCGGTCTGTTCGCGTGCCTCGCCAGGGCGGCCCAGCCGGGCGAGCATGAGAATGTCGTCGAGCGTGGTCGCCATGTCCTCGATCGTTGCCGCCATCCGCGCGCGCTGCCCTGCATCCTCCACGCCTTCTATCCGCACCCTGAGCGCGGCGAGCGGAGTCTTGAGATCATGGCCGATGGCGCCCAGCATGACGTCCTTTTCCGCCAGGAGCGCGGCGATCCGCGCCTCCATCGCGTTGTGCGCGGCGATCAGTTCGCGCAGATCCTGCGGACCCTGCTCCGCCAGCGGCTCGCCCGGCAGGCGGGTGCGAGCGAAGGCCTCGGTGCGCGCGGTCAGCTGCGCCAGCGGGCGGGTGATCCGCCGCAGCAGCAGCCACAGCGCCGCCGACAGGACCAGGAACAGCACCAGCGTCTGCACCAGGATGGTGCCGGTCACGGCCCGCTCCACCTTCGGGTGCGGCACCCGCGCCACGCTCCACTGGCGGCTGCCCTCGCGCCGCAGCGCCGCAACCAGCAGAGCGCGCCGGCCCGCGTTCTCGCGCTCGATCCGGGCCAGCAGCCGGGGACGGGCAGCAACGAAGGGATCGGCGGACGCCGGGCGGGTGAGCACCAGCACCTCGGCCACCGGCACCCCCTGGCCGGCGAGCAGCGCGGCCAGATCGGCCTCGCGGTCCCGGTCGCGCCGGTCGCCGGGAAGCACGGCCGGGCGTGCGGTCCACTCGATCCGCAGCGGGCGCGGCAGGCGCGGGGCGAAGGCGCGCATCGCGCGCGCGCTCTGGCCGCTCCGGACGCGGTCGCGGGCGCGTTCGCCGGGCAGCTCATGCCGCAGGAGCTGAAGCGCGGCGGCATTGAGCATCGCCGCCTCGCGCCGGTTCTCCGCCGCGCGCAGCAACAGCACCGCCGACACGGCCTGCGCCACCAGCAGCGCCAGGACCACGGCAAGCAGCACCTGTCCGCGCAGGCTGCGGGGAGTCAGGCGCACCTCAGGAGGTCTCGGGCGCGACCCGGCGCACGTCGGCGGCAAGGCAGTAGCCGCCTGCGCGCACGGTCTGGATCAGCACCGGGTTGCGGCTGTCGGCCTCGATCTTGCGGCGCAGGCGGCTGACCTGGTTGTCGACCGCGCGATCGAACAGGTGGGCCTCGCGGCCCTGGACCATGTCGAGCAGCCGGTCACGGTCGAGCACCTGCCGCGGATGGTCGAGCAGGGCCTGGAGCAGGCGGAACTCGGCGGTGGTGAGCGGCACCAGAGCGCCCGCCGGATCGGTCAGCCGGCGGCGCAGCGGGTCGAGCCGCCAGCCCTCGAACAGGTAGTGGGCATCTTCCGCACCGCTGGATGCGGCGCGCACCGACCGGCGCAGGACCGAGCGGATGCGCGCGACCAGCTCGCGCGGCTCGAACGGCTTGGTGACGTAGTCGTCGGCCCCGATCTCCAGCCCGATGATGCGATCGGTCGCCTCGCCGCGCGCGGTCAGCAGGATGACCGGCAACCGCCGCGCCTCGACCAGATGGCGGCACAGCGACAGTCCGTCCTCCCCCGGCATCATGACATCGAGCAGGACCAGGTCAGGCCGCAGGTCGATCAGGCGGGAGCGCGCCTGCGCCGCGCCGGACGCCTCGTGCACCACGAACCCCTGGCCGGCGAGATACTCAGCCAGGGGTTCGCGCAGGGTCGGCTCGTCGTCGACCAGCAGCAGGGTGACAGGGGCGCTCTCGTGCATCGGCTTGCCGCAGCCTACCGCCCGTCTCCCGCCGCAGGCAAGCGCCGTGTCAGCGGCCGCCCTCGCGCTGCTGCCAGCGGGCCTTCATCGCGCCGCGCGCCGCCTGGCGCTCGGCCGCCGTGAGCGTACCGTTGCCATCGGTGTCGATCCGGGCGAAGTGCGCTGCTGCCGCCCTGTCGAACTCGGCGCGGGAGATCGCGCGGTCGCCGTCGGCGTCGGCCTGGCGCAGCAACCCGCCGACCATGGCCTTGCCGCCGCCGCCGCGCATGGCGCGCCGCTCCATCCGTGTGTCCTGCCTGCCTTCACCCCGCTGGCCACGCACCGCAGTCATCTCCGCCCGGGACAGGCCGCCCGACCCATCGGCGTCAAGCGCGGCGAAGCGCCGGTCGAGCCGCTCGCCCGCTTGCGCTGCGCGCCGGGCTTCGCGCTGCGCCCGCCGCTCGGCCATTCTTGCCTTGCGCGCCTCGCGCCCGGCCTGCAGCTCGGCCTTGCTGACCTCGCCGCTGCCATCGGCATCGAGCCGGGCGAAACGCTGCGCCTTGCGCGCGGCGCGGTCGGCCTGGTCAAGCACGCCGTCCCCGGTCGCGTCCATCCGCTCGAACATCCTGCCGGAGCGTTCGAGGAAGGCGGCGCGGGTTACATCGCCGCCGGCTCCGTGCATCGGCCCCTCGGCCTGGGCAGTGCCGGCAAGGGCGAGCGCCACAGTGGCAGCGGCGAGCGCGAGAGGGGTCTTCTTCATGGGATCGTCTCCGTCAGTGGCGAACAGGGCGGGCTGCGGCGGACCGGTCAGGAAAGGGGGAGATGCCCGGTGCCGCCGCAACCCTCGGCTCCCTTCTAGCCCCGGCCTGTCGCAGCACTATGCCGCACCGCACCCGAACGGTCGCGGTTTGTATCAGTCCGCGCCGCGCGTTCATTGAGGCGACAGTCAGCGCGGACGGTGCTGGGTGCCCTCGCCGGCGGTGATGAAGATCGCTGTTACCGGCTCCTCGACGTCGGCGGTGTGCCATACTCCAGGCGGATTGACGGCGTATTCGCCCGCGACAAGGCGGACGCGCTCGAGCGCACCGCCGGGGAGTTCCTGCGTCAGCACCATCGCCCCGGCGGTGCAGATCACCACTTCGGCCCCGTGCGGATGCATTTCCCAGCTCGTCCAGTCCTCGGCGAAGCTGTACTGGCTCACCAGACGCCCTTCCGCGCCATCCCCGCCGTGCCGCGCACCATAGGCCTCGTACCAGGCCATGCCGTCGAATGATGGCTGGGGAACGGCGGTCGCCCCCAGCCCGAGATGGACGAACTCCTGGTCGAGCCGGCCAGGCCGGATCATTCCGCCGGGGCCATGCAGAAGGCGTTGAGCTTGTTGCCGTCCGGATCGCGGAAATAGCCGGCGTAGAACACGTTGCCCTGCGGGTCCGCGTCGCCGCGCGGGCCGGGCGCGCCTTCGTCGCTGCCGCCGTTGGCAAGCGCGATGTCGTAGAGCCGGCGCACCTGCGCCGGATCCCTGGCCTCGATCGCCACCATGACACCGTTGCCGACCGTCGCCGCCTGCCCGTCGAACGGCCTGGTCAGCGCGATCCCCGCGCCGCCGCCCCACTCGCCCCAGGCGATGAAGCTGTCGAAGTCCATCATCCGCCCCACGCCCATCTCCTGCGCGATGGCGTCGTAGAACGGAGCATTCTTCTGCAGGTCGTTGGTGCCCAGCGTGACGTAACCGATCATGGCGTCCTCCTCCTCGTCGTGAATCGCGATCCGCCCGGAACATTACGCGAACAATGATCCGTTCACAAGGGCGCGCAGGCGCGTTCCAGCCAGGCCAGCGCCTCGCCTTCCAGCTGCGGCGCGAGCAGTTCGCGGGTGCGGGCGTGGTAGTCGTTCCACCACGCGATCTCGTCCGGCGTGAGCAGGCTGCACTCGACCAGCGTGGCGTCGATCGGGGCCCAGGTCAGGTTCTCGAACCCGAGATAGTCGCCGTCAGCCCCGGCAATCTCGCGCGGCTCGACCAGCACCAGGTTCTCGATCCGGATGCCGTAGTCGCCGGCCTTGTAGTACCCCGGTTCGTTCGACAGGATCATGCCCGCGAACAGTTCCTGCAGCGTGCCCGCCTGCCCGCCGGTCGCCTTGGCGATGCGCTGCGGCCCTTCGTGGACCGAGAGATAGCTGCCAACGCCGTGCCCGGTGCCGTGGGCATAGTCGAGCCCCGCCTGCCACAGGTACTGCCGGGCGAAGGCGTCGAGCTGGCTGCCGTTGGTCCCCTGCGGAAACACCGCCCGCACGATGGCGATATGACCCTTGAGCACGCGGGTGAAGCGGTCCTTGTGCTCTGCGGTAGGCTCTCCTGGCCCGATCCACACGGTGCGGGTGATGTCGGTGGTCCCGTCGAGGTACTGCGCGCCCGAATCGCACAGGAAAACGCTGCCCGGCCGGATGGGCAGGTTGGATTCCTCGTCCACCCGGTAATGCGGGATAGCGGCGTGCGGCCCGGCGGCAGAGATGGTGTCGAAGCTCTGGTCCTTGAGCACCCCTGTCTCCTCGCGGAAGGCCCGCAGCGCCGCGACCGCGGACAGCTCGGTCTCGCCGCCCCTGGGTGCCTCGACCGAGAGCCAGTGGAGGAACTTCGCGATCGCCGCCCCGTCGCGCGCCTGCGCGGCGCGGTGGCCGGCCTGCTCGACCGGGTTCTTGATCGCGCGCGGCACGATGGTCGGGTCGCGGGTCACGACCACCTTCGCCCCGCCCGCTTCCAGCGCAGCGGAAATCGCGGCCACGCCATAATCGGGATCGACCGCGACCCGTCTGCCGGAGAGCCCCGCCAGCGCCGCCTCGAACCCGTCGCGCGGGCGCACCGTCACGGCGTTGCCGAGGTGCTGGACCAGCTCGGGCGTGACCTTCTCGGGCGCGATGAACAGCTCCGCCGTGCCATCGGCATGGGCAAGGACGTAGGACAGCGCCACCGGGGTGCGCTCGACATCGGCACCGCGGATGTTGAGCAGCCAGGCGACCGAATCGAGCGCGCTGATGACGGCGGTGTCGAGCCGCTCGCGCCTGAGCCAGTCGGCCAGCTCGGCCCGCTTGTCGGCGCTGGAGCGGCCGGCATGGTCATCGGCATGGATCACCGCCGGCGCGCCCGAGGCAGCGGGCCGGTCGGCCCAGACCGCATCGATCGGGTTGGCCGCAACCGCAACGAGTTCCGCGCCCTTCTGCGCCAGCGCCTGGCCCACGCCATCGACCCAGCCGCGCGAATGGAGCCAGGCATCGTAACCGATCCGCGCACCTTCGGGCGCATTGTCCGCCAGCCACTTGGCATGGCTGGTGGCGGGCACGTTCTGGTAGCTGAACAGCCGTTCGTCGACCTGGTCGCGCACCTGGATGGTGTAGCGCCCGTCGACGAAGATCGCCGCCCGGTCCAGCAGCACGATGGCGCTGCCGGCCGAGCCGCCGAACCCGGTCAGCCAGGCGAGGCGCTGGGCATAGGCACCGATGTATTCGCTCATGTGCTCATCGCTGATCGGCACCACGAACCCGTCCAGCCCCTGCTTCTTCAGTTGCTCGCGCAGGGCGGCAAGGCGGGATTCGTGGGTCTGCATCAGCATCTGGTCGATCCTTGGCTTGATGAACGCGGGGCTTGCCGCAGTGCGCTCTCCACCATAGTCATTCGCCGACCGGCTTTCCAGCCGCGCCACCTGCATCGGACAACGGAGCGAGCCCATGAACCGATCCCTGCTGTCGCTGGCGGCGCTTGCGGCCGCAATCGCGCTCCCGCCGCAGGCGGTGTCCGCACAGGCCATGGGCGCCACCCCCCAGAACGAGGAAGAGACCAGCGTGACCACACCGGCACCTGCCGCCCCCCCGGTCGCCGACAAGCGCGACCATGCCTACAGCCACCACGGGATCACCATCTCCGATCCCTACAACTGGCTGCACGACAAGTCCTACCCCACCGTCGATGACAAGGACGTGCTCGCCTATCTCGAGGCGGAGAACGCCTGGTTCGAGGCGCGCATGGCTCCGCACAAGCCGCTGGTCGAAACCCTGTTCGAGGAGATGAAGGGCCGGATCAAGGAGGATGAGAGCACGGTCCCGCAGAAGGACGGCGAGTTCCTCTACTGGTCGAAGTTCGACGAGGGGCAGGAATACCGCAAGTGGTACAGGAGGCCGGTCGCCGGAGGGCCGGACCAGTTGCTGCTCGACGAGAACCAGCTTGCCGAAGGCAAGGAGTATTTCCGCCTCGGGGCATTCTCGGTCAGCCGCAACGGGCGCTTCCTCGCCTATTCCTATGACGACAACGGGTCCGAGCGGTTCACCGCGCGGATCAAGGACCTGGAGACCGGGCAGCTGCTCGACGACGTGATCCCCGAAACGCTCTCGGGGCTGACCTGGGTCGCGGGCGACAGCATGATCGCCTATGGCAAGGCCAACGAGAACTGGCGGGTCGACAATGTCCGCCTGCACCGGATCGGCACCCCGGTGGAGCAGGACGTGGAGATCTACCGCGAGGCGGACGAGGGCTTCCGCGTCGGATCGGGCCTCAGCGCGCAGGAAGACTGGCTGGTGATCGCCACCGGCGACAACGAGACCAGCGAAGTGCGGCTGGTCCGGGCCGACAACCCCATGGGCGAGCAGATCCTCGTGAGGCCGCGCGAGAAGGGTGTGGAGTACGATGTCGATGTGCGCGACGGCACCTTGTTCGTCCACACCAACGACGAGCACGTCAACTTCCGCCTCGCAACCGCCAGCCTCGACCAGCCGGGCGAATGGACCACGCTGATCCCCGGGTCGGACGCGTTCTACCTGACCGGGTTCGACCTGTTCGAGGACTTCTACGTGACCGAGGGGCGGCTCGACGGGCTCGACCAGGTGCAGCTGCGCGATTACCGCGAGCCCGGCAAGCTCACGCCGATCGCCTTCCCCGAGGCGAGTTACGACGCGGGCCTCGCCAACAACCCCGAATATGCCACCGACCGGCTGCGGCTGACCTACGAAAGCATGGTCACGCCGGATTCGGTCTACGATTACCATGTGAAGACAGGGCGGCTGGAACTGCTCAAGCAGCAGGAAATCCCCAGCGGCTACGACGCCTCGCTCTACCGGACCGAACGGCTCACGATCACCGCGCGCGACGGCACGCTGGTGCCGGTCAGCGTGCTGTCGAGGAAAGACCGGCCGGCCGGCGGCCCGCTGCATCTCTATGCCTACGGGGCCTATGGCTATGCCGTTCCGCCGGGCTTCTCGACCAGCCGGCTCAGCCTGGTCGACCGGGGCATGGCCTATGCCATTGCCCATATCCGGGGCGGTGACGACCTCGGGCGGCGCTGGTATCTTCAAGGCAAGCTGAACGAGCGGACCAACACCTTCAACGACTTCGTCGACGTGGCGAAGGGGCTGATCGAGCGGGGCTACACGCAGAAGGGCCGGATCAGCGCCAGCGGCGGCTCGGCCGGGGGCAAGCTGATGGGGGTGGTCGTCAACACCGATCCCGATCTGTGGGGCGCGGTGGTGGCGCACGTGCCGTTCGTCGACGTGCTCAACACCATGCTCGATGCCAGCCTGCCGCTGACCCCGGGGGAATGGCCCGAGTGGGGCAACCCGCTGACGAGCAAGCAGGCCTTCGCCTACATCCTCAGCTACAGCCCCTACGATCAGGTCGTGGCGCAGGACTATCCGCCGCTGCTGGTCACTGCCGGATTGAACGATCCCCGCGTCACCTACTGGGAACCGGCCAAGTGGGTCGCCAAGCTGCGCGCGACCAAGACCGACGGCAACGAGCTGCTGCTGAAGACCAACATGGGCGCAGGTCACGGGGGCAAGTCGGGCCGGTTCGCCTCGCTCTACGAGACGGCGGAGGAGTTCGCCTTCATCCTGTGGCAGCTGGGGCTGGCCGGGAAATAGCTGCCGGATCGTGACGTTCACCCGCACCTTCACCGCCGGGCCCGGGCACATCGACGTGATGGGCCACGTCAACAACGCGGTGTGGGTGCAATGGGTGCAGGACATGGCGACCGCGCACTGGGAGGCGGTCGCCGATCCGCAGCATGCCCGCGATTACGTGTGGCTCGTGGTGCGGCACGAGATCGACTACCGCGGCAACGTGGGACCGGGGCAGAGCGTGACCGGGGCCACCTGGATCGAGGGTGAGCCGCGCGGCGCGACTTCGAAGCGGCGGGTCGAGTTCCGCGATCCGGCTGGCCGGGTGATCGTCTCGGCGCTGACCACCTGGGCCATGCTGGAGCGGGCCAGCGGCCGGCTCGCGCGGGTTCGTCCCGAGGTGCTCGCTCCGTTCCGCAGCCGCTGACTGACGGCACCGCCGCGCCGGATCCGCCCCCGGGGCAAGCACTTCGTCGCCATTCTGTCACATTGAGTGCATAAGCGCGTCGCAGTCGTGTCGGGAACCGGTCAGGAAAGCGTAAACGGAATGAAACATGGCGTGATGGCATCGGCGCTGGCTCTGGTCGTGGCGGGGGGCTGGGCCGTGCCCGCGGCCGCGCAGTCGGCGCAAGGCACGGCTGTCGAGCAGGAACTGGCCGCCATGCGCGCCGCGATGGAGCGCATGACCGCCCGGATCGACCAGCTCGAGCGCGAACTGGCCGCCAGCCGGCAGGAACCGGGTGCCGCCGCCGATCCTGCCGTCGCCGTTACCGAAGTCGCCCCCGCCCCCGCCCCGGACCCCGCGCCAGCTGTCGCGTTCAAGGGCGCTCCCGAGATCGAGGGCGCCGGCGGGTGGAGCTTCAAGCCGCGCGGGCGGTTGCAGTTCGACACCGGCCTGACCGCCTCGCCCGATGGCACCGGGCAGGGTGACGGCTGGACCAGCAAGGCCCGCCGGATCCGCCTGGGGGTGTCGGGCGACATGCCCGCCGGGTTCGGCTACAAGTTCGAGTTCGACGTCGCCGGCAACGACCTGGCCGTCACCGACGCGATCATCTCCTACGACGCCGGCGGCGGGCTGACGCTGTCGGCCGGCCAGATGAACACCTTCCAGTCGCTCGAGGAGCTGACCAGCAGCCTGCACACCTCGATGATCGAGCGGGCCGCGTTCACCGACGCTTTCGGCTTCATCCGCCAGGTCGGCGTGGCGGCAGAATGGAGCGGGGGCGACGTGCTGGTCCAGGCCGGGCTGTTCAGCGACAACATGGAAGCCCTGCCCGGAAAGCGCGGCGGTGCCGACGCGCGGCTGGTGTGGATGCCCCGGGTGGGCGGGGCCCGGCTCCACCTGGGCGGATCGGTCCACTACAAGGATCTGCCTGCCGGCACCACGGTCCGCTACCGCCAGCGTCCGCTGGTCAATTTCACGCCCGACCGGTTCGTCGACACCCGGGGCCTGGCGGCCGGAAGCGAGTTCGGGCTGGGGCTGGAGGGCGCGCTGATCGCGGGCCCGTTCCATGCGGCGGCGGAAGGGTTCTGGCAGAAGGTCGGTCGCCCCTCCGGTCTCGCCGATCCCACCTTCTTCGGCGGTTACGCCGAGGTCGGAATGTTCCTCACCCGGGGCGACACGCGCGGGTACAAGGACGGCAAGTTCGACCGCACCAGGCCCGCAAATCCTGTCGGCGAGGGCGGGCGCGGCTCGCTCCAGCTCAATCTCCGCTACGACCATCTCGACCTCTCCGATGCGGGCATCCTTGGCGGCACCCAGAACGGCTACCTCGTCTCGCTGGTGTGGAAGCCGACCGACTACACCATGCTGCTCGCCAACTACGGCCGGCTGGATTACGACAACGCCGCTCTCGCGACCCCTTCGGGCGACCGGTCCTATTCAGTCGATGCGGTCGGGCTGCGGGCGCAGATCGACTTCTGACCGGCCCTTGTCATGCACGTGTCACAAACGCGCCCTAGCGGGCCAGTCAATCATCAGCAGGGATCCTTCCGCATGAAACCGATCAAGAGCTTCGCCTTCCTCGCCATCTCCGCGCTCGCCCTGGCGGCGTGCGACAACACCGGCGGCGCCGGCGCTACCCGCGACTCGGTGCGCGTGGTCGGATCCTCGACCGTGTTCCCGTTCGCCAAGAAGGTCGGCGAACTGTTCGCGCAGGCCAATCCCGGGTTCAAGGCACCGCTGATCGAATCGACCGGCACCGGCGGCGGGATCAACCTGTTCTGCTCCGGCGTCGGCCCGAGCACGCCCGACATCGTCAACGCCTCGCGCCGGATGAAGGCCAGCGAATTCGCGGACTGCAGGGCCAACGGCGTGGAGGAAGTGATCGAGCTCCAGGTCGGGCTCGACGGGTTGGTGTTCGCCTCGGCCAACGGCGGCATCCGGATGAACCTGACCCCCGAGATCGTCTACGAGGCGATCGCCGCGCGGCCCTACGGCAAGGAGCAGACGGCGCAGACCTGGGCCGATGTCGACCCCTCGCTGCCGGCAGAACCGATCCTGGTCTACGGCCCGCCCTCGACCTCTGGCACCCGCGATTCGCTCAAGGAGCTGATCCTTGAAGTGGGCTGCCAGAGCGACCCGGCCATGGCCGCGCTGAAGGAATCGAACGAGGACGAGTACGACAAGGTCTGCACCGAAGTCCGCAGCGACGGCAAGTATGTCGACCAGGGCGAGCAGGACAACCTGATCGTCCAGAAGATCAGCGGCAATCCGCAGGCCGTGGGCATCTTCGGCTATTCCTTCCTCGAGGAAAACGCCGGCAAGGTGCAGGGCCTGCCGATCAACGGGGCCGAGCCGACCTACGAGAACGTCTCCAGCGGCCGTTATGACGCGGCGCGCGAGATGTTCATCTACGTCAAGAAGGCGCACCTCGACGCCATTCCCGGCCTCAAGCAGTTCATCGCCGAATGGACGCGCAACTGGGGCCCGGGCGGCGCGCTGACCCGCATCGGCCTGATCGCCTCGCCGGCCGACAAGCTGGCGGCGAACGAGAAGGCGGCGAGCGACATGACCGTGATGGACGGCAGCGCGCTCAAGTAGTCCGCCGCCACCGCCCGGCAAGCCGCCACCCCGGCAACCGCGCGCCACCGTGCGCGGCCGTTGCGGGGGCCTTGCCGCGGGCGGATGAATTGCCACGCCGGCAAAGCCGGTTATACCGTTCGTCCATGAACGAGCGCAAACTGCGGGCCTGGCAGGATGCCGGACTGATCGATGCCGATGCAGCGGCCCGCATCCGCGCCTGGGAAGCGGGGCACGCCCGCCCGCTGGCCCTGTGGGCGGCGATCGGGGTCGGGGCCCTCGCCATCGGCCTGGGGGTGATCTCGCTGGTCGCCGCCAACTGGGAAGCGGTTCCGGCGATGGTCCGGCTGGCGATCCACCTCGCGCTGCTGGCGGCGCTTGGCGGCTTCATTGCGGCGCGCGGCGAGGCGCTGGAGTGCGCGCAGCCCTGGGGGCTGGAAGCGATCCTGTTCGTGTTCGCGGTGCTCGGCATGACCTTCTTCGGCCATCTCGGGCAAGCCTATCAGACCAGTTCGCCGCTGTGGCAGCCGCTTGCGCTGTGGGTGGCGCTGTTCGGTCCGCTCCTGCTGCTGCGCGGGCAGAGCTGGCTGACCGCCGCGCTGCTGTTCGTGACGGTTGTCTATGCCGTGTGGGACCATGCGGCCGCAGCCGAGCCGCGCTTGCTCGACAACCGCGCCGGCGAGGGGCTGATGTCGGCTCGGCTGGCGCTCGTCACCGCCGCGCCGCTGCTGCTCGCGCCGCTCGCGGCCTGGCTGCGCGAGCGCAGCCCGCGCGAGGCGTTCTGGAAGCGGCTGGAACAGCTCGCCTTCGCCTATGCCGTCGGCGCGGCCTCGCTGATCGTGATCGCGGCAGGGATCGAGCGGTTCGACGGCGGGCTGATGGGGCTGGCCGCGCAGACCGAGCGCGGCGGCCTGGCGCTGGCGGCCGGCGCGCTCATCGCCTGGGCCCGCCGCACCCCGTCGGGCGCGGCGACCGGGCTGGTCATGGCCGGGTCGGGCCTCGCCTGCGTGCTCGCCTGGCTGGTCTCCGGCAGCGCGCTCGCCGCCGGCCTCCTGTTCCTCGTGCTGTGGGCGGGCATCGCCGCAGCCGCGCTTCACGCCGGCTGGCGCGGGGTGTTCCAGCTGGCGGTGGCGGCAGTCGCGCTGCGGCTGATCGTGCTCAGCTTCGAGCTGGCGAGCGATCTCCTGACCAGCGGCGTGGGGCTGATCCTTGCCGGCGCGCTGGTGCTGGCCGTGGCCTGGCTGGCCCTGCGGGTATCGCGTGCGCTGGCCCCGCCGCGCACCCCCGAGCCGGAGGAGGCGCGATGAATCCCCGGCTTGCCGCGCTGCTCGCGCTGATCCTGCCGCTGGCGGGCCTTGCCGCCCTGTGGGCGACAACCGAGCGGTGGCACCGGCAGGGAACCGACTGGCTCGTCCCGGTCGAGGGCTACGACCCGCGCGACCTGCTGCGCGGGCACTACATCGAGTTCACCTATGTCTGGCCGGGGGCGGCGCAGGGGGACCTGGCGGCCCGGGTCGGCCCACAGCCTCCCGCCTTTCCCTTCGGTGCCTGCCTCAGGGGAACGCCCCCGGGGCTCGTCCGGGTCGAACGGCTGGAGAGCGCGGCCGCGCGCGCGGACTGCGCGCAGTTCCTGGCGGCGGGAGAGGTCAACTTCGCCGGTGCCCCCGACCTGCCCCGGCGCGGCCGGCTCTATATTCCGCAAGCCGCCGCGGGCGGGCTCGAACGGCAGCTCGCCGATCCCGCCCGCCAGGGCATGGTCCGCCTGCGCCTGCGCGCGGACGGCACTGTGACCCCGCTCGCGCTGACTTTCGTACCCCGCCGCAGCCCGGCATCCGCGCCGCCCGAGTAGGCGCAGCAACCCGCTTCCGCCGGGAACCGCTGGCTGCCCGCCTGCCTCGAGAGGCGAGCCGCAGGTGCGCGCCTCACGCCTGATTCGTTCTGGCAACCGGCGGTTCCGGCACTTAAGGAGTGCCTGGCGGAACCCTTGCCGGCGCACGGGGGTTCTGCTCTTTGCCCCGCCCGCGCATTTCCAGGGTCCGATCGATGCCACACCGTTCCTCGACGATCACCACCGCGCGCCTCGGGGAGATCGTGGAAGGCTCCGCCAGCGAGATCTACATCTTCGACTGCGACGACTTCCACTTCCTGCTGGTCAACCGCGGCGCGCGCGAGAACCTCGGCCTGTCGCGCGAGGAGCTGGCAGGGCTCCACCCGTGGGACATCAAGCCCGAGTTCGACCGGGCCACGTTCGAGGCCCTGGTTCGCCCGCTGATCGAGCGCGCGCTGTCGGAACTGCGGTTCGAGACGGTTCACCGGCGCAAGGACGGCAGCACCTATGACGTCGCGGTGCGGCTGCAGCTGCTGACCAGCGACGGGCAGCCGGTGTTCTTCGCCGCCATCCAGGACATTACCGAGCAGAAGCGCGCCTGGGCCGCCCTGCGCGAGGCGTCCGGCAAGCTCGACGCCATCCTCAACAACACCCGCATGGCGGTGTTCATGATGGACGAGCGCCAGCACTGCTCGTTCATGAACGCAGCGGCCGAGGAGCTGACCGGCTACACCTTCGAGGAGACACGCGGCCGGCCGCTCCACGACGTGATCCATCATACCCATCCCGATGGCACGCCCTTCCCGATCGAGGACTGCGCCATCGACCGCGCCTTCCCCGAAAACATGCAGACCAGCGGCGAGACGGTGTTCGTTCACAAGGACGGCAGCTTCTACCCCGTCGCCTTCACCGCCTCCCCCATGCGCAACCGCGAGGGCCGCACCGTGGGCACCGTGATCGAGGTCCGCAACATCGAGGAGGAGCTGCGCGCGCGCGATGCGCTCGAGCGCTTCAACGAAGCGCTCCAGCAGCGCGTCGACGAGGCCCTGGCCGAGCGCGAGGCACTCGAGCACCAGCTGGTTCAGGCGCAGAAGATGGAGGCGATCGGCCAGCTGTCGGGAGGGATCGCGCACGATTTCAACAACCTCCTCCAGGTGATCGGCGGCAACCTGCAACTGATGAAGGGCGATCCGCAGGTCTCCGCGCGCAGCCTGGCGCGGGTCGACAACGCGCTCTTGGGGGTCGAGCGCGGGGCGCAGCTCGCCGCGCAGCTGCTCGCCTTCGGGCGCAAGCAGCCGCTCCGCCCGCAGCCGGTGCTGGCCGACACGGTGGTGCGCGGGATGGACGATATGCTGCGCCGGACGCTGGGCGAGGCGATCGAGATCGAGACGCTGACCGCGCCGGACCTGTGGACCTGCCTGGCCGATCCGCACCAGCTGGAGAACGCGCTGCTCAACCTCGCCATCAACGCCCGCGACGCCATGGACCGGGCAGGCAAGCTGACGATCGAGGCCGACAACGTCACCATCGACGAGACGGAGGCGCGCGCGAAACCGGGCACGGTCCCGGGTGACTATGTGGTGATCGCCGTGACCGACACCGGATCGGGCATCGCCCGCGAGGACCTGGCCAGGGTGTTCGACCCCTTCTTCACCACCAAGCAGCCGGGCGAAGGCACCGGACTGGGCCTGTCGATGGTGTTCGGCTTCGTCAAGCAATCGGGCGGCCAGGTCAGCATCTACAGCGAACCCGGCCAGGGGACCACGGTCCGCCTTTACCTGCCGCGGACCGGGCAAAGCCCCCAGAGCGCCAGACCGGCCGAGCCGCGCGAGTTGCCGATGGGTTCGGGCGAGGCGGTGCTGGTGGTGGAGGACGAGCCCGACGTGCGCGCGACCGCGGTCGAGATGCTCGCCAGCCTCGGCTACACGCCGGTCGAGGCCGCCGATGCCGATGCAGCCCTGGCGATCCTCGAAGGCGGCGCGAGAATCGACGTTCTGTTCACCGACGTGGTCATGCCCGGGACGCTCCGCAGCCCCGAACTGGCCCGGCGCGCGCGGGCCCTGCTGCCGGAGGTCGCGGTGCTGTTCACCTCCGGCTATACCGCCAACGCCATTGTCCACGCGGGCCGCATCGACGACGAAGTCGAACTCATCAGCAAGCCCTATTCGCGCGATCAGCTCGCCCGCAAGCTGCGCCTGGTGCTCGAGCAGACGCGCGGGGACGGCCGGGCCGCGCCTGCCGCCGTCGACGAGGCTCCTCCTGCTGCGCCCGGCCCGCGCCGGATCCTGGTGGTCGAGGACGAGGCGCTGATCGCCATGCTGCTGGCCGAGACGCTGGAACGGCTGGGGCATACGGTGTTCGAAGCCGCCACCCTGGCGGGCGCGCAGGAGATCCTCGGGCGCGAGACGCTGGACGTGGTCATCTCCGACCTCGGACTGCCTGACGGCAGCGCGGAGCACTTCATCGCCGGCCTGCTGCGCGACCGGCCGGAACTCACCGTGGTGGTGGCCACCGGCCGCGACCTGCCCGACGCGCTTGCGGCGGCCGCCGGCGACCGGCTGCAGGTGCTGGCCAAGCCGTTCACCGATGCCGAGGTCGCGCGCGTGCTCGGCAGTCCCGCGCCCTAGCGGCCGGTCGCGCCGCACGGCCCCGGCAGTGGCGGGTCCGGTGCGCGTCTAGCGGGGCAGGATCGCCCCCGGCTCGTTGGCGAGGATGCCGACCACCTGGGTCCAGACCGCCACGTTCTGGCGCAGCTGGGCGGGATCGATCTTGTCCAGCGTGTCGTCGGGCGTGTGATGCAGGTCGAAATAGCGGGTGCCGTCCTGCGACAGGTCGATGATCGCGGTCTTCTGGTCGCGGGCGATGTTGATGTCGGCCCCGCCGGTTGCCACCCCGGGCCCGGTCGACACGCCGAAGCGCGCGACGGCCTTGCCGATGCGCTGGTGCAGGCCGGGGTTGCCGGCGGCGAAGTTGCTTTCGAACTGCCACACCCGGTCGGCCCCGAAATCGCTCTCCAGGGCGACGCCGACCGGCTCGTCGATGTGCGCCGCGCTGTAGGCCTTGCTCCCCCACAGTCCGGTTTCCTCGGCCCCGGCCATCAGCACCCGGATCGTGCGCAGCGGCTGGCCGGCCTGCCGCACGTTGAGCGCCGCCGCGGCGACGATGCCGCAGCCCGCCCCGTCGTCGAACGCACCGGTGCCGTTCCACCAGCTGTCGATGTGGCAGGCGACCAGCACCGGCGGCAGCGAGGGGTCGCGCCCGACGATCTCGCCCACCACGTTGCCGCTGACCGTCCGGCCCAGCTGGCGCGGGGTGAGCGTCAGCCGGAGCATGATCGGCCGCCCGGCTGCCCGGGCGAACATCCGTTCCAGGTTGGCGGCGTCGGGCAGGCTCAGCGCGCCCGAGGGAATGGCCGCCACCCCTTCGGGGAAGCCGGCCCCGCCGGTATGCGGATTGCGGTGCCAGTCGGTGCCGACGGACTTGATCACGGTCGCGACCGCGCCCTTGCTGGCGGCGAGGCCCGATCCGACCCAGCGCGCCGGGCCGGCGAAGCCGTACTGGCTGCCATCCTGCGTCCGGGTCATGCTGTGCGAGATGTAAGCGATCTTGCCCGAGAGGCTGCCTTCGGGCGCGGCGCGCAGCTCGTCGACGGTGCGGAAGAACACCACTTCGCCGGTCACGCCGCCGGCCCCGGTGGAGGCGCTGCCGCCGAGCGGCTGGACCACCAGCGGCTGGGCAAAGGGCGACAGCACTTCGGCGCGGTGAACCTCGCCCGGCACCCAGGTGTCCATCTCGAACGGTTCGTCCGCGACGTTGGCGAAGCCCTTTGCGCGCAGCCATTGCATGGCCCAGTCGCGGCCGCGCTTCTCGGCCTCGGTTCCGGCCTGGCGCGGCCCGACTTCGGTGGTGATCCCCTCGACGAAGTCCCACGCCAGGGTGTCGGCGCGCAGCGCCTGATCGGCCTGGTGGTCCAGCGCGGCAGGGGTCTGGGCCAGCGCAGGGGCGGCGAACGAAAGCGCGGCAAGCGCGAGAAGCGGTCGGTTCATCCGGCGCTGCTAGAGCCGGCCCGCCGCCAAGTCCAGTGCGCCGCAAAGCTTGCCTGGGGCGCTTCCACCGCCTATCTGCGCGCCGACTTCCCCATCCGCCGAATACCCCGAAGGACCCGCCCGATGGCCGCGCAATACTCCTACGTCATGAAGAACATGACCAAGACCTTCCCCGGTGCCCAGAAGCCGGTGCTCAGCAACATCAACCTGCAGTTCTACCAGGGGGCCAAGATCGGCATCGTCGGCCCCAACGGCGCGGGCAAGTCGACCCTGATCAAGATCATGGCCGGGATCGACACCGACTTTACCGGCGAGGCCTGGGCGGGCGAGAACATCACCGTGGGCTATCTGGAGCAGGAGCCCGAGCTCGATCCGACCAAGACCGTGCTGGAGAACGTGCGCGAGGGCGCGCGCGAGACCGCCGACCTGGTCGACCGCTTCAACGCCATCTCCGCCGAGATGGGCGACCCCACCGACGAGACCGATTTCGACGCGCTGATGGAGGAAATGGGCGACCTGCAGGCCAAGATCGACGCGGTCGACGGGTGGACGCTCGACAACCAGCTCGAGGTTGCGATGGAGGCGCTGCGGTGCCCGCCCGGTGACATGGGCGTGGAAACGCTTTCCGGCGGCGAAAAGCGCCGCGTCGCGCTCACCCGCCTGCTGATCCAGAAGCCCTCCATCCTGCTGCTCGACGAGCCGACCAACCACCTCGATGCCGAGTCCGTCCAGTGGCTGGAGAACCACTTGAAGGACTATGCCGGCGCGGTGCTGATGATCACCCACGACCGTTACTTCCTCGACAACGTGGTCGGCTGGATCCTCGAACTCGACCGGGGCAGCTACTACCCCTACGAAGGCAATTATTCGACCTATCTCGAGAAGAAGGCCAAGCGGCTGGAGCAGGAAAGCCGCGAGGAGAGCGGCAAGCAGAAGGCACTCCAGCGCGAACTGGAGTGGATCCGGCAGACCCCGGCCGCGCGCCAGACCAAGTCCAAGGCGCGCATCCGCAAGTTCGAGGAACTGCAGGAAGCGCAAGGCCAGCGCACGCCGGGCAAGGCGCAGATCGTCATCCAGGTGCCCGAACGCCTCGGCGGGAAGGTGATCGAGGCCAAGAACATCACCAAGGCCTATGGCGACAAGCTGCTGTTCGAGAACCTGTCGTTCATGCTGCCGCCGGGCGGGATCGTCGGCGTGATCGGGCCCAACGGTGCGGGCAAGTCGACCCTGTTCAAGATCCTCACCGGCAAGGAGACGCCCGACAGCGGCACGGTCGAGATCGGCCAGACCGTGCACCTGGGCTACGTCGACCAGAGCCGCGACGATCTCGATCCGAAAAAGAACGTGTGGGAGGAGATTTCCGACGGGCTCGACTACATGAAGGTCAACGGCCACGACATGAGCACGCGCGCCTATGTCGGCGCGTTCAACTTCAAGGGGGCGGACCAGCAGAAGAACGTCGGCAAGCTGTCGGGCGGTGAACGCAACCGCGTCCACATGGCCAAGATGCTGAAGGAGGGCGGCAACGTGCTGCTGCTCGACGAGCCGACCAACGATCTCGACGTCGAAACGCTCGCCGCGCTCGAAGACGCGATCGAGAACTTCGCCGGCTGCGCGGTGGTCATCAGCCACGACCGCTTCTTCCTCGACCGGCTGGCGACGCACATCCTCGCCTTCGAGGGCAACAGCCATGTCGAATGGTTCGAAGGCAACTTCGAGGCGTATGAGGAAGACAAGCGCCGCCGCCTGGGTGACGCGGCAGACAGGCCGACGCGCCTCGCCTACAAGAAGCTCACCAGGTAGAACTGGCGGCACCCGGATCCCCGCCTGCGCGGGGATGACGGAAGTGGCAGGGCAAGCCGCTTGTCAAACCACCCGGTCATTCCCCGCGCAGGCGGGAGTCCCGGGCGACTTCGCGCCGCAGCCGCCGGCAGCAACTATTCCCACTCGATCGTGCCGGGGGGCTTGCTGGTGAAATCGTAAACCACCCGGTTGATGCCGGGCACCTCGTTGACGATCCGGGTGGCGACACGGGCGAGGAAGTGGGGGTCGAACGGGTAGACGTCGGCGGTCATGCCGTCGGTGCTGGTCACGGCGCGCAGGGCGCAGACGCTCTCGTAGGTGCGCCCGTCGCCCATCACGCCCACGGTGCGGACCGGCAGCAGCACCGCGAAAGCCTGCCAGATCGCGTCGTAGAGCCCGGCGGTGCGGATTTCCTCAAGGTAGATCGCGTCCGCCTTGCGCAGCACGTCGCAGCGTTCCTTGGTCACCTCGCCGGGGATGCGGATGGCAAGGCCGGGGCCGGGGAAGGGATGACGGCCGACGAACACCTCGGGCAGGCCCAGTTCGCGGCCCAGCTCGCGGACCTCGTCCTTGAACAGCTCGCGCAGCGGCTCGACCAGCTTCATGTTCATCCGCTCGGGCAGGCCGCCGACGTTGTGGTGGCTCTTGATCGTCACCGAAGGCCCGCCGGTGAAGCTGACGCTCTCGATCACGTCGGGGTAGAGCGTTCCCTGCGCGAGGAAATCGGCGCCGCCCAGCGCCCGCGCCTCCTGCTCGAACACGGCGATGAACTCGCCGCCGATGAACTTGCGCTTGGCCTCGGGATCGGTCACGCCGGCGAGGCCCGCCATGAAGCGCGCCTGGGCATCGACCGTGACCAGCGGGATGTTGTAGTGGTCGCGGAACATGGTCTCGACCTGCTCGCGCTCGTTCAGCCGCAGCAGGCCGTGGTCGACGAACACGCAGGTCAGCTGCTCGCCGATCGCCTCGTGGATCAGGATCGCCGCGACCGAGCTGTCGACCCCGCCCGACAGGCCGCAGATCACCCGCCCCGTGCCGACCTGCTCGCGAATCTCCTGGACCTTGGTGGCGCGGTAGGCGGCCATGGTCCAGTCGCCGGCCAGGCCGCAGACCTTGTGGACGAAGTTGGCGAGCAGCCGGGCACCGTCGGGGGTGTGGACCACCTCGGGGTGGAACTGGGTGCCGTAGAACCGGCGCGCCTCGTCGGCGATGACCGCGAACGGTGCCCCGTCGCTGACCGCGACGATCTCGAACCCGGGGGCAAAGCGTGTCACCTTGTCGCCGTGGCTCATCCACACCTGGTGGCGCTCGCCTTCCTCCCACAGCCCGTCGAACAGAGCGCAGTGCTTCGTGACGGTCAGGAAGGCGCGGCCGAACTCGCCGCCTTCGCCAGTCTCGCGCCCCGGGCGGACCTCGCCGCCGAGCTGGTGGCTCATCACCTGCTGGCCGTAGCAGATGCCGAGGATCGGCACGCCGGCCTCGAACAGCATCTGCGGGGCGCGCGGCGATCCCTCGTCGCACACCCCGGCCGGCGAGCCCGACAGGATGATCCCACTGGGCTGAAGCCGTGCGAACGCCTCCTGCGCTAGGGTGAACGGGGCGATCTCGCAATAGACCCCCGCCTCGCGCACGCGGCGGGCGATCAGCTGAGTGACCTGGCTGCCGAAGTCGACGATGAGGATGGAATCTGTTGGCTGTGCGAGCATGGCGGCGGATTAGGAGCAGGACCGGTGCCTGTAAAGCGGAGCCGGTCTCGACCGCCAATCATGGCCGCGCCCGCTTCAGGTGCGGGACGAACAGGGGCAGGACCGCAACTCGGGCGATCAGGTCCTCGCCGGGGAGACCACTCGCCTGGCCGCGTCGCACGTCTGGGGCTACCATGGCTTTGTGGCGCTGCACGTGGCGCTGGGCGGCGCGAGGGAGCGGTAAGCGTCAGCTTCGGCTGTGTTGCACGTTTCGCAACATATCTGCGCCTTTTCGCATTTGTGGAAAGCCGCGCGAAAGATTATTTCCGACAGCGAACCGGGGCGGCGATCTCCCTCTCCCTCTGACGCCTCCCGGTCAGTCTCCGGCGTGCGCATTGCGCCGCCACCTCACCTTCGTAAGGTGCCGCCAGGCACCGGAAGGAAGGCAGCGAGCAAGACGCGGTCACCAGCATCCTCCCCCCCTAGCGGTGGCCGCGTCTTCCCTGCTGCTCGCCGGCGCTGCCGATCCGCTCCGCCTCCTCGCGCAGTTCGCTCTTCAGCAGCTTGCCGATATGGCTGCGCGGCAGCTCGTCGATCGCGTGCAGCGCGACGAGGCGCTGGGTCTTGCCCAGCCGGGCGTTCACCGCCGCCATGATCGCCTCGGGCGCGGCCGCGCCCTGCTCCAGCCGCACGAACCCGACCGGGGTTTCGCCCCAGCGGCGGCTGGCCACGCCCACCACCGCCGCTTCGGCCACGCCGGGCTCCTTCAGCAGCTCGGCCTCGAGGTCGCTGGGGTAGATGTTGAACCCGCCGGAGATGATCATGTCCTTGGCCCGGCCGACCAGCTCGACGAAGCCATCGGCATCGACCCGGCCGATGTCGCCCATCCGCTGCCACACCTCGCCTGTTTCCGGATCGGTCCAGTAGCCGTCGCGGGTCTTGTCGGGCCGGTTCTTGTAGCCCGCCATCATCGTCTGGCTGCGCCCCACCAGGTTGCCCGCAGTGCCCGGTGTGACCGGCTGGTCGTTGTCGTCCAGCACCCTCAGTTCGCTGCCCGGCGCGGGGCGGCCGACGGTGTGGAGCTTGTCGGGAAACTCGTGGCACGGCAGCAGGCAGACGAGGCCGCCTTCGGTCATCGAGTAGATCTCGATCAGCGCGCCCTGCATGCGGGCGAGCACCTGCCGCTTCAGATCGGCGGAGAACGGTGCGGAGGTGCAGTATTTCAGAGCCATGGCCGACAGGTCGAACCGGTCGAAGCGCGGCTCGTCCATCAGGCGCTGGTACTGCACCGGCACCAGCATGGTCAGCGTGCTGCGGTCGGCGGCGGCGTGCTCCAGCCACCTGGCGGTGTCGAACTTGCCCATGATCCGCACGCTTCCCCCCGCCAGCAGCGGCGCCAGGAAGGCGACCATGGTGGTGTTGGAGTAGAGCGGGGTCGAGGCGATCGCGCGCACCGGCAGGCCGGCGGCGAGATAGCTCGCGGCGGTGCTCGCGAACTGGCGCCAGCGCATCTGGTGCGAGTGGACGATCCCCTTGGGAACGCCGGTGGTGCCGCTCGAATAGATGATGTTGAAGTGATCCTCCGGCGCGGGCTCGAACGCCGGGGCGGGGGCGGCTTGCGGGCCCATCCACTCGCCCACCCCCTCCAGCGCGACGTGATCGAGCTCGGGCAGGAAGTCCGCCCCCAGCTCGGCCCGCTTCGCCGCGTCGATGAACAGGTGCCGCGCGCCCGAATCGCGGGCCATGCCCTCCAGCTGCGCGCGGCTGGCGCTGGTGGTCAGCGGCGCGGCAACCCCGCCCGCGCGCACCGCGGCAAGAAACACCAGCGCGTAGTCGATCGTGCTGGTGCCGAGGATCGCGACCGACTGCCCCCGCTCCAGCCCCGTTGCCACCAGCCTCGCGGCGATCCGTTCGACCCGGTCATCAAGTTCCGCCCAGGTGAGCTCGCCCGCCTCGTCGCGCAGCGCAGGAGCGCGGGGCTGAAGCGCGGCCCAGTGCGCCAGGATCGCGGAAAAATGCCCGTATGGCGCGGCGAGCAGGGCGGCGATGTCGGTCCTCTCCATGGGACACGGGCCTAGCCCTGGCTGCGGCGGGAGTCGAGGGCGGGCAAAGCGGTGGAAAAGGCGCGGCGGCCCCGCCTTCCAGCTTGGGAAGCGGCACCTTCGCGCCTATATGATCGCCATGTCGGACACACCTGAAAAACAGCCCAACAGCAACCAGTACGGCGCGGATTCGATCAAGGTCCTGAAAGGGCTCGACGCGGTCCGCAAGCGGCCGGGAATGTACATCGGCGACACCGACGACGGATCGGGCCTGCACCACATGGTGTTCGAGGTCAGCGACAACGCGATCGACGAGGCGCTGGCGGGGCACTGCGACCTGGTGCTGATCGAGTTGAACCCCGACGGCTCGGTTTCGGTGGAGGACAACGGGCGCGGGATCCCGGTCGATCTCCATGCCGAGGAGGGCGTCTCCGCCGCCGAGGTGATCATGACCCAGCTCCACGCGGGCGGGAAGTTCGAGAACACCAGCGACGACAACGCCTACAAGGTGTCCGGCGGCCTCCACGGCGTCGGCGTGTCGGTGGTCAACGCGCTCAGCGAATGGCTGGAGCTGACGGTGTGGCGCGACGGCAAGGAGCACTGGATGCGGTTCGAGCATGGCGACGCAGTCGCCCCGCTCGCAGTGAAGGGCCCGGCAGGCCGGGAGCGCAACGGCACCCGGGTCACTTTCCTGCCCAGCACCGACACCTTCAAGAACGTGACCGAGTTCGATTTCGAGAAGCTGGAACACCGCTACCGCGAACTGGCCTTCCTCAATTCGGGCGTGCGGATCAAGCTGCGCGACCGGCGGCACGAGGAAGTGGCCGAACATGACCTCTACTACGAAGGCGGGATCGCCGCCTTCGTGAAGTACCTCGACCGCAACAAGGCCCCGCTGATCCCCGAACCGATCGCGGTCAGCGCGGAAAAGGACGGGATCGGGATCGACGTCGCGCTGGAATGGAACGACAGCTACTACGAGAACGTCCTCACCTTCACCAACAACATCCCGCAGCGCGACGGCGGCACCCACCTGGCCGCATTCCGCGCCGCGCTGACCCGCACGCTCAACACCTACGCCACCGCCAGCGGGCTGATGAAGAAGGAGAAGGTCAGCCTGTCGGGCGAGGACATGCGCGAGGGGCTGACCGCGATCGTCAGCGTCAAGCTGCCCGATCCGAAGTTCTCCAGCCAGACCAAGGACAAGCTGGTCTCCTCCGAAGTGCGTCAGCCGCTCGAGAGCCTGATGGGCGACAAGATGGGCGAATGGCTGGAGGAAAATCCGGCCCACGCCAAGGCGATCGTGCAGAAGATCATCGACGCCGCCGCCGCCCGCGAAGCGGCGCGCCGCGCGCGCGAGATGAGCCGCAAGGGCGCGATGAGCATCGCCAGCCTGCCGGGCAAGCTCGCCGACTGCCAGGAACGCGACGCCTCCAAGTGCGAACTGTTCCTGGTCGAGGGCGATTCGGCCGGTGGCTCGGCCAAGCAGGGCCGCGACCGCAAGACCCAGGCGATCCTGCCGCTGAAGGGCAAGATCCTCAACGTCGAGCGCGCCCGGTTCGACCGGATCATCAGCTCGAAGGAAGTCGGCACGCTGATCCAGGCGATGGGCACGGGCCTGCGCGACGAGTTCAACCTCGACAAGCTGCGCTATCACAAGATCGTGATCATGACCGACGCCGACGTCGACGGCGCGCATATCCGCACCCTGCTGCTGACCTTCTTCCACCGCCAGATGCCCGAGATCATCCGCGCCGGGCACCTGTTCATCGCCCAGCCGCCGCTGTTCAAGGTCACGCGCGGCAAGTCCGAGGTCTATCTCAAGGACCAGGCGCAGTACGACGAATACCTGATCGGCACCGGGCTGCACGGCCGCATCCTCGAGACGAGGGGGGGTGCGCGCGGCGGGCAGGAACTGGAGGCGCTGGTCCGGCATGGCCTGAGGATGCGCAACCTGCTCGCCTTCGCGCCGCGCAAGTACAACAGCGCGGTGATCGAGGCGCTGGCGCTGGCGGGCGCGCTCAACCCTGAACTGGCGGACCGCGGGCCCGCTCTGGAACGGGCGGCGGCGCACCTGCAGATGGGCGATTCCGAAGCCGCCTGGACCGCCGACATCGACGCCGCAGGGGTGGTCCGCGTCCGCCGCCTGTGGCGCGGCGTGACCGACGTCCACGAGATCGATCCGGCCTTTCTCACCAGCGCCGAGGCGCGCAAGCTGCACAAGCTGGCGAGCGAGTTTGCCGATGTCTATGTCGCTCCCGTCCGCCTCGTGAGCGGCGCCGACACTCCGGCCGAAGAGCCCGAAGCCGACAGCGCGGACAGCGACGAAGCGGCCGCGCCCGAGGCTGCGGCGGCCGGCGACGGCGCCCTGACCCGCCCGACCCAGCTGCTCGAGGCCGTGATGGCCGCCGGGCGCAAGGGGCAGAAGATCCAGCGCTACAAGGGGCTGGGCGAGATGAACGCGGAGCAGTTGTGGGAAACCACGCTCGATCCGGAGAACCGCGCCCTGCTCCAGGTCAAGGTGGAGGATGCCGACGTGACCGACGAGATCTTCACTCGCCTGATGGGCGACGTGGTCGAGCCGCGGCGCGAGTTCATTCAGGATAACGCGCTCAACGTCGTCAATCTCGACGTCTGAGCGGATCGACCGGCACAACTGCCGCAGGGAACAGGAACGATGCGGGGGATCGGCGGCAGCGAGGCACTTGAGCGGGCCGGGTTCCTGGTCCTGCTCGGCCTCGTCACCGTGGCGCTGGTGTTCATCGTCCTGCCGTTCGCCCGCTCGCTGCTGTGGGCCATGCTGGCGGCGATCATGTTCCAGCCGCTCTACCAGCGGATCCTGGGCCGGATGCCGCGCAGCCCCAACCTGGCGGCAACCGCGACTCTGCTGGTGATCATGTTCGCGGTGATCCTTCCCGCATTCCTGATCGGCAGCGCGGTGGCGGAGGAAGCGGCCGGCATCGTGCTCGCCTTCCAGGAAGGCCGGATCGACCTTGCCGAGTGGTTCCGCCAGCTCCACGATATGCTGCCGGCCAACATCCGCACCGCGGTGGACGAGGCGGGATGGGGCAACTTCGAGGCCCTGCGCGCGCGTGCGGAGGCCTTTCTCAGCCAGAGCGCGGGCCTGATCGTTGCCCAGGCGGTGGCGATCGGCAGCGGCGCGTTCGGCTTCGTCCTCTCGTTCGGCGTCGGCCTCTACGTCACCTATTTCCTGCTGCGCGACGGGCACCGGATCGGTCCCGCCGTGCTCGCCGGGCTGCCGATGGACGCGCATATCGCTCAGCGCCTCGCCGACCGGTTCCTGTCGATCGTCCGCGCCACGATCAAGGGCTCGGTGGTGGTCGGGCTGGTGCAGGGGGCGCTGGGGGCGCTCACCTTCTGGATCGCCGGCCTCCCCTCGGTCGTGCTGTTCGGGGTGCTGATGGCGGTGTTCTCGCTGCTCCCGGCGGTCGGCCCGGCGCTTGTCTGGGCACCGGCGGCGATCTGGCTGCTGGCGACCGGCGCGATCTGGGAAGGGGTCGTGGTGATCTTCTCCGGGGTGGCGGTGATCGGGCTGGCCGACAACCTGCTCCGCCCGGCGCTGGTCGGGCGCGACACCGGGATCCCGGACTGGATCATCCTTGTCACCACGCTGGGCGGAATTGCCCTCCTCGGGCTCTCGGGAATCGTGCTCGGCCCGCTCGTCGCCGGGCTGTTCCTCGCCGGCTGGTCGATCGTCCACGAGCAGCGCGAGGCGGAGGCGGAGCTGGTCCACCCGGCGTGACGGCGGCACCGGCCACACGGCCAGTCTCGCCACCGTCACGCGAAGCGGCTAAGGGGGCGGCCATGAAGACCCCTTCGCTGCTCCTCCTCGCCGCCTTCGGCCTGTCGGCCTGCGCCACCGTCAGCCCCGGACCGCCCGAATCCCCGCCGTCGGCCGCGCCGGTCACGGTCAGGATCGTCGGCCTCAACGACTTCCACGGCAATCTCGAGCCGCTGCGCCGGCCGCTGCGCCTGGCTGACGGGAAGGGCGAGCTGCACGAAGTCCAGGCCGGCGGCGCGGCCTGGCTCGCCAGCGCGGTCGCCGAGGTGCGCGGTCGGGCGGAGCACAGCCTGGTGATCGCCGCCGGCGACCTCATCGGCGGCAGCCCGCTGGTCTCCTCCATCTTCCTCGACGAGCCGGCGATCGGGGCGATGAACATGATCGGGCTCGATTTCAACGCGGTCGGCAACCACGAGTTCGACCGCGGCTGGCGCGAACTGCGCCGGATGCAGCAGGGCGGGTGCGAGCAGCACACCCTGCGCGAGCCCTGCGCGGTCGAGAACCCGTTTCCCGGGGCGCGCTTCCGCTTCCTCGCGGCCAACGTCATCACGCCCGACGGCAGCACCCTGTTCCCGGCCTGGGACGTGCGCCGGTTCGAAACCGGCAGGGGCAGCCTGGAGGTCGGGGTGATCGGCCTGACGCTCAAGGACACGCCGACCCTTGTCACTCCGAGCGGAGTGGAAGGCCTTACCTTCACCGATGAGGCCGAGGCGATCAACCGCGCGGTCGAACAGCTCGATGCGCGCGGCGTGCGGGCGATCGTGGTCGCGGTCCACCAGGGGCTGCACACCGAGGTCGCCTGGAACGACAAGAGCTGCGGCGGGGTGAGCGGGCCGCTGCTCGACATTCTGCGGCGGGTCGACGCGCGGGTCGACCTGGTCATCTCCGGGCACACCCACAACGCCTATGTCTGCGACTTCGCGGCGATCGACCCGGCCCGTCCGTTCCTCGTCACGAGCGCCGGCTATGGCGGTTCGATGCTGACCGACATCACGCTCTCGCTCGATCCGGCGAGCGGCGAAGTGCTCGCCCGCTCGGCCGACAACGTGGTGGTGCAGAGCGCCGCCCCGGGGGCCGCCAGCGCGGTCTTCCCGGCGTGGGAGGAGAACGGCACGCTGTCAGCCTATGTTGCGCGCTACGTCGAGGCGGCGCGCGGCGAATCCGAACGGCCCGTGGGGCGGATCAGCGGCGACGGGCGTAAGGGCGGCTCGAGCGAGGAGACCCCGCTCGGCAACCTCATCGCCGATGCCCAGCTTGCCGCGACCCGTTCGGCGGGCGCGCAGATCGCGCTGATGAACAACTCGGGCATCCGCGCCCCGCTGGTGGCGCGGGCCGACGGGACGATCAGCTTCGGCGACATCTACGCCGTCCAGCCGTTCGGCAACACGCTCGTCACCAAGACCTTCACCGGCGCGCAGCTGCTCGCGCTGCTCGAACAGCAGTTCGACGGCGAGGGTTTCGTCCAGACCTTCTCGTTCTCGGACGGTTTTGCCCTCGCCTACGATCTGCGGCGGCCCGTCGGCAGCCGGGTGGTCAGCGCCACGCTGAACGGCGCGCCGATCGACCCGGCGGCAAGCTACCGGGTGACGATGAACAGCTTCCTCGCCGCCGGCGGGGACAGTTTCACCGTGTTCAACCAGGGCACCGACAGCGTGACCGGCCCGCTCGATCTCGACGCCCTCGAGGCCTGGCTGCGGGCGGCCGAAATCCGGCAACTGCCCGCAGAGGGGCGGGTCACGCGGATCGACGGGTAATCAGCTCGCGGCGCGCAGGCCCGTGACCCCGATCGCGCCGCGATCACCCCCGGCGAGCCCGGCGAACAGGGTATCGATGATGCAGGCCAGCTTGTCCTCGTCCAGCCGGTCGCCGACGATCATCAGGAGCTGCGGCGAGGTGTAGCACACGACCATCTGGTTGATCATCGTGAGCGCGCGGCCGATCGACAGGCCGGGGAAGTGCCCTTCGGCCTGGGCCTCGGCGATCAGCACGCTGAGGTAGTGATCGGCCAGGTCGATGTAGCCGCGCACCTGCTCGAACCGGTCGGTCCCCAGTTCGACGCACAGCGCGAACAGCGCCGGGTCGCGCCGGAACCGCTCGCGCTCGATCCGGAACCGGCGAACGAAGAACTCGTAGAACTTGCGCTGGACCGGCAGCGACGAGGCGATCACCTCCTCCATGATCGCGACGTCGTCGGCATACCAGTGCTCGACCACGGCATCGAACAGGTCGCTTTCCTCGGGAAACAGCTCGTCCATCCGCGCGCGCGACATCCGCGCATCGGCAGCCAGTTCGGACTTGCCGATCATCGCGCCGCGGTCCGCCATCAGCTGGAGCGTGCGGACCGTCAGTTCCCGTCGCAGCGAATCCCTGTCGGCGGTGGTCATCGTTGCCTCCCGATTGCTCGTGCCCATGTAGTCACGGCGACGGGAGAGTTGAAGAGGCTGCCGGCCGCGGGCGGGATCAGCCGGGGCTGCGCGGCGGCCAGGGCAGGAAGGCCGAGGTGCGGGCGACGTAGTCGGCATAGGCATCGCCGCGCTTCTTGCGCATCCCTGCCTCGAGCAGGGGCGCGCCCGACCATCTTGTCAGGGTGAAGGTCAGGAACACCGGCCCGGCAACGGTAAGGGCCGCCCACTGCCACCCGACCGCCGCCGTGACCAGCCAGATGCCCCACCACGCCGCGGCATCGCCGAAGTAGTTGGGGTGGCGGGTATATCGCCACAGCCCGCTGTCGAGGATCCTGCCCTCGTTGGCCGGATCGGCCTTGAACCGGGCCAGCTGCCAGTCGCCGACCCATTCGAAGAACACCCCGACGAGGTAGAGCGCCACCCCCGCCACGACCAGCAGCGAGGCGAGCGGCGGGATCGTGTCGTCCCCACCCGCGGCGAGGATGCCGACCTGCGCCGGGCTGGAGACGAGGAACAGCAGCACGGCCTGCCCCAGCCAGACCTTGGTCAGCGCGGCTTGCACGAAGCGGCCCTGTTCCCGGTCCCGCTTCAGGATTCGCCGGTATCGCGGATCCTCGCCGTGGCGCAGCCAGCGGCGCAGCAGATATGCACCAAGGCGCAGCCCCCAGGCTGCGGTCATGGCCATGATCAGCGTCGCCAGCGCGCCCGGCCCGCCGGGCACGTGGAGCCAGCTCGCCAGCGCCAGCAGCGCCATCCCCGCGCCCCAGAAGGCATCGACGAACGAGACGTCGCCGATCCGGACCGAGACCAGCCACAGCGCCAGCACCAGGCCCAGCAGGATTGCCGCGTTGACCAGCAGCAGCTCGATCATGCCGCCTGCTCCTGCACCGGGCCGATCGCCAGGGCCTGCGCCTCAAGCACCTTGTAACGCTCGTAGTCGGGCAGCTTGGAACGCATGAAGGCGGCCAGTTCGATCAGGTCGGCACCGAAATCGCCGCTCGGCCACAGCGGCGGGCCGAACCCGAGCACGCGCCGCTCGTTGCACACCCAGGCAGGCACGATCGGCACCCCGGCGGCCATGGCGATGTGGTAGAACCCGGACTTCCATTCGCCCCGGCTCCTGCGCGTGCCCTCCACCGCGATCACCAGCGCCAGCTGGTCGCGCCGGGCGAACTCGTCGGCGACCTGCTGGGTGACATTGGCCCGATGCCGCCGGTCGACCGGAATGCCGCCCATGTCGAGCATGAAGTTCCGCATCGCCCCCCTGAACAGCGTGTGCTTGCCCATGAAGGCGGGCGCGATCCCTTCCTCGGCGGTGGCGCCGATGAAGAACACGAAGTCCCAGTTGGAGGTGTGCGGCGCACCGGCGATGACATATTTCGGCAGGTCGGGCAGGTGCCCGTCCAGCTTCCAGCCCTTCCACCGGTAGAGCAGCATGATGATCCGCCGCACGATCCGCGACAGGACCGTCGGCTTCCTGCGAAGCACGCGAACTTGTTCCAACGACACAGGGACCCCTCCCTTGCTGCAAGTCCTAGCAGCTACGGAAGGGAAAGCGAGATGGTTTCAGGAGGCGGCGTAAACCACGATGGCGGCCGTGACCAGCACCACCAGGGCGAGCTTGGCGACAAGCCCGTAGAGCAGCCAGCGCGGCATCCCTGCGCGGGGCGGGGGCGGGGGCGGGTCGTCCATGGTCACATCCTGAACACGCCAAACTGTGGCCGCTCGGGAACAGGTGCCTCGAGACAGACCGCGAGCGCAAGCCCCAGCACGTCGCGGGTCTGGACCGGGTCGACCACGCCGTCGTCCCACAGGCGGGCGGTGGCGTAGTAGGGGTTGCCCTCGTCCTCGTACTTCTGGCGGATCGGTGCCTTGAACGCCTCGGCCTGTTCGGGCGTCCAGCCGTCGGCGTCGCGGTGGACAGTGGCGAGCACGCTCGCGGCCTGCTCCCCGCCCATCACGCTGATGCGCGCGTTGGGCCAGGTGAACAGGAAGCGCGGGGCGTAGGCGCGCCCGCACATCCCGTAATTGCCCGCGCCGAAGCTGCCGCCGATCACCACGGTGACCTTGGGCACGGTCGCGGTGGCGACCGCGGTGACGAGCTTCGCGCCGTGCTTGGCGATGCCCTCCGCCTCGTATTTCCCGCCGACCATGAAGCCGCTGATGTTCTGGAGGAACAGCAGCGGAATGCGCCGCTGGCAGGCGAGCTCGATGAAATGCGCGCCCTTCTGCGCGCTCTCGGAGAACAGCACGCCGTTGTTGGCGAGGATCGCGACCGGCGTGCCCCAGATGTGGGCGAAGCCGCACACCAGCGTCGCGCCGTAATGCGCCTTGAACTCGTGGAACTCGCTGCCGTCGACCAGCCGCGCGATCACCTCCTTGACGTCATAGGGCGCGCGCACGTCCTCGGGAATGAGGGCGTAGAGGTCCTCGGCGTCGAACTTGGGCGGGCGCGGGTCCTTCAAGCCGTTCGTGTCGAGCGTAGTCGAGACACTGCCCAACCCACGGTTCTCGACTGCGCTCGAACCGAACGGGGAAGCGAGGTGGCTGACGATATCGCGCACGATGGTGAGCGCGTGCTCGTCGTTCTCGGCGAGGTGATCGACCACGCCCGATTTCTTCGCATGGAGATCGCCGCCGCCCAGGTCCTCGGCGCTGATCTCCTCGCCCGTCGCCGCCTTCACCAGCGGCGGGCCGGCGAGGAAGATGGTACCCTGATTGCGCACGATCACCGTCTCGTCGGACATGGCGGGGACGTAGGCGCCCCCGGCGGTGCAGGACCCCATCACGCAGGCGATCTGCGGGATGCCAGCTGCGCTCATGTTCGCCTGATTGAAGAAGATCCGCCCGAAGTGATCGCGATCCGGAAAGACCTCGGCCTGATGCGGCAGGTTCGCCCCGCCGGAGTCCACCAGATAGATGCACGGCAGGCGGTTTTCCTGCGCGATCTCCTGCGCGCGCAGGTGCTTCTTGACCGTCATCGGGTAATAGGTGCCGCCCTTCACGGTCGCATCGTTGCACACGATCATGCACTGGCGGCCCGAAACGCGGCCCACGCCGCAGATGATCGAGGCGCCGTTGACGTCGCCCTCGTACATCCCGTTGGCGGCCAGCTGCCCGATCTCGAGGAAAGGCGAACCCGGATCGAGCAACCGCTCGACCCGCTCGCGCGGGAGCAGCTTGCCGCGCGAGACATGCCGCTCGCGATGCTTCTCCGGCCCGCCGAGCGCCGCCTCGGCCACGCGGGCGCGCAGTTCTTGCGCGAGGGCATGGTTGTGCGCGAAGCGAGCCTTGGCCTCCGGGCTCTCGCGGTCGAGCTTGGTGGTGAGGGTGGGGGCGGTCATGAGATCACCATTGGTTTGGCCTCTGGATAACGCCATTCGCGTCAGGAAGTTGATTGGGAAACTGTGATGCCGCGAGCGCGCCGCTGTGGAAGGTTCTGATGAAGTTCGCCAGCGGCCTGAGCTTGCCGCTCACCCGGGTCGAACGATGACCAAGAATGCCGATTGCCTTCCCAAATCTTCGTCGAACAAGCCGCATGGGCTCAGCCAAATCGCTATCGTTGCTGACCACTACTGCGACATCGAAAAGATCGTCGAAGGCATCCATCAGGAGATACGTTGCCAGATTTACGTCTGAGCCCTTCTCCTCCGTCTTGATCACGCGGACCGATCGGTACTGCCCTAGTTTCCATGCCGCAGCATCGGGCATACCGACCTCATGAGTCAGGAAGTGTCCGAAGTGAAGCTCGACGTGCGGCACTGTCGCCAAAGCCCGCAAGTATGTTTCTTGCCGCTGTGGCTGGGTCGGGTCGTGCGGACGAGCGCTTACCCGAGCCGTGAAGTAGCGGACCTTGTCAATCTGGTTCTTCGGTAGCTGCCGCACGGCGAGATCGTGTATGTTCAGCCACTTGTAAGGGCTGCGTTTCAGGCAGGAATAGTACAGATTGTACCCGTCGATATAGACCCGAGTACGCATCCAAGCCCCTCAAAAAGCAACGGCGGCCGCAAGGGCCGCCGTGCGCCACGGCACCGAAGCGCCATGGGTGATATGCGATTGATATAGACGACTGCCTGAGAATCTCAAGTAGATAACCACCCTGTCACCCCGTTGTCCGGCCAGTTCGCGTTCCCCCCTCCACCACCCTGCGGGTGGTCCCCCTCCCCGTGCCGGGGAGGATCAAGAGGCCGCCCCGATCAGCTCGCGCCCGATCAGCATCCGGCGGATCTCGTTGGTGCCTGCGCCGATGTCGAGCAGCTTCGCGTCCCGCATGTAGCGTTCCACCGGCCAATCGGTGGTGTAGCCCGCCCCGCCCAGCGCCTGCACGCTTTCTGCCGCCACCTTGAAGGCGTTCTCGGAGGCCAGCAGGATCACCCCCGCCGCATCGAAGCGCGTCGTCTGCCCGGCGTCGCACGCCTTGGCGACCGCATAGGTGTAGGCGCGGGCCGATTGCAGCGCGACATACATGTCGGCGACCTTGGCCTGCATCAGCTGGAACGAGCCGATTGGCTTTCCGAACTGCTTCCTCTCGCGCAGGTAGGGGATCACCGTGTCGAGGCAGGCCTGCATGATGCCGAGCTGCAATCCGGCGAGCACCACGCGCTCGTAATCGAGCCCGCTCATCAGCACGCCGACCCCGCCGTTCACCGGGCCCATCACCCGGTCCTCGGGGATGAAGCAGTCGGTGAACACCAGCTCGGCGGTGGGAGAGCCCTTCATGCCGACCTTGGAAATCTTCTGACCGATGGAGAAGCCCTCGTCGCCCTTCTCGATCAGGAAAGCGGTGATGCCGCGCGAACCGGCGTGCCCATCGGTCTTGGCATAGACCACCAGCGTGTCGGCTTCGGGCGCGTTGGTTATCCAGAACTTGGTGCCGTTGAGGACATAGCCGCCCTGAACCGCATCGGCCTTCAGCTTCATCGAGACCACGTCCGACCCAGCGCCGGCTTCAGACATCGCAAGGCTGCCGACGTGTTCGCCCGAGATCAGCCTGGGCAGATACCTCGCCTTCTGCTCGTCGTTCCCCCAGCGGCGGATCTGGTTGAGGCACAGGTTGGAATGCGCGCCATAAGAGAGGCCCACGCTCGCGCTCGCCCGGCTGACCTCCTCGACCGCGATCACGTGCTCGAGATAGCCGAGGCCGAGCCCGCCCCATTCCTCCTCGACCGTGATGCCGTGAAGGCCGAGCGCGCCCATCTGCTCCCACAGCTCGCGCGGGAAGCGGTCCTCGCGGTCGGTGCGTTCGGCCAGCGGCGCGATCTGCTCGTCGGCAAAACGGGCGGTGCTCTCGCGGATCATCTCGGCCGCTTCGCCGAGCTGGAAATCGAAGTGGGGGGTCGCGCGCATGGTTGCTCCTGAAACCTTCCTGCGCCGCATAGCCAAGCCGGCGCGGAACGGCAAACCGTGGCGCAGAGCGAATTGATTTGAGCCCCGCCGACTTGTCGCCTAGTGAGCGAGCCGAGGTCCCCCGTTTCCATGTCGCATTCTGTCACGCCCACTCCGCCCGGCGGCCACGCCGGGTCCTCCTCCGAGGCGCTGGCCGCCTACGGCATCGCTGCGCTGGAAGACGATCCGGAACTCGCGGCGATCTGCGCCTTTGCAGCCCGGCTGCTCGGTGCCGCCACCGCGCAGGTCAGCCTGATCGACGACGAGCACGAACGCATCCTCGCCGGGACCGAGGTCACGTTGCGCCTGGTCGCGCGCAAGGACAGCCTGTGCGCCCGGGCGCTCGATTTCCCCGGCCTGGTTGTCGCCACCGACCTGTCCGGCGACACCCGCTTCGGCGAGCTGCCCGAAGGCACCAGCGCCGGGTTCTATGCCGGCGTGCCGCTGATCTCGCCCGAAGGCGCGACGCTCGGCGCGCTGTGCGTGATGGACCCCGCACCCAGACATGAGGGGCTCGATCCGCTCCAGCAGCAGGGGCTGGAGGTGCTCGCGCAGGCGGTCATGCGCCGGCTCGGCCACCGCCGCGAAGGCCTCGCGCGCGAGCGGGAGATGGCGGCGACCCTGCGGCGCATCGCCCGCATGGCCGACGGGATCCCGGCGATCGCCTGGACCTGCACGCCCGCGCTCGAGTTCGACTTCTACAACGCCCGCTGGCGCGAATTCACCGGGGCCGAGCCACCCCGCGAGACGGAGGGTTGGCGCGAATTCGTGCATCCCGACGACGCCGAGGCAGCGTTCGGCACCTGGGCGCGGGTCTGCCACACCGGCGAGCCGTTCGAGAGCGAATACCGGATGCGCCATGCCTCGGGCGAATGGCGCTGGGTGCTGAGCCGCGCCGCGCCGATGCTCGACGAGAACGGGGCGATCGAGCGCTGGTTCGGCACCGTCACCGATGTTCATGACCAGCGCGAGACGTCCGAACAGCGCGACCTGCTGGCGCGCGAGCTGTCGCACCGGATCAAGAACATCTTTGCGGTGATCGCCGGCCTCGTTGCGCTGCGTTCGCGCCAGCATCCCGAGGCCGGGACCTTCGCCGAGGAGCTGGCCGACGCGATCGCGGCGCTGGGGCGGGCGCACGACTATGTCCGGCCCCTCGGCGGCAGGCACGGCGATCGCCTCCACGGCCTGATGATCGACCTGATGATCCCCTACGGCGGCGCAGGTGACGGGCGGGTCCGCTGCCTGGGCGAGGACTGCCGGCTGAGCGAGCGGGCGGCCACGCCGCTGGCGCTGGTGTTCCACGAACTGGCGACCAATTCGGCCAAGTACGGCGCGCTGTCGGTGCCGCATGGCCACGTCACCATCACCACCTCGGTCGACCATTCGGGCGGCATGGTGCAGATCGACTGGCTGGAACAGGCTGGCCCGCCGCCGACCGCCCAGGCCCACGAGGGCTTCGGATCGCGCCTGATCCGCCTGGCGGTGGAGGGCCAGCTGCGCGGCACGATGGAGCGGCGCTGGCTGGACGACGGGGTGGCCGCCACCGTCACCGTGCCGCTTGCAGCGCTGCAGGGCTAGCCGCCGCCAGCGGGGCGGATGCGCGCCAGGCACGCATCCGCTGCACCGGCCGGTCAGAAGTCGACGCTGACCCGGCCGTAGACGAACCGCCCGCTGAATCCGAACGGCGACTGCGAGGAATAGGGCAGGAAGGCGTTGTTCGCCCCGAACGGCGCAACAAACGGCAGGCGATCGGGATATTCGTCGAGCAGGTTGTTCGCGCCCACGGCGAGCTGCAATGTCTCGATCGGATTGAAGCGCACTTCAAGGTCGACCACCGTTTCGGGCGAGAGCGTGAGGTCGTTGTTGGCCGCGCCCTTGGGCACGGTGATGTCGGTCGTGGTGCCGGGCAGGAACACGCTGCCGAAGCGGTTGGCGCGGGCGGTCAGGCCGACCGGGCCGTATTCCCAGTCGAGGCCGATGTTCAGCTTGTTGGACGGCTGGCCGTCGGTCAGGCGGAACGATTCGGGCCGGGCGAACAGGCGGCCGGTGCCGAAGATGCCGAAGCTGCGGCGATCGGTGATCTCGGTGTCGTTGATGTTGTAGCCCGCCGTCAGCGTGATGTTGCCAATCCCGAAATCGGGCAGGCGGTAGCTGGCGACCACGTCGAGACCTTGCGTGCGGGTGTCGATGCCGTTGATGAAGAACCGCGCCGAAGTGCCCGCCACATTGGCCGCCTGCAGCAGGGCGACGACGTCCGCACCCTGAAGGTTTTCCGTCAGGGTGATGCGATCGTTGATCTTGATGTTGTAGTAATCGACCGTCACGCTGAGCCCGTCGACCATGTCGAACACCACGCCGGCGCCGAAGTTGACCGACTTCTCCGCCTCCAGCGGCTCCGCGCCGAGGGCGACCGCGATCGGCGAGCCGACCGGGAAGGTGCCGATCTCGATCAGCGTGCCGTTGACGTTGTTGGTGCTGGTGGTCGAGAAGAACTGCTGGGCCATGCCCGGCGCGCGGAAACCGGTGGAGATCGAGCCGCGCAAGGCGAGCCCGTCAACCGGCTCCACCCGCGCCGCGAACTTGCCGTTGAGCGTATCGCCGAAGTCGGAGAAATGCTCGTAGCGGCCGGCGACCTGGACGTTCAGGATGTCGCTGATATCGGTGTCGAGCTCGACATAGGCGGCGAAGCTGTCGCGCGAGGCGTCGACCGCGGTGGTCGGCGAGAAGCCGGGGAACACCTGCGCGCCCGGTGCGGCACCGAACGGTGGTGCCGAGAAGGGCCCGGCGACATAGCTGCCCAGCTCGCCCGGCACGATCTTGTAGTTCTCGTTGCGCCATTCGCCGCCCAGCGCCAGCGAGGTTTCGCCGATGCCCAGATCGATGCCGCGCTGGAGGTCGAGGTTGACCGACGTCTGGCCCGAACGCAGCCCGCCGGCGTAGAACGTGCGCGCGCTCGCCGCGCCGCCGAGCGAGGTGTTGACCGTGTTGGAGATCGTGTAGTCGAGCGTGTTCGACCCGTAGTTGAGCGAGAGGTCGAAGTTCCACCCGCCGGTATCGCCGCGAACCCCGGCGGCGATCGCCTTGTCGCGGATCTCGCTGTTGATCAGCGGCAGGAACCCGTCGGGATAGATGGGGATGAAGGTCGTCGTGCTGGCCGACCAGTCGCGGTTGCGGGCATCGTTCGACCGGCGGTAGAAGCCCGCGCCGTTGCCGTCGCGCACGCCATAGCTGCCGAAGGTATAGAGCTCGAGCGCCTCGCCCAGGTCCATCCCGGCATTGAGGAAGAAGTTGAAATCCTTCGATTCCCCGTCACCGAAGCGGTGGCTGTAGCGGTTGAAGGTGGTTTCGCGCGGATCGCCCGCCGCCACGTACTGGCGGCGCAGGTCCGCGCCGGAACGGTTGGTGGGTGAGCGGTCCTTGTACTCCGCCGTCCAGTTGAGGTAGCCGGTGTCGCCGACCGGCAGGCCGATGTTGGTGGCGATCGTCCATGTGTCGCCATCGCGGCGCTTGCGGTCCTCGCCGGTGAAGGTGATCGCCGGGTTGTCGCCGGTGCCGGTGGTGGGAGAGACGCTCGCCACCTGGGCCACCCCGTCCATCTGGGTGATGTACTTGCCGAAACTGGCCTGGGCGCGGCCGCCCTCGCGCTTCTTGAGCTGTATGTTGATCACCCCGGCGATGGCGTCGGAACCGTATTGCGAGGCGGCACCGTCGCGCAGCACCTCGATCCGGTCGATTGCCAGCGGCGGAATGGTGTTCATGTCGACCCCGGCCGAGCCGCGCCCGACCGAGCCGTTGAGGTTGAGCAGCGAGGACAGGTGGCGGCGCTTGCCGTTGACCAGCACCAGCACCTGGTCGGGCGCGAGCCCGCGCAGGGTGGCCGGGCGCAGCGAGTCCGTGCCGTCGGTCAGCGAAGGCTGCGGGAAGTTGAACGAGGGCACCAGGTTGTTGAGCAGCCGGTTGGTCTCGGTGGTGCCCTGGTTGAGCAGCGATTCCGAGCCGATGACATCGATCGGCACCGTGCTTTCGGCCACAGTCCGGTCGGTCCGCCGGGTGCCGGTGACGATGATCAGCGGTTCCTCGCCCCGGGCGGCGGAAGCGCCGTCATCCTGGGCAAAGGCGGGCTGCGCCAGCGAGGCGGCGGCGATGGCGGCGGCGGCAGCGCCGATGCGGATCGTGTGACGGTGCGACATGGCTTTCCGGACTCCCCTTGTTCCGCAACGGGAATTGGTCGCACGGGGAACAAACCGCAATCGTTCTGTCACATCGCCACAAGATTTCCATGACGTGTTGCACGCGCGATACAATATTCTGCGGCAGGTCGGCCGGGTTTGGCGAAGATGTCGCGGGGCCTCAGAGCGGGTTGCCGTCCTTGTCGCGGTAGATTTCGCGCCGGCCGACGTGGTTGGCCGGGCCGACCAGCCCGTCCTCCTCCATCCGCTCGATCCACTTGGCGGCGGTGTTGTAGCCCACCCCCATCTGGCGCTGGAGCCAGCTGCCGGATGCCTTCTGGTTCTCGAACACGATCTGGCACGCCTGGCGGTACTTGCGCTCCTCGGGATTGTCCGAGGCGGTGAGGTCGTCGTCGAAGCCGAACCCGAAGCCCTCTTCCGGCTCCTCGGTGACCGCGTCGACATATTCGGGGGCGCCCTGCGCGCGCCAGTGCTTGGCGACCGCCTCGACCTCCTCGTCGGAGACGAAGGGCCCGTGGACACGCACCATCGCGCCGGTGTTGGGCTTGTAGAGCATGTCGCCCCGGCCCAGCAGCTGTTCGGCGCCCTGTTCGCCGAGGATCGTGCGGCTGTCGATCCGGCTCGTCACCTTGAAGCTGATGCGGGTCGGCAGGTTCGCCTTGATCACGCCGGTGATGACATCGACCGAGGGGCGCTGGGTCGCCATGATGAGGTGGATGCCCGCGGCGCGCGATTTCTGGCTGAGGCGCTGGATCAGCACTTCGATCTCCTTGCCGACTGTGACCATCAGGTCGGCCAGTTCGTCGACAATCAGGACAATCTGCGGCAGCGGCTGGTAATCGAGCTGCTCCTCCTCGAAGATCTCCTCGCCGGTTTCGGGATCGAACCCGGTCTGCACCCGCCGGCCGAGCGGCGCGCCCCTCGCCGCCGCCGCGCGCACTTTCTCGTTGAACGAGTTGATGTTGCGCGAGCTGACGCTCGACATCATGCGGTAGCGCCGCTCCATCTCCTCGACCGCCCACTTCAGGGCGCGGACCGACTTGGCGGGCTCCGTCACGACCTGCGAGAGCAGGTGCGGAATGTCGTCGTAGGTCTTGAGCTCCAGCACCTTGGGGTCGATCAGGATCAGGCGGCACTCCTCCGGCGTGAAGCGGTAGAGCAGCGAGAGCAGGATGGTGTTGAGCCCGACCGACTTGCCCGAGCCGGTGGTCCCCGCCACCAGCAGGTGGGGCATGGCGGCCAGGTCGGCCACGATCGGCTCGCCGGCGATGTCCTTGCCCAGGATGATCGGCAGGTTGCCCTTCGCCTCGGCGAAGGCGGCGCACTGCGCCAGTTCGCGGAAGCTGACCGTCTGCCGGTCGGCGTTGGGCAGCTCGATGCCCATGACGGTGCGCCCCGGGATGGGGCTGACACGGGCGCTGATCGCGCTCATGTTGCGGGCGATGTCCTCGGCCAGGCCGACGACGCGGCTGGCCTTGATGCCGGGCGCGGGCTCCAGCTCGTACATCGTGACCACCGGCCCGGTGCGGACCGCGGTGATCTCGCCCTTGACGTTGAAGTCGTCGAGCACGGTTTCGAGCAGGCGCGCGTTGCGCTCCAGCGCCAGCTTGTCGAGCTTGACCGCCTTCTCCGCCGGGATCGGCTCGAGCAGGTCGAGGCTGGGCAGCTGGAAGCTGGCGAACATGTCGCGCTGCCGGGCGGGGGCGGCGGCAGAGGCCTTGCGCGGCGGGGCGGACGGGTCGCTGATCTCGGGCGGGCGACGGGGCGGGGCAGCGGCCAGCGGTTCTGCCGCCGTTCCCTCGCGGCGTCCCCGCGCCGGAGCCGCGCCCTCCTCGCCGTCGTCGCCCCCCAGCGTGTCGTTAGCGGCGGCGGCGCGGCGGCGGGTGAACGCCGGCAGCGGAACCCGGTCCATGAAGCGGGGCAGGGTCAGCAGCGCGCTCCAGTCGAGCGCGAAGACCCGGGTGGCGAGCGCCGTGCCCCCGCCCAGCGCCAGCAGCGCCATGGCCAGCGTGGCCCAACCCTGCAGGGCCGCGGGGAAACGCCCGGCGACCGCCTCCACCCCGCCCGCCCCAAGCAGGCCGGTGACACCCCCGAGCGAGGCCGGCAGCGTGCCGCGCGGCCCATCGAAGGCGAGCGACAGCACCGTGGAGAGCAGCGCCATGGCCAGCAGCAGCAGCAGCGCGGGCCGCCACCAGCGGGTCTCGTCGTCGCGCTCCTCCTCCTCCTCGACCTCGCGCCACAGCTTGCGCGCGCCGATGTAGAGCAGCGGCAGCAGCAGCAGGCCGGGCAGGCCGAACAGGAACCACACCCGTTCCGCCGCCCAGGCCCCGCTCGCCCCCATCCAGTTGCGGATGTCGGTCCCCGCCGCCGCGGTCGACGGGCTCGGGTCGGTCTGGGTGTAGCTCGCCAGCGCCAGCGCGAGGAACACCATCGCCCCCAGCAGCACCGCCGCGCCGGTCATCTGGCTGGCGCGGCGCAGCGAGCGGCGGAAGGCGGCCTTCCAGTCCGCCGGGGGCGCTTTTCCGATCGCTCGCGTGGCCATGTCTGTCGCTGTCCGTTCCCTGCTTCCCGTGTCGCAGCGCACCATGAATCCTCGGCGACTCGCGGTCAAGGACGGAGCGGTGCGGCGGTCGCGCGGCCCTGCTCAGCAGAGCCCGTCGATCGCGCCCCAGCGTCGCCAGTCGAGCGCCTGCGCCCGCTCCGCCGTCATCCCGCCGAGCGCGATCACCGGCACCAGCGCCTGCTGCGCGAGGACGTGGAAGCCGCGGATGCCGAGCACCGCCGAGCCGGGATGGGACCGGGTGGGAAAGACGGGGGAGAGGAACACCGCGTCGAGCCGCGCCGCGTTGGCGCGCTGCAGGTCGTCGCCGCCGTGGGCCGTGCCGAGGCGCAGGCCGCCAGCAAGCGGCGCGACCTGCTCCACCGCGCCATAGACCCCGGCCGCGCCCCAGGAAGGCCAGTCGGCGAGAGCCCCGGCCAGGACCAGGCAGTGGCCCCCCTCCCGCGCCAGCCGGGCCAGCGCATCGAACCGCCGCCGGCGCGCCTCGGGGGCGAGATGGTAGTGGCGGAACACCACCCCCGACCGCTCCGGCAGGCGGGCCAGCGTGCGCTCGAGCGCGGCATCGTTGCGCGCATCGGTCAGCAGCCACAGGTCGGGCAGGGTCTGGCCATGGTCCACCCGCGCGCTATAGCGCATCGCCATGCCGATGTCAGACAGCCCGCTCGAACTGGTCCGCGCCCACATCGCCCGCGCGTGCAAGGCCGTGCGCCGCGATCCCGCCGCGGTCACGCTGATCGCGGTGAGCAAGACGCACGGCCCCGAGGCGATCGGGCCGCTGCTCGAACAGGGCCAGCGCGTGTTCGGCGAGAACCGGGTGCAGGAGGCGCAGGCCAAGTGGCCCGCGCTGAAGGCGCGCTGGCCGGGGGTGCAGCTGCATCTGGTCGGCCGGCTCCAGTCGAACAAGGCCGGCGACGCGGTCGCGCTGTTCGACTGCATCCACGCGCTCGACCGGCCCTCGCTGGTGGCCGCGCTGGCGAGCGCGATGGACCGGGCCGGGCGGCGCGTGCCGTGCTTCGTGCAGGTCAACGTGGGCGATGAGAAGCAGAAGGGCGGCTGCGCCATCGCCGACCTGCCCGCGCTGCTCGAACAGGCGCGGGCCGCCGGCATTCCGCTCGCCGGGCTGATGTGCGTGCCCCCGGCCGGGATCGAGCCGGCCCCGTTCTTCGCGCTGCTGGCGAAGCTGGCGGCCGACCATGCCCTCCCGGGCCTGAGCATGGGGATGAGCGGCGACTACGAGACCGCGGTCATGCTCGGGGCGAGCCACGTGCGCGTCGGCACCGCGCTGTTCGGCGAACGGCCTTAGCACCACGAAACGGGGGGCGCCCCCTTGCGAGACGCCCCCCGTCTTCTCCCGTCAGGAGGCTCCGGTCAGAAGCTGCCGCGAACGGTGATCCCGTAAGTGCGCGGTTCGGCGAGGAAGGCCGAATAGGTCTGCTGCGGCGCCACGAACGGGGTGTTGAACGCCACCTGGCTGTACTGGGTGTCGAACAGGTTCTGCACCCAGCCCTCGATCGCGAAGCGGTCGGCGATGTTGGTCACGCCGACGCGGCCGTTCACCAGGATGAACCCGTCCTGTTCCTTGCCGAACAGCAGGTCGGAGCCGGTGTTGTAGTCGCCGGTCATGCGGGCGTTGAGGAACACCAGCCCGCGCATTCCGGAGCTGCCCAGCTCCGGCGTCCACGAGGCCGAGGCGGTGGCGGTGAGTTCCGGCGCGTTCGACAGGTTGTCACCCGGCAGCAGGCGCAGCGCCGGGTCAAGCGGCGCGCCGTTGTCGGCCCCGATCAGGTTGTTCTCGTACTTGGTGTCGGAATAGGTCACGCCGACGGTGAAGCCGAGATCGGGAACCGGGTTGAGCGTCGCCTCCAGTTCGAAGCCTTGCGCGATCACGCCCGGCTGCACCTGGTCAACGGCGCATCCGCCGGTGGTGGCGCTGGGGTCGCGGTCCGCCCCGCCGAGGTCGGTGCCGCAGCTGTTGACGTTCTGCACCACGAACACCGAGCCGTTGAAGGTGTTCAGCTGGAAGTTGCTGAACTCCTGGCGGAAGGCGGCGACGCTGAGCCCGAACTCGCGGGTCGAGTACTTGGCGCCGATCTCGAACGCATCGACCGTCTCCTCGTCGAACTGGAGGTTGGAGACATTGATGGCCGCCGCGTTGAAGAACAGCGGGTTGGCCAGCGCGGAGCGATCGAGATTGAAGCCGCCCGCCTTGTAGCCGCGCGAGTAGGAGCCGTAGAACAGCAGGTCGGGCGTCGCCTTCCAGCTCAGCACCGCGGTGCCGGTGAACTCGTCCTCGTCGCGCTCGTCACGGATCGAGACCCCGTCGAGCTCCGAGGTCGAGTTGGCCTGGCACGACAGCGCGAGCAGTGCACCGCCCAGCCCCTGCAGGGTCGGCCGGTTGGCGGCCGGGAAGTTCGCCAGGAACGCCGGGTTGAGCAGGGTCGCCCCCTGGAGAGCGCGCTGCTGCGGACAGAACACGTTGTCGCTGCCGAAGGTCGCGTCGAACTTCTTGGTTTCGGTGGTGTAGCGCAGGCCCAGGGTCAGATCGACCGTGTCCGTCACCTTGATGATGTTGTGGGTGAACAGCGCGAAGTTCTGGCTCTTCTGGTTGTAGATGTCGCCCGTGCTGCCGCGGTTCTTGATCTGCGAGAGAATGTTGAGGCCGTTGACAATCACGTCACCCGCCGGCCCGAGCGCCCCGTCGAGCGGGTTGCCGGGATCGCCGATCAGCGCCGCCTGCGCGCCTGCGCCGAGGCAGTTGTTGTTGCCCGGATTGACCGCTCCCGGGCCGAACAGGCCGGCAAGGCCCAGGGTCACGCGGCAGCTCACGAACGTGCCGTAATCGGCCCCGTAGCGGATGTTGTCGCGGGTCTGCAGCTTCTCGTTGGCGTAGTAAGCCCCCACCAGCCAGTCGATCCGGTCGTCGAACAGGCTGCCCTGCAGGCGCAGTTCCTGGGTGAAGGTCTTGAACTGGCGGGCCCCCGCGTTCGGCCCGGGGGTGCGGGACCACAGATCGAGCTCGGTGTAGTCGAGATCGGCACCCTGGAAGTTCTCGTACTCGCGATAGCCGGTGATCGAGGTCAGGCGCACCGCGCCCAGTTCCCAGTTCAGTTCGCCCGAGATGCCGTAATCCTCGGTCTCCCCCTCGTAGCTGCGGCCCGGGGTGATGTAGAGATTGCGGTTGAAGGTGCTCTGCGTCAGCGCGCGCGGGTCCTGCCCCAGCGCCAGCAGCACCGGGATGATCGGGTTGGCCGTGCTGGTCAGCGGCGCGCCGGTTGTCGGCCGGGTGAACGGGTCGAGCCCGGGGCTGACGCGGGCGAGCGGGGCGAAGTCGGGCTGCACGAAGGTCGCCGCGCAGCACGCCTCGTCCTTCTTCGAATAGTCGCCGACCAGGCGGAAGCTCAGGGTCTCGCTCGGCTCGAACAGCATCTGCGCGCGCACGAGGTAGCGGTCGCGGTTGTTGATGTCGGTGCCGTTGACGACGTCGTTGTAGAACCCGTCGCGCTTGAAATAGACCCCGTCGACGCGCGCGGCGATGGTGTCGCCGAGCGGCGCGTTGATCCCGCCCTCAACCCGGATCGCGTCGAAGTTGCCGTAGGTGAAGGCACCGTAGCCCGACAGCTCGAACTCGGGCGGCGCGGTGTAGACGCTGATCATCCCGGCCGAGGAGTTGCGCCCGCCCAGCGTGCCCTGCGGCCCGCGCAGGATCTCGACCCGGTCGATCGGGCCGAGTTCGCTCAGCGCGTTGCCCGAGCGCGAACGGTACACCCCGTCGACGAACACCGCGACCGAGCTTTCGAGGCCCGGGTTGTCGCCGACAGTGCCGATCCCGCGGATGCGGGCCGAGCCGTTCGACTCGTTCCCGGTCGAGGACACCAGCAGCGAAGGGGCGACCTGGTTCAGCTCGCGGATGTCGGTGGTGCCGGACTTCGCCAGCAGTTCGCCCGAGACGGCCGAGATCGCCACCGGCACGTCGGCCAGCGACTGCTCGCGGCCCTGCGCGGTCACGACGATGATGTTGGCTTCGTCCTCGCTCGTTCCAGCCTCGTCCTGCGCCAGCGCGATCTGCGGGAAAAAGGTCGTCGCAACGCCGGCCAGCGCCAGTGCGCGAAGGGGAAGGGAACCTCTCATCATCTGCTCCTGCTTTGTCGTGGGCATATTGCTTGAAGCGACCGCCATGACGGTCCGCCTGAAGCGGCCGTTAAGACGGCAGGGGAGCGATGGAAATTAGGTATTCCACCAGCAACCTATTTTGCCCGTCCAGTGTTGCTTTTACGCCTCTGCCAGCGCGGCCTGGCGCTGGTCGCTGGCGGCATCGAGCAGGGCCTGCTCGATCGCGGCCATGCGCGCCTTGTCGGCCAGCTTGGCCCCGAGCAGGTCGGTGACGTAGAACGTGTCCACCGCCCGCTCGCCATAGGCGGTGACATGGGCGGAATGGACCATCAGCTGGTTCTCGAACAGCGCCCGGGCCAGCCGGTTGAGCAGCGCAGGGCGGTCTCGCGCGCTCACCTCGATCACGGTGAAGCGGCCCGAGGCGGCGTGGTCGAAGCTGACCCGGGGGCGGACATCAAAGGCGTGCGAGCGGCTGATCGGCAGCGGCCGCCGGGCGAGCCGGGGCACCAGCTCGACCCGGTTGGCGAGCGCATCGGCGATCGACTTCTCGATCCGGTCGAGCTGCTGCGGCTCCTCGAACGGGCGGCCGTGCGGATCCTGCACCAGGAAGTTGTCGACCGCCCAGCCGCTGGAGCTGGTGTGGATGCGCGCATCGATGATGTTGGCACCGGCGAGGTGGATGCCGCCGGCGGTGCGGTAGAACAGGCCCGGGTGGTCGGCGGCGATCACCGTCACCAGCGTGGCCCCGCGCGCCGGGTACACTTCGCAGTGGACCGAAAGCTGGCTCCTTTCCTCCTGCACCCGCGCGAACTGCACCAGGTTCAGCGCGATGATGTCCTCCGGCTCGGCGATCCAGTAGGCATCGCCCATGGTCGCGGCGAGCCGGTCGACCAGTTCCGCCCGGCCGGCCAGCAGTGCGCGCACCGCGTCCTTCTTGGCCGCGACCCGCTGCTCGCGGCCGTGGCGCATATGGCCCAGCCGGAGGCGTTCCTGCGCGGCATCGTAGAGTTCGCCCAGCAGCTGCCGCTTCCAGCTGTTCCAGGTGCCCGGCCCGACCGCGCGGATGTCGACGGCGGTCAGGATCATCAGGTGGCGCAGGCGCTCGATGCTTTCGACCTGGCCGCAGAAGTCCTCGATCGTCTTCGGGTCGGTCAGGTCGCGCTTGAACGCGGTCGCGCTCATCAGCAGGTGGTGGCGCACCAGCCAGGCGACCAGTTCGGTCTCGTGCTCGTCAAGCCCGAAGCGCGGGCCCAGCTCCTCCGCCACTTCCGCGCCGAGCACCGAATGGTCGCCGCCCCGCCCCTTGGCAATATCGTGCAGCAGCACCGCGACATAGGCCGCGCGGCGCGAGTTGACCTTGTGGATCAGCCGGCTGGAGCGGGGGTGGTCCTCCGCCAGCTCGCCCTTCTCGATCCGGGAAAGCAGGCCGATCGCGCGGATGGTGTGCTCGTCCACCGTGTAGTGGTGGTACATATCGAACTGCATCTGCGCGTTGACCTTGCCGAAGTCGGGCACGAAGCGGCCGAACACGCCCGCCTCGTTCATCCACCGCAGCACGGTCTCGGGGTCGTTGCGGCCCGCCAGCAGGTCGAGAAACAGCGCGTTGGCGCGCGGGTCGGTGCGGATCTCGTCGCGGATCAGGCCGCAGTCTCGGTTGGCCTGGCGCATGGCCTCGGGGTGGACTTCCAGCCCGTGCGCCTCGGCCAGCTGGAAGATCTCGACCAGCCGCACGGGATCCTTGCGGAACCAGTCGTCCGCCGGCGCGGCGATCCGCCCGCCGAACACCCGGTAGCCCTTCAGCAGGCGCGGGCGGGCGGTGAATCCGGCGAGGAAACCGCGCCGCAGCCGGCTCTGCGCGAACTGCTCGTCGATGTGGGCGAGGAACACGCCCGTCAGGCTGCCGACCCGCTTGGCCTGGAGGAAGTAGAACTGCATGAACCGCTCGACCGCGCTCTTGCCCGGCCGGTCGGCAAACTTCATCCGCTGGGCCACGGCGCGCTGCATATCGAAGGTCAGCCGGTCCTCCGCCCGCCCGGTGAGCGTGTGCAGGTGGCAGCGCACCGCCAGCATGAAGCCCTCGGCGCGGCGGAAACTGCGGTATTCGCTGGCCGAGAGCAGGCCGACCTCGACCAGTTCCGAAGCCGAGCGGACCTTGTGGATGTACTTGCCGATCCAGTAGAGCGCCTGCAGGTCGCGCAGCCCGCCCTTGCCGTCCTTGACGTTGGGCTCGACCACGTAGCGGCTGTCGCCCATGCGCTTGTGGCGGGCGTTGCGTTCCTCCAGCTTCTCGGCGACGAACTGGCGCTCGCTGCCGGTCACGACCTCGGCCCAGAACCGCCGGCGCACCTCGTCGTGGAGCGGGCGGTCGCCCCAAAGGTAGCGGCCCTCGAGCAGCGCGGTGCGGATGGTCAGGTCCTCGCGGGCCATGCGCACCATGTCGTCGGGCGTGCGGCTCGAATGGCCGACCTTCAGCCCCAGGTCCCACAGGTAGTAGAGCATGGCCTCGATCACCTGCTCGCACCAGGGCGCGCGGCGGGTGGGGGTGAGAAAGGCGATGTCGACGTCCGAGTGCGGCGCCATCTCCGCCCGGCCGTAGCCGCCCACGGCGAGGATCGACAGCCGCTCGCCGGCGGACCGGTTGGCCAGCGGGTAGAGATCGGCGACCACGTGGTCGTGGATCAGCCGCACCAGCTGGTCGACCAGGAAGGCGTGCCCGGCGGTGCATTCGTGCCCGGCCGAGGGCGCGGCCTCCAGCCGCCGGCCCAGCTCCGCCCGCCCGGCCTCCAGCGCCTCGCGCAGCAGGGCGACGATCTGCGGGCGCGCCGCCTCGCCCGCCTCCCCGGCCAGCGCCGCGATCCTGGCGGCCAGCGCGCGCCGGTCGATCACCTGTCGCTGGCGGGGGATGGCCTGACGGTTCAAGCGGCGAGATACTCCTGCGTGTACTTCTCGCGCAGGCCGCGCTTGTCGATCTTCTGGGTGCCGAGGCGCGGCAGCGTCTCGTGCGCCTGCCAGTAGACCGCCGGCTGCTTGAACGGGGCCAGCCGGGTGGCGAGGAAATCGCGCAGGTCCGCCTCGCTCACGCTCATCCCCGGCTTGGCGAGGAACACCGCCGCCACGACCTCGCCGTAACGTTCGTCGGGCAGGCCGAAGACCGAGCATTCGGCGATGCCCTCATGGGCGTAGATCGCGTCCTCCACCTCGATGCAGGTGACGTTCTCGCCGCCGCGGATGATGATGTCCTTCTTGCGGTCGACGATGAACAGGTATCCGTCCTCGTCCACCCGGCCGAGGTCGCCGGTGCGGAAGTAGCCATCGGCGGTGAACGCGGCAGCGGTCGCCTCCTCGTTGTTCCAGTAGCCGAGGAAATTGCACACCGAGCGGATGCAGACCTCGCCCAGCTCGCCCTGCGGCAGCCGGTTTCCGGCGTCGTCGAGGATGGCGAGGTCGACCAGCGGGCGGCTCGGCTTGCCGGTGCTGAGCGGCTTGGCGAGGTAGTTCTCGTTGAAGTTGCCGCAGCCCACCCCGTTGGTCTCGGTCAGGCCGTAGCCGAGCAGCGGATTGCCCGCGGGGAAGGCGTCCTTGATCTTGCCGACGTGTTCCGGCGGGCGCGGCGCGCCCCCGGCGGCCCAGCCGGTACAGCTCGACACGTCGTACTTGTCGCGGTCGGGATGGGTGGCCATCTCGTAGGTCATCAGCGGCACCCCGGCGAAGTAGCTGACCTTCTCCTGCTCGATCAGGCGCAGCGCTTCGCCCGCATCCCACTTGGGCATGAGCACGATCTTGCGACCCAGCGCGAAGCTCTGCAGGAACAGCGGCACTTCCCCGGTGACATGGAACAGCGGCACCGCCAGCAGCGCGCAGGCCTGGCTGGTCGGCGCGGTGCCGGTGGAGCTGAGGTAGGTGAACGCCATCAGCGATTGCAGCGCATAGCTCATCGCCCCGTGGACCACGCCGCGGTGATCGGAATAGGCGCCCTTCGAGCGCCCGGTCGAGCCGGAGGTGTAGAGCAGGGTGGCCAGGTCGTCCGGCCCCAGTTCGGGCAGCACCACCGCCTCCGGATCGCCCCACACCTGCGCCAGCCCGCTGGCGGGATCGCAGTCGTGATCGAACAGGATCACCTGCGCCCCGTGCTCGATCCCGTCGAGCCGCGCCGCGCGCGCGGCATCGGCCAGCACCAGCCGGGCGCCGACCAGGTCAATCGCGTCGGCCAGTTCCTCGCCGTGGCTAAAGCCGTTGAGCAGGGTGGCGCAGCCGCCCGCCAGGACCACGCCCATGTAGGCGACGATCCAGTTGGCCGAGTTGCGCGCCGCGATCCCCACCCGGTCGCCGCGCTTGACGCTGTGGCGCACCACCAGCCCGGCGGCGACATGGCGCGCCGCCGCCCAGGTCTCGCCGAAGGTCAGCCGGCACTCGCCGTCGACCAGGAACTCGGCATCCTTGTGCTGCTGGCAGTAGTGGCCGAAGTAGTGCACCAGGCTGGGCGGCGCGTTCTTGAGCGCGGGCACGGTGTTGCCGTTGCGGTCGAACGGCACGGTCTCGGCCGGCGCGCCCTCGGCGGTCAACCGGTCCATGATGGCATCAAGGGTCAGATCGAGCTGTGTCGGCATCCTGGTTCTCTCCGTCCATGCCAGGGCATGACCTCTCCAACGGGGTTTCACCAAACCCCCGGCTGTGCCAAAGCCTGACCGGTGAAGAGGCTGCGCCTGCGCTTCTGTGACTTTTTTAGGGGGTTACAACCTTGCTGTCACTACTTGCCGCCACGTCAACCGCCGCGATCGGCAGCGAGCCGGCCCTGCAATGGATCGACCTGGGCCTGACCACCGGAATCGACCTCGGCTTCTTCGAGCTGCGCTGGTACAGCCTGGCCTATCTCGCCGGGATCGTGCTCGGCTACTGGCACCTCACCCGGATGATCCGCGCCCCTGGCGCACCGCTGGCGCAGCGCCATGCGGAGGACCTGTTCTTCTACTGCACGCTCGGCATCATCCTCGGCGGCCGGCTCGGCTACGCGCTGTTCTACCGCCCGGAACTGTTCGTCAGCTTCGGCGGCGACGGGCTGGTGAGCTGGAAACTGCTGCGCCTGTGGGACGGGGGGATGAGCTTCCATGGCGGGGTGCTGGGCGTGCTCGCGGCGATCGCCTGGGTCGGCTCGCGCGGCGGGCTCAGTTTCCTCAGGGTGGCGGACTACATCGCCGTCTGCGTCCCGTTCGGGATGCTGTTCGGGCGCCTCGCCAACTTCGTCAACGGCGAGCTGTGGGGCCGCGGGCCGACCGACGTGCCGTGGGCGATGGAGTTCTGCGACCTCAGCCACACCGCCGGCGAATGCCTCACCAGCGGGATCGCCCGCCACCCGAGCCAGCTCTACCAGGCCGGACTGGAAGGCCTGGCGCTGATCGTGGTGCTGCTGTACCTGTTCTGGCGCACCCGCGCGCGCTACCGCCCGGGCCTGCTGGTCGGCGTGTTCACGCTCGGCATGGGCATCGCCCGCTTCGTCAACGAGTTGTTCCGCGAACCCGACGCGCACCTGCAGCAGTTCGCCGCCGAGACCGGGCTGTCGATGGGCCAGTGGCTGACCATACCCATGCTGCTGGTCGGTCTGCTCCTGATCGTGCGCGCGCTGCGGCGGCCGGAGCTGGCCGGCGGATCGCCCGCACCGGCCTGAGCATCCGGCGATGAACCGCGACGATCTGGCGCTGGGCGAGGTGTTCCGGCGGCTGATCCGGACCACCGGCCCGATCAGCGTCGCGCAGTTCATGGGCGAGGGCAACGCGCGCTACTACGGCAGCCGCGACCCCCTGGGGCAGAGTGGCGATTTCGTCACCGCGCCCGAGATCAGCCAGATGTTCGGCGAGCTGATCGGGCTGTGGTGCGCCGATATCTGGGTGCGCGCCGGCCGCGAGGAGCCGGTCCACTACGTCGAGCTGGGGCCCGGGCGCGGCACGCTGGCGCGCGACGCATTGCGCGCCGCACGCCGCTACGGATTCGAGCCGCGGGTCCATTTCATCGAGACCTCGCAGGCGCTCAAGGAGGTGCAGCTCGCAACGCTGCCGGAGGCGTTCTGGCACCATGACCTCTCGACCGTGCCGATGGAGGGGCCGGTCCTGCTGGTCGCCAACGAGTTCCTCGACGCGCTGCCGGTGCGCCAGCTGGTCCGCACCGGTGCGGGCTGGCGCGAGCGGATGGTCGGGCTGGAGGGGGACCGGCTGTGCTTCGTCGCCGGCGACCGGCCGATGGACAGCGCGGTGCCCGCCGCCCTTGCCGACCAGCCCGAGGGAACGATCCTGGAAACCTGCCCCGCCGCCGCCGCGGTGGTCTACGAGGTCGCCGGCCGCCTGCGCGATCAGGGCGGCGCGGCGCTGTTCATCGACTACGGACACGCCGAGACGCGGCCCGGCTCGACCTTGCAGGCGGTCGCCCGCCATCGCAAGGTCGACCCGTTCGCCGCACCGGGCGAAGCGGATCTCACCGCGCTGGTCGATTTCGCCACGCTTGCGCGCGTGGCGCAGTCGCGCGAAGTGCGCCACCTCGGCACCGTGGCGCAGGGCGACTGGCTGCGCGCGCTCGGGATCGAGGCCCGCGCCGAGGCGCTGATGGCGCGCGCGCCGCACCTGCGCGAGGAGATCGCGCTCGCCCGCGACCGGCTGACCGATCCCGGGCAGATGGGCCGGCTGTTCAAGGTCATGGGGCTGGCCGCGCCGCTCTGGCCCGAGGGAGCCGGGTTCGCCGCGCCGGCCGACGCGGCTCAGCCCTGACGCCGCGCCGCCCCGCTGGCGGCTTCGCGGGCGATCTCGGTCAGGCCCTGGACCAGCAGGATTTCGGCCGCCTGGCTGTTGGCCATCAGCGCCCGGTGCAGCGCGGTCAGCCGCTCGACCAGCCGCGACAGGCGCTCGGGTTTCCAGATCGCCAGCTGGAGCTCGATCTCGCGCTCGTCGCGCCAGAAGATCCGCCGGGCGTTCTTCTCCGCCGAGACGAACTGGCGCAGGTTGGTGCGGCCCAGGCGCGCGGCGAGCTGCGCCAGCTGCGCCGCGCGCCGCTCCAGCGCCAGCAGCACGCCGACCGGGTTCAGCGACAGCTCGCGCACGCGGGCCAGCTCGCCCGCCAGCCGGCCGCGGTCGCCTGAAAGCACGGCGGCGACGACAGGGGCGAGGCTGTCTTCCTCGCTGACGGCGCTCACCGCCTCCAGCGCGGCGGCATCGGCCGCGCGCGGGGAGGCCGGCGAGGCGTCGAGATAGAGCGCCAGCTTGTCGACCTCGCTGCGAGCGAGGCGCAGGTCGAGCAGGCAGGCGCGGGCGATGCGGTCGGCCAGGTCGCCGCTCAGGCGGACTCCGGCGGCATCGCCCATCGCCCGCACCGCGCCCACCACGTCGCCCACCTCGGGCGGGTGGAACATGGCCACCAGCGCGTCGGCGCGCGGTTCGAGCAGCCTGGCGGTGCGCGACTTGTCGGTCGCACCGCTCGCCACCACCAGCACCGGGCAGGGTTCGCCCTCGCCGCCGAGATGGTTGGCGAGCGCGTCGTGCGCCTCGTCGCCCTGCGCGCGCACCAGAATGTGGCGGGCGGTTCCGAACAGCGAGGTGGAGCGCGCCTCGTCCCCCAGCCGCACCGGATCGCGCTTCAGCTCCGCCCCGGACAGCTCGACCCGTTCCCCCGCTTCGGGCAGCAGCGCCACGAGCGACATGGCCGCGTCCCACGCGCCGCCTTCGTCCGGTCCGCAGAAAAAGAACACCCGGTAGCTCCGCGCCGCTTCGTGCGCGGTCCTGGCGAAAGTCTTGCCGGTGGCTTTCAAGGCCCCCGCCTCACCCGCCCTTGCGCAGGGTGAGCGCGATCTGCGTCGCCATGCGCCCGGCGACATCGCGGGCGAGATTCTCCAGCGCGGTCTGCTCGGCGGCGATGGTGGCGTATTCGCTCGACACGACGTCGATCCCGGCATCCGAGCCGGCGGTGGCGTCGAGCACGATCGCGCCGGTCGCGAGATCGACCAGCTGGTAGCGCGCCCGCAGGGTCCGCCGTTCGCGCCCGATGGTGTCGTCGCCGAGTACGCCGAGCCCCTCGAGCCGGTCGTCGAGCCGGACGTCGAGCCGGTAGCGCGGCGCGGCCTCGCCGCCGGCCCCGAGCCGGTCGACGAGGGCGTTGCGGACCAACCAGCCGGCGCGCCCCTCGATCATCGGCACCTCGATCGCCGCCAGCCCCTGGGCCACCGCGCCCTGGCTGCCGCCGGCGTACATCGGCGAGAGGCCGCAGGCGGACAGCGAGGCGAGCGCGAGGCAGAGGGCGGCGATGCGGATCACGTGACGATGTTCACCAGCCTGTCGGGCACCACGATCACCTTGCGGACCTGCGCCCCGTCGAGCGAACGCTGCACCTTCTCGCTCGCCAGGGCAAGCGCTTCCAGCTCTGCCTGCGGCAGGCCCCTGGCAACGGTCAGCGTGTCGCGCAGCTTGCCCTTGTGCTGGACCGCGATGGTCACTTCGTCCTCCACCAGCAGCGCCGGGTCGACCTCGGGCCAGGCGGCCATGGCGACAAGGCCGGTTCCGCCCATCTGCGCCCAACCTTCCTCGGCCAGGTGCGGCATCATCGGCGAGACCAGCTGCGCCATGGTGCGGATCGCGTGGGCCCGGGTGGCGGACGGACCGGCCTTTTCGATCGCGCTCGCCAGCTCGTAGAGCCGCGCCACCGCCTTGTTGAACGCGAGCGCCTCGATGTCGCCGGCGACGGCGGCAACGGTCTGGTGCAGCTTGCGCAGCAGCGCCTTGTCTTCGCCCGTGGCCGCGCCGTCGTAGTGGCCGAACAGCCGCCACAGCCGCTGGACGAAGCGCCAGCAGCCCTCGATTCCGGCCTCGGACCAGGGCAAATCGCGCTCGGGCGGGCTGTCCGACAGCATGAACCAGCGCACTGCGTCCGCGCCGTAGCGGGCCACGATCGTGTCCGGATCGACGACGTTCTTCTTCGACTTGGACATCTTGATGACGCGGCCGATCTGCACCGGTGCCCGGTCGGCGATCCGGGTCGCGCCCTCGCCGGTCCGCTCCACTTCATCCGGCGCGAAGTAGACCTCGCGCCCGTCGACCGCGCGCGAATAGGTCTCGTGCGTCACCATGCCTTGCGTGAACAGGCTGGCGAACGGTTCGGCGAAACCGACCAGGCCGATATGCTGGAGCGCGCGGGTCCAGAACCGGGCGTAGAGCAGGTGCAGGATCGCGTGCTCGATCCCGCCGATATACTGTTCGACCGGCAGCCATTTGGCGACCTCTTCGGGGTCGAACGGCCGGTCCGCCGGCTGGCTGGCGAAACGCAGGAAGTACCACGAGGAATCGACGAAGGTGTCGAGCGTGTCGGTCTCGCGTTCGGCCTCGCCGCCGCACTGCGGGCAGGTGGTGTGCTTCCAGGTCGGGTGGCGCAGCAGCGGATTGCCGGGGGTGCTGAAGTCGACGTCGTCGGGCAGCACGACGGGCAGCTGGTCCTTCGGCACCGGCACCACACCGCATTCGGGGCAGTGGATGAACGGGATCGGCGTGCCCCAGTAGCGCTGGCGCGAAACGCCCCAGTCGCGCAGCCGCCACACCGTGGTGCCCCTGCCCCAGCCCCCGGCCTCGGCGCGGGCGATCACCTCGGCCTTGGCCGCCTCGACGCTCATTCCGTCAAGGAACTGCGAATTGACCAGCACCCCGTCGCCCGGTTCCGCCTCGCCCCTGAACGGCTCGCCTGCGCGGGCCGGATCGCCGGCGACCACGCGCGGAATCGGCAGGCCGTATTTGGTGGCGAACTCGAAGTCGCGCTGGTCGTGCCCGGGCACCGCCATGATCGCACCGGTGCCGTAGTCCATCAGCACGAAATTGGCGATGAAGACCGGCAGCTGCGCCCCGGTGAACGGATGGCGCGCGGTGATCCCGGTGTCGAAGCCGAGCTTCTCCGCGGTCTCCAGCTCCGCCGCGGTGGTGCCGCCCTTCTTGCACAAAGCGATGAAATCGCGCGCCGCCTGGCTTTCGAGTGCCTGCGCCACCGGATGGTCGGGCGCGACGGCGACGAAGGTCGCGCCGAAGATCGTGTCGGGCCGGGTGGTGTAGACCGGCAGCGTCTCGCCATTGGTGAGCGCGAAGCTGAACTCCAGCCCCTGCGACTTGCCGATCCAGTTCTCCTGCATCAGGCGGACCTTGTCGGGCCAGGTGTCGAGCGTGGCCAGCCCCTCCAGCAGGTCGTCGGCGAAGCGGGTGATCCGGAGGAACCACTGGTTGAGCTTGCGCCGCTCGACCTCGGCACCGCTGCGCCAGCCCTTGCCGTCGATCACCTGCTCGTTGGCGAGCACGGTCATGTCGACCGGGTCCCAGTTGACCTCGCTCTCGCGGCGATAGACCAGGCCCGCCTGGTAGAGGTCGAGGAACAGCGCCTGCTCGTGGCCGTAATAGGCCGCATCGCAGGTGGCGAATTCGCGGCTCCAGTCGAGCGCGAAGCCGATCCGCTTCAGCTGCGCCTTCATGTTGGCGATGTTCTCGCGCGTCCAGCCGCCCGGGTGGACGCCCTTTTCCATCGCCGCGTTCTCGGCCGGCATCCCGAACGCGTCCCACCCCATCGGGTGCAGCACCTCGAACCCGCGCATCTTCTTGTAGCGCGCGAGCACGTCGCCCATGGTGTAGTTGCGGACGTGGCCGATGTGGATGCGCCCGCTGGGATAGGGGAACATCTCCAGCACGTAGCTCTTCGGCTTGTCGCTGGCGCTGTCCGCCGCGAAGCAGCGCGCCTCGTCCCAGGCGCGCTGCCAGCGGCCGTCGGCGCTCGACGGGTCGAATCGGGTCTCGCTCATCTGTGGCCCCGTCAGGGAAAGTGGATCAGCCGGCAATCGCCTGGCGGCGCAGATCGCGCGCCTTGGTCAGGATGATGTCCTCCAGCCGCTGCACGGTCGCCGCCTGGACCGGCGCATCGACCCAGGTGCCGGCCTGCGCCACCTGGCGGCTGGCCGCGACGCGCACGGCGTCGGCGCGCAGATCCTGGTCGAGAATGGCGACCGTCATCTTGACCCGTTCGCCCGGATTGGCGGGATTGACGTACCAGTCGGTCACGATCACCCCGCCGGCGCTGTCCGCCTGGAGCAGCGGGGCGAAGCTGACCGTTTCCAGCGCCGCGCGCCAGAGGTAGGAATTGACCCCGATCGTCGTCACCTGGCTGGCGGCCAGATCGGCCTCGGGCCGCTCGCGCCCGCCGCAGGCCGCCAGCGCGAGGAGCGCGACGCCCGCCACCAGCGCGCGGTTGATCGTCCGGCCCGAAGGGAAATTGCGGTGCATCGCGGTCATGGCAGATCGGCTTCCTTCAACTGTCTCGCCGCCTCTATAGCCTCCCCGGCGCGCTGGGCAAGGCAGGCAAGCGGCGCGCCGGTGGGCAGCGCACCGGCAGCCGCGCCGGGCCGGTCTAGCCCGCCCCGGCATGAACCGCCGGTGAAGTGCGCGCGGTGCCGACCTGTGTGCCCAATGCCACACCTGCCGCGCCTGATTCGCCGATGGGGCGGGAAAGAGTCGCCAGATCATTGTCATGAATCTATCAAATCGGGCGAATAGCGGGGTTGCGATCCTTCCGGATGCCCGAGTCGCATCGGGCGCAGGCCGGCGGATCGGGCACTGGCGGCCCGGTAAGGCGTTGTTCAGGCGGTTTCTGCTCAGGCAGGTTCCCGCGCTGGGCTGCGGGGCGAGCAAGAAGGCAGGGTGGCAGATGGCACGGTCGATCGGGAAAGCAGGGCTAGGCGGCGTCGCCCCGGCGCTGTTCGCCTTCGCCGTGCTCGGCTTGCCGACCGCCGGGCTGGCGCTCGCCGGGCTCGACGCCGGGCTCGGCGCTGGCGACGTGGCCCGCTCCGCTCCGTTCACCCCGGCCAATGTCGATCCCGAACTGGCGCGCCGGGTGCAGGAACGCATCGCCGCCCGGGGCAAGGCGATTCGCTTCACCCCCGCCGGTGCGATCGCCCAGGGAGACAGCACCGTGACCGTGGCCGTGCGCGTCGATGGCGACACCGCGCGGGCGATCACCGTTCGCTCGGCGATTGCCGGGCTGGAGGGCGAGGCCGGAACGCGCAGCGTGACGCTGGCCGGCACCCGCTACAACCTCGGCATGGCGCGCGGCTACCAGAGCTTCGCCAAGCCCGAGCCGGTGGCCCTGCCCTCCGGCTTGCGCGACATCCCCATGCCCGATCTGGCCACCTTCAAGCCGTCCGAAGGGGTGGCCGACAAGCCCGGCCGCCTCCAGCCGCGCATCTCGCTGGCGCAGGAAGAGAACAAGGGCCGCGCGCGCGGCACGCTGGAAGGGCTGGGCGAGCGCACGGTCGATCTCGGCGGCGCCTACCGCATCACCCGCAATCTCGACGTCACCGCCGGGGTGCGTCTGTCGCAGGAACACGACCGGCTGGCTCCGCTCAGCGACCAGGTTGAGGACAGCCAGGCGGTCTACGTCGGCACCCAGTTCCGCTTCTGAACCGACCTCCGTCCGATTTTCTCGCGCAGACCCCGCTTCGGCGGGGTTTTTCTTTGTCTGCCGCGCCGCGCTGGCATAGAGATTGCCGTAACGGCAACACGCTGGGGAGGAGGGATCGATGGGACGAGTGGCGATCGTGACGGGGGGCACCCGCGGCATTGGCGAGGCGATTTGCCGGCGGCTGCAGCGGCAGGGCCACACGGTGGTGGCCAACTACGCCGGCAACGAGGAGAAGGCCCGCGCCTTCACCGCCGCGACCGGCATCCCCGCCTACCGCTGGGACGTGGGCGACCACGAGGCGTGCCTGGCTGGCTGCGCCCGGGTGAGCGAGGAACACGGGCCGGTCGACATCGTGGTCAACAACGCCGGCATCACCCGCGACGGCACCCTGCACAAGATGACCTTCGACGACTGGAACGATGTCATGCGGATCAACCTGGGCGGGTGCTTCAACATGGCCAAGGCCTGCTTCCCGGGGATGCGCGAGCGCGGCTGGGGCCGGATCGTCAACATCGGCAGCATCAACGGCCAGGCGGGCCAGTACGGCCAGGTCAACTATGCCGCCGCCAAGAGCGGCATCCACGGCTTCACCAAGGCGCTGGCGCAGGAAGGGGCGAAGTTCGGCGTGACCGTCAACGCCATCGCCCCCGGCTATATCGACACCGAAATGGTCGCCGCCGTGCCCGCGCCGGTGCTGGAGAAGATCGTCGCCCGGATTCCGGTCGGCCGCCTCGGCCAAGCCGAGGAGATCGCCCGCGGCGTCGCCTTCCTCACGTCCGAGAACGGCGGCTTCGTGACCGGCTCGACCATGAGCATCAACGGCGGCCAGCATATGTACTGATGGCCCGGTGCGGGCCGGCGCGGAGCCGCCGCTTGCCCGGCTCTAGCGCGCGAACAGGTTGGCCGGGTCGGCCATGGCCTTGATCTCCAGCGCGTTGCCGGCCGGATCGCGGAAGAACATGGTCGCCTGCTCGCCCGGCTGGCCGCGGAAGCGGACGGTCGGTTCGATCTCGAACCGCGTGCCCGCGGCGCGCAGGCGATCGGCCATCGCTTCCCACTGCTCCATCTCCAGCACCAGCCCGAAGTGCGGCACCGGCACGCCATGCCCGTCGACATGGTTGCGCCCGGCGTCGCGTGCGCCGGCCGGCGCAAGGTGGGCGACGATCTGGTGGCCGAAGAAGTCGAAATCGACCCATTCGGCGCTGCTGCGCCCCTCCGCGCAGCCGAGCACCCCGCCGTAGAAGGCGCGCGCGGCGGCAAGGTCGTCGACCGGGAAGGCGAGGTGGAACGGGCGCAGGGTCATGCCCGCGCTCTACCGGGTCGGGCCGCGCGGCGGAAGGGCCGTTCATCCTCGACAGCGCGCGGGCGAGCCTCTAACCCGCCCCGCATCAGGCAAGGTGGAGCCCCCCGTGAAGCTGATCATCGGCAACAAGAACTATTCCAGCTGGTCGCTGCGCGCCTGGCTCGCTGCGAAGCAGTCGGGCCTGCTGTTCGAGGAGCTGACCGTCAACATCGGCGGCGACGACTGGCAGGTGGCCAAGCGCCAGTCGGGCGAGATCATGCCCGCCGGCAAGGTGCCGATCCTGTGGGACGGCGAGGTGGTGGTGTGGGACAGCCTCGCAATCCTCGAATATCTCGCCGACAAGGTCGGGCGCGAACGGTTCTGGCCGAAGGAAGACGCCGCGCGCGGCATGGCCCGCGCAGTGGTGGCGGAAATGCACAGCTCGTTCCGCGCGCTGCGGAGCGAATGCCCGATGAACGTGCGCGCGCGTTTCGACGAGCACCCGATCAGCGACGAGTGCCGGGCCGACGTGGTGCGCGTGCTGCAGATCTGGGCCGAGGCGCGCGCCCGGTTCGGCCAGGGCGGGCCGTTCCTGTTCGGCACTTTCAGTGCGGCGGACGTGTTCTATGCCCCGGTGGTCAGCCGATTCGTCTCCTACGGCGTGGGTGTGCCGGGCTTTGCCCGGGCCTATATGGAGACCATGTGGGAACAGGAATGGATGCAGGCGTGGATCCACGCGGCGGAAGAGGAAGAATGGACCATCGAGCAATACGAAGTGGCGCGCCAGCGATGATCGCCCGGCGGCTGGGTGCGGTGCTGGCCGCGGCGGTGCTGTCGCTTCCGGTTCCGGCGCTCGCCTGGGGCGGGTTCGGCCACCGCACCACGGCCGAGATCGCCGAGGCCAATGTGCGGCCCGAGACCCGCGCCGCGATGAACCGCCTGTTCGCCTACGAGGACCGGCTCGGCACGCCCGAATGCCGGATGCGCGACCTCGGCGATGCCTCGACCTGGCCCGATTGCGTGCGCCGCGACGGCTGGCGGTGGGGCTACACCGCCGCCTGGCACTACCGCACCACGCCGATCTGCGAGGCCTACAACCCGCGCGCCAACTGCGCCGGCGGCAACTGCGTGACCGCGCAGATCGAGCGCGCCCAGCGCCTGCTGGCGGACGAGAGCCTGCCCGGCCATATCCGGCTGGAGGCGCTGGCGTTCATGGTCCACTTCGTCGGCGACGTGCATATGCCGCTCCATTCGGGCGACCGCGAGGATCGCGGCGGCAACGACCGCGAGACCGACTACGGCATCGTGCCCGATCTCAACCTTCACGGGATCTGGGACGGCCCGTTGGCCGAACGCGCGATCACCTCGGCCCGGCCGCCGCTGGTGCGGCGCTATTCGGCCGAGGAACGCGCGGCGATCGCCACCGGCGGGCCGCACGACTGGGGGCGCGAATCGTGGCAGATCGCGCGCGACTTCGCCTATGCCACCGCCTTCGACCGCGACCCCTGCGCCGGCGAACTGCCGGGCGAGACCGCGCTCACCCAGGAAGACATCGAGGCGGCGATCCCGGTCGCCAACGAGCGGGTCTTGCAGGCCGGCCTGAGAGCCGCGCGCCTGCTCGACGAGGCCTTCGCACCCGGGCCGCTGCCGCTGCCGGAGCGGCGATAAGGCACCGGCAAGGCCCCTTCTTCTGGACCCCGGCCCGCGCCGGGACGGGTATTGGCGCAGAGGCGGGTGCTCCGCCCTGACGCTGCCCCTCGTCGGGTCGTGACCCGGTTTGAGGCTCATGTCCGGTTCTCGCATTTTCGACTCGGAAGCTGCCGTTCAGGTAGCGACCCCATGGTTGCCGTTTCTCAAGGAAGCTAGATCGCCTTAGGATGTTCATTAGACGAGCCTCGAGCGCCGATGCTGCGGCCATAGCCGATATCATCTTGCCTGTGTTCCGAGAGGGCACCACCTACGCGATAGATACCGATCTGGCCGAGGATGACGCGCTCGCCTACTGGATGGGAGGCGACAAAGAAACCTTCGTCGCGCTCGACACGGATGGGTCGGTGCTCGGGACCTATTACCTCAGACCTAATCAGGCTGGTGGCGGCCATCATGTCTGTAATTGCGGATACATCACGAGTCCCGTTGCCATTGGGCGTGGTGTGGCGCGTAAGATGTGCGAGCATTCAATGGATTATGCCCGAAGCCGGCAATTCAAAGCTATGCAGTTCAATTTCGTCGTGAGCACGAACGATCGAGCAGTCCGCCTTTGGCAATCCCTTGGCTTTGCAATCGTGGGAACACTCCCTGGTGCGTTCCGACTGCCCGGCGGAGCATATGTTGATGTTTACGTAATGTATCAGACGCTGTGATCATGTGTCGCGAAACCACCCACTTGCGGTCATTCGGTAGCCATTCGGACCCGCCCGAAATCCGCGATCCTTGGGGTGCCGGATTGTTGCAGGAGTGGGCCCGCCAAAGAGAATGGCCAGCTAGCCGGAATGATCGATTCCACCGCAAGGCAGCGCAGCAATCTCGGTCTTGCATTGGCGCAGAACCCCCACCCCCGGCCCCCCCCACGGGGAGGGGGTTAGCGGGGAGGGCCACTCCCGCTCGTGTGTTTTCTTATCCCCCTCACTCAAGGGTGGGGTTAGGGGTGGGTTTACCGCCCTCTCGCCAGTGCCGAACCCCCGCCCCCAGCCCCAGCCCCTCCCCAGGGGAGGGGAGTAAGTGTGTGTAAGGGGACTCTCCTCAAGGGGGGTGAAGCGGGGTGACGATCCCCGGTTGACGGAAGTCAGGGCACCCGCGTGGTGTCGTACCGCGAGCCGTCCTTGCGCGCATAGCCGGCCGCGTCGAACACCATGTCGATGTCGGGATACTCCCCGCTGTCGCCCTCGCGCGGGCCCGCGCTGATCGCGACGAACACGCATGGCGCGGCGGAGCGGTTCTGGAGGTGGTGCCCGTTCCTCGCCCCCGCCGGCCAGGCGAGCACGTCGCCGGGGCGGACCTGCGTCTCGCCGCCGTCCTCCACCAGCACCGCCTCGCCTTCGAGCATGACCAGCAGCTCGTCCTGCGCCGCGTGCCAGTGCCGCTGGCTCGACCAGGCGCCGGGCTCCAGCGTGACATGGCTCGCACCCATCAGGGTCAGCCCCGCAGGCGGAGCGAGCCGGCGATACCAGCGCCCCTGCACCGCTGCATCGAACGGCGGCGGGTAGCCGGTCACGTTGGTCCGGGGAATCGCGTCAAGATCGAGCTTGGGCATTGCGGGGCACTCCTGCTAGGCACTGCTTCAGCATGACCGATGTGACCGAGCTCGCCAATCGCCTGATCGCCGCCCCCAGCGTGACCCCCGCGACCGGCCTGGTGTTCGACGTGCTCGAGGCGATGCTCGCCCCGCTCGGCTTTGCGGTGCACCGGTTCGTCGCCGGCGAGGCGCCCGACGGCCCGGTCGAGAACCTGTTCGCCTTGCGCAAGGGGCCCGAAGGCTCGCGGCACTTCGCCTTCGCCGGCCATCTCGACGTGGTGCCGCCGGGCGAGGGCTGGACCAGCGCCCCGTTCGCGCCCGAGGTGAGGCCAAGTCCCGGGGGCGCGCTGCTCCACGGGCGCGGCGCGGTCGACATGAAGGGCGCGATCGCGGCGATGGTCGCGGCCGTGGCCGAAGTTCCGGCCGAGGCGGGCACGGTGAGCTTCATCGTCACCGGCGACGAGGAAGGCCCCGCGATCCACGGCACCCGCGCGCTGATCGAGCATATGCGCGCGGTGGGCGAAATCCCCGACCTGTGCCTGGTCGGCGAGCCTACTTCGGTCCATCGCCTCGGCGACATGATGAAGATCGGCCGGCGCGGCTCGGTCAACATCTGGCTGACGGTGGAGGGGGTCCAGGGCCATGTCGCCTACCCGCACCTCGCCGACAACCCGGTGAGCAGGCTGGTCGCGATGCTGGCCGAACTCGACGCGCTCACGCTCGACGAAGGGACCGAGTGGTTCCAGCCCTCCAACCTCGAGATCACCGAGATCGAGGTCGGCAATCCGGCCACCAACGTCATCCCGGCGCGCGCGCGGGCGCGCCTGTCGATCCGCTTCAACGACCGCCATTCGGGCGCCTCGCTGTCCGAACTCGTCGCTTCGGTCGCGCGCAAGCACGGCGGCACCGCGCTGCCGATCGTCTCCGGCGAACCGTTCCTGACCCCGCCGGGCGCGTTCTCGGCACTGGTCGCGGCAGCGGTGGAGGCGGAAACCGGCCTCACGCCCGAGGCATCGACCACCGGCGGCACCAGCGACGCGCGGTTCCTCAAGGATCTGTGCCCGGTGATCGAGTTCGGGCTCACCAACGCAACCATGCACAAGTGCGACGAGGCCGTGGCTTTGGCCGACCTCGATGCGCTAAGCCGCATCTACCGGCGCATCGCCATGGCCGCGCTGGCCAACGACTGAGGGGGGACACGCCATGCTTCGCACCTGGTTCGCCATACCGCTGTGGCAGCGGGTCATCGCCGCGCTGGTTCTGGGGGTGCTGACCGGCTGGGCCTGGGGGCCGGGGGCGGAAAGCATCAAGATCATCGGCGACATCTTCGTCGCCTTCATCAAGATGCTGGTGGTGCCGCTGATCTTCTTCAGCCTGGTCGCCGGGGTCGCCAGCATCGGCGACCTGAGGAAGCTCGGCAGCGTCGGCTGGCGCGCCATGCTGCTGTTCGTCGTCACCGGGCAGATCGCGGTCTGGCTCGGCCTGCTGCTCGGCACCGTGGCCCGGCCGGGCACCGGGGTCGACACTTCGGCGATCGAGATGGGCGCAGTGCCCGAACCGACCGCGACCAGCTGGCGCGAGATGGTCATGGGCATCGTGCCGCAGAGCCCGGTGCAGGTGATGGCGGACGTCAACGTGCTGCCGCTGATCGTGTTCTCGCTCCTGCTCGGGATCGGCATCCTGATGGCGGCGAAGGACGGCGAGCCGGTGCTCAGGATCTTCGAGAGCGGCAGCGTGGTGATGCAGAAAGTCACCGCGATCGTGATGGAACTGACGCCGTTCGGCGTCTTCGCGCTGATGGCCTGGGTCGCGGGCACGCTCGGGCTCGATGCGCTGGCGGCGCTCGGCCAGCTGGTGTTCCTCAACTACCTCGGCTGCCTGCTGATCATCGTGGTGATCTACGGCGGGATGATCCGCTTCCTCGCCAAGCTGCCGATCATCGGCTTCTTCCGCGGGATGACCGACGCGATCGCGGTCAGCTATTCGACCGCCAGCTCGAACGCGACGCTGCCGGTGACGCTGCGCTGTGCCGAGCGCAACCTGGGCGTGTCGAACTCGGTCGCGAGCTTCGTCATCAGCCTCGGCGCGACGATCAACATGAACGGCACCGCGATGTATCTCGGGCTCGCCACGCTGTTCGGCGCGCAGGTGTTCGGGGTCGACCTGTCGTGGGCGGATTACTTCACCATCGCGCTTCTGGGCACGCTCGGTGCAGTCGGCGCGGCGGGCATTCCGGGTGCGGGCCTGATCATGATGGCGCTGGTGTTCGGCGCCGTCGGCGTGCCGCTGGAAACGATCGCCTTCGTCGCCGGGGTGGACCGGATCATGGACATGATGCGCACCACCACCAATGTCACCGGCGATGCCGCGGTGGCGACCACAGTGGCGGTGATGACCGGCGAGATCGACCGGGCGGAGATGGTGAGCGCGGACGACGTGTGATCGCCGCCGCGGCCCCGCAGCGGCGATTTCGCTTGAAATTGCGAACCATATCGGTTATATGCCCCCGCGCAACGGGTGCGGGAGCGGTGACGCGTGCCGCCTTGCTCCCTGCAACAGGGCCGGTTCCGTCTCACGGCACCAGC